>Ga0075428_100000931_pt1 | contig 30952 bp, 26 predicted proteins | sample RhiMetdeltSRZDD2_FD_75291 | JGI IMG/M metagenome (GOLD analysis project Ga0075428, IMG submission 75291) | Populus rhizosphere microbial communities from Tennessee, USA - Rhizosphere MetaG P. deltoides SRZDD2 | ecosystem: Host-associated > Plants > Roots > Rhizosphere > Soil | place: USA... | reverse complement strand
GACGCCGGCGACGAAGCGATCTTTTCAGAGCCGGCGTGGTTCTGCTATGAACCGCTGCTGCTCGCCGCCGCCGCCGTGCCGCGCAAGGTCGCCCTCAAGGGCCCTGCATTCGACCTCGACCTCGGCGCTATCGACCAGGCCATCGGTCCGAGGACGCGCCTCGTCATCGTCAACACGCCGCACAATCCAACCGGACGCATTTATACACGTGAGACGTTGGAGAACCTGGCTGACCTCCTCGAACGCGCCTCTGCCCGCATCGGCCACCGCATTTTCCTGCTTTCGGATGAACCCTATCGCCGGCTGCGGTTCGACGGCAGAGGCTTCGTCAGCCCGGCAGCTGTGTATCCATGGACGTTCATCGCCTACAGCTACGGGAAAGTGTTACTGGCGCCGGGGCAGAGACTCGGTTATCTCGCGATTTCACCACTGATGCCAGTCGAGGACCGTCGAAGCTTCAGCGATTCGATGCTTGCGGCGCAAATGGCGCTTGGCTGGTGCTTCCCGAATGCCGTGATGCAGTACGCAGTTCCGGATCTCGAGAACTTGTCGATCGATCAGGCCGCGCTGGCGCGGCGGCGCGATCAGCTGATGAGCGTGCTGGGGGAGAACGGCTACGAGGTTCTGCCGCCGGAAGGCACGTTCTATCTGTGGTCCAAATGGCCGGCAGGCGACCCGGCGGAGCTGTGGAGCCATCTGGCCGATCGCAATGTCTTCGTCCTGCCTGGCAGCATCATGAACGCAGCTGGCTATTTTCGAATCAGCTTGACCGCGTCCGATGCAATGGTCGAGCGTGCGCTCCCGGCATTCCGGGACATCGGACGGCTCAGGCCATGATCACAGCTGACTTCGAGACGAGCACTCGGCTTCCGAAGAACAGCCCGATGACGAAGCCGACCATCGTGACGAACTGCGTGAAAACGCCTGCCTGCATCGTGATCGTCGCGCACAGCATCGTGCTGCAACCAAAACCTGCGAGGGCGAGCATCCGATGCCGCTCATGGAGCCGCGCGATCAATCGTCCTGCCGGCAGTGACCCCACCACCGTCAACACACTAACGAAGGTCCAAACAACCGGGACGGGCGCAATCGGGGCTGGTGAATCCAACGCCGGGAGGTACAAGTATCCGGAGATGTTGGGAAAAGGCGGGCCGAACACGATGCGAACGACCAGGTTCGTCACGACGACGGCTTCGAAACTGAGCAACATGAGTAGCGCAGTGGCCAGGGCGAACATACTCACATTGGTCACGGATGGAGGGTGGGGTACAGACGCGCCAAGGACCTGGCGCCAGAGCCACCACGCCGACCGGCCGTTCTCGAGCTCTTCGATCAGGTCACCCTTCAGGGACTCATTGTCGGCAACAAGACGGTCGAACAGGGCGAAGGCGATCCGCACCAGGTAATTCATTCGAGCCCCTCCTCCTTGCCTCACAGTGCTATTTATTCATACTATATGACGAAATGCCCAGACAGTTTCTGACTGATTTTGAATTATTGATTCTGCTGGCGATCCTGCGCGTCGGCGACGACGCCTATGGGGTGCCGATCGCCCGGGAAATCGAGGCGACCGGCCGTCGAACCGTGCTCCTCGGAGCGGTATATGCCGCGCTCGAACGTCTTCAGGCCATGGGGCTGGTCTCGTCAAGTGTGGGTGACCCGACGCCAGAACGCGGCGGCAGGGCCAAGCGATTCTTCCGCGTGACCTCCAAGGGACTCAAATCCGTCAAGGATACCCAGCGGGCACTTGTCGCAATGTGGACCAATGTGCCCGCGTTGAAAGGAGGGACGGCATGAAGAAGGGGATCGCACCGACGTTCGTCAGTGCGATCGCACCGGGAATCGAGGCTGGCGTTAGACGCCGACTGGAGCGCCCGTTTCGTGCGCCTGGGGCTGCAGCGGCGCCGCGCGCCGGCCGCGCGGGAATTCGATGCCCAGCACCTTGATCTTGTAGTTCATCACGCGCGGGCTGATCCCGAGCAGCTCCGCGGCGTCCTTCTGCACCCAGTTCGACATCTTCAGCGCTTCGATCAGGGCCAGACGCTCGATGTCCTCGAGCGGAATGCCCGTCGGCGGGATCTTGATGATGGACGCGGCCTCGCGCGGCGAGCCGACCGTGCCGGTGTCGCCCAGGCGCAGATCGTCGGCCGCGATGTGGCTGCCGTCTGCCAGCAGCATCGCGCGCTCGATCGCGTTCTCGAGCTCGCGGATGTTGCCGGGCCAGTGATAGCGCATCAGCAGCTTGAGCGCTTCCGGCTCGAGCCCTTCGATCTTCTTCTTCAACTCGCCGGAGAACCGCTTGATGAAGAACCCGGCGAGCGCGGCGACGTCTTCCTTGCGCTCGCGCAGCGGCGGCATCTCGATGGTGACGACGTTGAGACGGTAATACAGGTCTTCGCGGAAGTGTCCCGATTCCACCATGGTGGTGAGGTCGCGGTTGGTGGCGGCAATGAGCCGCACGTCCACCTTGATGGTCCGCGTGCCGCCGAGGCGCTCGAACTCGTGCTCCTGGAGGACGCGCAGGATCTTGGCCTGCGTGTTGGCGCTCATGTCGCCGATTTCGTCCAGGAACAGCGTGCCGCCGTCGGCCTGCTCGAAGCGGCCGATGCGCTGCTTGTCGGCGCCGGTGAACGCGCCTTTCTCGTGGCCGAAGAGTTCAGATTCCAGCAGGTTTTCCTGGAGCGCCGCGCAATTCACCTTGATGAAGTTGCGGGCGGCGCGATGGGAATTGTGATGGATGGCGCCGGCGATCAGCTCCTTGCCGGTGCCGGTTTCGCCGCGCACCAGCACGGTGGTGTTGCTCTTGGCCACTTTGCGAACGACGCCGAGCACTTTCTCCAGCGCGCCGCTCGAGCCGATGATGCGGTCGAAGTCGTAGATGTCGCCCTGCGCGTGCCGGAGGTAGTCGATCTGGTGCTGCATCCGCCGCATGTCGAGCGCCTTCTCGATCTTGACTTCCATTTCCTCGACTTCAAACGGCTTCTGCACGTAGTCGAACGCACCGGACTTCATCGCCTCGACCGCCGTCGACACCGACCCGAAGGCCGTCATCAGGATGACCGCGCACGACGGGTGCAGCTGCTTGGCCGTCTTGAGCACATCCAGGCCGCTGCTGCCGCCCATCTTCAGATCGCTCACCACCACGTCAAAAAAGCTCTCGTGCAGCTTCTCGATCGCGGCATTGCCGTTCGGCGCTTCCTCGACATCGTGCGACGCCTCGGACAGCGCCTGGGCGAGGCCCCGGCGGAGCGAATCGTGGTCGTCGGCAATCAGAATCCGGCCCATTAGACACCTTCCTCACTGCCGCTGATCGGCAGCGTCACTCGAATCACCGTCCCGCGCCCCGGCGCGGTCTCCAGGTCGATGCTCCCGTCGTGCGCGTCCACGATCTTGCGGACGATGGCGAGGCCCAGTCCCGAGCCCTGCGCCTTGGTGGTGAAGAACGGATTGAAGACGCGATCGGCCACGTCCGGCGGCATCCCGGGTCCCTCGTCGGCTACTTCCACCACCACCGCGTCGCGCCCATCCAGCCCGTCGTCCACATGGATCGCCCGGGCGGCAAACCTGACGCGTCCCTCTCCGTTCATCGCCTCGTAGGCGTTCATCAGCAGGTTCGTAAACAGCTGCGTCAGCTGATGCTGGTCCCCCTGGATCAGCGGCAGCCCCTGCGGGACGTTCACTTCCACGTGGATCCCGCCGCGCTGCGCCTTGGTATCGGCCAGCTGCACTGCCGCTTGTACCGCCTCAGCCACTCCTGTATGCTCGACCTGCAACCGGATCGGCCGCACGAACTCGAGCACTTCCTGCACGATGGCGTTCGCCATCTTGGCTTCGTTGATGATGTCAGTCAGCACCGACTGCGCCTCGGGCGCGTCGGGGGCCTTCCGCCGCAGCAGACCGGCCATCACCTCAATCCCCGCGAGCGGGTTTTTCACTTCGTGCGCGATGGCCGCCGCCATTTCACCAACCGCCGCCAGCCGGTCCCGAAGCCGCTCCCGTTCTTCCAGCTGCTCGACGCGCGTCAGGTCCTTGAAGAACATCGACGCGCCAATCACGCAGTCCGCATCGTTTCGAACCAGCGCCAGCGTGTAGCCGATCACCTTGCCCGACGGCCGCAACCGCATTTCCACGCGATTCGGCAGCAGGTGCAGGTCGAACACGCCACTCAGCAGACGTACGACCTCGGGCTGTTGCCGCAGCACCTCGCCGATCGGCCGTCCGATATCCGCGACGTCGGGCGTAATCCCGAAGATCCGATACGCCTCGTCGTTAATCAGCGCCAGCTTGCCGTCAGCGGTCAGCGCCAGCACGCCGTTCCGCATACCGGTCACGATGTGCCGGAAGAACACGTCGTCCACGCCGACCTCGCTGCGCGCCGCTAGGGGGACCGACCGACGTACGGCGTCTGTACGTGCCGGCCGTCGAACTCGCTCGGGCCGGATCGGGCGCCGCGGCTTGGTCATCGAGAGGCTCCACGAAGGTCAACCCCCCGTCCAGCCCTCAGGCGCACGCTCGTGGGTGGGGGGCCCCCGGCCGTTAAACGGCCGAGGTCGCAAATGGTGTACCCGCTCAGGTGCGGCGGAAATCCCTCCAAACACCTGAAAAGCCAGCTGTTACGCGTGCGGAATCTGCACACGTCGATTACACTTCTGTAACTGTAGCGCGTTTTTGGGGGGTGTGAAAGGCGGTCGCTTACGATTCGGACGCGTGCTCCTGGAGGGCTTCCCACTGCGCCATGAGGTCGCCGACCTCCCACATCAGCGCCTTGTGGCGGTCGATGGCGGCCGTCGCGGCGGCAGGGTCGTCGTAGAAGCCCGCGCTGGACATGGCCGCCTCGAGCTCCTTCACCTGCGCCTCCCGTTCGGCGATTCTCCCCTCTAGATCGGCGATGCGCTTCAGCAGCGATTCCGCGGCCCGCTGCTTCTTCCGGCGCTCGGCTTCGTCACGTTTTCGCGCTTCACGGTCTGTCGGCGGACCCGCAGGTCCGCCGCTACGTACTCCTGGGCCTTGTGTTTTCGGCGTTGGGAGTTGGACCTTGGCCGTTGGAAGTTGCTTGTGACTTGTGCCTTGTGACTTGAGCCTTGTGCCTTGATCCTCCGGATGTTCCTTGTGCCAGAGAAATTCCGCGTAGGTACCGGGATAGACGAGCGCCTCACCGTGGCCGATCTCGATGATCTTCGTCGCCAGCTTCTCGACAAAGTACCGGTCGTGGGAGACGATGATGAGCGTCCCGCCGTAGTCTTCGAGCGCGTCGAGCAGGACGTCCTTCGAATCCAGATCCAGATGGTTCGTCGGCTCGTCCAGCAGCAGCGTATTCGATGGACGCAGCAGCATGCGGGCGACGGCGAGCCGCGTGCGCTCTCCTCCCGACAGCACACCCGCCTTCTTGTAGACGTCGTCGCCTGAGAAGAGAAAGCCGCCGAGAATGTTGCGGATCGCCGGCACCATGTCATTCGGCGATCCGGTCTGGAGCGTCTCGTAGACGGTGAGGGTCGGGTCGAGGCGCGTCGCCTCGTCCTGGGCGAAATATTCCATCACCACCTGGTGCCCCGGTGTCCGCGTCCCGCTGTCGGGACTCTCCTCGCCCGAGAGCATTCGCATCAGCGTCGATTTGCCCGCGCCGTTGGGACCGACCAGCGCGATGCGGTCGCCGCGCTCGATGTGCAGGTTCAAATCCTTGAACACGACGAGATGGCCGTAGGCCTTGCGGACGTGCTTCATCTCGAGGACGGTACGGCCGCTCTTTGCGCACGACGGAAATTTGAAGTGAATGCGCTTCCGTTCCGGCGGAACCTCTATCGGCACGACTTTTTCGAGCAGCTTGATCCGGCTCTGCACCTGCGCCGCCTTCGTCGCCTGGTAGCGGAACCGGTCGATGAACATTTTGACGCGCGCCACTTCTTCGTCCTGGTCGCGCTTGGCCTGCCGCAGGCGCTCGAGCATCGCGTCGCGCTGCTCGACGTATTTGCTGTAGTTGCCGACGTAGTCGGTCAGCTTGCGCAGATTGAGATCGGTGATGCGCGTGACGACCGAGTCGAGGAAGTAGCGATCGTGCGAGACGACGATGACGGCGTAGGGATATGCCGCGAGGTATTCCTCGAGCCAGTTGCGCGCCTCGAGATCCAGGTGGTTGGTCGGTTCGTCCAGCAGCAACAGGTTCGGACGGCCGAGGAGCAGCTTCGCCAGCGCGATCCGCATCTGCCATCCGCCTGAAAACGTGTCCGCCGGACGCTGCGCGTCGTCCTGATCGAAGCCAAGACCGCGGAGGACGGTGGCGATCCGCAGGTCCATGTTGTAGCCGTCCGACAGCCTGAACCGATCCTGCAGATCGCTGTAGCGCGCGAGGATCGCCTCGTGCTCCTGCTCCGGCACGGAGGCGTCCGCGAGACGATGCTCGATGTCGTGCATCTCCTGCTTCAGATCGAGCAGGGGCTGGAAGGCGCTGCTGGCTTCTTCAAAGACGGTGCGGCCGGTATGCGTCAGCCCGTCCTGCGGGAGGTAGCCGATGGTCAGGTTTGCCGGCGTCACGATGGCGCCGTCATCCGGTTCCTCGTCGCGCGCCAACATCCTGAGCAGCGTCGTCTTGCCGGCGCCGTTCGGCCCGCAGAGACCGACACGATCCCCGTCGTCGATCTGCCAGGTCACGTGGTCGAGCAGGACCCGGTCGCCGAATGATTTTGTCAGGTCGGAAAGCTGGATCAATTAAGCGCGGGGGTACCCAGTGCTTTGGCGGCGGCGGCGAGGACCTCGGGTACGCGGAAAGGCTTGCGCAGGTAACCGGCGACGCCGAGGTTCACGGCCTCGATCGCGCTCGATTCGGTGGAGAAGCCGGTGATGATGATCACGGGCAGTTCGGCGCGGATGCGCTTGACCTGACGGATCAGCGTGAGGCCGTCCATGCCCGGCATTTTCAGGTCGGCAATGAGCAGGTCGTATTCGGACGCGCGAACGCGTCCGAGCGCGGTGCTGGCGTCGGCCGCCGTATCGACGTCGTACTCCGCAAGCGCCAGCGTTTTCGAGAGCAGGTCCCTGATGCTTGCCTCGTCGTCCACGACGAGCACGCGGGCGCGTCCCTGACGTGTGGCTGGAGCGGCCGAGGCCGCGGCGCCGCCGCCTGACTGGGTCCGCTGACTATCCAGCCAGGCGTCGATGTCGCGTTTCCGGAAACGCCACTGGCGGCCGACCCGGACGGCGGGAATCTTTCCCGCCTTAATGAGGCGGTAAACCGTCCGCAAGTTGACTTGGAGGTACTCAAGCACCTCCTCGGTCGTCAGAAACACTTCATCGGTCGGCAGGTTGAGAGCCAAGCGTGTCACATTCTAGCGCGTTCAACCGCTGTCGCGCCTAAACTTTTAGGGGGTAAGTACTTACGTCGTAAGATCGGGGGCAAGCCGCCAGCCGGTTGCCGCCGTCTTATCCAGTGACCCGGGGCGGATCCGGATAACGCCGTTCATGAACTGGACCGACGAGGAGCTCGTCGCCCGCTCGAGGGGTGGCGATCTCGACAGTTTCAACCAGCTCATCCTCCGATGGGAGCGGCCGATCTACGCGCTCGCGTATCGCGTCATTGGCCGCGAGGAGGACGCGCGGGACGTGTGCCAGGAGACGTTCCTGCGCGCGTTCCGCGGGTTGCCGGGGTTTAAGGGGGAAGCAAAGTTTTCTTCCTGGCTGTACCGGATTGCGCTGAACCTGTCCCGCGACTGGATTCGGCGCCAGCGGCGGGCACCGACGGTCCAACTGCCGGAAGGCGCCGATCCGTCCGAGGTGGCGGCCGAACAGGGGCCGGTCGAATCGATTGAAGACCTCGTCTCGCGGCGCGAATTGAGCGCCGTTGTCGAAGAGGCGATGGCGCTGCTGCCCGAGGAGCAGCGGACGGCGATCGTGCTGAAGGAATACCACGGCATGACATTTCAGGAGATTGCCGACCTGCAGGGCTGCCCGCTCAGTACGGTGAAGACGCGGCTCTATCAGGGCCTCAGCGTCCTCCGACGACATCTGGAGAAGAACGGCCGCGTGCCGCAATTGGTGAAACGCGTATGAGTGACACATTTCAGTGCGGAGACAACACGGCGCTCGTTAGCTTCCTGTACGACGAGTGCGAACCGGGCGAGCGCGCCACGATTGAAGCGCACATCGCGTTGTGCGCTGCATGCGCGGCGGAGATCGCGGCGCTCCAGTCGGCGAGGCTGCAGCTTGCCTCCTGGACGCCCCCCGAGGCGGAGCTGGGCTTCGCCATCGTCAGGCCTCGGGCCTCAGACAGATCTGGGCCCCGACGCCTGAGGCCTGCGGCCTGGTTCCGCCAGCCACTGCCGGCGTGGGCGCAGGCGGCTGCGGCCTGCCTGATCTTTGGCGCCGGGTTGTCGCTCGGCGTGCTGCGCGGAACATCGCTGAACACGTCTTCGTCGGCCCAGCGTGCCGCGACGAACAGCGTCGCCTCGCCGGCCGCGGTGACGGCAACCGATCTCACGGCGCTCGAGCAGCGCCTGCGCACGGAGATGGCCGAGCTCCGCGCGATGCCGGCGAGCACGACCGCTGCCGCGCCGCAGGCGAACAACGCGCAGATCCTGGCGCAGGTTCGCGCGCTGATTGACGAAAGCGAACAGCGGCAGCAGCGCGAGCTGGCGCTGCGCACGGCGCAGGTCGTCAGGGAGTTCGATTCGCAGCGCCGGATGGATCTGGCGCGGATCGAGAACAGCTTCGGCCAGATCGAAGGGCTCACGGGCGCCGAGGTCCGCGAGCAGCGGCAGATGTTGAACTATCTGATGCGGGTGTCCGAGCAGCGTTAGGTAGAGCAGGGGCCGACCTGTGTCGGCCCGACGGGGCAGGGAGAAATGATCTTGAGAACGTGGACTATCGGTCTTGTCATCGGCGCCGGCCTTGCGAGCGGCGTGTCGGCGCAGACGCCTCCGCCGCAGGGCGCCGAAGCCGATCAGGTCAGGGCGCGGGCGCAGATCTTCATGATGGAAGGCGCGCTCGAGCGCGCCGTGCAGCTGGGCGTCAACAATTTGCGCCGCCGCGTCCGCGCGGTGATGCCGGACGACGCGCTGCTGCAGGGGGGCGCGCCGCAGGTGCGCGGCTTCCGTCTCGACGGCTACGGCGTCTTCTTTGACGTCGAGGTGCCCGCGCTGCGTCAGAGCCTGGCGTGGTCGATTCGCACCATGAACGAAACCAGCGCCGCGCTTGCCCGCGATCTCGCGGCGATGCGCGCGTATGTCCAGGCCATTCCCGATCAGCGTGCCCGCGCCGAGTTCGAGCGCACGCTTCGCCGCGTGCAGCAGCAGGTGAGCCCGACGCCGCAGGTACCAGTGGTGGCGTCCGCCGCGGGCGGCGGGCAGACGGTCAGCGCCCAGTCTGTTGTTGGCGCCCAGCCGGTAGGCGCGCGCGAGACGGTCGCCGCGCAGTCGCTGGGGGTCGCGCCGCAGGCGGTGGAGGCCGCTCCGGCGCCGGCGCAGGTCGATCCCGCCGTGCTGAACGACCCGAGCGATGCGTATACCGAGGAGGTCAAGGCGGCCGTCATCGACGCGATGATCGAGAACAGCAGCCCGCTGGCCCTCGGCGACAACGAATGGCTGACCGTCGCCGCGCGTGACAACGCACCCGCCGGGCCGTTCGTCGCGAGCGGTCCCGATGTCGTGACGCTCGTGCTCCGCGTGAAGGGCAGCGATCTCAGCGCCTTCCGGGCCGGGCGCCTCACGCTCGAACAGGTGCGGTCGCGAGTGCAGATCGGCGAGTTCTAACCACCTACGCCAAGGCTGCCGTGGTCCGCCGTAGCTTCAGCGAAGGCGGAAAGTACCAACTCGGTGTCTAACCGGATATGTACAATCGCGCTATGGTCGGACGCCTGGCTCTGCCGCTGGTTGCCCTCTTCCTGCTGGCCGCCTGCGAATCGCGCGAAGTCGAAAAGGACCTGAAAATCGTCGACGTGCACACCGGCTGGTACGACGCCGGTGTGATCGCCGGGGGCCAGAACAAGCTGGTGCCGAGCGTCTCGATTGGCCTGCAGAACGTCTCCGACCGGGATATCGCCAGCGTCCAGTTGAATGCCGTCTTCAAGCGCGTCGGTGAGGACACGGCGTGGGGCGAACATTTCATCCGCGCGATCGACACCGACGGCCTCAAGGCCGGGTCGACCTCCGGGAACATCGTGCTGCGGTCGAGCCTGGGTTACACCGGCAGCCAGTCACGGATCCAGATGCTGCAGAACAAGGACTTCGTCGACGCCCGGGTCGAGATCTTCGGCAAACACGGATCCCGCACCTGGGTGAAGATGGCCGAATATCAGATCGACCGCCAGTTGCTCACGGAATAGTGGTTCGTGGGTAGAATGCCCGCGTGACCACTACTGCCACCGCCCCGTCCGAACAGTCACTCGAACGTCGTCTCGGGCCGCTCGATGCCGCGGCACTGATCGTGTCCAACGTCATTGGCGGCGGGATTCTGTTTTCGCCGCCCCAAATCGCCGCGTCGGTGCCGAGCGCCCTGGCGTTTCTCGCGACGTGGGTCGCCGGCGGCGGACTCGCGTTCGCGGGCGCGATGGCCTACGCGGAGCTCGCGGCGCTGCGGCCGCGCGCCGGAGGCGAGTACGTCTACCTGCGCGCCGCGTTCGGACCGCTGGCCGGCTTTCTGACCGGGTGGACCTCATTCGTGGCGGGTTTCTCCGGCGCGATCGCGACGAGCGCAGTCGTGCTCGCGTTCTACCTGGGTCGATTCATTCCGGCGGCCGCCAACGACGCCCCGTTTCTCAGCATTCCGATCGTTCCCGGCACGCTGGTGCTGACGGCGTCGCCGCAGAGCATGGTGGCGATCGCGGCCATCTTCGGAATGGCGTGGATCCACCTGCGCGGCGTCGGCCCGGGGCGGCTCGTGAGCGACGTGCTCGCGACGTTGAAGGTCGCGGCGTTCGTCCTCTTCATCGCCATCGGCTTCTCGTTCGGCCAGGGCGACTTCAGCAACGTGACCCAGACAGGTCCGGTGTCGGCCACCAACTGGCTGCTCGCGCTGATTCCGGTGATGTTCACCTATTCGGGCTGGAATGCAGCGTCCTATGTCGCCGAGGAGGTGCGCGATCCCGGCCGCAACGTGCCGCTCGCTCTCGCGCTCGGCACCGGCGCCGTCATCGTGATCTACCTGTTGCTGAATGCGCTGTACCTGTACGTGCTGCCGGTCAGTGAGCTCGGCGCGGTCAACGGTTCCGTGCTCGATGTCATCGCCGACCGGCTGCTCGGCAGCGCGGCCGGCAACACCATGGGCGTGGTCTCGATCGTGAGCCTGCTGGCGAGCATCAGCGCGATGACGTTTGCCGGGCCGCGGGTGTATTTTGCGATGGCGCGCGACGGGCAATTCTTCAGGAGCGCGGGCAGGGTCCACCCGCGTTACAAGACGCCGGCCGTGGCGATCATCGCGCAGGCGGTGTGGAGCTCGTTTCTCGTGCTCTCAGCGCAGGCGCAGGCGCTGCTGACCTATACCGGGTTTGCGATCATCCTGTTTTCCGGCGTCGCCGTGTTGTCGCTCTTCGTGCTGCGCGCCAAGCAGCCGGACGCCGAGCGTCCGTTCCGTACGTGGGGCTATCCGGTGGTGCCGGGGATTTATGCTGTGGCGGCGGCGTTGATTCTGCTCAACGGCCTCTACACGGCGCCGGGTCCCACCGGCGCCGGTGCATTGGTGATCCTCGCGGGTGTGCCGCTGTATCTGTTGTTCCGGCGCGGCCGTTAAGGCCGGCGCCGGAGCTCGCCCTTGTAGTTGATCTTCTGACCCGGGTTGATCCGGACGTCGAACATCAGATCCTCGAAGCCGGGTGCCGAGATGCGGATTTGATACGGCCCTGCCTCCAGCTTCAGCGCCTGGAACGTGCCGTCGTAATCGTCGACGGTGCCGGCGTAGTAGCCATCGACGAAGACCTGCGCGTTGCGCGGGAAGACCTGCAGCCGCAGTTCGCCGATGTCAAAGCCAAAGCCGGAGCCGAAGTGCGGGTAATAGCCCGGTCCGTAACCCGGCCCGTAGCCGTAGTAGCCGGGATACCACCGGTACGGGTCGTAGTAGAAGTAGCCGAGCCCGAACGCGCCATAGCCGTACGGGTACGACCGGCGCGGATAGTAGTAATTCCGATTGGTGTAGATCGGCGGAGGATTGACGATCACTGTGTTGCCACGATTGACCGGCCCGGTGCGAGCGCGCTGCTCGGCGCGATTCCGAACAGCCGGCGCCGCCGTCGGCGGTGCCGTCGCCGGCGGCGGGGTCTCGCGTCGCGGCACGGCGGTGCCTGTTCTCGGGTTGTCGCCTTGCGGGCGGCTGCCTCGCGGGACGGCCTGGCGCTCCGGCGCAGCCTGCGGCTGCTCCTCCTGCGCCAAGGCCGGAGCCGCCATCGCGATGGCGGCTGCGAGCATGACCGATCTCAGGAACATTGGGGATCTCCTTGTGAGGACCTGATAGTCCATTACTGAAGACCTCAGCAACTGTGTTGCCATACAAAAATCACAGATTTAGGATGGAAACCGCCGATTTCCAGGAACGCCGCGGCGACTGTCCTGTGGCCGTGTCCTCTGGGGCATACTGCAAGGGTGATCCATTCGACGACCATCCTGGCCGTGCGGCACCAGGATCGAACCTGCCTGGCGGGCGACGGCCAGGTGACGTTCGGCAACACCGTCCTCAAGCAGGGCGCGCGCAAAATCCGGCGGCTGTACAACGAGTCGATCCTGGCGGGCTTTGCCGGGTCGGCCGCGGATTCCTTCGCGCTCTTCTCGCGGTTCGAATCGAAGCTCGAACAGTATCGCGGCAATCTCGAGCGGTCGGCGGTGGAGCTCGCGCGCGACTGGCGCACTGACCGCCTGCTGCGCCGGCTCGAGGCGATGATGATTGTCGCTGACCGGAAATCGACCTTTCTGCTCTCTGGAACCGGTGATCTGATCGAGCCGGATGACGGCATCGTCGCCGTCGGATCCGGCGGCCCGTTCGCGATGGCCGCGGCGCGCGCGCTCGCACGCCACAGTCAGCTGACCGCGCGCGAGATTGCGCAGGAGGCGATGGCGATCGCCGCCGACATCTGCATCTACACCAACCCGAACCTCACGATCGAAGAGCTTTGAAGACTTCAATGGCCATTTTTCTTCCCGAACGGACCGCGACCGCCGTCGATGCCCTGACGCCGCGGCAGATCGTCGCGGAGCTGGATAAGTACGTCATTGGACAGTCGGGAGCGAAGCGCGCCGTGGCGATCGCGATGCGCAACCGCACCCGCCGGCAGCGGCTGCCGCAGGAGATGGCCGACGAGGTCACGCCGAAGAACATCCTGATGATTGGCCCCACCGGCGTCGGCAAGACCGAGATCGCCCGGCGGCTGGCGCGTCTGGCGCAATCGCCGTTCATCAAGGTCGAGGCGTCGAAGTTCACCGAGGTCGGCTATGTCGGCCGCGACGTTGAATCGATGGTGCGCGACCTCGTCGAGCTCGCCGTGGACATGGTGCGCGCCGAGCGGGCCGAGGAGGTGCACGACAAGGCCAGGCTCGCCGGCGAGGAGCGCCTGCTGGACCTGCTGCTGCCGCCGACGCGCTCGCCGATGGCCGGCGAGGATTCCTCCGCGCTCCGCGATCAGGCGACGCGGACGCGCGACCGCTTCCGCGAGCAGCTTCGCGACGGCCGCCTCGACGACCGCGTCGTCGAGCTCGACGTCCGCGACACGGCGATGCCGTCGTTCGAGGTGATCGCGGGGACGTCGGTCGAGGAAATCGGCGTCAACCTGAAGGACATGATGGGCAACATGTTCCAGGGACGCACCAAGACGCGGCGCATGAAGGTGCCCGAGGCGCTCGAGCACCTCGTCGCCGAGGAGCAGGCGAAGCTGGTCGACATGGAGTCCGTCGGCCGCGACGCCGTGCGCCGTGTCGAGCAGGCCGGCATCATCTTCATCGACGAGATCGACAAGATCGCCAGCCGCGATTCGATGAGCGGCGGCGGCCACGGGCCCGACGTGAGCCGCGAGGGGGTCCAGCGCGACATCCTGCCGATCGTCGAAGGCACCACCGTGAACACCAAGCACGGCATGGTGAAGACGGACCACATCCTGTTCATCGCCGCCGGCGCCTTTCACGTGTCGAAGCCGTCGGACCTGATACCCGAGCTGCAGGGCCGGTTCCCGATTCGCGTCGAACTCGAGCCGCTCACGCGCGACGACTTCGTGCGGATTCTGACCGAGCCGCGCAACGCGCTCGTGAACCAGTACATGGCGCTGATCGGCACCGAGGAGGTGGCGCTGACGTTCACGCCGGGCGCGGTCGGCCGGATCGCCGACTTTGCCGCGCGCGTCAACGAAATCACCGAAAACATCGGCGCCCGCCGGCTGCACACGGTGATGGAGCGCCTGCTCGACGAGTTGTCGTTCGAAGCGCCCGACATGGGCCGCCAGTCGGTCACGATCGACGAGGCCTACGTCGACCGGATGCTCGCCGCCATCGTCAAGAACGAAGATCTCTCACGCTACATCCTGTAATCACTCCCCGTCGTTCTGATCGGCGAGCTCGCGCGAGATCGCCAGCCCGGCGTCGATGGCGGCCACCGAGTCGAACTCCACGCGTTTACCGCCTCGATTCCGGATGAATCCGAATCGCTGGTAGGCCGCCGCCATCGTCTCGGCGCTGACGACGTCGGGGCTGCGGGCGATTTCGAGCGCGTGCTGGAGCTCGTGCCCGAGAATCGCAATCTTGCGGGCGAGCGGCAGGTCCCAGGCGATCCGCACCAGCACGTAACGGGTGCCCGCCGCGGCGGTCACAAAGGTGAGCTGGCCGTCGACACGCGCCGGCAGGCGTGCACACTCGACGTAGACCACGAGATCGGTCGCGTCCAGTTGATCGAGCAGCGCCTGGAACGAGGGCGACTGCCCTCGTCCGTGTCCTATCACTTGCTCGAGCCGCGAGTCCGTGAGCCGGAGACGAGGCTGCCGCGGCACCGGATCGGCGCGAATCGGCGCCGATGTAACAAGGGTGATCACGAAGAGCGACGAAGCGACGCGCGAGAGGCAGGCGATCACGATGCGGTGGTGCATGGCAAGCGGCGCGCCACTGTTCTGCGCGCGGGGCTGCGGATCGCGCTCGCATTTCCAGCGCAATTCGGTAAAATGCGGTATGCACGGAGAGCGGATTTTCACACAATTTTGTTGTGTGAATTTTGTGTTACTACAAAAACGTCTCATCGGTCCGGACCCCTCATACGGGCCAGATCCGGCCAATCTGCCGTGTGCGACCGTGGCGTACGTCCGCCGCGGCGCTCCGTGTACATCGTTGTGGAATCGACGCGCCGAGCCCTCGTAAATGTAGGAGCCCGATATGCCCGCCCTGAAGACCGCCGGCGACCCCAGCACCGCCACGCGCGACGCGCGGCGTCTGTCGACCCTGCTCGAGGTCAGCCAGGCCCTCTCGGGCACGCTCAACCTGAAGGCGTCGCTGCAGCGGGTCCTCGGCATCCTGGCGCGCCATCACGGCGCCATCCGCGGGATGGTCACCGTGCTTCGCGACGGGGAGCTGGAGGTCGAGGCGGCCGAAGGGTTCGAGGATCGCGCCCGCTCGGTGCGCTACCGGGTGGGCGAAGGCATTACCGGCCAGGTCGTGGAAAGCGGCAAGCCGATCGTCGTCCCGCGCGTGAGCCGGGAGCCGGCGCTGCTGAACCGCGCCGCCAAGCGCGGCGACGCCTCCCGCCAGGAGCTCAGCTTCATCTGCGTCCCGATCATCCTCCATCGCCAGGCGGTGGGGGCGCTCGGCGTCGATCTGCGCTTCAAGGCCGAGCGCGACTTCGACAGCAGCGTGAAGTTCTTCGGCATCGTCAGCGGGATGATCGCGCAGGCGCTGGCCGTACAGCGTCAGGTCGAGGACGAGCGCCGCCGCCTGCTGGACGAAAACACCCACCTGCGGCAGGAGCTGCGCGAGCGCTACGATTTCTCGAACATCATCGGGACGAGCGGGCCCACCCGCCAGATGTACGAACAGGTCGCCCAGGTGGCGCAGACGAATACCACAGTGCTGATCCGCGGCGAGTCGGGCACGGGCAAGGAGCTCATCGCTCACGCGATCCACTACAACTCGCTGCGCGCCAAGAAGCCGTTCGTCAAAGTCAGCTGTGCGGCGCTGCCGGATACGCTGATCGAATCGGAGCTGTTCGGCTACGAGAAGGGCGCGTTCACCGGCGCGACCGCGAAGAAGAAGGGCCGCTTCGAGATGGCGGAAGGCGGGACCCTGTTCCTCGACGAGATTGGCGACATCAATCTCAGTACGCAGGTCAAGCTGCTGCGCGTGCTGCAGGAGCGCGAGTTCGAGCGGCTGGGCGGGACCGAGACCGTCCGCGTCAACGTCCGCATGATCGCCGCCACCAACAAGGACATGGAGAAGGCGATCGCCGACGGCACGTTCCGCGAGGACCTTTACTACCGCCTCAACGTCTTCACCATCTTCGTGCCGCCGCTGCGCGACCGGAAGGCGGATATGCTGCTGCTGGCGGACCACTTCCTGGAGAAGTTCTCGCGCGAGCACGGCAAGGTGATCAAGCGGATCTCCACGCCCGCGATCGACATGCTCATGAGCTACCACTGGCCGGGCAACGTCCGCGAGCTCGAGAACGCGCTCGAGCGGTCGGTGCTCGTCTGCGACGGCGCGGTCATTCACGGCCATCACCTGCCGCCGTCGCTGCAGACGGCGGATGCGTCTGGCACCGTGACCCGTGTCACGCTGAAGGACGCGGTGGCCGCGTTCGAGCGCGACCTGATTCTGGACGCGTTGAAGACCACGCGCGGGAACCGCGCCAAGGCGGCGCGGCTGCTCGATACCACCGAACGGATCCTGAATTACAAGGTCCGCGGCCACGCGATCGATCCGCGGCGGTTCAAATCATTCGAGGCAGCCAAGCGCGCCGCGGCGCCGCAGGACGAATGATGCGCCCGGCCCGGCTGGCGGCGGTCGGCCTGCTTGCCGCGCTTGCCGCATCCGGATGCGGCAAGAAGGGTCCTCCGCTGGCGCCGTTCGTGCGGATTCCGGCCGGCGTCGAGAAAATCACCGCGGCTCGGCTCGGAAGCGAGGTCTACGTCACCCTGACGGTGCCGACGACAAATATCGACGCGTCGATGCCGATCGATATCGCGCGTCTCGACGTCTACGGGTATACGGGCCGCGTGGCGCCGACGTCTGCCCGCTGGGCCGAGCTCGGCACCGTCGTCGCCTCGATTCCGGTAGTGCCGCCGCCGGTCGGAGCCGACAACCGCCCATTGCCGCAGCTACCGACTGATAAGGGTGCGATTGCCGGCGCGGCGGTCACGGTCGTCGATCCGCTGACCGCGGAGGACCTCGTTCAGGGACCGCTCCCGATCGTTGATCCGCGATTTGCCGCGCTGTCGCCGCTGGCCGACCCCGCGGCACCTGCCGTGCTCAGGCGGTTTTACATTGCCATCGGCTTCAGCCAGCGTGGACGTCCGGGGCCGCCAGGCGCGCAGACCGAGCTGATTCTCACCGGCCTGCCAGACCCGCCGACAGATCTGCGCGTCGCCAACGAACCCACATCGCTGTCGCTCGCATGGGAATCGTCAGGTGGACTCGTCGGGTTCCTGCTGGACCGTCCGCTTCCGCCGGAGCCGTCGCCGTACGATGTCATTCAGCCCGTGGCATCGGCGCCAGTGATCGACGCTTCCGTGCCGGCAGGACCGACGACCTACAACGTCTACCGCGAGCTTGCACCGGATCCGTTCCTGCTGCCACCGGCCGTGTCACCGGGCTGGAGCGTGCCGGCGCCCGTCGCGCTCAATCCAGCGCCGCTGGCAGTGACGTCGTTCACCGACGCCCTGGAAGGCAGGCGCCCCCGCTGCTACACGGTCCGCGCGCAGCGTGGAACGGTGATGAGCGAGGCGTCGCCGCTGCTCTGTATCACGCCGGTCGACGTGTTTCCGCCCGCCGCGCCTGTAGGACTGGCCTCGGTGCCGTCCGAAGGTGGCATCAGCCTCATCTGGGAACCGAGCTCCGAGCTCGATTTCGGCGGCTACCTGGTCTTGCGCCGCGAGGCGGGCGATGCCACACTGCGGCAGGTTACAGAGCGGCCGATCGCCGAAGCCCGCTATCGCGACACTGACGTGAAGCCGGGAACGCGCTATATCTATTCGGTCGCGGCGGTTGATACCAGGCTGCCGCTGCCCAATGTGAGCGCGCTGTCGGCTCCCGTGGAAGAAACTGCCCGGTAGGAGATCTGTATGAAGTTGTTCGTCGATACTGGGAGCGTCAAGGAAATCGAAGCGCTGGCGGCGATCGGGATCCTCGACGGCGTCACGACCAATCCGTCGCTGCTCGCCAAGGAATCGGGCGATTACCGCCAGATCCTGAAGCAGATCTGCCAGACCGTCAAAGGCCCCGTCAGCGGTGAAGTGGTGGCGACCGACTTTGCCGGCATGGTGCGCGAGGGGCGCGACCTCGGCTCCATCGACGAGCACATGGTCATCAAGGTACCGTTCACGAAAGACGGCGTGCGCGCCTGCAAGACGCTGGCGTCGGAGGGGCGGCGCGTCAACGTGACCCTGATCTTCTCCGCCACCCAGGCATGGCTGGCGGCCAAGGCCGGCGCCGCCTACGTCAGCCCGTTCGTCGGCCGCCTGGATGACGTCGGGACGACGGGGATGAATCTGGTGCGGGAGATTGTCGACATCTTCGACAACTACGAGTTTCCCACCGAGGTCCTGGTGGCGAGCGTCCGCAACCCAATCCATGTCATCGAGGCGGCGCGCATGGGCGCCGACGTGGTCACGGCGCCGCCCGCGGTGATCGAGCAGTGCTTCAAGCATCCGCTCACCGACATCGGCCTCGAACGCTTCCTGAAGGACTGGGAGAAGGCGCAGGCGGTCAAGGTCTAGCGCCCGGATGGATCATCACGATCACCTGGCCGATCTCGATCGGCGGGCCGAGCTGGGCGGGGGCGAGGATCGTCTCCGCCGCCAGCGCGAAGCCGGCAAGCTGACGGCGCGCGAGCGCATCGACCTGCTGTTCGACCCCGGTACATTCGAAGAAGTCGACAAGTTCGTCACGCATCGCTGTGCCGACTTCGGCATGGCCGAGCAGGTGGTGCCGGGGGACGGCGTCGTCTGCGGCTACGGGCGGATCAACGGGCGGCTGGCGTACGCGTTCGCGCAGGACTTCACCGTCTTCGGAGGGTCGCTGTCCGAGACTAACGCGGCCAAGATCGTGAAGATCATGGACCTGGCCGTGAAGATGGGGGCGCCGGTCATCGGCCTGAACGACTCAGGCGGCGCGCGGATCCAGGAAGGCGTCGTCTCGCTCGGCGGCTACGCCGACATCTTTCTTCGCAACACGCTGGCGTCGGGGGTGGTGCCGCAGATCTCCGCGATCATGGGACCCTGTGCCGGCGGCGCCGTCTATTCGCCGGCGATCACCGACTTCACCGTGATGGTGAAGAACACCAGCTACATGTTCGTGACCGGCCCCGATGTGATCCGCACCGTCACGCACGAGGAGGTGACGAAGGAGGAGCTCGGCGGGGCGATGACGCACAACCAGCGCAGCGGCGTCGCGCACTTCGCCGCGGAGAACGACCAGGAGTGCCTGCTCCTCATTCGCGAGCTGCTGTCGTTCATGCCGGGCAACAACCTGGACGATCCGCCGCGGGTCGAAAGCGCCGATCCTCCGGACCGCGCCGCCGAGACCCTCGACACGATCGTGCCGGCGTCGCCGAACCAGCCGTACGACATGCTCGACGTGATTCGCGCGATCGTGGACGAGGGTTACCTCCTGGAGGTCCACGAACATTTTGCGCGGAACATCCTGGTCGGTTTTGCCCGCCTGGCGGGCCGGCCAATCGGGATTGTCGCCAACCAGCCGGCGCATCTTGCCGGGACGCTCGATATCGACGCGTCGGTCAAAGGCGCGCGCTTTGTCCGGTTCTGCGATGCGTTCAACCTCCCGCTCGTCACCTTCGAGGACGTGCCCGGGTTCCTGCCCGGCACCGTGCAGGAGTACGGTGGCATCATCCGCCACGGCGCCAAGCTGCTGTTTGCGTTTGCCGAAGCGACCGTGCCAAAGCTCACCGTCATTACCCGCAAGGCCTACGGCGGCGCCTACTGCGTGATGTCGAGCAAGCACATCCGCACCGACGCCAACTTCGCGTGGCCGACGGCGGAGATCGCGGTGATGGGCGCCGAGGGCGCCGTCAACATTCTCTACAAGCGCGAGATCGAGTCGGCTGCCGATGCGGCGGCGGCGCGGGCCGCGCGCATTGCCGAGTATCGCGAAAAGTTCGCCAACCCCTACGTCGCGGCGCAGCGCGGCTTCGTCGATGAAGTGATCCTGCCGCGCCACACGCGCGCGAAGCTGACCGCGGCGCTTTCGGCGCTCGACACCAAGCGCGATCGCAATCCTCCCAAGAAGCACGGCAACATCCCGCTGTAAGTCGCTGCTCGGGCAATGAGGAGGATTCTCACCATTGTCGTGACCTACAACGAAGCCACCAACATCGGCAGGCTCGTTCCAGAAATTCTCGAGCATCTTCCGACCTCGTCCGTCCTGGTTGTCGATGACAACTCGCCGGACGGAACATCGGAGGTCGTTCGGGCGCTCGCGGCGGGCAACCCGCGAGTGGAGCTCCTCAACCGCCTGTCCGAACGGGGCTATGGGTCGGCGACCATTGCCGGCATGCAGCACGCGATACGTCATGGCTATGACGTGATCGCGACGCTGGACGCCGATTTCTCACACGATCCGGCTGATCTGCCGCGGCTGATCGATGCGCTCTCGGCGGCCGATGTGGCGATCGGGTCGAGGTATATCGGCGGCATACGCATCCTCAACTGGGAGGTGCGCCGCCTGCTTCTCAGTCTGGCGGCGAACAGCTACATCCGGTTCCTCAGCGGACTCGCGTGCGTCGATTGCACGAGCGGGTTCCGCGCCTACCGGGTCGAGGCGCTGAAAAAGGTCCGGTTGGACAGGGTGTCGAGCACGGGCTACGCGTTTCTTCCGGAACTGCTGTTTGCGTTGAACCGGGTCGCTGTCGCGGAAGTTCCCATCTGCTACACCGAACGCCGCGTCGGCCAATCGAAGATGGGAATGCATGTGATCGCAGAAGCGATCGTGCGCCCCTGGGCCCTGCTGTGTCGCAGGATGGGTCGAGCCCTCAGTGGCCGATGAGCTCGAACAGCCGAACCGGTTCTCCTTCCCAGCTCGTGTCCAGGATCAATCGCAGGTCCGGCGACTGGCGCATCACGGCCATGGTCTCGTCGCAATCGGCCGACTGCAGCGCGCAGTTCACGCTGACGTGGGTGACGCCGCGCCGGCGAAGCGCAGCGGCCGAGTCGCCGCGCGGAAATTCCAGAAGATCGGGGGCGAGGGCTGTGTATGACTCGGGAATATATCCGCTGTAGCCATTGACCATCGGCAGAAAGTGCCACACCGAGAAATACATGTACGGTGTGTTGAAGACCTCGATCGGATCGACGGGAAATTCCGCGAGCACGACGCCGGGTCTCGCCTTCAGCGCGTCGTAGATCGCCGGCGGTTCCTTCCAGACGGACACGAGCGGCAATGCCGGCCACGCGTCGATCACGACGAGACCGGCCAATACGGTGATCGCCGACCACCGGCCGCGGGGCGATCCGCACCATCCAAGGACGCGACGCACACCGAACCCCGCCAGGATCGACAGGGTGAGCCCGACGAGGACGCTGAACCTGGCGGCCACGCGCAACCCCCGCACCGGCGGAAAGGACCGATGGAGGAGCGGGTAGAACGCTCCGTTGAATCCGAATGAGCAGTCGAGCGCCACGAACAGGCCGGCGATGTAGACCAGCCGGATGGCGCTCAGCGGCGGCGCGATGCCAATCGCGGCGAGCGCCAGCGGCATGATGCCGGGAAACAGCGCCCGTTCCGGTTCGGGCGGCAGGATGCGGTCCTTCCAGAGCGCGCTGTGAAGGTTCCCCCGCAGGTAGTCAAGCGGCGTCGCGCTGTAGAAGCGGACTTCATCGGTCGTCCGTTCCGCTTTCAGGGGCTGCGCCGCCACGAACGCGCGAGCGAGCGGCACCGCGACCAGCCCGGCCACCAGTGCGCCGGACACGGCGGGCAGCGCGAGTCGGCGGATGGAAGGCCGTTGCGCGATCAGGAGGCCGGCGCCGATGACCGTGGCGTAGATCAGAAAAAAGACGGCGTAGTACATCGACGAATAGAGCTGGGCCACCCCTGCCAGGCCCAGCCCGATCGCGTACCGCCATCGGCCGGTCGAGACGAAGAGGTGAAGGGCCAGGAGGCCGAGCGGCATCCACTGGGTCATTTGCAGCTCGAGGTGGCCGTAATGCTCGAATCGATAGGGATAGCACGCGTATATCAGTCCAGCGACGAACGCGGCGGGCGGCGATGCCGTCAACCGCTCCACGAGCAGGTAGGTCGCGATGCCGGAGAACCAGAATCCCGAGAGCATCAACAGGTTGTAAGCGATGACCGGATGCGTGCCGATGGCGGCCAGCGGCGCGGTGGTCAGCGCGGGAAGGATGATCGGGTCGGAAAGCGTCAACGTCAGAGGCTGGGGATAAAAAATGTTGCCGTCGAACAGGTGCGTCGGATCGGCGAACAGCTGATGCAGGACCCAGCCGATCCGCCATATCGAGAACAGCGGATCGCCGTAATCGGCGACAGAGTACGGGGCTTGGAGCTGGTCGTGAACGAGAATCGCCAGCGCGACCGCGATACCGAGCGATGCCAGCGCGACACGTCGGCCCAGGCCCGGGGCGGCACGCACTTCAAACGGATCGGGAACAGCGGGAACACGCAGGAAGGTTGACCGCGAGCGAAACACGCCGCCGAAAGGACCAGTGCGTCGGTCGATAATCAGCCGCACGACAATCGCGACGATCATCCAGAAAAGCGTGCGCGACGGAGTGCGGAACGAAAGCCGGAAGTCTGAGAACTCAACAACGAACCCGCCAAGACTGACGATTCTTGCGGCCAGAACAGCCAGGAGAACGGTAATCACATCGAGCGTGGCCGCGACGACGCGCCGAGTCATAGCCGCCCATTGTATGTCGCATATTTCGGCGCGTTCGCGGGGTGGCTGTCCCCTGTGGACCCGATAGCCGCGTCGACCACCCGGGCGTTACAGTGACCGCATGGACTACGATGCGCAGGAGGAACCCGTCGTGGCCCCCGCGCGTACCGGTCCCGGATCGACCATTCGCGGCGTGCTCATCGCCGGATTTGCCGTGGTGTTCGTCGTGTGGGTGGCGTCCGGCTACGAGCTGGTCCGCAGTCTGCGCGAGGTCGACCGCCGGCTCGAAGCGAGCCGGCAGGATTTTCAGCGCGGCCAGGACGTACTCAACACCGTCCGTACCAACGTCCTCCTCGGATCGATCTACCTTCGCGACGCGCTCATCGATCGAACGCCGGCGAGCCAGGAGGATTATCGCCACGCGCTCGAGCAGATCCGGGAGGAAGTGGACCGCGTGCTGCCGCTCTACCTCCCGCTGATCGGCTCGCCGCTCGAACGGCAGCACTGGGACGGCCTCCAGGTCGAGCTGGGCAACTACTGGCAGTCGCGCGATCTGGCGTTCGTCTCAGACGAGCCGTTGAGCACCGCGAACGCCGCCGCGCTCCTTCGTCAGCGTATCGTCCCGGCCCGCCAGTCGATTCTCGAGATCGTCGACTCGTTGTCGGCGCTGCAGCGCGCCTCGCGCGAGCGCCATGAGTCCGAGGCGGCTCTGCTCTACGGCAGCGCGCAGACCCGGGTCATCTCCCTGGCCTCGCTGGCAATTGTCGTTGGCCTGGTCGTCGCCTTCGTCGCCACGCGCCACGTCGGACGGCTCGAGCACGAGATCGAGCGGCGGCAGGCGGCCGAGCGGCAGAACCGGCGCGACCTCGAGCGCCTGTCGGCCCGGCTGGTTACCGCGCAGGAAGAAGAACGGCGCAGCCTCGCACGGGAGCTCCACGACGCAGTGGGGCAGGCGCTGACCGCCATCAAGATGGAGATGGGCGTGGCGATGCGCGGTGTGGAGACCGACTCACGCGCACGCCGGGCACTGGACGAGGGGCGTGCGATCGCGGAATCGACGCTTCAGAACGTGCGCGACCTCTCGCAGCTGCTGCATCCGTCGATGCTGGACGACTTCGGCCTGCCCGAAGCCGTGAGCGCCCACCTGCGCAGCTTCTCCAAGCGTACCGGGATCCGCACGCAGCTGACCCACGAACGGATGGACGATCGGCTGCCGCCGGACATCGAAGTGTGCGTCTACCGGATCGTCCAGGAGGCGCTCACCAACGTGGCGCGCCACAGCGGCGCTTCGTCATGCACAGTCTCGCTGGTGCGGCGTGAAGGCGTGCTGCTCCTGACCATCGAAGACGACGGGCGCGGGATCGAAACGGTGGCGGCGCGGGGACTGGACGCCCGCCGCCATCTCGGCTTGATCGGCATGCGCGAACGCGCCCAGGCGCTCGCAGGGACGTTCGTCATCGAGAACCGCGCGGAGGGCGGCACCCGCGTTCTGGTCAGGCTGCCGGCCCCTGCCGCCGCCGAGGCGCCGGCCGCGCACCCGCTGGCGGGCTGATATGGGACAACTTCGCATCCTGCTCGCCGACGACCACACCGTTGTTCGCCAGGGGCTCCGCAAGGTGCTCGAGGAGCGGCCCGACTGGGTCGTCGTCGCCGAAGCGGGCAATGGCCGCGACGCCGTGAAGCAGGCGGAGGAGCTCAAGCCAGACGTCGCCATCCTCGACGTCGCCATGCCGCTGCTCAATGGCATCGAGGCGACGCGGCAGATCGTCAAACGAGTGCCTGCGACTCGCGTACTCGTGCTGACGATGCACTCGGACGAGGCCTACGTGAATCAGATCCTCAAGGCAGGCGCCACCGGCTATCTGCTGAAGGATTCCGCGGACGTCGATCTGATTCAGGCAGTGGGGGCGGTGTCGCAGGGCAAATCCTTCTTCAGCCCTGGCGTCGCGCGGCTGATGCTGGACGACTACGTCCGCCAGCTCGCCGACAAGGGAATCAGCGATCGATACGAGTCGCTTTCGGAGCGCGAGCGCGAGATCTTCCAACTCATCGCCGAGGGAAAGGCGAACAAGGAAATCGCCCACATCCTCTCGATCAGCCCGAGTACCGTCGAGACCCACCGCGCGCGCATCATGGAAAAGCTCGACCTCCACAGCGCCGCCGAGATCGTTCTCTACGCGGTCCGCCGAGGCGTCATTCGCTAGACACAAGCATTGGGCTGCCGGACCGATCAATCCAGTCACGTCGACTGGAGCGGAGGTCTCCGGCGCGACTAATGTCGCCCTGACGCGCCGGGGGTGCTACGTTTTCAGCGTGCTGCTGGCGGACCCAAGCTGCCTGCCTGTTGAAGTGTCTGTAGTGTGTGTGACGGACGAGGAGCTCGTCCTGCTTGCCCGCCAGGGCGACACTGGCGCGTTCGACGAACTTGTTATCCGTCACCAGGCGGCGGTTTACCGGGCGGCACTGGCGGCGCTTCGAGTGCCCGAGGATGCCGAGGACGTCGCACAGGAAGCGTTCGCCAGCGCCTGGTCGACGTTGGAGCGGTTTCGCAGAGAAGCGTCGTTCAAACGTGGCTGCTGACCATCGCGTGGCACCGAGCGATCAATCGGCGTCGCATGCGGCTGAACTGATGGAGAAAAACGGCTCCGCTGACCGAGTCGCTAAGAGCGGTCGCTTCGGGCGAGGGCACCGTGAAGTGGCGCGTGTCGGAAGCCAGACGAAAGGTGCGGCAGCGGTTGGCCCTGCTTGGTTATGTCCATGAGTAGTGAATTTCGCAGTCCCATGGACGACGAGATGGATGATGTCGCGCGCGCGATGCCGGCGGCGCCTCCTTCCGTGGCACTTCGCCCGGCGATTCGCGCCCGCATCACCAGCGACGCGCCGGTGCGCCATACGTGGCATTGGTCACTGGCAGCGGCGGCCGCGAGTGGAATCATCGTCCTTGCGCTCCTGTGGTCAAACCGCGAAGCACTGGTTTTGGCGCCCCGTTCGAAACGAACCTTCACGTCGACGCCACACCGACACTGGAGCGGAATGGAAACATCCAGACGAGGATTGTGGTGTTCTACCGTCCCGATCCCTCGTCGCCCGGTGGTGAGGGAAATCGACAGAACGCTGCGTCAGTCAATCTGGACTTTCCGATTGTTCTGGACAGTGGAAAAACGATCGTCGCGTCACAGACCACGGATCCAGGCAGAGATCGCCGTGTGACCGTCGAGGTCACCGCAACCATTCTGAAATAGGCACGAATCCGCACCGACGGCAAGGTCGGATCGCACCGACATCCCGTCTACCTCGCACCGACGGATCCGTCGAGCCTCGCACCGACTTCCCGTCCGCTTCGCACCGTAAGTAGTAGAATTACAACGTTTTGCGCAAGATTCTGGTTGCCAACCGCGGCGAGATTGCCGTGCGCGTCATCCGTGCGTGCCGCGACATGGCACTGGCGTCTGTGGCGGTTTATTCCGAAGGCGATCGCACGTCCCGTCACGTCCGTATGGCCGACGAGGCGTGCGCCATCGGACCGAACGCCCCGCGCGAGAGCTACCTCAACATCGATCGGTTGATTGATGTGGCACGACGCACCGGAGCCGATGCGGTGCACCCCGGATACGGCTTCCTCGCCGAGAACCCGGACTTCGCTGCCGCGTGCCGCGACGCTGGCCTGACGTTCATCGGGCCGACGCCCGAAGCGATTGCCTTGATGGGCAGCAAGACCGAAGCGCGGCGCGCGGCCACTGCGGCGGGCGTTCCTGTCGTGCCGGGGACCGAGCGGCCGTTCGCCGCGGACGATCCCGACGAGGCGATCGCGGCGGCGGCGCAACGCCTCGGTTATCCGCTGCTGATCAAAGCCGTTGCCGGCGGCGGCGGCAAGGGGATGCGCACGGTCGCGAACTCCGCGGATCTGATGAGCGGCCTTCATGCCGCACGATCCGAGGCCGGCACCGCTTTCGGCGACTCGGCGATTTACCTCGAACGTCGCCTCGTCCGTCCACGCCACATTGAAGTGCAGCTGCTCGGCGACCAGCACGGCGACGTTCTCCCGTTCGTCGAGCGCGAATGTTCGATTCAACGTCGCCATCAGAAAGTGATCGAGGAATCGCCGTCGCCGTTCGTCACGTCCGCCCTTCGCACCCAGCTCACCAGCGCGGCGGCGGCGGTCGCGCGCGGCGTCGGCTACACCGGCGCGGGCACGATCGAGTTTCTGATCGACGAGGCAGAGCGTTTCTGGTTCCTCGAGATGAATACGCGTCTCCAGGTTGAGCATCCGATTACCGAGATGGTGACCGGCATCGATCTGATCGAGTGGCAGATCCGTATTGCGCGCGGCGAGCAGCTGGACATCGATCCCGTTCTGGCGAACACTCCTGATGGACACGCGATCGAATGCCGGATTTATGCGGAAGACCCGGACCTGGGCTTCATCCCGTCGCCCGGCCGCATCGCCGCGCTGCGCGCGGCGGCCGGTCCGTGGGTCAGGGACGACGGGGGAGCGGAGTCGGGCGGCGAGGTCCCGATTCATTACGACCCGCTGATCTCGAAGCTGTCAGCCTGGGGTCCCGACCGTCCCCGCGCGATTGCCCGGATGACGCGGGCGCTGCGGGAGTACGAGGTCCTCGGCATCCAGACGACTGTCCCCTTTTTCCGCTGGATGCTCGTTCAGCCGGCGTTTCTGGCTGCCAAATTTCACACGGCGTATTTGGACGAGCTCTTGCAGCAGCGGGGCGGTGAACCCTTCGCGACGGCCGATAAAGATGAAGAGAACGCCGCGGTAGTGGCGGCGGCGCTGCACCTCGTGTCGCGCGGTCCTGCTCCGACCGGCGTCGCAACAGTCGTCGCCCGTGAGAGTGTTCCAGTGACGGCCGCGTCTAAGCCAGGCTGGAAAGGTCGGGCTCGCGCCGAGGCGCTGCGCGCGTGACTTTCGAGCTTGAAGCCGGCGGGGCGGCGAGGCATGTCGAAAGCCGCGGCGCTCAGTTGCTGCTGGACGGACGCCTCGTCGACGTCGACGCCGTCAGGGCCGGGCATGGATGGTCCATGCTGATCGGGAACCGCAGCTACGAAGTCTCGGTGGTCGAGCGCGCGCCTGGGGACCTGATCGTCCATGTCAACGGTCGGGCTGTCACCGTGCGGGCCGCTCTTCAGCGATTCGGGTCGCGGCGGACGCAGCGGGAGACCGGGATTGGGGCCTCGGCGACAGGCGTGCAGCGGGTCGTTGCGCCGATGCCCGGCCGGATCGCCAGGGTCCTGGTGAAGGCCGGCGACGCGGTGGCCGCCAGGCAGGGTCTGATCGTGGTCGAGGCGATGAAGATGGAAAACGAGCTGCGTTCGCCGCGCGCCGGCATCGTCGCCGAGGTGCGCGCCACGGCGGGCGCCCTCGTCGAAGCGAACGCTGTACTGATCATAATCGAGTAGCTGCGGGTCGTTTCTTGATCGCGTAGCGCCGGGCCATCCGACCTGGCGGAGTGTAGTGAAGAAGCTTTTCAATCATCCCCTCACGCAGACAACCCGGCGCATCGTCCGCCGCGTCGTGGCGACGTGTGCCGTGATCATCGCAGTGGCGTTCGTCACGACGGTCACTGTTGATCTGGGCCCGTCTCTCAAGGCACGCGCCGAAAAGGCTGCTTCCGATTACATGGGTCGGCCGATGCACATCGGCCGCATGTCGGTGCACCTCTGGCTGGGCCGCTTCGTCCTCGAAGACATCGTCATCGAGGGGCTTAAGCCTGAGGATCGTCCATTCCTCCTCGCCGATCGCATCTCCGTCTCGATGCCGTGGTCGACCCTGTTCAGCCGCCGCGTCGTCTTCGATGCGATTGAAATGACCGACTGGCGGATGTACGCGGAAACGTTCCCCGACGGCACCCACAACTTCCCGCGGTTCACGCCCCGGAATCCGCGCGGGCCGAGTGCATGGACGACGACGCTGCAGTACGTGCGGGCATCGAGAGGAGAGTTCACTTACGCGGATCATGGGACGCCGTGGAACGTCGTCACGCGGAACCTGGATGTCACCGTCGCGCGGCCGAACACCGAATACCGCGGGCGAGCCAGTTTCTCCAACGGCACGGTCTCGATCCAGAACTACGTCCCGATGCGCGCCGACATGCAGACGACATTCCGGATTATTGGCGGCAAGGTGGTGCTCGATCGGATCGACCTCAAGACCGACGGCGCCGAGTCGCTGCTCACCGGGCAGGTCGATATGACGCGGTGGCCGGAGCAGCTCTACTACGTACGGTCGAAGGTCAACCTGCCGCGGATGCGCGAGATCTTTTTCGCCGACGACGATTTCACGCTGTCGGGCGAGAGCGACTTCAACGGCACCTTCCACCTGTTCCGCGAGACCATCAACGGGCGCTCGCGCACCGGCCGGGAGCTGAAGGGGAACTTCTACAGCGCACTGGCCGGCGTCAACGCGTACCGGTTCAGCGATCTGCGCGGGTCGGTGGTCTGGGTGCCGGAAAGCCTGGAGGTCACCAACGCGACTGCGGGGCTGTACGGCGGCGCAGCGCGTTTCACCTATCGCCAGGCGCCGCTTGGGCAGCGCGGCGTCCCCGCGATCGCGACGTTCGACGCGCTGTACGACAACGTCGACCTGACCGAGTTCACGAACTTTTTGGAGCTGCAGGGGATTCGACTCGCCGGGCGGGCGAGCGGACACAACCTGCTCGAATGGCCGCTGGGGCGTTTTTCAGAGCATCGAGGCGAGGGCACCATCCGTACCGACCCTGAGGTCCAGACGCTGACGCGGCAGATGACCGCCGCGCAGCTGGCGGCCGCCGAGGATCGCAGCCGCGACTGGGGCGAGTTCAGCAATCAGCTGTCCGCGGCGCCGGTGCCGATCCGGGCGGACATGACCTATACCTACGGGCCCGAATGGCTCGACATCGCGCCGAGCCGGCTTGCCACTCCCGATACCTACGTGGAGCTGGAGGGGCGGACGGCGTACGGCGATCGATCGCGGATCAACTTCCACGTCACCAGCGCCGACTGGCAGGAAAGCGACCGGCTGTTTGCCGCCGTGCTGACTGCGTTCGGCTCGCGCACCGGCGTCGTTCCGCTCGGCGGCTACGGCACGTTCGACGGCGTGATGGTCAACAACGTCCGCCGTCCGCGCATCGAGGGCGCCTTCGCCGGCGAGCGCATGCGCGCCTTCGACGTCGTCTGGGGCAGGATTACCGGCCGCGCGATCATCGAGAACTCCTACGTCGACCTGACCAGCGGCGTGATCGTCGATGGCGATTCCGTCATGCAGACGGATGGCCGGTTTTCGCTCGGCTTCCCGCGGAGGGATGCCGGAGAAGAAATCAACGCGCGAGTCCGCGTGATCAGGCGCCCGCTCCGGGACTTGCGCCACGCCTTCGACCTGGACGACTACAACGTCGACGGGTTGTTCTCCGGCGAGTTCCACGTCTTTGGCTCATACCTCTCGCCCTTCGGCTTCGGACAGATGGCGATCGTGCAGGGAGTCGCGTATGGGCAGCCGTTTGATACCGCGACCGCCGCCGTTCGCCTCGACGGCGAGGGGGTGCGGCTGGATTCGCTGCAGATCGTGCAGGCCGGCGGCCGCGCGCTCGGCGCGGCGTGGGTCGGGCTGAACGGCACCTACTCGTTCAACCTCGACGGCCGCGGCATTCCGCTCGGCGGCATCGTCATGCTGACGTCCTCGTCCGTGCCGCCGCTCTCGGGACGTCTCGATTTCACCGCCGGTGGAAGCGGGACCTTCGACCGCCCGCGCTACGACGTGCGCGTCACGATGAGCGACGTGTTCGTCGGCGATGAAGGCGTAGGGCAGGTGGTCGGCGATCTGACCATCAATGCCGACCTCATGACGGTGAAGCTCGAGGCCGCTTCGCCGCGGCTCGCGGTCTCGGGCGCCGGCCGGATCGCGCTGACCGAGACGATGGATGCCGAGCTGTCGTTCAGCGTCGCGGATACCTCGCTCGATCCGTAC
>Ga0075428_100000929_pt1 | contig 30978 bp, 28 predicted proteins | sample RhiMetdeltSRZDD2_FD_75291 | JGI IMG/M metagenome (GOLD analysis project Ga0075428, IMG submission 75291) | Populus rhizosphere microbial communities from Tennessee, USA - Rhizosphere MetaG P. deltoides SRZDD2 | ecosystem: Host-associated > Plants > Roots > Rhizosphere > Soil | place: USA... | reverse complement strand
TATGATGAGCCGCCGGAGAATCTTCCTGCCTGTTCTGGCTCTGTGTCTGATCTTCTCAGCGACCGCGGCTTCGGCCCACGACGATGATGCGAAGGTGCGCGGCGAAAAGCTCGGCCGCGTCATCTTCAAGACCTCCTGCTCGCCCGAGGCGCAGAAACAATTCGAGCGCGCCCTCGCGATGCAGCACTCCTTCTTCTTCCCGGAGACGGTCAAAGCGTTTACCGCGATCCCCGAGACGGATCCAAGCTGCGCGATCGCCTATTGGGGCATCGCGATCAGCCAGCGCCCGAACCCGCTGGTGGGACCGTTCGATGCGGCGACGCTGAAGCGTGGCCTCGAGGCGGTCGAAAAGGGCGAGGCCATCGGTGCCAAGACTCAGCGAGAGCGCGACTGGCTGGCCGCCATGAAGGAGTTCTACAAGGACCACGAGCGGGTCGACCAGGACACCCGGACCAAGGCTTACGAGAAAGCGATGGAGGCGCTCGTCAAGAAATACCCCGACGACGTGGAAGCGAAGATCTTCTACGCCCTGGCGTTGAACGAGACGTTCGACCACAAGAACATGGAGCCGCTGCTCAAGGCCATCGCCATCCTCGAGCCGCTCGACAAGAAATATCCCGATCACCCGGGCATCACGCACTACCTCATCCACAGCTACGACTTCCCCGCCATCGCCCATCGTGGCGTACCGGCGGCCAACAAGTACGCCAAGATCGCGCCCTCGGCTCCGCACGCCCAGCACATGCCGTCGCACATCTATTCGATGGTCGGGATGTGGGAGGCCTCGATCGCGTCCAACGAGAAGGCGGTCGCCGTCGCGAAAGAGTACGTCACGCGCAGCAACCTCGAAGGCACACTCGCCGGCGTGCCCCATGCGTACGACTTCATGACGTACGCCTACCTGCAGCTCGGTCAGGACGGCAAGGTCAAGGCACTCATCGACGAGAGCGCCTCGATCAAGAAGATCATCGGACCGCGAATCGTGGCCATGGCGCGCGCCGCGGTGCCGGCGCGGTACGTGCTGGAGCGGCAGGACTGGCAGGGCGCCGCCCAGCTGCAACCCGTCTCCGACAGCGGACTTCCCGCGGGTGACGCGATCACGTATTTCGCCCGCGCGATGGGGGCCGCGCGAAGCGGTGACCTGTCCGCGGCGCAGGGAGACGTCGACAAGCTGAAGCAGGCGCGGACCACGCTGCTGGAGGCCAAGCAGCCGTACTGGGCCGAGCAGGTCGAGATCCAAATCCTGGCGGCGCAGGCGTGGATCGCGCAGGGACAGGGCAACCGCGAGGAAGCGCTCAAGTTCATGCGCGCCGCCGCCGACCTCGAGGACGCTAGCGAGAAGCACGTGGCCATGGAGAACCGTCTCTACCCGATGCGCGAGCTACTGGCCGACATGCTGATGAGCCAGAATCAGCCGAAGGCCGCTTTGAAGGAGTACGAGGCGTCGCTCAAGAACGCGCCGATGCGGCTGCGAGGGTTCTACGGTGCCGCCAAGGCGGCGGAGGCCGTGGGTGACACGAAGACCGCCGCCGGCTACTTCGACAAGGTCGTGCGCCTCACCCGCAATGCGGACAGCGAGCGGCCCGAGATCCAGGAAGCCAGAAAGCGCCTCGCGAGCAAGTGATCGCTCGCGGCTGTCGTAGCGCGATCGTCGCCGCCGTGCTGGGCTTCGCGGCCTGGCCGCCGGCGGCGGCGACCGCCGACCCGCTGGTCGAGGACAAGGCGGCCGCGCTCGATCCCGACTTCGCCGCGGGTCGTGCGGCCATCGAGGCGAAGCAATGGCAGACCGCCATCCGCACGCTGTCTTCTGCGGCGCTGCGCGACACCCGGAACGCCGACATCCAGAACTACCTCGGCTATGCGTATCGCCACGCCGGTCAGATGGATCTCGCGTTCAAGCACTACGAGCGCGCGCTGCAGCTCAACCCGCGCCACCGCGGGGCCCACGAATACATCGGCGAGGCCTACCTGATGATGAACGACCTCGCGAAGGCGGAGGCGCATCTCGGCGCGCTGGAGAAGATCTGCCTGATTCCGTGCGAGGAGTACGAGGACCTCAAGAAAGCGATCGCCGAGTACCGCCGCAAGGCGGCCCGCTGAGTCAGCGCGCCCAGGCCTCCCACATGCGCGCGGCGAACGCCAGCGACGTCTCGACGTCCTCCTCCAGCAGGTAGCGCTCCTTCACGAGCGCCTGCGCCGCGTCCCGCACGCGCGCCAGATACACTTCGCGCGAGGCGTAGCGCTCCTCGATCGCCGGCCGCGGATCGCCGGCGCGTTCTCGCTCGTGTCGCGTCTTCGCGAACGGCAGCGTCGCGCCGGCGAAGACAAGCAGCTGCTCGACGCCGCCGATGTCGGGATGGCGCAGGTTCCAGCCGGTGTGCGTGGCGAGCGGGACGCTCAGCTCCGGCAGCACGATCCCGCCGACCTCGTTGCCGTCGGCGTCGACGGCCGGTACGCGCGTTCCGTACGCCGCGCCCACACGCGGCGGTACCAGCGTGATGCGCCGCATCTCGGCGTCGGCGCCGAAGTCCAGGCGCTGCGGGCGCGCGTGGCGACGCGGATAGCGCGCGCCGGGGATTCCGTCGAACGTCTTGGCCAGGGTCTCGGGCGGGACCAGGGTGAGGTCGCCGATGCGCGGATGGCGGCTCGGCGGCGGCGCGATGCCCTCGGTGACCCAGCGATCGAGGTTGATCAGGCACGCGCGCAGGAGTCGTCCGTAGTTCACGACGCCGCGAACGTGCTGCGAGTGATCGACCCAGCCGTGCGGCTCAACGGGCGATGGCTGCGTGTCCGTGGGTGGCCACACGCCGAGGCCATGCTCGGTGCCGGCGAAGTGATAGACGCGGACGTCGGGGCCGTGCTCGAGGTCGCGCCCACCGTCGGGATCGGTGTGCACGAGCGACGCGTCGCCGCGGTGGTACTCCGCCGAGGTGTTCGTGTACATCACCCTGAGACGTCCGCGCGGCTCGACCTGGAACGGCTCGAGATGGCACATCGTCCACGGCCGGTCCTTGCTGTTCTGTCCGAAGCGTTGGTTGAACTCGCCGCGCATGCCACCCGCGACGTTGGCGATGACGCCGTCGAGCGCCTCGCCGCCGCGCTCGTCGGTGTTGAGGCCGTAGTGGATGAGCGTGCGCAGCAGCCGTCCCGTCTGCGATCGGCCGTAGGCGTAGGCCCATCGCGCCTGTGCCGGCGCCTCGCCGCTCTTGAGCCACGCCGCGCAGTCGCGCAGCGCGACGAGACCGAGGCCGATCACCTGCGCATCGGTCGCGGTGTAGGCGACGTGATACAGCCGTCCCTTGCGGAAGCCGCCCTCGAGCCAGACATGGCGAGGATCGGGCGTCACGCGCCCGGCGACGACGCGCGCAAACTTCCAGCGCGCCCGCGGGATGACCTCGGGCTCGTCGTCGGGCATGTCGCGCACGGTCAGTACCGCGTCCGGCTCGTCGAGATCGGCGGCGGGATAGGCCTGATGCGCGCGGTCGGAGAGCAGGAAATCGGCGACGTCTTCCGGCGCCTGCAGCTGCACGTAGACGCGTCCGCGCAATGCCTCGTCGTGCTCACGGGCCTCGAGACCATAGAGGCGAATCAGTCCCGGCACATCCGGCAGGTCGAACTGCCAGCCGCAGGACGCGATGACGTACCCGCGCCGCATCAGGAAGCCGTCGCCGACGTCGATCGGCGGGGTCGGATCGCTGCCCGCCGTGAACGTCGGCCGCGTCGCGTGGTTGAAGTTCGGAACGGTGACCGTGTAGCCGCGGTTGACGACGTCGATCAGCGCGCGGCCGCGCGCGCGCGACCGGTCGACCGGCACGAGCAGCGAGAGGTCGGCGCTGAACTCGACGCGGCCCGACGCGCCGCGCGGCGCCAGCGCGATGTCCGTCACGCCGCGGTTCGCGGCATGGCCGGGATCGATCGCGAAGCGCAATCGGCCCTTGAGCTCCTCGTACGGTCCCGCGTCGCCGAACGATCGACCGTCGGCGAGCGGTCGGCGTAGCACGATCTCGAAGCCCGTCACGGCCATCAGAGCGTTTCCAGGAATGCGCGCATTGCGGTGTTGACCTCCGTCGGGCGCTCCTGCTGCGTCCAGTGGCCGCAGCCCTGCAGCACGATCGTCTGGCGCAGCCCCGGGACGAGCTGCTTGAGCGCGGGGAGGAGCTGGTCCATGCCGCGAAACGCCCGCACGAGATCGCGGTCGCCGGTGATGTAGAGCGCGGGGACGGTGACCTTCGCGCCCGTCCACGGCGCCAGCAACTCCCAGTTGCGATCGATGTTCCGGTACCAGTTCAGGCCGCCGCGGAATCCAACCCGCGCGAACTCGTCGGCGTAGAAATCGAGATCGGCCTCGGTGAGCCACGAGGGCAGGGTGGCCGGCGCCGCCTGGCGACCGAGAAATCCCACGTCGCGCCGAACCATGCCGACCTCACCCGAGCCCGGCGCGAGCGGTTCGCGGCGAGCGTCGCCGGAGCCTCCCCAGAGCACGCGCCGGAGCGTCTCGCGCGGATCGCGTCCGAGCTCCGCCTCGGCGACGCCCGGCTCCTGGAAGTAGAGCTGGTAGAACATCGCGTCGTCGGTACGCGGCATCACCGTGGTCGGGCGCGCCGTGCGACGCGGAATGAACGGCACGCTCAAGCCGACCACGGCGCGGAAGCGATCGGGCCGGAGCAGCGCCGCGTGCCACGCGACGGGCGCGCCCCAATCGTGGCCGACGACGACGGCCGTCGGCGCGCTGAGCGCGTCGAGCACGCCGACGACGTCACCGACGAGATGCAAGAGCGTGTAGGCCTCGATCGGCTCCGGCTGATCGGTCCGGCCGTAGCCGCGCATGTCGGGCGCGACGGCGTGATAGCCGGCCTCGGCCAGGGCGACGAGCTGGTGACGCCACGAATACCAGGACTCCGGGAATCCGTGGCACATCAGGACGAGCGGACCTTCGCCGGCCTCCGCGAGGTGCATGCGGATGCCGTTGCTCTCGACGGTGCGATGGCGGATCTCGGCGCTCATGCTCGGCGCTTCGGCGGGTGCGCCTTCACCGCCGCCTCGTTGACCTCGGTGCCCCAGCCCGGTCCGGTGGGCAGGACGAGATGTCCGTTCACGATCTTCGGCACGGTCGTGACCAGCTCGTCGTACCAGGGCACGACGTCGGGATCGATCTCCATGATCCGGAGATTCGGCACGATCGCGCAGAAGTGCGCGTTCATGCAGGTCGACAGCCAGCCGTAGAAGTTGTGGGGCGCGACGTTGACCTCGTAGGTGTCGGCCATGTTGGCGATCTTCACGGACTCGCCCACGCCGTTCCAGGGCGTGTCGACGATCGCGACGTCCACCGACTGCTGCTCGAAGTACGGGCGGTAGTCGCGGCGGCCGAACAGACACTCGCACGACGCCACCGGAATGTTGATCTTCGAGCGGATGTAGTGCAGCGCCTTCGCGTCGCGCGTGTCGATCTCGACCCAGAAAAGGTCGAACGGCTCCATCGCGCGTGCCATCCGGATGAAGCCCTCGGTCTTGAAGTTGAAGTTCAGGTCCACGAGGATGTCCATGTCCGGGCCGGCGCCTTCGCGGAACGCGGCGAGCTGATCGCGAACATTGCGCAGGACGTGGCGGTCGGCGTTGAGCTCGGGGAAGTCTCGGCTGCGCCGCGCGAAGCCCGGCGAGTGCTGATAGGGCTCCTCGACGTCGAGGATCATCGGATTGGTCTTGAGCGCCGTCCAGCCTTTCTCGCGCACCTCCTTACCGAGGTTGACGACGTCTTGAAGCGTTCTGAGCCGCGGCAACTGCATGGCCTGCCAGCGCGCGAGGCGATAGGTGCCGCAGTGCGACCAGTAGACCCGTACGCGCTCACGCACCGGGCCGCCGAAGAGCGCGTACACAGGCACGCCCAGCGCCCGCGCCTTGACGTCGAGCAGCGCGTTTTCGATGGCCGCGATCGCCTGCTGCACGACACCGCCCGCGGCTTGCCGGCGCACGGCGTAGAGCCGAGTGACGATCGCCTCCCACGCGCGCGGATCCTTGCCGACGATCAGCGGGATGAGCCCGTCGATCACGGCCGACACGCCGAGCCCGCCGAAGGTCTCGTTGTATTCGCTCCACCCGACGATGCCGCCGTCGGTCGTGATCTTGAGGAAGTCGAAGTTGCGGTCGCCGGCGTCGGCGTGCAGGTGCTCGACCCGTTCGATCTTCATGCCGATCTCCTCGCGGGATGCTTGTGCACCGCCGCCTCGTTGACCTCGGTGCCCCAGCCGGGACCGGTGGGCAGGAGGAGATGACCCTGCTCGATCGTCGGCGTCACGGTGTAGAGCTCGTCGAGCCAGGGGACGGCGTCCACGTCGATCTCCATGATCCGGAAGTTCGGCGTCACCGCGCAGAAGTGCGCGTTCATCAGCGTGGCCAGGTGTCCGTAGAAGTTGTGGGGCGCGATGTTGATCTCGTAGGTGTCGGCCATGGCCGCGATCTTCAGGGACTCCGCCACACCGTTCCACGGCGTGTCGACGATGGCCACGTCGACGGCCTGGCGCTCGAAGAACTCGCGATAGCCGCGGCGCGTGTACTGGCTCTCCAGCGAGGCGACGGGAATGTCGATGCGCGACCTGATGTAGTGGAGCGCGGCCGGATCGAACGAGTCGATCTCGACCCAGAAGAGGTCGAAGGGCTCCATGGCCCGCGCCACCTTCACGAACCCCTCGGTGCGGAAGTTGAAGTTCAGGTCCACGAGGATGTCCACGTCGCGGCCGGCGCCCTCACGGAAGGCCGCGAGCTCATCCCGGAGGGCCCCGATGATGCGCCGCTCGGCGTTCAGCGAGGGCACCTCGGGGCTGGGCCGCGCGAAGCCCGGCATGTGCGGCCGCGGCCGGCCCTCGTCGAACAGGAAGATGTTCGCCTTGAGCGCGGTGTAGCCCTTCGCGACGACTTCTTTACCCTGCGCCACGACGTCGGCGAGCGAGCGGATCGGCGGGATCTGCATCTGCTGCGCGGCAAAGAGGCGGAAATAGCCGCAGTGCGACCAGTAGAGCCGCAGGCGCTGGCGCTGCGGAGCCCCGAGCAGCTCGTACACGGGGATGCTGAGCGCGCGCGCCTGCACGTCCAGCAACGCGTTCTCGATGGCGGCGATCGCCTGCTGGATCACGCCGCCCGGCGCCTGACGGCGGACGGCGTAGAGCGTGGTGATGATCGCCTCGCGGGCGCGCGGATCGCGGCCGATGACGAGCGGGGCGAGCCCGTCGATGGCGGCGCTCACGCCGACGCCGCCGAACGTCTCGTTGTACTCGCTCCAGCCGACGAGCCCGCTATCGGTGGTGAGCTTGAGAAAATCGAGCGCGCCCTTGCCCGCGTCCGCGTGCAGGTGCTCGATGCGCTCGATCTTCACGCGGCCCTCCCGAGGCGGCCGAGGATCCACGCGTAGTCGAACGCGATCTCGCGCAGGTAGTCGTAGCGGCCCGAGGCGCCGCCGTGGCCCGCCGCCATGTTGATCTTGAAGAGCACCGGCGTCGCGGGCGAGCGCACGCGCAGGCGCGCGACGTACTTGGCCGGCTCCCAGTACATCACCTGGCTGTCGTTCAGCGACGTGCGCACGAGCAGGGCGGCATAGCGTCGCCCATCCAGATTCGCGTACGGGTCGTAGGTCTTCATCACGTCGTAATACGGACGGTCCTTGGGATTGCCCCACTCCTCGAACTCGCCCACGGTGAGCGGCAGCGACTCGTCGAGCATCGTGTTGATCACGTCCACGAACGGCACGCGCAGCACGGCCGCCGCCGCGAGATCGGGTCGGCGATTCAGCACGGCGCCGATCAGCAGGCCGCCTGCGCTGCCGCCCTCGATCACCAGCCGATCGTGGGCCGTGTACCGCTGCGCGACGAGATGGTCGGCGCAGGCGATGAAGTCCGTGAACGTGTTGGGCTTGTTCAGCATGCGCCCCGCGTCGTGCCAGCGCTTGCCGCCCTCACCGCCGCCGCGGATGTGGGCGATCGCGAACGTCACGCCGCGATCGAGCAGGCTCAGCCGGCTGGACGAGAACGTCACGGGATAGGGCAGCCCGTAGGCGCCATAGCCGGCGAGCAGCATCGGGCTCGAGCCGTCGCGCGGCGTATCGGCGCGCGCGACCAGCGAGATGGCCACGCGCGTGCCGGCCGGGGCCACAGCGTGCAGGCGCTCGCTGCGATAGCGCGTCGGATCGTAGCCGCCCAGCACCTCCGTGCGCTTGAGCAGCGCAAGCGTGCGGCCGTCCATGTCGTAGTCGAAGACCGAGGCCGGCGTGACGAGCGACTGATACCGGAACCGATAGCGGTTGGTGTCGAACTCGGCGTTCGCCTCCTCGTCGACCTCGTAGGTCGGCTCGGGAAACTCGACGTGATGGGAGCCGCCGTCAGCCGGCCGGAGGACGCGCAGCCGGATCAGTCCGTCCTCGCGCTCGTGCACGACGACGTGCCGCGCGAAGACGTCGAAGTCCTCGAGCATCACGTCGTCGCGGTGGGCCACCACCTCCGTCCAGCGCTCGGCGCGCGGGTCGTCGAGCGGCGCCGTCACCAGGCGGAAATTGCGCCGCCCGCCGCCGTTGGTGCGGATCCAGAACCGCTCGCCGGTCTCGTCCATTCCGTGATCGACGTCGTACTCGTGGTCCTTCTCGCGCGGCAGGATCATGCGCCAGTCGCCGAAGGGCTCGGCCGCGTGGAGCCAGCGGTACTCGCCGGACGTGAACGAGCGCGCGGCGGCGAAGACGATCCGACGGCTTCGCGAGCGAAACACGCCGAGCCGGAGCAGCTCGTCGCGCTCCTCGAGCAGCAGATCGTCCGCGGCACCGCCGAGCCGATGGCGCCAGAGGCGGAACGGCCGCTTGGCGTCGTCCTCGGTGACGTAGAACAGGATCGTGTTGTCGGCGCTCCACGCCGCCGAGGAGACCTTCTCGATCCGGTCGGCGAGCACGGCGCCGCTCTCCAGATCCTTCACGTGCAGCGTGTAGTCGCGAAACCCGGTGAAGTCGACCGAGTAGGCGAGCAGCCGTCCGTCGTCGCTGACCGTGTAGACGCCCAGGGAGAGAAACGCGTGGCCCTCCGCCATCCGGTTGAGGTCCAGCGTGACCTCCTCGGGCGCGCCCGGCTCGTCGCGCCGGCGGCAGTGAATCGGATACTGTTTGCCGGTTTCCGTGCGCGAGTAGTAGACGTGGTGCCCGCGCCGGTATGGAACGCTGGAGTCGTCCTCCTTGATTCGCGCGAGCATCTCCTTGTACAGGGCGTCCTGGAACGGCTCCGTGCCCTTCATGACGGCGTCGGTGTACGCGTTCTCGGCCTCGAGGTACGCGGTCACCTCAGGACTGTCCTTGTCGCGCAGCCAGAAGTACTCGTCCTCGCGCCGCTCGCCATGGACGACGTCGACCTTCGGGACGCGCTTCGCGATCGGCGGCTCCGGACGCATAGGGCCCCGATTGTACCTCCGGCCGCACCGTCGGCGGGCGGGTGGAACCATGAGAAGATGACGCTCCTCATGGAGCTCAAGCTGACGCGATGCACGCTGCGACCATGGCGTGTGGGCGACGAGCCGTCGCTCGTCCGGCACGCCAACAACCGTCGCGTGTGGCGCAATCTCTCGCGTCTGCCGCACCCGTACACGAGGGACGACGCCGTGGCCTGGATCACGCGGGCGAGCGCGCAGTCGCCGGCGACCGACTTCGCGATCACCGTGCAGGACGAGGCCGTCGGCGGCATCGGCATCGAGATCGGCCGCGACGTGTTCTATCGCTCCGCCGAGATCGGCTACTGGCTCGGCGAGTCGTACTGGGGCCGCGGCATCGCGAGCGAGGCGCTGCGCGCCATGACCGAGTATGCGTTCGTGACGTTCGATCTGTGTCGGCTGCACGCCGGCGTGTTCGAGTGGAACCCCGCGTCCATGCGCGTGCTGGAGAAGGCCGGCTACACGCTCGAGGCGCGCCACCGGAAGAACGTCACCAAGGACGGCGAGACGATCGATCGCCTCGTCTACGCGCTCGTGAGAAGCGATGCCTGAGCTGCCGGACGTCACCGTCTACGTCGAGGCGTTGCGCGAGCGGGTCGTCGGCGAGCGCCTGCAGCGCATCCGCCTCGCCACGCCGTTCGTGCTGCGCTCGGTGGACCCGCCGCTCGCCGACGTGGTCGGACGAACCGTCACCGGCGTGCGGCGACTCGGCAAGCGCATCGTGCTGGCGCTCGAGGGCGAGCGCTTCGTCATCATCCATCTGATGATCGCGGGGCGGCTGCACTGGAAGGCGGCCGGCGCGCGGCCGCCCGGCAAGATCGGCGTCGCCGCGCTCGACTTCGACACGGGGACGCTCGTCATGACCGAAGCGGGAACGAAGAAGCGCGCGGCGATGCATCTCGTGCGCGGTGAGGCCGCCCTGGCCGAGCACGACCCCGGCGGGCTCGAGCCGCTGACGGCGAGCCTCGAGGAATTCCGCGCGGCGCTGACCTCTGAGAGCCACACGCTCAAGCGCGCGCTCACCGATCCGACGATCTTCTCCGGCATCGGCAACGCCTACGGTGACGAGATCCTGCATCGGGCGCGGTTGTCGCCGGTGAAGCTGACGCGCGTGCTGTCGGACGAGGAGATCAAGCGCCTGTTCGAGGCCATGCGCGCGACGCTGACCGACTGGATCGAGCGGCTGCGTCGCGACGCGGCCGGAGACTTTCCCGAGGGCGTCACCGCGTTTCGGCCCGACATGGCGGTGCACGGTCGCTTCCGCCGGCCGTGTCCCGTCTGCGGCGCGCCCGTGCAGCGCATCGTGTACGCGGAGAACGAGACGAACTACTGTCCGCGCTGCCAGACCGGCGACCGGCTGCTCGCCGATCGTGGACTGTCGCGCCTGCTCAAGCAGGACTGGCCGCGCACGCTCGACGAGCTGGAGCGCCACGTGGCGGCCCGGCGAGGAGGAGACTGATCGTGAGCTTTCGCTTCGTGACCCAGCCCGAGATCCGCCGCGAGGCCCGCAAGATCCTGCCGCTCGAAGTCTGGAACTTCGGCGATGGGGCGTCCGAGACCGAGCTGACCAGGCGCCGCAATCGTGAGGCGCTGGACCGGCTCGCCATCCGCCAGGACATCCTCGTCGACGCGCGGGACATCGACACGACGACGTCGCTCTGCGGCGTGCCGCTCTCGTGGCCTGTCGTGATCGCGCCCATGGGCGGGCTCGTGCTCTTCCACGACGAGGGCGACGTCGAGATGGGGCGCGGCGCCGAGCGCGCCGACACGCTGCAGTTCCTCTCGGGCGCGACGGGCTGGCCGGTCGAGGCGGTGGCCGCGGCCAGCAAGGGGCCGAAGATGTTCCAGCTCTATCACCACGGCGATCGCGGCTGGGTGGCCGACCTCCTCGCGCGCGTCGAGGCGTCGGGGTATCTGTCCGTCTGCCTCACCGTGGACACGCAGGTCTACAGCCGGCGGGAGCGGGACATCCTTGCGCGCTGGGCCCCGCGCGACGCGATGAAGAAGGCGCCCAACCCGCGTGGGCCCGATCTCAACTACGCCGTGCGCCTGACGTGGAGCGACGTGGAGTGGCTGCAGAAGACGACGCGGTTGCCAATCGGCCTCAAGGGCGTCATGACGGCGCGCGACGCCAAGCGCGCGGTGGACATGGGCGTGCGCATCGTGTGGGTCAGCAATCACGGAGGCCGCCAGCTCGATTCCACGCAGGCGTCGATCGACGCGCTGCCCGCGATCGCCGACGTCGTCGGCGATCGCGCCGACATCATCATCGACGGCGGATTCAGCCGCGGCACCGCGGTGCTCAAGGGCATCGCGTGGGGTGCGCGGGCGGTGGCGGTCGGGCGCACTGCGCTCTGGGGCCTGGCCGTCGGCGGCGCCGAGGGCGTGCACAACGCGCTGGACATCCTGCGCGACGAGCTGCGGCGCGACATGGCACTGTGCGGCCAGACCAGCATCAAGCGCCTGCCGAGCGACTGCATGTTCCGCGTCGACTAGGGAACGTGCCGCCCTTGCCGACGGTTGGATACTCGGCTTGACGGGCCTGATCCAGCACCGAATGGAGGTCGCCATGACGGCACCGTGGCCTCGCATTGCGTTTGTGGTCGCACTCTTGCTGCTCGTGCCCGCAGCGGCTCTGGCCGACGGGGGCGGCGGCGGTGGTGGTGGCGGCGGGGGCGGGGGCGACAGCCTGGTGAAGCCGAAGGTTCCCGAGTACACCGCCGGCGTCAACGCGATCGAGTCCAAGGACTACGCCCGCGCGATCACCTTGCTCGAGGTCGCCGTGCAGAAGACCCCGGATGATGCCGACGCCTGGAACTATCTCGCCTACGCGACCCGCAAGAACGGCGACCCGGCGAAGTCCATTCCCCTTTACGAAAAGGCCCTCGCCATCGACTCACGCCATCTCGGCGCCCACGAGTACATCGGCGAGGCGTATCTGCAGCTCGACAACCTGCCGAAGGCCAAGGAGCACCTCGCGCGGCTGAACAAGCTCTGCTTCTTCAGCTGCGAGGAGTACCGCGACCTCAAGAAGGCGGTGCAGGCCTACGAGAAGGCGCACGGCGAGGTCAAGCCCGCGATGTCGAGGTAGCGCGCGGCTTACGACCGGCGGTACTTTTTCTCCGCGTCCGGCGCCAGCGTGATGCCGTGACCCGGGCGATCGGGGACACGGAACGCGCCGGCTTCGCACTTCGGCATGCCCTCGAAGAGATCGCCGGGCGTCCAGTCGATCAGCTCGACGAGGAACGAATTGGGCAGCGCAGCGGCCACGTGCACCGACAGCTCGTGCACGACGTGGGGTGACAGCGCGATCTGGTGGGCGGCGGCGAGCGCGCCGATGCGCAGCGTCTCGGTGAAGCCGTTGGCGCGGCAGACGTCGGGCATGAGAATGCGCGCGGCGCCGCGCTCGATCAGCTCGCGGAACTCGAAGCGCGTGTAGTTGTTCTCGCCGGTGGCCACCGGAATCCGGATGGCCTTGGCGATCGTCGCGCAGCCCGCGGGATCGTCGGCCAGCGTCGGCTCCTCGTACCAGACGAGGTCGAGATCTTCGAGCACGCGCGCCTGGCGGATCGACGCGTCCACGTCGAGCTTCTGGTTGACGTCGACCATCAGCCGCACGCCGTCGCCGACCGCCTTCTTCACGGCCTCGACGCGCCGGCGGTTCTCGAGCGGATCGGGATGGTGGATCTTCATCTTGTAGTAGCGGCAGCCCATGGCCGTGTAGCGCTCGGCCTCGCCGATCAGATCGTCGAGCGAGTACGATCCCCAGCCGCCGCTGCCGTACGCGGCGACGCGATCGGTCACGGCGCCCCACAGCTTCGCGAGCGGAAGTCCCGCCGCCTTGCCCGCGATGTCCCAGAGCCCGATGTCGAGCGCCGACAGCGCATAGCCGGCGATGCCGACCTTCCGGATGCCGCGATCGGCGCGATACATCGTGTCCCACAGCCGACCGACCTGCGTCGGATCTTCGCCGACGAGCAGCGTGGTCAGTCGCCGCGCGTAGGCCTCGACCGCCTCTGAGCCCGCGCCGCCGAACACCAGCGAGTAGCCGAGACCCTCGATGCCGGCGTCGGTGCGGATGTGCGTCACCACCAGCCGGTGCTCGGGCAGGTCGAGCGCGATCGGCCTGGTGGTGGAAACCTGCAGCGTGAACGTGTCGATCGCGGTGATCTTCATGACGCCATCCTATCGCGCATCGCCTGCCGGTACGCCGGGCCGAACAGATAGCGCGCGACCTTGACCGACGCGCGGACGTAGCCGGGCTCGAGGTTCTCGATCTTGCCGCGCACCCGCGCGTGCAGGCGAGGCAGCGCGTGGAACGGGATCGCGGGATAGGCGTGGTGCTCGGCGTGGTAGGGCATGTTCCACGCAAACAGCTTCACCAGCGGCCACGTCAGCGTCGTGCGCGTGTTCTCCAGACAGTCGCCCGTGAACGCGCAGCCCGTGTGCTCGGCCAGCAGATACGGCCGCAGGAAGGCCTGACCGATCATCCACGGAATGATCCACACGATCAGCGCCGCGGGGGAGCCGGCGGCGATCGAGATGGACGCCACCGCGACGTACGCCAGCAGATAGGCGCGCGCCTCGGTGATGAGCGGCTGCCGCTCGGCCGGCGCCATCCACGGCCGATCCGCCCGTCCGGAGGCGAGCCGCAGGATGTCACCGATCCGACGGATGGCATTCGGGATGCCGGTCAACACGAACAGGTACGCGGGGAATGACGCCGGCTTCGCAAAGTACAGCTCGGGATCCTTCTCCAGATCCTGCGTGAAGCGATGATGATCCCAGTGGTACACGCGATAGTTCCGATAGGGCCAGAAACCCAGGAGCCCGGCGAGCGTGCCGAGCACCGGATTGAGCCAGCGGGTTCGGAACGCCGTCCGATGCGCGGTCTCGTGCAGCGCGCAGAAGATGAAGGCGAGCATGTAGCCCTGAACCACGATCAACGGAAGCGCCCACACGGTGGACCGAAGCCGCCAGAGCACCGCGCCGGTGAGGATCAGCATGCCGACATGCCAGACCGCCCGAACGAGCGCCGGCGCGTCGGAGCGGGCCATCAGGGCGTGCAAGTCCTCACGGGGAATCTCGTGGCTGGTGAACCGGACATCGGCATCGTCTCGCATAGCCGGCTTATAGACCTGCTATCCTATCGCGCATGGCCACCATAGAGCAGGACTACGCCGAACAGCGACCGAAGTCGAAAGCACTGCACGCGCGCGCCGTGAAGCGCATGCCCAGCGGGGTGGCGCACGACGGCCGATCCTTCTCGCCGTTCCCGTTCTACGTGGCGCGCGCCGACGGCGCGCGCAAGTGGGACGTCGACGGCCACGAGTACATCGACTGCTGGAGCGGCCACGGAGCGCTCATGCTCGGCCACAACCATCCGGCCGTGCTCAAGGCGATCCAGGACCAGGCGCGGCTCGGCACGCACTACAGCGCGTGCTCGGAGATCGAGGTGCGCTGGGCCGAGCTGATCTGCTCGATCGTGCCGGGCGCCGAGCGCGTGCGGTTCATGATGACGGGGACGGAGACGACGGCGCTCGCCATCCGCGTGGCGCGCGCGGCGACGGGTCGCCACCACATCGTGAAGTTCGAGGGGCATTTCCACGGCCTGCACGATGCGGTGATGGCGGCCGTGAAGGACCCGTTCGAGCTGCCGGTCTCCGCCGGCGTGCCGCCCTCGACGCTCTCCACCACGCTCGTCGCGCGCAACAACGACCTCGCGCACGTCAAGGAATTGCTCGACGACCATCAGGTGGCCGCGGTGATTCTCGAGCCGGCCGGCGCGCGCTCGATGACGGTGCCGACCGATCCGAAGTTCCTCAAGGCGCTGCGCGAGCTCACGCGCGACAAGGGCGTGCTCCTGATCTTCGACGAGGTCGTCACGGGCTTCCGCATGGCCGCCGGCGGCGCTCAGGAATACTTCGGCGTCACGGCCGATCTGACGTGCCTGGCCAAGGCCGTCGCGGGCGGGTTGCCGGGCGCGGCGCTCGTCGGGCGCGCCGAAATGCTCGACGCCATCACGTTCAAGGGCGACGCCAAGCGCGATCGCACCCAGCGCGTGGCGGACCAGGGCACGTTCAGCGGCACACCGCTGATCGCCGCCGCCGGGGTGGCGGCGCTGGAGATCCTCAAGACGGGCGAGGTCCAGCGCGAGCTCAATCGGCTCGGTGACCGGCTTCGCGCGGGCATGAACGACGTGCTCAAGACGCGCGCCGTCGTCGGCTGTGTCTACGGCGCCTCGTCGATCTTCCGCATCCACCTGGGCGCGACCGCGGAGGAGCTCGGCATCCCGACCTATACGATGGACGCCACGCGCCTGGACCGCGGCATGGGTCCGCTCGGCGGCGTGCTGCACCTGGCGATGCTGCTCCACGGTGTGGACTATAGCCGCGGCGGCGGGCACGGCTGGATGAACGGCGCGATGAGCGACAAGGACGTCGACATGATGATCGACGCGTTCGACCGCTCGATCGTGCGGCTGAGGGAAGAGAAGAAGCTGGCCTAGCCCCGGCCCGGCAGCTCGATCGGCTTGCCGTGCGGCGTCGATCGCGCCGCACGGTCCCAGGCGTCCTTGCGCTCGGCCAGCTCGTCCGCGAGGACCAGCCGCTTGTCGGCGACGAGCTTCTCGAGCGTCGCCAGCCAGAAGTGGTAATAGCGCGTGCCGTCGTCCTTCTCGCCGCGCGTCCTGGCGGCCGCGATCTCGTCAGCCAGCCGCTCGGCCCACTCCTTCCACGTGAAGTGGCCGCGCTCGTGGAGCATGACCGCCATGCCGAACGCCTGCGCTTCCCATGGCGCGCGAAAGACGGGGCCCTCGGCGTCGCGCGGGATCGCGGGCAACGCGTCGAGATCGGCGTTCATCGCGGCGGCTCTCCGGGATCGTCCACCGGCTCCAGATAGGGCTCGAAGCAATCCACGAAGACGGCGTCGCGCCGGCCGGCGTCCGGCCCCCACAGCTCCCGGCCTTCGAAGCGGACGGCGTAGCAGTGCGCGGGGACCTTGGTGCCGCTCCTTGCGTGCTCGTCCGGCAGGATGAAGACGCCGTGATCGCGATCGATCACGCCGAGCTTGCCCCGCGCGTAGCGAGGCAGCCGCGTGTGGCCGGTCGGATGCACGTTCTTCGTGCGCACACGGTCGCCCGGCTTGAACCGCGGCGCCGCCAAGTGATCGTCCATGCGCGCGGCGCGGCGGTTTCTGAGCATCTTCGGCAGCTCGCCGATGGTCATCGGCTTCAACCCCTGCGCGCGTTCCGTCGATCTCATCGCCGCGAGCTCGCCGGCCGTGACGAGGCCTCTCTCCACGAGCAGCCGCTCGAGGCCGTAGAGCCAGCGCTCGTAGTACGTCGTGGCGAGATATTCTGCGGGCGGCATCTGCTCGCGCGTGTACCGTCCCATATCGATGTTCCAGCGACCGAGGAAGCCCGACGCGAGGTTCAGTGCGAATGTGCGCCGCTCCCACTCGTGGTGGAAGACGGGCTCGTCGGGCTCCGGGTTCACCGGCCCGAAGCCGTGCATGCCGCCGAGGTCGTGGATCCCGTTCATCGGCGCGGCGATTCGACCCGCGCGACACCGATCATGCAATCGCGGGTGACGAGCTCGGCGAGCTGCTCTTCGGTCATCCCCTCGGTGCCGGCCGGCCGCTCCGGAAGCACGAGATAGCGCAGCTCGGCGGTGCTGTCCCACACCCTCACCTCGACGTCGTCGGGCAGCTCGACGCCGAACTCGCGCAGGACGCCGCGCGGATCGATCACCGTGCGGGCGCGGTAGGGACCGGACTTGTACCAGACGGGCGGCAGCCCGAGGACCGGCCAGGGATAGCAGGAGCAGAGCGTGCACACGACGACGTTGTGCACGTTGGGCGTGTTCTCGAGCACCACCATGTCTTCGCCCTGACGGCCGATGTAGCCGAGCTCGGCGATGGCTGCGGTGGAGTCCGAGAGAAGCCGCTGCTTGAACGCGGGATCCACCCAGGCCTTGGCGACGACGCGCGCGCCATTGCGCGGCCCGACCTTCGTCTCGTAGGTGTCGATGAGCGCGTCGAGCGCCTTGGGATCGACGAGCCCCTTGTCCACGAGCAGCGACTCCAGCGCGCGCACGCGCAGCTGCAGGTCCGTCAGCGGCGCGCCGTGCGGTCCGGGTCGATCGTCGTGCTCATGCTCGTGGTCATGGTCGTGATGATGGTCGCTCATGGGGGATAGGCTATCATCCTAGTCCGACAATGAGACCGCTCGAGACCGAGTACAAGGGCTGGACGATCCGCGTGATCACGCGGTCGACGGGTCGCGCGTGGTCGGCGCTGGTCGAGGCGTGGCCGGCGGGCAAGTCCGGCGACGACAACGCCGAGCTCGTGCCCTACAACGCGACCTCGCAGAACGAGAAGGCGGCGCAGGAGGCGGGCCGCCTGGCGGCGGTGCGCTTCATCGACGCCAAGACGGCGAAGGACGAGAAGCCCGCGAAGAAATAGTCAGCGCGCGCGGCGTGCGGCCGTGCGCGCGTCCGCCCCCGTCCACCCCGCGTCGAAGGCGTGGCCCGGCTCGTCGAGATCGATCACCAGCGGCGCGTGATCCGACGGCACCGGCTTGCCCTTGCGCGCCTCGCGATCGATCTCCGAGGCCACGAGACGCTCGCGCACCGGCGCGGTGACCAGCAGGTGATCGATGCGCATGCCGAAGTTCTTGTGGAAATTGCCGGCGCGATAGTCCCACCACGTGTAGCGGCCCGGCTCGGGATGATGGACGCGATAGGCGTCGATGAGCCCCCACTTGGCCAGGCGCGCGAACGCCTCGCGCTCCGGCGGCGAGACGTGTGTCCCACCGTGGCAGGCCGTCGGGTCCCAGACATCCGCGTCGGTCGGCGCGACGTTGAAGTCGCCGCCGAGCACCAGCGCCTCGTTCGGCGTGCGCGCTTCCTGAAACCAGCGCACCAGCCGCTCGTACCACGTGAGCTTCGCCGCGTAGAACGGCGAGCCGACGACGCGCCCGTTCGGCGCGTAAATGGCGACGACGCGCACGCCGCCACAGACCGCAGACAGCATGCGCGCCTCCGCCAGCGGCTCGTCGTCGGGCACGTCGGGCGTCTCGGCCGGGCGCAGCGGCTGCCCGAAGTTGGTGACGACGTCCGTGATCGGCAGGCGACTCGCCACCGCGACGCCGTTCCAGCGGCCCTCGCCGTGATGGGCGACCTCGTAGCCGGCCGCGCGGAAAACGTCGACCGGCACGTCGGCGTCCGCGAGCTTCGTCTCCTGCATCATGAGCACGTCGGGCCTCGTGCGATCCAGCCACCAGGTGACCTTCTCCAGGCGCGCCTTGAGCGAATTCACGTTCCAGGTCGCAATACGCATCGCGTCTCAGAACACCGCGAGTGGATTCGCCGGCGAGCCCGTTCCACCGTGCACGGGTAGCGGCGAGATCACCAGCATGAACTCGTCGCGTCCCTCGTCGACGCAGGCTTTCGCCAGCGGCTCGAGCAGCGCGTTGTCGAGCAGCGCGACGCCGTACGCGAAGATCGCCGCGTGCACCGCCCACGGCACGTCGTAGCCGATGGGCAGGTGATCGAGCATGTCCCACACCAACACGCTGACGTCGTGATCGCGCAGGAAGGGCAGACAGGAGATGTGCAGGCCCGGGCGCTGCAGCGTCGCCACCGGGCCGAACGGCCGGCTGTACGGACGCTCTGGATCCTGCGCCTGCCACGCCTCGCGACCGGAGTAGACGCACACGGCGTCACCGGGCTCGAGCGTGATGTTGCGCTTGGCCAGAATGTCGTCGAGCTCCCAGCCGTGCACCGGCGCATCGTGCGTCACGCACGGCACGCCGCGATGGCGCGGGACGTCGAGCATCACGCCGCGCACGATGATGCCCTCCTGCCAGTGCTCGATCGAGCCGAAGCGCGCGCCTTCGAACGTGATCTCTTTCTTCGGATCGCGCCCGTTCCACATCGCTTCGTCGTCCCAGGTGTGACAGAGCGCGTCGATGTGGGTCGAGGCCACACCGTGATAGAAGATGCCGTAGAAATCGGCCGAGAAGCCGCCCTTGCCGCGCGCCGCCGTCTTCATGTAGTGCTGTGCGGGAAGCGTATTGTTCGGCCCCGGCTCCTTGGGAAACGGCCGACTGAGCGACACGCTGCGGCCGGTCTTCACGAGGCGCGTGGCGGCCACTCGCTTGGCGGGCGTGATCAGGTTGATGGCGCCCTTCTGGTCGTCCTTGCCCCAGCGGCTCCAGTTGCGGCGCTCGCGGATCCAGGACATCACTTCCTTTTCTGTGGGCAGCGGTCGTTGCGGCATCGGGTCCTCCGTTGGGTGACGCGCGCATGGTAGCATCCGGCCCACCATGAAGATCACCGACGTGCGCCTCACGCTGTTCGCCTGGGACGAGATTCCGGCCACGACGTATGGTCGTCACACCGGCCGCTTCAGCGGCTCGAGCCAGCTCGGGCTCGTGACCATCGCCACCGACGAGGGCGTGGAGGGCCACGCCTTCCTCGGCTCGGCGATGCGCGGCGCGCACATGGACGCGCAGTCGCTGGTCCACTATCTCAAGCCGCTCGTGCTCGGCCAGGATCCGCTCGACCGGGAGCGGCTCTATCAGGCGATGTCGCAGAAGATCCGCAACACCACCTACCGCGCGATCGGCGCCATGGACATCGCGCTGTGGGACATCGCGGGCAAGATCGCGCGCCTGCCGATCCACAAGCTGCTCGGCTCGTATCGCACGAGCGCGCCCGCGTACGCTTCCTCCGCGGTGCTGCCGTCGAAGGAGGCCTACGCCGAAGAAGCGGCGCGGTTCAAGGCCGACGGCTGGACGGCGTACAAGATCCATCCGCCCACCGATCCCAATGTCGACATCGAGGTGTGCCGCGCCGTGCGCCGCGCCGTCGGCGACGGCTTCACCCTGATGCTGGATTCCACGTGGGCGTACCAGTATCCCGAGGCGCTACGCGTCGGGAAGGTCGCCGAGGAGCTCGGCTTCTACTGGTACGAGGATCCGCTGGCCGACGACGATCTGCTGAGCTACGTGAAGCTCAAGCAGCATCTGTCGATCCCGATTCTCGCGACCGAGTACACGCCGGGCGGGCTCACCGCGTACGCGCCCTGGCTCACGCACCAGGCGACCGATTACCTGCGCGGCGACGTGGCGGTGAAGGGCGGCATCACCGCGCTGGTGAAGACGGCGCACCTCGCGGAAGCGTTCCACATGAACTACGAGGTCCACCACGGCGGCAACTCGCTGAACAACGTCGCGAACCTGCACGTGATCATGGCGATCCGCAACTGCGAGTTCTTCGAGGTCCTCCTGCCCGCCGGCGCGCAGAAGTACGGGCTCGCGCAGGACATCGAGGTCGATCCACGTGGGCTCGTGCACGCCTTCGACGGGCCGGGGCTCGGCGCGGCGATCGACTTCGCGCTCATCGAGCGCAAGAAGACGGCCGTCCTGGCCTAGAACGGAAACAGAATCCCCTTGTCCTTGAGCTTCTCGAAGCGACTGGCGGAGAAGCGATAGAGCCGCGCCGGCTTGCGGCCGGTGCGGCGGTGCTCGTGCAGCGCCGTCACGATCCCCAGCAGGCCGATCTTCCGGCGAAAGTTCCGCTTGTCCAGCCGTCGGCCGAGAATCGCTTCGTAGACCGCCTGCAGCTCGCCCAGCGTGAATCGCTCGGGCAGGAGCTGAAAGCCCACCGTCGTGTACTCGAGCTTGTTGCGCAGCCGCTGCAGCGCGTAGTCGAGGATCTTCGCGTGATCGAAGGCCAGCGACGGCAGCGTGGCCACCGGAAACCAGCCCGCCTCCGCCGCGTCGGTGCCCGCATGCAAGGGCGTCTGATCCGAGGCGATCAGCGCGAAGTAGGCGACGGTGACGACGCGGCCGCGCGGGTCTCGGCCAGGGTCGCCGAACGTGTACAACTGCTCCAGGTAGACGTCGCGGACACCGGTCTCCTCGGCGAGCTCGCGGCGTGCGGCGTCCTCGAGCGACTCGTCCTCTTCGACGAAGCCCCCCGGGATCGCGTGGCGCCCCGCGAACGGCGGCCGGGCTCGACGCACCAGCAGCACGTGCAGGGCGCCGGCCCGAATCGTGAAGATGACGACGTCGGCCGTGACGCGGATGGGCATCGTCACGCCACCACGAGGTGCGCGGAATCAGCCGCGGCGCCGATGGCCACGCGCGCGCCGGAGTCGAACGCCAGGTGGTCGGCTTCGACGCCGTCGCTGAAGATCACGCCGCCCGTGGGCATCGTCGAGTCGATCTCGAGACGCTCGCCGGGGGCGATGACGTCCGTGACGATGGCGGCCGCGGAGTGTCGGCTGACGAACGGCTCGCGCACGACGAAGATGAGCCGCGGATCGTCCCATTCGAATCGCAGTGGCCGCACCGGCGTGCCGCCGGTCCACTGCGCGATGCCGGACACCATCTGAAAGACGGACGACATCCAGCCCGTGGTGCCGGCCCCGGTGGAAACGAGCACGCCGCTGGACGACTGGGCCTCCTCGGATGACTTCCAGCGCAGCCGGTAGCGCGCGGAGACGTGGCTGCGCGCGCCGATGAAGAGATCGTTGAAGGCGAGCAGCCGCTGACCGTCGGCCAGCCGCGCCTCGGCCAGCGTGACCGCGCGGGCGCGGTGGCGGCCCGCCAGCGTGCGCAGAAGCGCGGCGCCCGCCTGCTCCGCCGAGAAGGGCAGCAGCACGCCGTCGAAGCGCTCGGGATCGGGATTCACGGCCACGATCGGCTGTCCCGCGGCATACTTCGCGGTGTTCGCCACGAGGCCGTCCTGTCCGAGCGTCACGATGACGTCGCTCGGCAGGAACACGTACGAGGGCACGAGCGCGCGGTCGAGCACCTGGATCTGGAGCCCCACTTCGACCGCGCGCCGGACGATCTCGAGCGCCCGTCGATACGCGGCGTCCTCGCGTTCGTACTCATCGAAGCCGCCCCCCGCGTGCTCGATGTAGAACTTCGCCTGGCCGCGCGTGTTGAAGCGCTCGACCAGCTCCATCAGACGCGTCTTGCGTGTCACCAGGACGACCTTGTCGAAGGTGGTCATCGTCAGCGCCTCCCTTCGGCAGCGCGCGGGGCCGCCGCGGGCAACAGCGCGCGCAACAGATCCGGGGAGATGTTGAGCTCGCCGATGCGTCCGGCGTTGGCCGCCAGCTCCTGGAACGCGAGCGCGATCGTGCTCGCGGAATCGCCGCCGCGCAAGGCCATGAGCATGCGCCAGTCGAGTCCGCGGACGGGCGCCAGGGTCGTCTCGAGCGCGTAGGCGCGGCTCTCCGCCTCCTTGCGATCGTTGGCGACGCGCTCGTCGAGCAGGCGCGTGCGCTGCTCCTCCAGCGCGATCTCGGTCTGGAGCTCCGACTCCTTGATGCGCCGCTCCTGCTCGACCGCCGCATTGCGGCGGGCGTAGATGGCCTCGTCGGAGCGCCGCTGCAATGCTTCGCGGGCTTCGGCCTCGAGCGCCTTGGCGCTCTCCGGCGTCGGCCGCACCGCGAGGACCGACAGCCCGAGCACCTCGACACCCAGCTGGACGACGGCGTCGGCCTCGCGCAGGCGGGCGAGCACGCGCGCGCCGAGCCCGCTCGCGTCGGTCAGCGCCGCCGCCAGCGTCAGGCGCTGCGTCTCCGCGCGCATCAGCATCTGCGTGGCGTGGACCAGCCGCTCGGGCAGCTTCTGATAATCGTCGGTGCGATACCGCCCATTGGGCGCCAGGCTGAGGTCGAGCAGCCCGGCGAGCCGGCGTGGGTCCGCCACCCGGTAGGTGACCTGGCCCTGGATGGCCACGGCCTGGAAATCTTCGGTCGCTTCCTGGAAAGCGAACGGTACATCGGCGCTGCCGATCGGGACCGTCACGATGGTGGAGCCGGGAGCCCAGTAGAAGAACGACAGCCCTGGGCCCTCCCGCCGGACCCGGCCGTTGACGAAGTGCAGCACATACGTGGTCGGGGGCGCCTTCATGAATCGCAGGCTGAGCATGGCGCACCTCCTTGTGTGTCTCTTCGACACCATATTAGTGTGTCACAGACACTAATGCAAGCCTGACGGAAGGGGCGCGCGGGACGCGAGGGTGCTCGTGGGATTCAGCGGTGCGAGCGGTCGCCCAGCGGGAGATCGACGCAGAACGTGCTGCCCGTGTCCTCGACGCTCTCGACGCGGACGCGGCCGTGGTGCAGATCCACGATGCTCTTCACGATCGCGAGGCCGAGGCCGGTGCCCGGTGTTCCGTCCGCGGCGTGGCTCTTCACGCGATAGAACTTGTCGAAGACGTGGGGTAGATCGGCCGCCGGGATGCCCCGGCCGGTGTCGCGGACGGCGATGGTGGCCGTGCCGAGCGCGTCGTCGACCGCGAGCGTGACGTGGACGCGCCCGCCGGCCGCCGTGTACTTGATGGCGTTGCCGACCAGGTTCAGGAGCGCCTGGCGCAGCCGCGCGGCCGACATCGGCAGCCAGCAGTCCTTCGGCAGCGTGGTCTCGATCGTGATCGGCTTGGCCTCGGCCTCGTGACCGAGCGTCTGCACGACGCCCTCGATGAGGGGGACGACGTCGTCACGCTCGGTGGCCGGATCGAGGCCCGCCTCGATGCGGCCGAGATCCAGCAGGTCGCTGACGAGGTCGCCCATCGCCTTGGCGGTGTCGCGCAGGCGCTGGAGCCGACGCTGGTACTGCGCATCCTCGCGGTGGTCCTGCTGCAGCAGGTAGGCCAGGCCCGCGATCGCCGAGATCGGGCTCTTGAGATCGTGCGAGACGGCGTGCACGAAGTCATCCTTCATCGCCTGGAGATTTTTCAGCAGCGTGATGTCGCGCAGCACCGCCGCGGCCCCGACCGCCTCGCCATACGGCGTGACCACCGGCACCACCGTCGCCTGCGCCGTGCGCCCATCGGCGAGCGCCAGCTCGACCGGGCGCCGCGGCGATGATTCGAAGAGCGCGCGAACCCCGACGTGCTCGATCACCTCGCGGAGCGGACGCCCCAGCAGCGTCTCCGGCACGAGGCCGAGCATCGGCTGCACGGCCGGATTCGCCAGCAGCACGATACCGTCGGGATTCACCATGAGCACCGCGTCGTCCGTGCTGCCGAGCACGGCCGCCAGCGTGCTGCGCTCGTCGGCCAGCGCCTGATAGGCGCGCGACGTCTCGAGCGCCGCCGACATCCCGCTGGCGATGAGCGTCGCCACGTGCACGTCGTCGGGTGTGAACGCGGCGGCAGCGCGCCGCGCGAAGAGCAGCGCGCCCAGGATCTCAAGGCCGCGGCGGACCGGCACCACGAGCGCGGAGCCGAGTCCCGCCCGCGCCAGGGCGCCCTCGAGATCGGCCGTCGCGCCTTCGGCCCGAGCCAGCTCATGGACGACGCAGGCCTGGCCGCTCCGCATCGCGCGTCCGGGCACACCCTCGTCCGGCATGAACACGCGTGGCGCCAGCGCGCTGCGATCCGGGAGGGCGGCGAGCGAATGCACGAGATATCCGCCTTGCTCGGAGTCGGCCAGACACACTGCCACGTAGTCGTTCGGCAGCGCGCCGCCGGCCTCGTCGGCCAGCGTCTGAAAGAGATGCGTGGGCACCGGCGACCTCGACATCGCGACGAGCAGCTCGCCCAGGCGCGTGAGGCGCTCGGCGAGGCTCACGTGGGCTGGGCCTGCGCGCTGCAGTGCTCGTGCACCAGCGCGGTCAACTGCGCCCCGTCCGGCACGGGGTCGATCGGCCCCACGATGGAGATGTAGCGGATGACGCCCTCGCGGTCCACGACGAAGACGCCCTGCTCGATCGCCGTCATCGCGTGGTGGTGCAGTCGCCGCACGAAGTTGCGATTCACGACGTCCAGCCATGCTCCGCGCGTCCAGGTGCCGCCGTCGCCCTGGGCGAGCGCGCGCGAGAAGCTGACGACGGCGGTGCGGCTGGCATCGAGCGCGCCGCGATCGCCGAGCCCGTACATCGCAAACAGCCGCTTGTCGGGATCGCACACGAAGGGAAAGGGCGCCGCCGAGCCGGCAAAGAAGTTGCGCGCGGCCTCGAGGAGGTTGGGCGCCACCTGGATGACCTCGGTGCCCGTCCCCGCCAGGCCTTCATAGCCCGCGCGGATCCCGTCCATATACATGAGGCAGAACGGGCACGTGAAGCCGCGCGAGAACCAGACGATGACGTTGAGGTGACCGCGATACGCGGCGAGATCGACCATGGCGCCCTGGATCGAGGGAAGGGCGAACTGCGGCGCGTGCTCGCCTACCCCGAGACGCGGAGCCGTTGTCCGCATCGTTCCACTCTACAACGGCGCCAGCGCTTTCAGGAACGCGCGGCTCTCCTCCGCCCGCGCGGTGGGATCGGTCTCGAGGCTCATGAAATTCACCACGGGCACCGTCACCCCGTTGGCGACATAGCGGTGCATCGTCTCCCGGCACTGCTCGGGCGTGCCCAGCACGGCCAGCTCGTCGATCGCGCGCTCCGGCACGGCGGCGAGCGCCGCGCGGCGGTCGCCGGCGTCCCACCTGGCGTTCATCTCCGCGAGCGCCGCGCCGCGGCCGAGCCATTGGTGGAAGCGGCGATACACGGGCACGTTGAGGTAGGCGGTCACGGCCCGGCGGAACTGCTCACGCGCGCGCGGGGACGTGGTGGGGCAGACGGTGACGCGGCAGACGATCGGATACGTCTCGGGGTCCTTGCCCGCGCGGCGCGCTTCGTCGCGAACGGCCGAGGCGACCTGCTTGACGTCGTCGGCCGACAGCCAGTTGGTGATGACGCCGTCCGCGATGCGGACGGACTGGCGGAGCATGCGTTCCTGCAGCGCCGCGACGTAGATCGGCACCCGCGAGGGAACCGGCCGGCCGAGCCTGAAGCCCGACACGCGAAGCGTCTCGCCCTGCACGGCCATCGCTTCGCCATCGAGCGCCTGGCGCACGGCCGTCACGACCTCCGTCACGCGCGTCAGCGGGCGCTCGAAGCGTCCGCCGTTCCACCGTTCGACCGTGACGTTGCTGCCCGAGCCGATGCCGAGCACGAAGCGGCCCGGCGCTGCCTCACCCATCGCCGCGGCGCCGATCGCGATGATCCCGGGACCGCGCGTGAAGGCGCCGACGATCGCCGTGCCGAGTGTGGCGCGTGTCGTCCACGCCGCGCCCAGCGCGAGCACGATCCACGGATCGACGTCGGACTCCGCCGACCAGAAATCGGTGTAGCCGAGCACCTCCGCCTCACGAAAGACTGGCTCGTGCGCCGCGAGCGAGATGCCACTGAGCGGAACCGTGAGTCCCCAGCGAGGTGTCACGGCCGCAGAGGATACCGGGAACGCCGACCGCCGGGAAGCCGTTGCATCGATAGGAGTGCAGTTCGTTCTAACGTCCGAGCCGAAATGTTTGCTATGGTGATCCCTAGGAGATGGCGACGATGATCATCATCGCCATGATTCATTGACGGAGCCCGTCAGGGATACACCCTCCGTCGCTCGGCCGTACTGTCCCGCCTGCGAGCCCGATACCGATCCGAGTCTGGAGATTCTCGACGTGCGCTGGTGCTCTGCGCACACGCCAGCCTCGGGCGGCCTCGACGACGAGGTCGTCGCGATGGAGAGCTATCCAGCCGGCAGCGGTGAGGCCGGCGGCGAAGACAATCGCCGCTGGTGCGCCCTGTTCCATCGCCAGGCGAGATCGACCACGGTCACGCGACGCATAGCCCCGGCGCTTCGTCCGACCCGAGCGCGCGCCTAGTCCGACCCGCGCGCTTCGGCGCGCGGCTCGCGAAATCGGTCGCTCCGCACGGTGGGGAGAGGACTCGCTCCGTGAGGAGAGGACCTGCTCCTGTGCCCGTTGGCCGTTACGTCAGCTCGGGCGACGCGAATCCGCGACGTAGCGTGTTCTCGGTGACGACGCGCGTCTCGACGAACTGCAGCAGATAATCGGGTCCGCCTGCCTGCCAGCCGATCCCGGACAGCTGCCGCCCGCCGAACGGCTGGCGGCCCACGCGGGCGCCCGTGGTGGCGCGATTGAGATAGAGGTTACCGACGCGGAAGGCCTCGCGCGCGCGGGCCAGCCGCACCGGACTCCGGGAGAAGACGCCGCCCGTGAGCGCATAGTCGAGGTCGGTGGCGATCTCGAGCGCCTCGTCGAAGCTCGCCGCCGGCAGGCACGACAGCACCGGGCCGAAGATCTCCTCGCGCGCGAGTGCACAGCTCGCGGGCACGTCGGCGAAGATCGCCGGCGCCACATAGAAGCCGCCGAGGGCTTCGAGGCTCGGGTCGAGCTCGCGCAGCAATACCGGACGCGCCAGTCGCTTGCCGAGATCCACGTACGAGAGGATCCGCTCGCGTGACGCCTCGTCGATGACGGGGCCGACGATCGTGCCCGGCGCGTCGGCCGGGCCCATCGGCAGCGTGCGTGCCGCCTCCGCGAGCCGGTCGACGAGCCTCGGATAGACGCGGCCGACGCCGATCACGCGCGAGCACGCCGAGCACTTCTGACCGGCGTAGCCGAACGCCGAGGTGAGGATACCCTGCACGGCTTCGTCGAGGTCTGCATCGTCGTCGACGATGATCGCGTTCTTACCGCCCATCTCGGCCACGACGCGCTTGAGCATCCGCGACCCCGGGGTCGCCGCGGCCGTCGCGTAGATGCGCGTGCCGATTTCCTGCGAGCCGGTGAACGCGATCAGCGCGACGTCGGGGTGTCGCACCAGCCGGTCGCCCGCCACCTCGCCGCGGCCGGGCGCGTAATTCACCACGCCGGGCGGTACGCCCGCCGCCTCGAACACCTCCATGAGGCGCGCCGCGATCATCGGCGTCTGCTCCGCCGGCTTCATGACCACGGTATTGCCGGTGGCCAGGGCGGCCGACGTCATGCCGGTCAGAATCGCGAGGGGAAAGTTCCAGGGCGCGATGACGCCGACGACGCCGCGCGGACCACGCGTGTAATGGTTCACCTCGCCGCGCCGGCGGCCGAGCGTGATCGGCCGCTGCAGCCCGCTCGCCTGCACGCGGTAGTACTCGACGAAGTCGATGGCCTCGGCGACGTCGCCGTCGGCCTCGGCCCACGGCTTGCCCGCCTCGTACACGATCCACGCCGTGAGCTCGTGGCGCCGCTCGCGCAGTCCCGCGGCCACACGTCCAAGGATCTCGGCGCGCCCGTCGGCGCCGGCGTCCCGCCACGCGGGAAACGCGCGCACCGCCGCGGCCACGGCCTCGTCGATCTCCGCCGCGCCGGCGGCGGCCACGCGCCCGACGACCTCGCCGGCGCGCGACGGGTTCAGGGACACGATTCGCTCTGCGGTCTCGACCCGCCGGCCGTCGATCACCAGCGGCTGGTCGGCGCCCAGGCGCGGGCGCACGGCTCCGAGCGCGGCGACGAGGTCGTCGCGCACGCCGGGGCGGCTCCAGTCTGCATGCGGCTCGTTGTCGAAATCTTGCCGCACGGCCACGACCGGCGTGGCGGGCGCGGTCTCGGGATTGGCCAGCAGCGCCGCGGGTGATTCGCCCTCGGCGAAGCCGCGCCGGAGGAAGGATTCGTTGGACGTGTTTTCCAGCAGCCGGCGTACGAGATATGCCATGCCCGGAATCAGCTCGCCGAAGGGCATGTAGATGCGCACGCGCTCGCCGCGCTCGGTGAGCGCGCGCACGAGCGGCTGGGCCATGCCGTAGAGCGCCTGGAACTCGACCCGGCCCTGGGGGAGCCCGCGCGCCTCGCGCGCGGCCAGCGCATGGGCGATGGAGCGGATGTTGTGACTGCCCACCGCGAGGTCGAGGCTCTCGGTGTGCTCGAGCAGCAGGCGCGTGAGGCGCTCGAACGACGCGTCGGTCTCGGGTTTCGTCTCGAAGACCGGGACCGGCCAGTGCTCGAGCTCGGCATGCGCCGTCTCGTAATCCCAATAGGCGCCCTTCACCAGCCGCACGCTCACCGGCGTCCCGCGGCGGCGCGCCCACGCGATGAGACGCCGCGCGTCGGTCTCCGCATCGCGCAGATAGGCCTGCAGGACAATTCCGAGATTGCGCTCGTGCCGAAACTCCGCTTCTTCGCCGAGCTCCATGAAGATGCGCAGCGTGAGCTCGCGCAGCCGGCGGTCTTCCATGTCGACGTGGATGTGCGCGCCGCTCGCTCGCGCCGCGCGCAGGATCGGGCGCAGCCGTCGCTTCACGGCCGCCGCCGAGCCTTCCGGGTCGGCGGGCTCGAGCCACGGATGGAGCGCGGAGATCTTCACAGAGACGTTCACGCGCGGCAGCGGACCCCAGGGCGCCGTGTCGAGCCGCGGCGCCGAGGGCCAGTGCGGGGCTTCGCGGCCAAGCGTTTCGACCAGCTCGACGTAGCGCGCCTGGTAAGCGTCGGCCTCCGCGTCGCTCAGGCAGGCCTCGCCCAGGACGTCGAGGGTGAACGCCTGGCCGGCGCGTCGCGCGTCGAGCGCGGCGCGGCGGGCCTCCGCGGGTGTGCTGCCCGCGACGAAGCGCCGGGCCAGGCGCCTCACCGTCTCGCGCAGCATCACGCCGACCACGGCATCGCCGAGCCGACCCGCCACGCGCGCGATACCGAGCGCGGTGTGCAGCAGCCCGGCGTAGGGCGCATCGCGCCCCTCGAAATACTCGCGAAGGTGGCGGACCAGATCGCGGTCGGTATCCAGCGCCGGCAACACGTCGACGAATCGGAACAGCTGCAGCTTGGCGTCCTCGTGCGCCAGCGACCATGCGAACAGCGCTGCCGTCCACCGGTCCGCCGAGTAAAACGCCTGCCGATCGCGGGCGACGCGCTCGAACAGCTCGCGGCCGATCTGCTGCACGCGCGCCTCGTCGGGCCGGACGCTCATGGGCACCTCATATTCACCTTAACCCCGCCACACCCACCACACGAAGAGCGCAACCATCACGAGCGCCAGTACGAAGTGCGCGACGACCCCGGTGAGGACGCCGAGCGCCGCGCCGATGCCGCTGCGCACGCTCGGACCCGGGGCACGGCCGGCGAGCAGCTCACCTGCGATCGCGCCGACGATCGGCCCCAGCAGCAGCCCCACCGGCGCCACCATCACGCCGAGGACCATGCCGACCATCGCACCGACGACGGCGGCACGGCCGCCGCCGGCGCGGCGCGCGCCCACCACGCCGGCCACGTGCTCGAGCGCCCACGCGAGCACGCCCACGGCCGCCAGGATCGCGAGGCGACCGGCGCCGATCGGCGTGAAATCGGTGGCGATGGCGTGAAGGAGCGCGCCCGCGAAGATCAGCGGCGCGCCGGGCAGGTACGGCACGATCGCGCCGACCACGCCAGCGATCATGAGGATGGCGACGACGACGTTGACGAGCGTCATCGGCCTGACCCGCGCTCCACCAGCGGTGCCGGCCACGGGAGCGTGGCCGCCACGGCCAGGCCGACGCACGCCAGGCCGAGGCACGGCCACGCGTACGAGCCGGTGTCCAGCGTGAGCCCCGTCTGCTCGATGGCCATCGCGCGCCCACGGCGGCGGGGCGGAAACCATTCCACCACCGCCTTGCCCGTCGACGGATTAAGGACGAGCCAGCCGGCTGGCAGCGACATGAGCACGCCGCCGAGATAGACCGCGGGCAGCAACAACCCGACCTGCGCGCGGCTCAG
>Ga0075428_100000925_pt1 | contig 31021 bp, 34 predicted proteins | sample RhiMetdeltSRZDD2_FD_75291 | JGI IMG/M metagenome (GOLD analysis project Ga0075428, IMG submission 75291) | Populus rhizosphere microbial communities from Tennessee, USA - Rhizosphere MetaG P. deltoides SRZDD2 | ecosystem: Host-associated > Plants > Roots > Rhizosphere > Soil | place: USA... | reverse complement strand
GGCCTTCATGGCGGTGTCCTTGAGATTGCTCGTGTCTCCCCCGCGTGCGTCGAGCCGCCCCTGCACCAGCTGCCGATGCTCCCGAGTCTCCCCGAGGTGCTGCTCGTAGAGGCTCGAGAGTCCGGGGTCGCCTGAGAGGTCCGGCCCTTTCTCGAGCAGCGTGACCGCCTGCGACTCGAGGGCGTGCGCGTCGGCGAGGTACTTGTTCAGCTGCTCCCCGAGGTCGTCCGGGGAGACATCGCGCAACGATGCGTCGACCGCGCGGTCGAAGGAATCCTCGAGCCTCTTCCCCATCCGCTCCTCCTGCTCGCGGATTCTCATCGCGGTCTGCACGGTGGCGTCGTCTCCGGCGCGCTCGGCCACCCGCTTCAGGAGCTCGTACGCAGCTGCCTCGAGGTGCTCGTACGAGTACGCATGGGCCACGAGCTTTCCGGGCGTGTCGGGCTGCGCCTTGGCGAAGAGCAGGAAGCCGGCGCCGCCGACGCGCATGAGCAGATCCTTGAGCCGCGAGGGATCCGAGTCGCGCTCCTCGAGCCGCGACCGGACGAGGCGCTCGTGCTCCTCCGTCTCGACGAGGTGGTCGCGAAAGATCTCCGCGAGCTCGGGGTCGCCGGCCGCGTCTGGCGCGCCCCTCAGCTGCTGAAGGGCCTGCTCCTCGATCGAGTGGGCATCGGCCAGGTACTTGTTCAGTTGGTCGTCAAGATCGCGTGCCATGCCATCTCCCTTCGCTTCGTTTCCTCCGCGTTGTTCCTGTTGGAAGCGCGTGGAAACGTCAGCGTCGAAGGTCGCGCAGGGCGAGCCGAGCCGCCAGGTACCCGCACAGGCCGTGGACGCCCCCGCCCGGCGGCGTGGCCGCCGAGCAGATGTAGAGGTTTCGGAGGGGCGTCCGGTACGGCACCACCCGGCGCACGGGCCGGAAGAGGAGCTGGCCAAGATCCATCGCACCGTCGTTGATGTCGCCCCCGACCAGGTTTCGGTTGTGCCGCTCGAGCTCGGCGGGCCCGTACACGTGGCGCGCGAGGACGACCTCGCGGAACCCAGGGGCGAAGCGCTCGACCTGGCGCTCGATGCGCTCGGTCAGGTCCTCCTCGGAGCCGTTGGGGACGTGGCAGTACGCCCACGCCGTCTGGCCGCGGGTCGGGTCGAAGCGTCCCGGCTGCGCGAGAATGACCAGGGGCCGCTCGGCGACCCGGCCGTCCCACGGCGCCCGTTCCGAAGCCGCCACCTCGTCCAGGGTGCCGCCGAGGTGGAGCGTCCCCGCTCGGGCGGCAGCCGGTGAGGCCCAGGGGATCGGAGCGGAGAGAGCCCAGTCGACCTTGAAGGAGCCGGGCCCGTGGCGATAGCGGGCCAGCGCACGGTGATACCGCTCCGGGAGATGTGACGCCGCGATCCGCAGGAGCTCGCGAGGGGCAATGTCCGCGAGCACGAGATCGGCCTGCGGTAGCTCGTCGACGGGCGCTCCGGTTACGACCGTCCCGCCGAGCGTCTCGAGGCGGGAGATGAGCGCCGCCGTCAGACGCGCCGCTCCGCCGCGTGGGAACGGCCAGTCGACCGTGTGGCCCATCGTCAGCAGGGCAAGCGCGAAACCGGCCGAGGGTCGGCGCTCCAGCGGCAACATCGAGTGGGCCGCGTTGCCGGCGAACAGCGCGCGGGCGCGAGGGCCCGTGAAGCGCCGCTCGGCAAACGCAGCTGCCTGCGCGAGACCGGCGCAGATCGGCGCGGCGCCGAGCCTCCGCACAGAACCGAGCGGGCGGAGAGCGGCGATCTCGCTCCATGCGGCGACGTACGGCCCGAGGGTGCGGCGGTAGGCAGCGGCATCGGCTCCAAGGCTTGCGGCAGTCTCCTCGAGCGAGCGCTCCAGCACGACGGCGTCGCCGCCGTCGAGGGGATGCGCGAGCGGCGCCTCCGGATGGATCCAGTCGACTTCGACGTCGCGGAAGGCAGGGGATCCGGCCGCGAGCGGCAGGATGCCCGCGCAGATGTCGTGCACGAAACCCGGGAGCGTGAGCTGGGCGGAGCGCACCGCGCCGCCCGGCTCGTCGGCCGCCTCCCGCACCTCGACCTCGAGCCCTGCACCGGCGAGCTGGATGGCGGCGGCCAGCCCGTTCGGGCCTGAGCCGATCACGACGGCGCGCTGTACGCTCATCCGGCTCCGTCATGTTCGGGATCGAGCACAGCGTCGAGACCCTGACACACCGCCTCGCCCCCCGAACGACGGTGTGATCAGCTTCGGTCAGGACGCCGTCGCGGCGGCGCGGGTCTGTTCGTCGTCGTCCCACTCCGTGCTGCGCTCGAAGCCGCGGACCGCGTACCAGACCGACCACACCACCAGCGCGATGATCACGGGGATTCCCGTGAGGAATTGGATCCCGACGAAGAAGCCGAGGCTCCCCGTCCACAGCACGAGCATGCGGACCCCGCTCCGCGCGAGCAGGTAGAGGCCCCACACGACCGACTCGAACCCGAAGACGCGGCGGTACGTCCGCGACTGCCTGACGACGTCGGGGAACGGGTACCACGCATCGGCGAATACGCCCATCAGCGGCCGGCCGATCGCGGCAGAGACGAGGTTTGCGAGACCCCAGATCGCGCTCACGATGACCGGCTGCGCCAAATAGACGACCGCGCTGTCGGCGACGAGTCCGACCACGCCCTGGATCACGACGAAGGCGGCCGAGACGAGCGCCAGGGCTCCGCGCCGACCGTGCCTCCGCTCGTACCACTCCACGGCAAGCGCGACGACAGTCGCTGTGATGATCCCCGCCGCGAGGCCCCAGAGCTCGTGCGCGAGGTAGAAGGCTCCCAGAGGGCCGAAGGCCTCGAGGGCGAAGCGTGGGGCGCCGGAGGCCAGGATCGAGCGGAACGACGGCTCGGGTAGATCCAGCTGGCGCGCGCCTGCAACAGCACCGGGTTCACGTTCGGTTGCCACGGTCATGCCGCCTCCCTTTCATGCAGGCGCTTCTCCTGGCGCCTGCACCACTCAATGTTGAACTCGGCGTACTCGATTCCGTACTGCAGGACGAGATTGGTGAACGGCAGCTCTCCGGTCGACTCCGCCTCGACCTGCCGGAGGAACGCCAGGAACTCCTCGTGCCCGGCCCGGCGCGAGCGGAGCTGCTCCAGCGCCTGCTCGAGCGGCAGCGCATCCGCGAAGAAGAGCTTGAGCAGGCTCTCGTCCCGGAGTATCGGCATATCGGCCGGCCCCGCCGCCCACTCGACGAGCGCCCGGCGTCCGGCTGCCGTCAGCTCGTACTCCTTGCGCTTCCGACCACCGGTCGGCGCGAGCTTCCCCTTGACGAGGCCCAGCTGCTCGAGCCGGCTCAGGTCTGGATAGATCTGTCCGTAGCTCGCATTCCAGAAGAAGCGCGTCGACTGGTCGACGATCCCCTTGACGTCGTAGCCTGTCCGGGCGCCGAGACCGAGCATTCCGAGGATGACGTAGGCCGTCGGCGAGAGTCGCTGGTCTTCCATATCTCTGGAAGATACATCATAGAGATATATCTGTCAACTATATTTCTCGTCGCAGCTCGCGCGCGATCGCCCTCGCCTCCCTCGGGCCGCGGGCGACGGCGAGGCAGGTGTCGTCACCGGCCAGCGTCCCGAGGAGGCGGTTGTCTTCGAGCCGGTCGAGGGCGCGTGCCAGCGCCGGGGCCGTCCCGAGCTCGCAGCGGACGATCACCAGGTTCTGCGCCGCCACCGCCCGGCGCCCGAACTGGGAGAGCACGGAGACGAGGGCCTCGCGCGGATCGCCGCGGGCGGTTCCCTGCGGAAGCGCGTAGCGGGGCTGGCCCAGCGGGTCGCGCACCTTCTGGATCCCGAGCTCCCGGATGTCCCGTGAAACCGTCGCCTGGGTCACCTTGCAGCCGGAGCGCTCGAGCGCCGTGAGCAGCTCGAGCTGGGTGCCGATCCTTCCGCTCGCGATGACGCTGGTCAGCAACCGCTGGCGTTCCTGCTTCGGAAGCGGACGCAGCCGTTGCATGAACGGAGAATAAATATTCAGAGGTTTGTGCGAGCGTCAGGCTCGGTAAGCTCGGTCTGAATGTTGCGAAGACTGATCTGGGCAGGGCTCTACGCCGGCCTTGCGGCCGGTGCGGCCTTGGTCGCGCGGCTGATCGCGAGCCGGATCTGGCGCTTGGCAACCGGCGAGGATCCACCGGACCGCCGATGACGAAGGGGGATCAGCTTGTGGAGCGGGGGGCGGCGTTCCTGGAACAGCTTTCGCGCAAGGCCGTCGCCGAGGGAGGCATCGCCGCCAAGCTCGCGGAGCCGCTGGGCGAGGACGCGGACTTCCTGCGCAAGATGAAGCCGTCCCTCGTGCTGGCACGGATCCGCGGGGAGGCGCCGACGGACGGTAGGGTCGATACCGCCGCAACCGTGGAATCCTCGACACCACCACCACCGTCGCCACAGCCACCGACCGCGGAATCCTCGACGCCACCACCCCCGCCGGCACCGCCACCCACCGTGGAATCCTCGACGCCGCCGCCACCCCCGCCGAGCCAGGCGCCGAACCCGAAGCCCAAGAAGGCCAAGAAACCTGGCAGTGGTCCGAACCCGGTCGTCGTCGCCGCCGCCGCGTTCGTAGTCGGCGTGTTCGTCGCCAAGCTGGTGGACTGGAGGGGACATGCACACCCCCGGTACTGATCAAGAGAGTCTCGGAACCGCCGCGAAAGAGGTCGCCGAGCACGCGAGCGCTCTCGCGCGCCTCGAGATCCGGCTCGCCGTACTCGAGGTCACCCGGAAGGCGAAGTCGCTCGCCCTCGGAATCGTGCTGGCCGCCGCGGCCGTTCTACTCCTGCTCTATGCGCTTGGCTTTGGACTGGCGTCCATCGCCGCAGCGATCCCGTTGTCGACCTGGGCGTCGCTCCTGATCGTGACGGCCGGGTTGCTCGTGATCATCGCCCTGCTCGGCTTCTTCGCGGTGCAGGCGTTCAAGCGGGGCGCACCGCCGACCCCCGACCAGGCGATCGAGGAGGCGAAGCTGACCACCGAGGCATTGAAAGCTGGGAATGGCCGAGGCTGAGCAGAGCCCCGAGTCCGTCCGGCGCGAGATCGAGTTCGAGCGCGAGCGGCTGGCGCACGCAGTCGACTCGTTGCGCGGCGCGGCCAAGGTCACGGTCAACGTCCCCGCCCTGGCCGCGATCGCCTTCGGTGCTGGTTTCTTCCTCGCCGGGGGGATCGGCGCGACGGTCAGGCTGGTGTTCCGGCGCGGCCGCGAGCACCCGCGGGACTGAGTAGCACAGCAACGGCACCGGCGGGCGAGGAGCGCCCGGCGTGCTGCGGCATCACACCGGGCACTCGGATCGGCCTCGTAGCTACGAGGCCTTGAAGCTTCCCTTCATCTGAGCCTTGTGCGGGTCGCAGACGAAGCGATAGGTGCCCTTCTTGAACTTCAGCTTCCACGTGGCACCCCCGGTCCTCCCGACCGACGTCTTCTTGCCCACGCCGGCGCCGATGAGATGGAAGTTGTGTTGCGCCGACCTGTCGGAAACGGAGACCGTGTAGGTCCGGCCGGCGTGAACCTTGCGGACCGCCTTGCCTGCTCCGTCTTTCAGGGAGATGCTGAAGCCGGGGCCAACCGTCCCCTTCAGCCGGGTACCCGCGGCGAAGCCGGATGGCTTCGGAGCCGGGGGCGGCGGCGGGGGCGGCTGCACCGCTCCGACCGTGAAGCTGCCTTTCATCTGCGCAGCGTGCGGGTCGCACTGGAAGGTATACGTGCCGTCGACGAACGTGACCGTCCACGTCACCTCGCCGTTATCCTCGACCGAGGTCGCCTCGTTCACGTTCGGGCCCTGGATGTGGAAGTTGTGCTCGGGCGACAGGTCGACCACGTGGATGTCGTACGTCCCGGGATCGAGATGCCTGACAGCCGCGCCGTTCGGGTCCCTCAGAGTGATGACAAACCCCGGGCCAACCGAGCCCTGGAGCGTCGGATTGGCGGCGGCCGAGCCGGACGGCAAGAGAAACACGAGCATCGCCGTGGCCGCGGCCACCACTGTGAGTGGAAGAAGTATTCGTCGCATGGGACCAGGGTACGCGGACCGATCCACTTCGGATTTGGGTTTAGACTCGGCCCGTGCATCTCGGCAAGAACACCAAGATCGAGCTGATCAAGAACATCCCGCTCTTCTCGCGTTTGTCCCGGAAGGAGCTCTCCGAGGTCGCCGCGCTTGCGGACGAGATCGACTTTCCCGCCGGCAAGACGATCATCCGCGAGGGGGAACGCGGGCGGGAGTTCTTCGTGCTCATCGACGGCGGCGCGGATGTCATCAGGAGCGGGCAGAAGATCGCACACCTGGCGAAGGGCGATTTCGTCGGCGAGATCGCAGTGATCGCACGGATTCCGCGGACGGCGACCGTGACCACAACCGAACCCACGCGGACGCTCGTCGTGACCGACCAGGCGCTACGCAACCTCCTGCGGCGGATGCCGGACATGCAGCTGAAGGTGCTCCAGGCCGTCGCGGAGCGCCTGATGGCCATCCATTAGCCGCTTCGGAGCTCGGCGTCGAAGCGCTCGCGCAGCGCGTCCACGATGCGCCGGCGCAGGGTCGCCGCATCCTCGTCTGAGAGCGTCCGCTCGGGCGACTGGAACTCGACCGAGAAGGCGATCGACTTGCGCCCTTCGCCCACCTGTGGACCGCGGTACACGTCGAAGACACGCATCTCGCGCAGCTCCGTCCCGGCCGCCGCCTCCGCGGCGTCGACGAGATCCCCCGCGGGAACGTCCTCGGGGATGCTGAACGCGAGGTCCTGGCGGACAGCCGGGTACGTGATCACGTCCTCGTACCGCACAGGGTCGCGCGCGACCGCGAAGAGCGACTCGAGGTCGAGCTCGAACGCTCCCCAGCTGCCGTCGAGGGCGGCGGGATGAACCTCCCCGAAGAGGCCGGCTTCGGTGCGCGCGGTCTTGCCGGGATGGAAAAGCCGGTGCTCTGCCGGAGCGACCAGCGGCGTTGTCTTGAACGCGGCGTAGATCGCGTCGGCAATGCCCTTCGCGGCGGGGAAGCCTCCCTCGAGGATCCCGGCCACGTGCAGAGGCTCGTCCGGGAGCTCGTCGCCACGAGGCAGATAGACGTGCGCGATCTCGAACAGGGCCACCCGCTGGTTTCCGACCTCGACGTTCCGCGCTGCGAAGTCGATCAGGCTGGGGAGCAGCTCGGTCCGCAGCACGGCCAGCTCGATCGAGATCGGTTCCTCGAGTGTGATCGCGTTCGGGTCGACGTCATCGGCGCGGAGCGAAGGCGTGATCACCTCAGAGAGGCCGAGGCCGACAAGGACGTCTTCCAGCCGTCGCCGGAGGCGTTGCTCTCGGCTGAGCCGCCCGGTCATCTCGCGACGGAGCGGCAACGTGAAGGGAACGCGGTCGAGCTCGAAGCGGGCGACTTCCTCGACGAGGTCGATCTCCCGCGTCAAGTCGCGCGCACGCCAGGTCGGCACCCGGTAGGAGCTGCCTTCGAGCTCGAGCCCGAGATGGGTGAGCCTGTCCTCCTGATCGCTCCGCGCAACTTCCAGCCCGATGACCTCGTCGGCGCGTTCGGGGCGGTAGGGGACGAGGGGTCGCTCTGGCAGCTCGCCCTGCACGTCGGTGTGGCCTGTCCAGCGCGCGCCCGTAAGTTCGACGAGCAGCTCGGTCGCGAGCGCTGCGGCCGGCTCGGCCAGGTACGGATCCACGCCCTTCTCCCAGCGGTTGGAACCCTCGGTGCGCAGGCGCATCCGCTCGGAGCTGCGCCAGATCCCTACGGGCTCGAAGTTTGCCGCCTCGACCAGAACGCTCGTGGTCGACTCGGACACCTCCGTGTCCTCTCCGCCCATGATCCCGGCCAGGGCGATCGCTCGCTGTGCGTCGGCGATGACCAGGTCATCTGCGTCGAGCGTGCGGAGCTCGCCGTCGAGCGTGCGGAGCTCCTCGCCGGAGCGCGCCCGGCGCACGACGACGCGCCCTTCCGCCAGCTGCGAGAAGTCGAAAGCGTGCAGCGGATTGCCGAGCCCGAGCATGACGTAGTTCGTGATGTCGACGACGTTCGAGATGGGGCGCATGCCGGCCGCGGTCAGGCGGGCGCGGAGCCACGGCGGCGAGGGGCCGATATGCACGTCGCGGAACAACCTGCCGATGTAGCGGGGACACCCTTCCAGATCCTCGATCTCCACCTCGACGGGCTCTTCGCCCACCCGCTCCGGGTCGGTTCCCGGCATGGGAGCGAGATCAGCGCGGAGGAGCGCCGAGAGGTCGCGCGCGACCCCATAGACCGAGAGGAGGTCGGACCGGTTGTTCGTCACCTCGAGGTCGAGGAGGGTCTCGCCGAGTGGGATCACGTCGGCGAGGGGCGCGCCCGGCTCTCCGTCCGGGAGGACGAGGATGCCGCTGTGGTCGGGGCCGAGCTCGAGCTCGCGCTCGGACAGGATCATCCCGTCGGACACCTCGCCGCGCAGCTTGGCTCGCTCGAGCTTCATTCCCCCCGGGAGCACGGCCCCGGGAAGAGCGACGGCCACGGTTGCGCCGGCGCCGAAGTTCCAGGCGCCGCAGACGATCCTGCGCGGCTCGCCCTCCCCGACGTCCACCAGGCAGAGCTGGAGGCGGTCGGCGTTCGGGTGCTTACCTGCTTCCAGGACGCGGCCGACGCGGTACAGACCGAGGTTGCCGTCGACGTCGGGGACGCCCGTCTGCTCGATCGCCGCGACGACAGCAATCGAGACGTCGATCTGCGAGGCGAGGTCGTCCAGTGGGAGGTCCCACTCGACGTATTCGCGAAGCCAGCTGATCGGGACTTTCATGGCTAGAACTGGCGCAGGACGCGCAGGTCGTTCTCCCAGAACGGACGGATCTCGGTGATGTCGTGACGGAGCTGGGCGGAGCGCTCGAGCCCGACGCCGAACGCGAACCCACTCCACTCCTCCGGGTCGAGATCGACGTTCACGAACACCTGCGGGTCGACCATCCCCGCCCCGCCGAGCTCGATCCAGCCGGTGAACTTGCACATGCGGCAGCCGGCGAAGTTGCAGTTCGGACAGGAGACGTCCGGCTCGATCGACGGCTCCGTGAACGGGAAGTAGTGCGTACGGAATCGGACCTCCCGGTCGTCGCCGAAGAGTGCGCGCATGACGTGCAGCAGGGTTCCCTTCAGGTCGGCGAGCGTGATCCCATGATCGACGGCGAGCCCCTCGAACTGATGGAAGATCGGGAAGCGCGTCGCCGTGATCTCGTCGCGGCGGTAGGTGCGGCCGATCGAGACCATGTAGATCGGTGGCTTCTTCGCCTCCATCGTGTGGATCTGCGACGGCGAGGTCTCGGTGCGGAGCAGGCGCTCGGGATCGATGAAGAAGGTGTCGCGCGGGGAGCGCGTCGGGTGCGCCGGCGGGAATGCGAGCTGGTCGAAGTTGTAGTGGACGGTCTCGACCTCTCGGTCGTCGATGATCTCGTAGCCGAGACCGAGGAACGCATCCTCGACGATTCGGCGGATCTGCGTGGTCGGGTGGAGCGTCCCGACTCGGTACTCCTGCCCCGGCAACGTCACGTCCACCCGCTCTTCCCGCAGGCGGCGGTCGAGCTCGGCGCGCTCGAGCGCCTGCCGGCGCGCCTCGACCTTGGCTTCGAGCCGCTCGCGGATGGGATTCAGCACCATGCCCGTCTCCCGATCGCGGACGTCCCGCAACGCCTGGGCCAGCTCGCTCTTCCGGCCCAGGTAGCGCACGCGCGCATCGTCGAGCTCCGCGAGAGTAGCGGATCCCGAAATCGCGCTCATAGCCTCAGATTCGAGGGTTTTCGCGTCCATCGAGCGAATGTATCATCGGCCCCTCCGACCAACCGATCGTGCGGGGCCACCATCCTCCTCCCCACTGCGATCGTAGCGAGCAAACTCGCACCTGTCTGTGTCGAAATCGAGCCGACATAGCGCAGCCCAGCCCGGCTCCTACGACCCGATCGCGGGCATCTACGACGCCTGGAGCCAGAGCGTCCGGGAGGACGTCGCGTTTTACGTGGAGGAGGCCCGGCGCTCGGGCGGGCCGGTGGTCGAGCTCGGCGTCGGCACCGGCCGGATCGCGATTCCCATTGCGCGCGCGGGTCTGGATGTGATCGGCGTCGACTCCTCGGAGCGGATGCTGGCCGTTGCAGGCTCCGCAGCCGCCAGCGCCGGTGCGGAAGCGCGGCTCGACCTGCGCCTCGGCGACCTCCGTCGACCGCCCGTCGAGGGCCCCGTCCCGCTCGTGATCTGCCCCTTCCGCTCGCTGCTCCACATGCGGGATGACGCCGACCGCATGGCCGCTTTGGCCGCCGTCTACAACCTCCTCTCCCCCGGCGGCCACTTCGTCTTCGACGTGTTCGAGCCGGCCCAGGACGACATCGACGAGACCCACGGCCGCTGGCTCGAACGCGAGCCGGGGATCTTCGAGCGCGCGGACTGGAATACCGTGACACGCACGCTCACCCTCTCGGTGAGGGCAGCCGAAGAGCAGACGACGATGGCGCTCGCCTGGCTCTCCCCGGCCGAGTGGCGCATGCTCTTGAAGAAGGCGGGCTTCGATGTCGAGGCTTGCCTCGGCTGGTTCGACCGCCGGCCCTATACCGGCGGCGAGGACAGCATCTGGATCGCCCGCCGACGCAAGGTTTAGGGTTCCGCACGTGATCTGGGTCATCGTGATCATCGTCGCGGTCGTCGCGCTGCTGCTCCTGCTGCTCGTCTACCTGTACAACAAGCTCGTTCGCGAGCGGAACCGGACGCAGAACGCGTGGTCGCAGGTGAACGTCCAGCTCCGGCGCCGCTACGACCTCATTCCGAACCTGGTCGAGTCCGTCAAGGGGTACGCCTCGCACGAGCGCGCGACATTCGACGAAGTGACGCGGGCGCGGACAGCGGCGCAGGAAGCGCAGACGGTGCCCGAGCAGGCGCAGGCGGAGAACGCATTGACCGCGGCCATCGGCAGGCTGTTCGCGGTCGCGGAGGCCTACCCGCAGCTGCGCGCGACGGAGAACTTCCAGCAGCTGCAACAGCAGCTGACCGACACGGAGCAAAAGATCGCCGTCTCCCGCCAGGTGTACAACGACACCGTCCTCACCTACAACAACTCGATCCAGACGGTGCCGACGAACGTCATTGCCGGAATGTTCCACTTCGAGCCGCGCACGTTCTTCGAGATAGAGGATCCCGTCCGGGAAGCGCCACGCGTGCAGTTCTAGTGCGCGCGGTCGTGAGCTCCTCCCCGCCTGGCCGAGCGAAGACCAGAGCACTGATCACGACCGCCGCCGTGGCCGCGGTCGTCCTCCTCGCCGCACCCCCCGCGGAGGCGAAGGAGTACACGCTCCCCGCGACCACCGTCACCGCCCGCGTACTTCCGAACGGGGCGGTCGCCGTGACCGAGCGGATCACCTTCTCGTTCTTCGGAAGCTTCACCGGCGCGTACCGCGATATCCCGATTCGCTCCGACGAGACGATCGACCACATCCGTGTTGCCGAGGGCGATGCCCTATACGCGCCAGGAGCTTCGGCCGAGCTCGGGAGCTCCGGTTCACCGGGAACGTTCGGCGTCGCACGACTCGGAGATCGCGTCCGCATCGTCTGGCACTACAACGCGCTGTCGGAGGATCGGACCTTTACGGTCGCATATCGGTTCAAGGGTCTCGCCGTCGCGTACGACGATGTCGTCGACGTCAATTTCCGGGTCTGGGGCGATCAGTGGCCGGTCGGCCTTGCGCGGCTCAACGCGGCGATGTGGCTCCCGCGCCCGACGGTCATCGGACCGTCGTATCGCGTGTGGGGTGCGCCTGAGTACGTGCGCGGAGCCGTCGCCCGTCGGCCCACACGCGCGACCCTTCTCGCCATCGACATCCCCCCGCAGCAGTTCGTCGAGCAGCGGGTCGTCTTCCCCCGCCGGCTTCTGACCTCGACCTCCGGCGCGAAGGTCGTGCACAAGAACGGGCTGGACATGATCGTCGCCGAGCAGCGGAATTCGGCGGCGTCGTTCGCCAGCGACCGCCGGCAAATTCGCGACGCGCTCGACAACATCGGTCAGACGACCTTGATCCTGCTGGCGCTCGGACTCGGGCCCGCGGTTCTTCTGGCCGGTCTGGTCTATCTGTTGTTCGGACGAGAACGCCGCACGACCTACGACCGCGAGTACGAGCAGGAGCCGCCGACCGACCTCGAGCCCGCGCTCGTCCCGCCGCTCCTGCGGCAGAGCAAAGGAGTCGGCTCGAATGAATTCACCGCGACGCTGTTCGATCTGATCCGCCGCGGCCGCTTCAAGGCGGAGCCCGTGACAACCGAGACCTCGACCTGGGCCGGCCTGCGCAAGGAGCAGGTTGCCGACCTCGAGATCTCGCAGGGAAGCGACGGGAAGGTGACGGAATGGGAGCAGGATGTCGTCGACGTGGTCGACGCGGTCGTCGGGAGCGAATCCGAGCGGCTGTCGAAGTTCCGCGACCGGATCACGGAGCACCGGACCGAGAACGCCAAGCGGTTCGATTCCTTCAAGACGGCAGTCAGCAACTCCGTCAACCGCCGGCGCTGGTTCGAGGATCGCGGAGCACTCTTCCTCGCGGTTGGCATTGCGTTCTTTGTCGTCGTCGCGATCGTCCTCCTCTGGATCGGGATCGACGGCTTCCGCCCGCTGGCCCCCCGGTGGGGCGACATCGTCCTGATCGCGCTCGGCGCCAGTGCGATCGTGAATGCCGTCGTGCTCGTCTTCGCTGTAGCGCGGGTCCGTATGTGGAGGCGCCGAAGTCCGAAGGCCGAGGCCGAGGCTGAGCGCTGGGATGCCTTCCGCCGGTACCTGACCGACTTTCCCCGCTTGCAGGAAGCTCCGCCGGCCACGCTGGAACTGTGGGAGCGCTTCCTCGTCTACGGCATCACGTTCGGGATCGCCGAGCGTGTGCTCCAGGGCGCGCAGCTGCACATGCCGGAGGAGCTCCACCAGGCGAGCACGATCTTCTGGATCAGCCCGACCGGTGACCTCGGCTCCGGCCCGACGGCCCTCGGGATCAGCGATCTGTCCGCTGGGTTCGGGAACGCTCTGGCGCCCCCGGCCTCGAGCGGCTCTGGCGGCGGCTTCTCCGGCGGTGGAGGCGGTGGGGGCGGCGGTGGAGGCGGCGGCGCTTGGTAAGCGCTACGCCAACTCCGCCGATGCCTCGAGAAAGACGCCCATCTGCTCTTGGATCTCGCCGCCGGTCGCCGCGTAGACGACGCCGAAGTTCTCCACGATCAGCTGCGCCCGCGTGACGAGACGCTGAAACTCGTCGGTCGCTCGAACGCGGTCGAGCTGCTCGCGCTCACCGCGCAGCAGCACGAAACCTCCCAGGTCGCCGCCGTGCGGCTCGAGGAAGAACGCCTCGACACCTTCAAGCTCGCCACGGCCTTGGAGCTCGCCCCAATACGAAATCGCCTCGTTGAAGACATCCGCCGACTTCTGCTCCCGGCCGCGAACCGGGAAGCCGAACCCGACAAAAAGTGCCCAATCAGCCATCGTTCCCTCCCTCGTCTTGTGGGCGGATGTGCGTACTGTAGAGCGCGATCGCCCCGGCTACCGCGACGTTCAGCGACTCGGCCCCCTCCTCGAGGGGGATCGAGGCGGTCGCGTCGCACGCGGCGACGATGTTCTCCGGCAGGCCCTCGCGCTCTGCACCGAGGACGAACGTGACTGGCCGGGAGAGGTCGAGGTCGCCCAGCTTCACCGCCCCACGCGGGACGAGTGCGATTCGCCGGCCCGGCGCGTCTTCGAAGCGGCCGGTCGGAACGCGGAAGACCGATCCCACCGAGGCACGCAGCGCTTTGGGCCCTGTCGGGTCGGCACACCCGGCGGAGAGGAAGACGGCGGCGCCAAAAGCGTCCGCCGCCCGTAGCAACGTGCCGACGTTACCGGGATCGGCCACGCGCCAGAGCGCCAGCCCTGCGCTCTCGTCCATAGCGGCGGGCAGATCCGCTCGCCGGAAGACCGCGACGACGCGTGGCGGATGCGCGAGCGTCGAGACGTCTGCAAGCAATTCGGGCTCGACGTCCTCGCCTGCGATCAGCAACTCGGCCGGCTCGGCACCGGCCGCGCGACCCGCCTCGACCAGGTCTTCCCCCTCGCACACGAAGAGGCCGAGCCGCTCGCGCTGGCGACGCGACTGCAGCCGCTTGATCAGCTTGAGCCGCGGATTTGCGGGAGACGTGATCACAAGCGCCAGTCCAGCCACGCGCCGTGGAAATCCGCGTACGCGAGCTGCGTCCGCTCACCACCGGGCCACGTGGTGAGCCAGAGCCCCCAATGCATATGGCTGAGGGGTTCCGGGTGACCGGCGAAGACGTATGCGAGGCGGCCCTGCCCTCCGCCCGCCTCCAGCGCGCTGCCAAGCCCTTCCCAGCCCCCCTTGTCGAGGTAACCCGCGGCGGCGATCTGCAGGACGATGGTCAGCCCGTCCCGCCTCCTGCGCTCGAGGAGGGCCGGTAGCAGCTCGACGAAGTCGCCCTGGACGATTTCCGGCCGATGCTCGCGCAGCGACTCGATCGCCCGTTCGAGGCGCTCGATTCGGTCGGTCCGGTCGGCCCAAACGAACGACTTCAGGAGCAGCGCACCGTCGTCGGTGGTCACATCGACGGGCTCGAGGTCGATTCCGACGCGGCCGCGGACCGTCAGCTCTCGACCCAGCAGGTCGCCTGTGACCCGCCCTCGTTCTTCACCCTTCAGCTCGAGCCGAGCGTCCGGCGGCCCCCACTCCCCGGCCTCGTACTGGTAGCCGTATCGGTCCCAGAAGAGAAGCAGTCCGGCGCTAGTTCCGAGCTCGATCAGGTCGATCGTCGTGGCGTCCAGCTGACGTGCCGCCTCGAGAAAACAGGGCAGCAGCGCCCAGCACCGCTGCACCTCGTTCGTCTGCACGCGCTGCTCGGCCACGAAGCGGCGCAGGAACTCGCGCTCTTCCACGAGCACGTCCGCCGCGCGATCCCAAGACGCACGGCCCGTGAGCACCAGGTAGTGGAGCCCGCCGAGCAGCCTGAGCCCGGCGTCCCAGCGGGGCGGGGACTCGACGATTTCCGCCACGCGCGGATCGTCGGCAAGCTCCCGCAGAAGCGCGGCGTACTGCGGCGAGCGGCCGTCGGCCTGGGAGGCCTGGTGGAGAAAGACCTCGCGGTGGCCCGTCAGGCCTTCTCGAGCGCGGCCTTCGCCTGCTCGGCGACGGCGGCGAACGCGGCCGGGTCGCTCACGGCGAGGTCGGCGAGCACCTTACGGTCGAGGTCGATCTCCGCCTTACGGACGCCCGCCATGAACTGGTTGTAGGAAAGCCCGTTCTGGCGCGCCGCCGCGTTGATGCGGATGATCCAGAGCGAGCGCATCGTCCGCTTCCGGTTCTTGCGGTCCCGGTAGGCGTAGACGAGCGAGTGATCGACCTGCTCCTTCGCGGACTTGTAACTGGAGTGCTTGAGGCCCCAGTACCCGCGAGCTTCGCTCAACACCTTGCGGCGCTTCTTGCGGGCGGCGACCGATCGCTTGACGCGGGGCATCTAACGCAGCCCCAACAGCTTCTTGATCGACTTCGCGTCGCTAGGCGCGACCGGCCCGTTGCGCCGGGCGCGCTTCCGCTTCGCCTGGCTCTTCACCAGGTGACCCGGAGGCGTCGTCCGGTGACGCCGGCTGCGCAACACCTTCCCCGCCGCGCTGACCTTGAACCGCTTCTTCGCTCCGCTGTGTGTCTTCTGTTTTGGCATCGGATTTCGTGACTCCCGCATTCTTGGTAGGCCCTAGCACCATGACCATGTTCCGACCGTCGAGGAGCGGTGGCGACTCGACCTGGCCGATGTCGGCAACTTCTTCTGCGAGCCGCATCAGCAGGTCACGCCCGCGCTCCGGATGCGTGGTCTCGCGCCCGCGGAACATGATCGTGACCTTGACCTTCGCCCGCTGATTGAGGAAGCGGACGACGTGCCCCTTCTTGGTCTCGTAGTCGTGTTGCCCGATCTTCGGCCTGAGCTTGATCTCCTTGACGTGAATCTGGGACTGGTGCTTCCGCGCGAGTTTGGCTTTCTGCTCCTGCTCGTAGCGGTACTTCCCGTAGTCCATGATCCGCGCGACGGGCGGGTCGGCCTGCGAGGCGACTTCCACGAGATCGAGATCCTTGGAGTGCGCGTAGTCGAGCGCCTCCTTGATCTCCTTGACCCCGACCTGCGAACCGTCCTCGTCGATCAGCCTCACGCGTGAGGCGCGAATCGCGTCGTTCACTCGGGCCTGCGGTACCGGACGAACCGGCTCCGCATGCCGCCGTGGTCTCAAAGGGCTTTCACCAAGCTATTGCTTCCTCCTGTACGTATGACAAAACCGCTGCGAGCAGCGGTCCCGAAATCCTCGTCCTTCGACTCGGTTGAACCCCCGCGGAGCTGTGCTCGGGAGGTGAGGAACGGGTCCGCTCCTGCTTGCTCAGAATCCCAGCTTAGCAAGAGGCGCGAGCGATCCTCACGGATGCTCTGGGAGCCCCACGACGAACTCGGACAGGCTCTGCGTCGACTGCTCGCCGCCGCGTTCGCGAACGGCGAGCGACTCCTCCGACTCGCGGTCGCCGAAGACGATCACGTACGGGATCTTCTCCAGCTCCGCCTCGCGGATTCGCTTTCCAACCGTCTCGTCCCGCTCATCCAGCTCGGCGCGCACGCCGGCCTCCTTCAGCTTCTCCACGATCTCACCGGCAGCGGCCCGGTGCCCGTCCTGTACCGGCAGCACCCGCACCTGCACCGGCGCGAGCCAGTACGGGAAGTCGCCGGCGTAGTGCTCGATCAGGATGCCCAAGAAGCGCTCGAACGACCCGTAGAGCGCGCGGTGAACGACGTACAGGTCGTGCTCGGCGTTGTCCGGCCCGACGTACTTGAGGCCGAAGCGAGACGGCATCTGCGAATCGAGCTGGATCGTCCCCATCTGCCACTTGCGCCCAAGAGCGTCGTCCATGAAGAGGTCGATCTTCGGCCCGTAGAAGGCGCCTTCTCCGGGGGCGAGCGTGTACGGGATCTCGTTCAGTTCGAGCGCCGTCTCGATTGCCGACTCGTTGCGGTCCCATTGCTCGTCGGTGCCGAGTTTGTTGTCGGGGCGCGTGGACAGCTCGGCGCTCGCCTTGAGGCCGAAGACCTCGTACAGGTAGCGGCCCTGCTCGACACAGCTCGCGATCTCGTCCTGGATCTGCTCCTCGGTGCAAAAGATGTGCGCGTCGTCCTGGGTGACGATGCGGACGCGCAGAAGCCCGTGCAGCGTTCCCGGGAGCTCGTCGCGGTGGAGCGATGCCGCCTCCGAATAGCGGAGCGGCAGCTCCTTGTAGCTCCGCGGCCGGCTGCCGAAGAGAAGCATGTGCCCGGGGCAGTTCATCGACTTCATCGCAAACAGTTGGCCGCGGACGTCCACCTTGAACATCAGGTCCTCGTACTTGGGGAAATGGCCCGAGGTCCAGAACGTGTCTTCATCCCACATGAGCGGCGTGCGCACCTCCTGATAGCCGCGCTTCGCGTTCTCCCGCACCCGTAACTTCTCCAGCTCGTTCCAGACCACGACGCCCTTGGGATGCCACAGAGGCATCGCCGGCGCGTGCTCCGAGAAGTGGAAGAGGTCAAGCTGCGGGCCGAGGCGGCGGTGGTCGCGACGTTTCGCCTCCTCCACCCGCTCGAGGTACTGGTCGAGGTCCTCCTGCGAGTAGAAGGCCGTCCCGTAGATCCGCGTCAGCTGCGGGTTCTTCTCGTCACCGCGCCAGTACGCGCCGGCCAAGCCCGTCAGCTTGAGCGCCCTGATCGGCGCGGAGTTCTGCAGGTGCGGGCCGCGGCAGAGGTCGGTGAACTCGCCTTGCGTGTAGAGCGAGATGGGATCCTCCGCCTCCGCGACGAGCTCGACCTTGTAGGGCTCCTCTTCTTGCTCGAACTGCTTGCGGGCCTCGTCGCGGGCAATCTCCAGCCGCTCCCAGCTCCGTCCCTCTCGAAGCTCTCTCTCGATCTCCTCCTGGATGCGACCCAGGTCGTCTTCCGTAATCGGTTCCGGGAACTCGAAGTCGTAGTAGAAGCCGTTCTCGATCGGCGGCCCGATCGCGATCTTCACACCCGGGTACAGGCGGCGCACGGCCTCGGCGAGCAGGTGTGCGCTCGAATGGCGGAGGACGGCGAGCGCGTCCGGGTCGCTCGTGTCACGGGTGGTGAGGATCTGGATCTGCTCCCCGTCCTCGAGCGGCAGGCGCAGGTCCCGGACGTGCCCGTTCGAGCGCACGAGCACGGCCTGCTCGGCCAGCTTGGGACCGATCGCGGCCGCTGCGTCCAGCCCGGTCGAGCCCTCCGGAAGCTCCAGCTCCGAGTTATCAGGGAGAATGACACGCATGTCTGAGGAGAATACTGAGGCCCCTCGGCGCGACGATCGCAACGAGCTGATCGACGACGAGTCGCCGATTCCGGATCCGGAAGACGTGAATCCGGAGCGGGACGACGACGACCCCGGCGCCGACTAACGGAACTCCATCAAGAGCCAGTCGGCGGTGTGCTCGTCGTCCGCCGGCCGCTCTTCGACCGGCTCGAAGCCCGCGCGCTTCCATGCTCTGAGCGCCCGCTCGTTCCATCGGTACGGATCGACGGTCACGCGCGGCCACCCTGCCTCAGCAAGGAGGTGACGCGCGAGCGTCCGCGCCGCATCCGGTCCGTACCCGCGCCCGCGCGCTGCGGGCTCGAGGAACATGTCCAGCCCGCCCTCGTCCCCCTCGCGCCAGGCCTGGAGGTAGCCGACCGGCCGCCCCCCGGCTTCGACGATATAGGCGTCGACGTCCGGACGCGCCAGGCGCTCGCGCATCTCGTCGTGCGTGAAGATCTCGTCGTCCCAGTAGCGGGCCACCTCCGGATCGGCGTGCCAGCGGACGAGCAGATCGACGTCGTCCTCGGCCGCGAGGCGAACAGCCGTCAGCTCGCCGTGTAGTCGAAGTCCCACTGGACGACGTCGCTGGGAGTACCGCCGACCGAGCGATACAGCGCGTTCGCCGCGTCGTTGTCCGCATCGGTCAGGACGAAGCCCTCCTCGGCGTTTGCCTCGGCGGCAAGATTGCGCATCAAGGCTTTGCCGATGCCTCGACCGCGGTGACGCTCGTCGACGTCGATCTCGTAGACGAACATCGTCGTCGGCGGGCCGTGCCGCCGCGGGAGGAGGTAGCCGAACGCGAACCCGACCGGTGCTTCGTCTTCAAATGCGACCACGAAGATCGTCCGCTCGTCGGCCAGCAGCTCGACCTGCGGCGGCCTGGTCGCCAGTGTTCGGACGACCTCCTCGTCTCCGGGCCCGAGCCTGCGGATCTCCATCTACCCGCGGTCGCCGCGTGGGGGCAGCCGCGGCGAGCGAGTCTGCTCGACCTGCTGACGCTCGAGATCCCGCATGTGCTTGTCGATGATCGCCTGCTTCTCGACCTCCTCGTCGCGCTCCTTTGACGAGCGCCAGGAGTCCCGAATGCGCTTCCAGATCCCCATCAGTCCCGCACCTCCACGGCCCCGCGCAGCTCCGCGGGCGCCTTCAGCCAGTAGCTCTCGCGGAGCCATTCGAGCGCGGCCTCGAGCGACTCCTCGTCGGTGACCTCGGCCGTGACCCACCCGTAGCGACCCACGTACCGCGCGCGGCTGACGTACGGAAGGAGGTGGGCGATCTCGCGCTCCTCGGCGGTGAGCTTGATCGTGAGCTTCACCGCGCGTCCCTCCTCCCACATCGACGCGAACATGCGGTTGTCCGCGACCTTGAAGACAGGGTGGCCCCAGGGCTCGTCCTCGTACGTCTCCGGAAGCGACAGGGCGAGCTCGCGGATCCGGTCGGCGTAGGTCACGGGCACATCCACATTCTGTCCGTTTCTCGATCGCCTGGGCGGGTACCTCAAGTGAAACGATCGAAACGAGAGGGGAGGGCCACAATGGGGAAGAAGATCCGAGACGTCATGAGAGCTAATCCGTGCGCGATCGATGCGGACAAGCCGGTCTCGTACGCGGCCAAGATGATGCGGGACGAGAACGTGGGCTTCGCGCCCATCGTCGAGGGAGACCGTCTCATCGGCACCATCACCGACCGCGACATCGCGGTCAAGGTCGTCGCCGAGGGCGGTCAGCCCGATCAAACGCGAGTGCGCGAGATCGCGTCCACCAACCTGGTGACGGCCGATCCGGACCAGGACCTCGGCGAGGCCCTGCGTCTGATGGCGAGCAACCAGGTTCGCCGCCTTCCGGTGGTCGAGGAGGACGGGCGGCTCGTCGGCGTGGTCGCACAGAAGGACGTCGCCGAGGAGACCGACCACAGGACGACAGGCGAGCTCGTCCAGGAGATCTCGGAGGACTAAGCGGCGACAGTGAAGACCGGCGTCCCGACGTGGACGTGGTCGAAGAGCCACTCCGCGTCGGGAATCGCCATCCGGATGCAGCCGTGCGACTGGGAGTACCCGAGGGAGGCTGCGTCCGGCGTACCGTGGATGCCGACGTATGGCGCCGAGAGGCCCATCCACCGAGTTCCGAGCGGATTTCCAGGCCCAGGCGGGATCGGCTTCGCGCCCTGCGCCCACTTCGAGTCGGGAGGCGGGATCCACCAGGGGTCGCGTCTCATCTGGATGATCTCCCACTCTCCCGTCGGCGTCGGGTAGGCGGCCTGCCCCGTCGCGACCGCGAACGAGCCGGCGAGGCTCGAGCCCTCGTAGTACATGAGCTGGTGCGACGTGGTCTTCACCACGATGACCGGTCCGAAGTTCTCAGGGGTGACCTCCGGGTCGACGCGGTCTACGGCCAGCTCGATGGGCGTGCGGTGGAAGGAGCGAAGCGTCGTGACGATCCGCCCCATCATCAGGTCTCGGTTGACGCGCATCCCCGGCTCGCCGGGGGATATCACGGGGACAAAGTTCGACAGTCCGACCAGGTACGCATCGGACGCGGGCTCCGACAGCCGGTTGTCGAGACGGGCGACATACCCGCTCAGCCGCTGGCGGTTGAAGGCGACGTGAAGCGGGACCTTCTTCGCCCGCTTGGCCCGGAGCGCCCGTGTGACGGCGCGGCCGATCTGCGGCCGGGCTCCGAGAGCCGTCGGGTGCGCCCGCCAGCTCTCCTTGCCGTAGGTGAAGAGGACTGCCCGGCCATAGACGCGCTCCACGTGCACGCGCGCCGTCTCGGCGTTCATCCCCCCTACCGAGATGCCTCCGATCTTGACCCCGTCGGCGATCGGCGGCAGCGGATGCCCACCAACCGGCGCAGCCGCCGCCGACGCGACGAGCGCAATCGGAAGCAAGACGAGAAAACGGCTCAACGAAGCCCCTCCCTACTCTTTCCACAGCCGGTTCGTGGATTCTGTGGAAAACCGCACTCCGGCCTGTGCGGGAACGCGAGTCTAGCCCTCGCGAGGGGCTGATTTCAAGGTATTCACCAGCGGCTCGTCACCACCTTGGTCTCGGTGAAGAAACGCACGCCGTCCATGCCCGTGGCGTGCAGATCCCCGTAGAACGATCCTTTCCATCCGGCAAACGGGAAAAACGCCATCGACGCGGGCACGGGGACGTTTATCCCCACCATTCCGGCCGTCACCTTGCGCCGAAACGCCCGCGCGGCGGCGCCGCTGCGCGTGAAGATGGCGCTGGCGTTGCCGAACTCGTTGCGCGCGATCGCGTCGATTGCGGCCTCGAGTGACTCGAGGCGTTCAAGGGCCAGCACGGGGCCGAAGATCTCCTCCTGCGCGACCCGCATCTCCGGCCGGACGTCGTCCAGGATGGTCGGGCCCAGGAAGAAGCCGCCGCCGTCCTCGCGCCGGCCGTCCACGAGAATCCGTGCCCCCTCCCGTTCTCCGAGCGCGATGTAGCCCGCGATCCGCTCCCTCGCCTGCGCGCTCGTTACCGGCGTGATCGTGCTCTCGGGGTCGAGCCCGGGACCGATGTGCGCGGCTAGCGCCATGGCGGCCAGCCGCTCGGACAGCTCGTCGCCGACCCCACCCACCGCGACGCCGACCGCGCCCGCGAGACAGCGCTGCCCGGCATTCGCGAAGGCGGAGGAAAACACGCCCGGTACGGCCATGTCCAAATCGGCGTCGGGCATGACCACGATGTGATTCTTCGCGCCCGCAAGCGCCTGGACGCGCTTGCCCGCAGCGGCGGATCGCGAATACACCGCACGCGCGACTGGGGCCGAGCCGACGAAGGAGACCGCTCGAATCAGCTCGTGGTCGCAGATCGCGTTGACCGCCTCCTCGCCTCCGTGCACGACGCTGAACACGCCCGGCGGGGCGCCCGCTTCCTCGAAGAGCTCCGCCAGGCGCATCGCCGACAGCGGCGTGCGCGGCGACGGCTTCAGGATGTACGCGTTGCCAGCCGCGATCGCGACGGGCGCCGTCCACAACGGCACCATCGCCGGGAAATTGAAGGGCGTGATCGCGGCCACGACGCCGAGCGGGTGGCGGAAGAGCTCGGTATCGACGCCGCGGCTGACCTGCTCCAGCGCGCCCCCGAGCATCAGCGTCGGCATGCCCGCCGCGAACTCGACCACGTCGATCCCGCGACGCACCTCGCCCCGAGCCTCGTCGAGCGCCTTCCCGTTCTCACGGACAACGAGTGCGGCGAGCTCCTCGAAGTCCCGCTCGAGCAGGGCCTGGAGCCGGAACATGAGCCGGGCGCGCTCCATCACCGGCGTGTCCGCCCATTCGTCGGCGGCCCCAGCCGCGGCGCGGGCGGCGGCGTCCACCTGCTGCGCGTCGGACAGTGGAACGCGCGCGAGCGTCTCGCCGGTCGCTGGATCGAGCACGTCGAGGAGCTCGGCACCGTCCACGGCGGCCCGGCGTCCCCCGATCACGTTCTCCAGCAGCGCGGATTCTGCGATTCGGCGATTCTACGGTCGTGAGCTGGTTGGGAGAGAGCGCCGCGCTCGCCGTCCTCAGCTTCGACGTGGACGCGGAGTCCCCGATTCTCGTGGAGGGACGCCGGTACGCGAACGATCCGACGCTGATGAGCCACCAGGCCTACGGGCCGCAGGTGGCCGTCCCGCGCATCCTCCGGCTGCTCGAGGACTATTCGCTGCCCGCCACGTTCTTCGTACCGGGCTACACCGCGGATCACTACCCGGAGGAGATCGAGCGCATCGTGTCCGGCGGCCACGAGATCGCACACCACGGCTATAGCCACCAGAGCCCGCTGCGCATGGACGACGCCGGGGAACGCGCCGACCTGGAGCGGGGTCTGACGGCGCTCGACCGACTGGGGGTGAAGCCGGACGGCTACCGCACGCCGAGCTGGGAGCCGAGCCGCCGCACGTTCGACTTGCTGGCCGAGCACGGCTTCTCGTACGACTCGAGCCTGATGGACGACGACAAGCCGTACGTGCTCGAGACCGGGGCTGGAGAGCTCGTCGAGCTTCCACCGCACTGGAGCCTGGACGACTGGAACCAGTACGCGTACCTCCCCGATCCACGCAGCGGGCCCGGCACGGTCCATCCGCCCTCCCGCGCGATCGCGCTCTGGCAGGCGGAGCTGGACGGGATGCGCCGCCACGGGTGCCTCTTCGTCCTGACGATGCATCCGTTCCTGAGCGGCCGCCCCGGACGGGTGGAGGGACTCCGGACGCTGATCGAGCACGCCCTCGAGTGCGGCGACGTCGAGTTCGTCAGCTGCGTTGAGGCGGCCCGGCGTGCGGCGGAGGATCCCGACCTGCCGCGCCGGGCGCTCCGGCGCGTCGAGCCGGATCCCGAGATCTACCCGGACTGAACGCGCCGGGAGAAGGTGCGGCTGATGGTCGAGCCCTCGAACGTGACGCCGACGGTTCCGCGAAGCATCTTCCCGGCCGCCGAGGCGGGGACGCGCCACGAGCACGCGGCGAGACCACTGCGGAAACGGGCCGACCGCACGGCCAGGCGCAGCCGTCCCACCGTGGCCTTGCACGAGACGCCTCCGCTTCGCACCCGGGCGCCGGTATCGGTTCGAACGACGGCGATCCGCGCGTCGAGGAGCCGTCCGGCATGCGACCGCTTCGGGATCGTCAGGAAACGGGTCACCTTCAGCTGAACAGGTGGTGGAGCCGGCGGTGGCGCAGGCGGCGGAGGCGGAGGTGGCGGCGTGCACGCCGAGAAGCACAGCCGTCCGGCGCCGAACAGGTTGTTGCGGCCCGCGCCTCCCAGGTGCGAGGTACGCGCCTGGAGTGCCGCCATGAGTGCGGACGGTTCAAAAGCGAGCCCCGGCTGCTGCTGGAGCACGAGGGCGGCGGCGCCCGCGACTTGCGGTGTAGCCGCCGAGGTCCCGAGGAACCCGCCGCTGCAGTTGCTGGACGACCCGAGGCTGCGAGTCGAGATGCCGTCGTAGGCGACGAGATCCGGCTTGACTCGCCCGTCGATCGTCGGACCCTGCGAGCTGTAGAGACGCACGCTGTTCCCGAGCCAGCAGACCGCGCCCACGGCCAGCACCCACGGCGACTCGGCCGGCTGGGCGACGCTGCCCTGCGGGACCTTGTACTGGAGTTTGCCGCTGGTCACGAAGAGGTCGAACCGGCTCGTGTTCGCGGGCGGGATGGCCTTGATCTCGGCGTAGACCGAGAGTGGCGACGCGCTCGTGTTCCCGACGCAGGCCTCCTCGCTCGGCGGCGACAGCCCGCCGGGCGCCTGCACGTTCTCCGACGACGCGAGGATCGTCGCAGTGTCGCTTTGATGGATGTACAGGTCGAAGTTCTGATCCGACACCGGCCAGTCGTCCCAGGTGAGCGACGCGCACCCCTCCGTAGTGCCGGGAATGGTGAAGGTGTTGCCTTCGGCGCCGCTGGAGAAGTCCTGGTAGACGCTGCCCGGACGGTGGCTGTACGGGCCGCTCCAGTGGCTCTCCGCGTAGTTGCCCGCGGCGTTGACCCAGAGAATTCCGTGGTCGTACGCCTTTTTGGCGACGGTGTCGGGCGAAACTCGGTCTTGGCGGTTGTGCACCCCGTCGCCGCGGCCGCCGCTCAGCCAGGTGATCGAGTGACTGATGATCGGGATGTGCTGGTCGATCGCGAAATCGACGGCGATCTGGAGCGTGAGCTCGCTGTTGACGCAGAGCAAGTAGAGCTGCGCCGCCGGCGCCATGTCGTGGACGATCTCCGCGACTGCCGTACCGTGAGCGCTCTCCCCATGCCCGCACGACTTGACTACGGTCCCCGTTCCGGCGGGTAGATCTCCGGTGGCCTGCGCCTCGGAGACACCCGCGAAGCCAATGTCGATGATCGCGATGCTGACGCCGCGTCCGTTCACGCCCGATGACTGCAGACCCTGGACGCCGCTGGCCGGCACCTCCTGTCCAGTGACCTCGGCCGCGACGTGCAGGAGCGGCTTCCTCACCGAGGACACGGCCGCGCTCGAGGACAGGGCCGCTAGAACCGAAGCCGGGGCCCGGACCTGGACCTGGTTGCCGAGCTGCGCCTCGATCCTCCCTCCCAAGCGCCCCGCCTCGGCCGCGAGCGCGCGAGCCTGGCCGGGCCGCGCCGTCAGGATCACGACCTCCTGGGTCGCGACGGCCGTCGATCCGGCCGCGGGAAGAAAGACCAGCAAAGCAAAGGCAACGAGGAGGAACCGCACCAGCGGGTTGTAGCAAGCGGAACAGGGCAAGATGTGGACATGGCGCAGCGCACCCGCCTCGTCGGGATCAACCACGTCGCCCTCGAAGTCGGCGATCTGGACGAGGCGCTCGAGTTCTACGGCCGCATCTTCGACCTCACGGTCGAGTCGCGCATCCCTGGGATGGCCTTCATCAGCATGGGCGACCAGTTCCTCGCACTCGCCGAAGGTCGCAGGCAGGGTCCCGACGACGACCGGCATTTCGGGCTCGTCGTCGAAGATCGCGAGGCCGCTCTCTCCGCAGCCCGCGAGGCCGGAGTCGAGCTGTTCGGGAGGGGCAACGACTTCCGCGACCCGTGGGGGAACTTCATCCAGGTCGTCCAGTACTCGGACGTCCAGTTCACGAAGGCTCCGGCCGTGCTCGGGGGCATGGGACTGGCCGATCTAGGGAAGGCAGAAGGAGCGTTGGCCGAATTGAGACACAAAGGACTTGTCTGACTTCCGCCCCTGGTGCTTCAATGAGGGCGAGCATGGAGCGGATCAAAAACGCCTGGTCGGCAACCGGCCGCGGCCTGCGCCGCGTCTTCTGGCACAAGTGGCTGCTGATCGTGGCCGTCGTCGTGCTGCTCGCGCTCGGCGGGGTCGCCGCGGCGGCGTACGGCTACGACCGCAGCCAGAGCGACGTGATCGCCAAGGGCGTCCATGTGGGCTGGATCCCGATCGGCGGCATGACCGCCGCCGATGCGCGTGCCAAGCTGCGCGCAAAGTTCAAGACGCTGCAGCGGCCCATCATCCTCACGTACCGGGGTGACCGCCTCGTCCTGACGGCGAAGCAGGCGCAGGTACGGATCGATGTCGACGCGCTGGTCGACCAGGCGCTCGCGCAGAGCCACAAGGGTTGGTTCGTCTCACGTGCCTGGCGCCAGCTGACCGGTGGACGAGTCGAGGCCGGGCTGAGGCCGCACGTCACGTACTCCAAGGCCGCCGTCAATCAGACGCTCGTACGCATCGAAAACCGCACCGAACGTGATCCGGTCGACGCCAAGCTGACGGCGAACTACAACGGCCTCTCGATCCAGGGTGGGAAGAACGGCGTCGAAGTGAGGCGCGCGCTGCTGCGCTGGCAGATCCGGCATTCCCTGCTCACCCGGAACGCGCGCCGCTGGTACAAGGTGCCGCTCCGCGCGGTCACGCCCGAAGTCACGATCGAGACGCTGCGCAAGGAGTACCCCTCCTACATCACGATCGACCGCGGGAACTTCACGCTGCGCGTCTACCAGAACCTGAAGATGGCGCGGAGCTACCCGATCGCCGTCGGGCAACAGGGCCTGGAGACTCCGGCCGGCGTGTACGCGGTCCAGGACAAGCAGGTGAATCCCTGGTGGCACGTGCCCAACAGCGCGTGGGCCGGATCCCTCGCCGGCCAGGTGATCCCGCCCGGCCCGGACGACCCGCTGAAGGCGCGCTGGCTCGGCATCTACAACGGGGCGGGCATCCACGGGACCGAGGACCTCGGCTCCCTCGGTACCGCCGCGTCGCACGGCTGCGTCCGTATGTCGATTCCCGACGTAATCGATCTCTACGATCGCGTCGACGTCGGGACGCCCATCTACATCGGCAATTAGTCGCGACGCGCGTACCTACGACCTCGTTCGTGAGCTGCCGCTTACGGTCGAGGAAGACCGCCTGACGGGGCTCTCGGCCGACGTCTCGAGCGGCTTCACGCTCAGGCGAACCATCGTTCACCTCCTCGGCGGCGGCCACGAGGGGACCGGCGAGGACACGACCTACTCCGAGGCCGAGCAGCTGGCCTTCCAGCAGGCCGGGACGGTGCTTCCCGTCACCGGCACTCACACGGTCGAGAGCTTCTCCGCGCTCCTCGAAGGGATGGACTCATACCGCCGCTGGGGCGTGGAGAGCGCCGCGCTCGACCTCGCGCTGCGCCAGGCGGGGCGGCCGCTGTGGGAGGTGCTCGGGCGCGAGCCGCGCCCGGTCACGTTCGTCTCCTCGCTCCGGATCGGGTCGCCGCCGTCGATCGACCGGCTCCTTCGCCGGCTCGAGCTCTACCCCACGCTGCGCTTCAAGCTCGACCCCACGAGCGACTGGGACGAGCGGCTCGTGGAGGAGCTGGCCGCGACCGGCGCCGTCGACGCGGTCGACCTCAAGGGCACCTACAAAGGGACGGTGGTCGACCAGGAGCCCGACCCACGCCTCTACCGGCTCGTCGCGGAGGGGTTCCCGGATGCCTGGATCGAGGATCCCGCGCTCACGCCGGAGACGGACCCGGTGCTCGCGCCGCATCGCGACCGGATCACCTGGGACGGTCCGATCCACTCCGTGGCCGACATCGAGGCCCTCCCCTTCGCGCCGCGGACGATCAACATCAAGCCGTCGCGGTTCGGGAGCATCGAGGCGCTCTTCGCCACGTATGACTACCTCGAGGCTCACGGGATCGGCGCGTACGGCGGCGGCCAGTTCGAGCTGGGCGTGGGACGGTGTCAGAACCAGTACCTGGCTTCACTCTTCCATCCCGAGGCGCCGAACGACCTCGCCCCGAGCCCCTACAACGACAACGAGCTGCGGCCGGGCCTGCCCGAGAGTCCGCTCGAGCCAGCGCCGGCCGCAGTTGGTTTCGACTGGGACTCGTAGCGCTGTCCGCAGTACGCCCCGTCGGGGCCGGATGACGGGGGGAAGTGCCCCCGGTGGCCTAATCCTCCTTGCCGGTCCCCGTGCCCTCGATCGCGGGCGCGGAGCTGCCCACCTGGATGCGCTTCGGCTTGCGCTGCTCCGGCTTGCGTACACGGATCTCGAGCACGCCGTTCTCGTATGACGCCTGGATCGCCTCCTCCTTGATCCCGGCGTGAAGCGCGACGCTACGGGAGAAGCTGCCGAAGCGCCGCTCGTAGCGGAAGAAGTCGTCCTCCTTCAGCTCGCTCTCGCGGACGCGCTCGCCGCTGACGGTGAGCACGTTGTCTTCGAGCTCGACCTGGATCTCGTCTTCTTTCAACCCGGGAAGGTCGAAAGCGAGGAACAGCGCCTCCTCGGTCTCGGTGACGTCGACGGGCGGGAGCAAGACGGACGAACCGTTGCCGGGCGCGGCGAACGGGGATGTAGTGAGGAACGAATTCATCAGACGGGCCATGTCGCTTTGAAGGCTGGCGAGTTGGCCCGCAGGGGAGCGTCGCATTACTGCCATGTCAGCCTCCTTCGAACATTGATTCGAAAGAGAGTATAAAACCTTAGTGCTTTAGTGTCAAGTAGCGGCCATCGCCTGCAGCTGCGCGGCGTTGGTGGCCGCCTGGGAGACCCAACCGCCATCCGCGCCCTGACTGCGGCCGTTGTTGTTGAAGAAGACGAACGCCTCCTCGACATCCTCGGCGGCCGTGCGGAGCGGGCCGGCGAGCTCACGCAATTCCTCGTCCGAGTAGAGGTAGTTGAAGCGCTCCGCGGCGCTCCCTCCCCGGACGTTCCACGTCTCTGCATTTCGCCCGTGGAACCGGACGTATGCCGTCCGGCTCGTGGTGGCCCAGATGGTCGGGACCATGTTCTTCGCGCCGGGGATCCGTGGGGAGTCCGTGATGACGTGAGTCATGCCGTGGCTCTCGAGGAAGCCGAGCGTGTCGGCGACGTGCTCGTCGTCCAACCAGGACGAGTGCCGGAACTCGACCAGGGCCTTGTCCCCGCGGAGCTCGCCCTGCGCCCACTCGAGGTACTCGAACGACAGCGGCTTGTGGACGACGTAGGGCGGGAACTGCAGCAGGATTCCGCCGAGCTTCCCCTCCGCGCGGAGCGGCTCGAGCGCGTCGTGGAATCGCGCGAAGACCTCCGAGCGGAACTCGCGCGACGGGCGCTCGATCCGCCCACGTGCGTCTACGGGCGCCCCCTCGCGCAGGTCCGGCGGGAGCTGCTCGAGCCGGACCGGGTGGCGCGTCATCATCGCGAACGCCTTCACGTGCATCGTGAAGCCAGTCGGCGTCCGCTCGGCCCACCGCGCCACCATCTCCTCCACGGGAAGACGGTAGAAGGTGGAGTCGACCTCGACCGTGTCGAAGTGCTCCGCGTACCACGCGAGCCGGTCTCCCGCCTTGAGCCCCTTCGGGTACCAGTGCTTCGACAGGGCCTCATCCGCCCACGAGCACGTTCCTATCCGGATCTGGCCTTCAGACATCTCGCACGGAATCTTCACAGAGGGAGCGCAACCGGTCGTCAGGAGGAAGCGACGCTGAGCACGGCAGAGCCGTGCACGCGTCCCGTGCGCACGGCGTCCAGCGCCTCGTTGGCCTGCTCCAGAGGGAACGGCGTGATCTCGGTGCGCACGGGGATGCGCGGCGCGAGCTCGAGGAACTCCTCGCCGTCGCGTCGCGTGAGGTTCGCCACCGAGCGGACCGAGCGCTCCCCCCAGAGCAGCTCGTACGCGAATGACGGGATGTCGCTCATGTGGATCCCGGCGCACACGACCACGCCCCCCTTGGCGGTCGCGGTCAGCGCGAGCGGGACGAGGGGGCCGACCGGCGCGAAGATGATCGCGGCATCGAGCGGCTCTGGGGGCCTCTCCTCCGAGGACCCGGCCCAGTCGGCGCCGAGGCTACGAGCGAAACGCTGCGCCTCCTCGTCGCCGGGACGGGTGAAGGCGAAGACGGTCCGGCCCTGGTGCTTCGCGACCTGGGCGATGATGTGCGCGGACGCGCCGAAGCCGTACAGGCCGAGCCGCTCGGCGTCGCCGGTCATGCGCAGCGAGCGGTAGCCGATCAGGCCCGCGCACAGCAGCGGAGCGGCTTGGAGATCCTCGTATCCCTCGGGGATGGAGAAGCAGAAGCGCTCGTCCGCGATCACCCACTCGGCATAGCCGCCGTCGAGCTGGTAGCCGGTGAAGCGCGCCGCGTCGCACAGATTCTCCCGTTCGGACCGGCAGTACCGGCACGTGCCGTCCGTCCACCCGAGCCAGGGGACGCCGACCCGGTCGCCGACCCTGAATCGCTCTGCTCCACGCTCCACGGTCCCGACGATCTGGTGGCCCACGACGAGGGGGAGCTTCGGATCAGGGAGCTCGCCGTCCACGACGTGCAGATCGGTGCGGCAGACCGCGCAGACGTGGACGCGGACGAGCACCTGACCCGACCCCGGCTCGGGAACGGGCAGGTCAGCCGGACGAAGCGGTTGCCGCGGCGCGGCCAGGATCATCGCGCGCACCGCGCGAGTGTATGACGGCGACGAGCGTGACGAGGCAGGCGGCACTCAGCAGGAGGTAGGGAACGGTGTCCGACGTGGCGCGCGCGAGCGCCCCGCCGCCGAAGGCACCGAGCGCCTGGCCCGGCGCCCAGGCGAGGTTGATCAGCGCGAAGCCCCAGGCCACATCGAGGCCGATTCGTTCCGCGCTCTCGGTGATGAACGACATCGCCGGCGACCACGACATCCCGAAGGAGAGGGCGGCGAAAACGGCGGTCACGGCGAGCACGGCCGCGACGTCCGGCCACGGCAGGATCGCGGTGGCCACGGCCGAGGCTCCGAGCCCGACCATGATGGGAAGCCGCCGTCCCCGCCG
>Ga0075428_100000924_pt1 | contig 31024 bp, 34 predicted proteins | sample RhiMetdeltSRZDD2_FD_75291 | JGI IMG/M metagenome (GOLD analysis project Ga0075428, IMG submission 75291) | Populus rhizosphere microbial communities from Tennessee, USA - Rhizosphere MetaG P. deltoides SRZDD2 | ecosystem: Host-associated > Plants > Roots > Rhizosphere > Soil | place: USA... | reverse complement strand
ATGATCGCCACCCTGCCGGTCCTCGTGTTCTATCTCTTCCTGTCGGAGTGGTTCGTGAAGGGCATGACGGCGGGCGCGATCAAGGGTTGACGCGTACGCTGGCGGCGTGTGGACCGTCGGCCACTCGACGCATCCGCTCGACGCCTTCGTCGCCCTGGTGCGCGCCCACGGCGTGCGCCACATCGCCGACGTTCGCAAGCTTCCCCGCTCCCGGCGTCACCCCCAGTTCAACACCGACACGTTGCCGGCGGACCTCGGCGCCGCCGGCATCGGCTACACGCACTTCGCCGGCCTCGGGGGGCTACGCCGCGAGCTCCCCGACTCGATCAACCGCGCGTGGAAGAACCCGTCGTTCCGCGCCTATGCCGATTACATGCAGACCGCCATGTTCGCCACCGAGCTGGATCGCCTGCTCGCGCTGGAACGACGCGAGCCGGTCGCGATCATGTGCGCCGAAGCCGTGTGGTGGCGATGCCACCGCTCGCTGATCGCCGACGCCCTGGTCGCACGCGGCGAGCCGGTGCTGCATATCCTGACGCCGGAGCGCGCGGAGCCGCATGTCCTGCGCGATTTCGCGCGCGTCGAGAACGGCCGCGTGACGTATCCCGGCGAGCCCGAGCTGTTCTAGAGCCCGGCGACCTCCACCGTCCTGCCCTCCGCCAGGCTCTTCGCCACCGCGTCGGTGAACTCCATGTAGCGAACGCCGTCCTCGAAGGTCGTGTGGGACACTTTTTCGCGCCCGCGGACGGCGTTGACGAACTCTTCCTCCACGCGCCAGCCGATCCGCCGCTCCGCGGGGATGGGAATCTCGCGCAGCTCTCGGTCGCCGCGGCGGGCGCCGGACAGACGCCTGGCGTCCGCTTCGAGTCGCAGCGTACCGTCGCTGCCGAAGATCCAAACCTCGTTGCCCGGACCCAGCGCGGTGACCGCGCTGAAGCGCAGATGCGCCACGGCACCGCCGGTCAGGGTCGCGAGGATGTCGACGTGGTCCGGCACCTTCACTTCGCGCTCGGCGCCGGTCTCGTCGCGGCGGCGCGGCACGGCGATCTTGGCCATCGCGCTCACGCGGCGCGCGGGAGGAAGCCAGCGCATCATCGCCTCGTACCAGATGCCCATGTTCAGGATGTTGTGCCCGCTGCGCGCGACGTCCTGCCGCCAGTGCAGCGGCGCGTCGCGGTCGATGAACGTGGGCTGGCGGGTCGCCGCGAGCTCGACGGCGAGCACGTCGCCGACGTACCCCTCGGCCAGCAGCGCTTTGAGCGTGCTGTCGACCTCCAGCGTCGGCGGCGACGGCACCAGCTGGGCGACGAGGTGCGGCGCCTGCCGCGAGGCCTGCAGCATCCGTCGCCCTTCCGCGGCGTTCATCGCCATGCGCGCCTCGCACAGGACGTGCTTGCCGGCGGCGAGCGCGGCCAGCGTCATCTCGCAGTGCGTGTACGGCCAGGTGCCGATGCACACGGCGTCCACGTCCGACGCCCGCATGATGGCGTGCCAGTCGTCCTCGACGCGACCGATGCGGAACTCCTTGGCCACGCGCTCGGCAGATTCGCGCGAGCGATTGGCGACGGCGATGAGCTCCAGACTCGACTGCTTTTGAAATCCCGGGATGTGCCGCTCGCGGGTGTTGCGACCGGCGCCTACGAGGCCCACTCGGATCGGTCTGTCGTTCATGCCTGTGCCCCCTGAGGATACGGCGCGCCATGGTACCATCCGCGCGCACGCCCAAGGAGGAGCACCATGCGCCAGCGTCGTCTCCGCATCCTCGCCGTCGCCGCCGTGGTGATCGTGCTCGCCGTCGCCGCGGTTCTGCCCGCGCGTCACGGCGCCGCGCAGGGTCCGATCACGATCTCGCTGATCGACGTGTCGGGTGATCTCTCCTCGACGCGCGTCATCATCGAAAATTATCAGAAGGCGAATCCCGCCAAGGTGAAGGCCGTCAACTTCCAGCGCGCCCCGGCGCCGGAGCTGCCCGCCAAGATCAAGGCGCAGCAGGACGCGGGACGTGTCGACGTCAATCTGCTGCTGGTGGGGCAGGACGCCGGCTCCGTTCTGGCGAACAACGGCCAGCTGGTGAAGCTGTTCCCCGAGTACGACAAGCTGTTTCCGAAGGAGGAGCTCACCGACGCCGGCAAAGTGCTGCAGGCCGAGGGTGAGGGCTTCCTGCTGCCGTCGGTGGTCAACAACGGCGGGCCGGTGTTCATCTACAACCCATCGAAGGTGAAGTCACCGCCGAAGACCGCGGACGAGCTCAAGGCGTGGGTGAAGGCCAATCCGGGCAAGTTCATGTACGCGCGGCCGGCGAACTCCGGTCCCGGCCGCTCGATTCTGTGCGGGCTGCCGTTCATCCTCGGCGACAAGAAGCCGACGGACCCGACGGCGGGCTGGGACAAAACCTGGGCGTTCCTGAAGGAGATCGGCGAGTCGATCGAGTACTACCCGACCGGTACCGCCATCACGCTCAAGGAATTCGCGGAGGGCACGCGCTGGATCATCGCCGGCATCATGGAATGGGACATGAAGCCGCGCGCCGAGGGCACGATCCCGCCCGACTCGAAGATTTTCATCCTGCCCAGCACCTCGTTCGTCATCGACGGCCACTACTGGGCGATTCCCAAGGGCGTGTCCGCCGCTGAGCAGGAGATCGTCCTCGATCTCATGAAGTTCATGCGGCGTCCCGAGCAGCAGGCGCTGACGTGGAAGGCCTTCATCGGGCCGTCGATCAGGGCGGCGACGCTGGACAAGGCTCCGACCGACATCCAGAAGCTCGTGCAGGAGCACTGGCGGCCCGAGTACACCGACATGGAGAAGAAGTACAAGATCGTGCCGCAGCTGCCGGTGAAGGAGCTGATCGCCGCAATGGATCGCTGGGACAAGGAGGTCGGCGCGCAGCGCATCAAGAAGTTCTAGACGGATGATCGGACGCCTGCGCTTCCGCCTGACCAAACACTTCGGCGCGAAGAACGTCCTGGACGACTTCGCGCTCGAGGTGCGCGGCGGCGAGCTCGTGACGTTTCTTGGGCCCTCGGGCTGCGGCAAGTCCACCGCGCTCAACCTGCTCGCCGGGCTGCTGTCGCCGACCGCCGGCGAGATCTGGCTCGACGACGAGCGGCTGGAGCCGCTTCCGCCCGAGCGCCGCGGCTTCGGCATGGTCTTCCAGAACTACGCGCTCTTCCCGCACCTGTCGGTCTTCGACAACGTGGCGTTCGGCCTCACGGTGCGGCGCGTGGCTCGCGCCGCCGTCGGCGAGCGCGTCCGGCGCATGCTGGCCCTCGTGAAGCTCGACGGCCTCGAGACGCGCTATCCCGCGCAGCTGTCGGGTGGTCAGCAGCAGCGCGTGGCGATCGCGCGGGCGCTCGTGATCGAGCCGCGCGTGCTGCTGCTCGACGAGCCGCTGTCCAATCTCGACGCGAAGCTGCGGCTGGAGATGCGCGCCGAGATCAAGCGGCTGCACCAGGAGCTCGGGCTGACCTCGATCTACGTCACGCACGATCAGGCGGAGGCGCTCTCGCTCTCCGATCGGATCGTCGTCATGCGCGAGGGGCGCGTGCTGCAGGTCGGGCCGCCGGCGGACATCCACGATCGGCCGCGCAGCGTCTTCGTCGCGGACTTCGTCGGCTACCGCAATCTGCTGCCGCTCACCGTGACGGGGCGGGGCGCCGACGGGCTGCTCACCGCGGAAGGCGGCGGGATTAGAGTGCGCGGGCGCGGCGACGTCGCGCTCGGCAGCGCGGTGCTCGCCGCCATCCGTCCCGAAGATCTGAGCGTCCTCGACGACGCGAGCGGCGCCGGCTTCGCGCGGGGCACCGTACGTTTGGTCGAATACCAGGGCCGCGAGTATGACGTCGAGATCGCGCTGGACTCGGGCGCGCTGCTCAAGGCGCGGCTGCCGTCGGCGCCGAAGGTCGGCAGCGTCGTCGACCTCACGGTCGATCCGAGTCGCGTCGTGCTGCTGCCACCGGAGGAGACCGCATGAGCCTCAATCCCGCCGCCCTGCACGACGCGATCGAGCAGTTCTGGGCCGCGCGCCAGCGCGGCGTCCACTTTCCACCCGACTGGCGCGACCGGCTCGAGCTCGACGACGCCTACCGCATTCAGCTGGCGCTCGTGACCCGCCGTTGCGCCACCGATGTGACGCACGCCGGCTGGAAAGTCGGCCTCACCGCCAGGGCGATCCAGGAGCAGTTCAACGTTCACGAGCCGGTGTTCGGCTGCCTGCTGAGCGAGGGGCGCATCCAGAGCGGTCATCGCTTCCGCTACGACGACCTCATCGCCCCAGGCTTCGAGAACGAGATCTGTGTCGTGCTGAGCCGCGATCTCGTCGGCGCCAAGCTCGGCATCGACGATGTCGCCCGTGCGGTGGATCACTGTCATCCGGCGCTGGAGATCATCGAGACGCGCGGTGACCTCACGCACCAGCTCGCGCTGGCGCTGGCCGACAACGCCCAGCAGAAGTTCTTCGTGATCGGGCCGCCGGTGCGGCTGACCGACGCGCTCGATCTCTCGGGCATCGGCGCTCGCGTCAGCGTCAACGGCGTCGAGGTGGGCGCCGGTCGTGGTGATGCCGTGCTCGGACATCCGCTACGGTCCGTGGCGTGGCTGGCGGGAAAGCTGGCGCCGTATGGCCGGCGGCTGAAGGCCGGCGATCACATCATGACCGGCTCGTTCACGCGACAGTTCCCCATCGCGCGCGGCGACCGCATCCGCACGGAGTTCGAGGGCGTCGGCGCCGTCGAGGCGGCGTTCGTGTGAAGCGCCGCGGCGTGCTCCTGCTCATACTGCCGTCGGTCGTGTACCTGCTCGTGATGTTCGTCTATCCGTTCGCGTACGGCGTGCTCCTGTCGCTGCATCGCCCCAAAGGCCCGGCCGGCATGTCGCTGGCCAACTACATCGCCTTCTTCGCCGACCCGTGGCAGCTGCGCACCATCGCGGTGACGGCCTCGATCGCGGTGCCCAACACCATCCTGACCGTGCTGTTGGCGCTCTCGGTCGCGTACGCGATGCGGCGGGGCATCTGGGCCGAGCGCACGATCACCGCGCTGCTGGTGCTGCCGATCGCGCTCGGGACGGTGCTGATCGCCGAAGGCATCAACGGGTTCTACGGTCCCAAGGGCTGGCTCAACCAGCTCGTGCAGGCGATCGGCATTCCGGATCCCCCGCGGCTCACCCACAACTACACGGGCGTGATGATCGCGTTGTTCGTGCAGCACTTTCCGTTCTGCTTTCTGATGCTGCTGGGCTACATCTCGGGCATCGACCCGGCGCTCGAGGCCTCCGCGCGTGTGCTGGGCGCACGGCCATGGGTCGTCTTTCGGCGCGTCATGTGGCCCTTGATCGCGCCGGGCGCCGCCATCGCGCTGGCGCTGGTCTTCGTCATGAACTTCGGTGTGTTCCCCTCGGCGGTGCTGGTGGGTCAGCCCGCCGGCGACACGCGCACGATCGCCATCGCCGCCTACCAGCAGGCCTTCGAGCACTACGACATGTCCATGGCCTCGGCGATCGCCGTCATCATGGGCCTCTGCCAGCTGCTCGGTCTCGCCATCGTCGTCGGTCTACGCGGCCGCCTCACCGCCACCGGCGTCGCCACCCTCGGCACCGGCAAACGCTGATGGTGCGCGCGGGGCGGGCGCAAGGCACGGTGATGGTCGGAATCATGCGATGGCGCTGTCAGCGCCCGAGCGCCGCCGCACCGCGCGAGGCGCGCTGATGCGTGCGCGCGGCTGGCGACTCGCGGTGTTCGTGTTCATTGTCGGGTTCACGCTGAATCTCGTCGGCATCGTCACCCACGTCGTCGTCTCCTCGCTCGCCAAGCGCTGGTTCGCCACGCCGTTGCCCGGCGCGTTCACGACCGAGTGGTACGCCTATGCATGGCGCGAGTTCCAGCTCGGCGACGTGCTGACGGTCACGGCCACCGTCGCCGCCAGCGTGACCGCGCTGGCGCTGCTGCTGGGCTTTCCTGCCGCCTACGTGCTGGCCCGGCGCGGCTTCCGCGCGAAGAACGCGGTGCTGCTGCTCTACTTCCTGCCCCTGCTGATTCCGCAGATGACGTACGGCATCCCGCTCGCCACGTCGCTCTACCGCTACCGGATCGGCGGCACGATCACCGGTGTGATCCTCGCCAACCTGGTCCCCATGCTCCCGCTCGCCGTCTTCGTGCTGCTGCCGTTCATCGAGCAGATCAGCGAGAGCCTCGAGTGGGCCGCGCGCGTGCACGGCGCCGGCCGCTGGCAGGTGTTTCGACGCGTCGTGCTGCCGCTGGCCCTGCCGGGACTGCTCACAGCCGGATTGCTCGTGCTGGTGAACACTGTGGCGAACTTCGAGCTGACGTTTCTCCTGTCCGGCGCGGGCTCGCAGACGCTCGTGGTCGCCCTGTACTACGCGGTCTTCGCCGCCGGCATGCGGCCGATCTATTCGGTGGACGCGATGGCCGTCATCTACATGGCCATCGTGCTCGTGATCCTCGCGGCGGCGCTGCGGTTCGTGCGCCCTACCCAGATGGTGTTCCGCCTCGGCGGAAAATAGGAGGACTTCATGGATCTCTCGCGACGCGACTTTCTCGCCTCCAGCACGGCCGCGGCCGGGGCCTCACTGACCGGCGTGTCTGCGGCGGCGGCCCCCGTGATGCTCGCGCAGGCGGGCCCGACGCCGCGCGGCTTCGATCCCGCCGATGCGGCGCTGAAATACGACCTCGTCATCGCCAACGCCGACGTTCTGGATCCGTCGCAGCGACTGCGCGGCAAGCGCGACATCGGGATCAAGAACGGCCAGATCGCGGCGCTGTCTACGACGCCGATCGCCGCCGAGCGAAGCACCCAGCGCTACGACGCCGGCGGCCGGCTGACGACGCCCGGGCTCGTGGATCTGCACACCCACTATGGACCGCTGATTGGCGCCCTCGGCTTGCCCGCCGACGAGCTCGTGCACATCACTGCGACGACCACGGGCGTCTCCGCCGGGGACGCCGGTGCCTACAACTTCGGCGCGCTCCGACACTGGGTGATCGGCCAGGCGCGCACCCGGCTGTATGCCTTCGTACATATCTCGTCCATCGGGTTGTCGGGCGCGCTGTCGGCCGGCGAGATGCTCAACATCGACTACGCCAACGTGGACGCCTGCGCCCGCGCGCTGGCCGAAAACTCCGACGTCGTGCTCGGCGTCAAGGTGCGGATCACCGACAACGTGGTCGGCCAGAACGGCGTGGAGCCGCTGCGTCGCGCCCGCCGCGCCGCCGAGCTCGCGGGCAAGGATTTTCGGGTCATGTGCCACATCGGATCGGCGCCGGGCAATCTCGCCGACGTGCTCGACCTGCTGCGTCCCGGCGACATCCTCACCCACTCCTACAGCGGCGCCGGCAACAACATCGTGCAAAACGGCCAGCTGATCCCGGCCGCCAAGGCCGCCAAGCAGCGCGGCGTGATCTTCGATGTCGGTCACGGCGGCGGCTCGTTCGACTTCACCGTCTGCGAGCCGGCGATGATGCAGGGCTGCCACGTCGACACGATCTCCAGCGACATCCACGCGGTCTCGATCAATACACCGGGCTATCCGACGCTGCCGTGGGTGATGTCGAAGTTCCTCGCGATGGGGCTGTCGCTGGAGGAAGTCGTGCAGCGGGCGACCATCGAGCCGGCCAAGGTCATCGGCCGGGTGCCGGGCCTGGGGACGCTGGCCATCGGCGCGCCGGCCGACGTGGCGATCTTCGACTACGTCGACGGGCCGAGCGTGGAGTTCGTAGATACACGAAACAACAGGAAAACGGGCACCAGGAAGCTGGTCCCGGTGCTGACGGTCAAAGGGGGGCGGCCGTTCGGTCGGCCGTATCCGATTCCGTTCAGCTACTGATTCCGGTTCCGCGAGCGGGGAGTCGAATGCTAGGGTAGTGAGCATGACGCTTTTCCGGATGCTCGCGCTCGGCCTGGTTGTGGTCCTGCTGGTCACGGCGGCGACGCCGGCTCGCGCCGAGGCGATGGAGGCGACCACGATCCTGCTCATCGCGAGCGTGGTCGGGGCGATCGTCATCGTCATCGCCTACCTCATCGTCGCGAACATGAGCGACCGGAAGCAGGCCGGCGTACCGGCCGACGGCACACCGATCGGGGGAACGCGGGTCGACGGCCAGCCGATCGGGGGGACGCCCGTCGCGGTGACGTCGTACGTGGTAACGCCGGCCCCGGTGGAGCCGCTCATGGTCGCGCCGGCCGTCCAGGGACAGTAGCCACGCCCTAGCGGGCGTGGATCTCGAGCGCGCTGAAGAAGTACGGGATCTCGAACGCCGCCGTTTCAGGCGCGTCCGAGCCGTGCACGGCGTTGGCCTCGATCGACGTCGCGAACTCCTTGCGGATCGTTCCGGCGGCCGCCTTCGCGGGATCGGTGGCGCCCATCAGGTCGCGCCACTTCTGGATGGCATTGTCGGCCTCGAGGACCATCGGCATGCACGGCCCCTGCGTCATGAACGTGCAGAGGCTCTGGAAGAACGGGCGCTGCCGGTGAACGGCGTAGAAGCCGGCCGCGCCGTCGGACGACATGTGAACGAGCTTGATGGCGAGGACCTTGAAGCCCGCCTGCTCGATCCGGCTCAGGATGGCGCCGGCCGCGCCGCGCGCGACGGCGTCGGGCTTGATGATGGCCAGCGTGCGCTGGGTCACGTGCCGATCACCTTCGCCACCGTCGCGCCCATGTCGGCCGGGCTCTTCACGACCGTCACCCCCGCGTCCTGGAGCGCTTTCATCTTCTCCGCCGCGGTGCCCTTGCCGCCGGCGATGATCGCGCCCGCGTGGCCCATGCGACGCCCCGGCGGCGCCGTCTGGCCGCAGATGAAGCCGACCACCGGTTTGTCGACGCTCGCCTTGATGTAGGCCGCCGCCTCTTCCTCGGCGGTGCCGCCGATCTCGCCGATCATCATGATCGCGCGCGTGCCGGTGTCCTCGTTGAACAGCCGAAGGACGTCGACGAAATTCGTTCCGTTGACCGGGTCGCCGCCGATGCCCACGCACGTCGACTGACCGATCCCGCGCCGGGTGAGCTGGCCGACGACCTCGTAGGTCAGCGTGCCGCTGCGGGACAGCACGCCGACGTCACCCGGCTTGTGAATCTGGCCCGGCATGATGCCGACCTTCGCCGCACCCGGCGTGATGACGCCCGGACAGTTGGGCCCGATGAGCCGGCTCTTCGTGCTGGCGAGATAGTGTTTGGTCCGCACCATGTCGGCGACGGGGATGCCCTCGGTGATGCAGATCACGAGCGGAATCCCGGCGGCCGCGGCCTCCATGATGGCATCGGCCGCCGCTGAGGGCGGCACGAAAATGAGCGCGCAGTTCGCGCCTTCCTTCGCCACAGCCTCGGCCACCGTGTTCCACACGGCGAAGCCCTCGTGCGTCGTGCCTCCCTTGCCCGGCGTCACGCCGCCCACCACGTGCGTGCCGTACTCCTTGCACCGCGCCGCGTGAAAGGCGCCTTCCTTGCCGGTGATGCCCTGCACGACGACGCGGGTGGACCGGTCGACCAGGATGGCCACTCAGCGCCGGCCTTTCGCGAAGGCCACGGCCTTCTTCGCGCCGTCGGCCATGTCGTCGGCCATGGTGAGCGCCAGCCCGGACTCGGCGAGCATCTTCTTGCCCTGCTCGACGTTGGTGCCCTCGGCGCGCAGCACGACGGGCAGCGTCAGCCCGAGCTTCTGCACGGCGGCGATGATGCCCTCCGCCAGCCGGTCAACGCGCAGGATGCCGCCGAACACGTTGATGAAGACCGCCTTCACGTTCGGATCCGACGAGAGAATGCGGAACGCGTTCTCGATCTGCTCGGGCGAGGCGCCGCCGCCGACGTCCAGGAAGTTGGCGGGCTCGCCGCCCGCGAGCTTGATGATGTCCATCGTGGCCATGGCGAGCCCGGCGCCGTTGACCATGCAGCCCACGTCGCCGTCGAGCTTGATGTAGTTCAGCCCGTAGCGCGACGCCTCGACGTCCAGCGGATCCTCCTCGTGCGTGTCGCGCAGCTCGACGACGTCCTTGTGTCGGTAGAGCGCGTTGTCGTCGAAGTTGAGCTTGGCGTCCAGCGCGAGCACGCGGCCGTCTTTGGTGACCACCAGCGGGTTGATCTCGGCGAGCGAGCAGTCCTTCGCCAGATAGAGCGCGAACAGATTGCGGATCAGCGCCACGCCCTGCTTGAACGCGTCGCCGGTGAGCCCGAGCCCGAACGCCAGCCGCCGCGCCTGGAAGTCGGCGACCCCGAGCGCCGGATGCGCCCACTCGCGCAGGATCTTGTCCGGGGTCTTCGACGCGACTTCCTCGATCTCCATGCCGCCGGCCTGCGACGCCATCACGACGTGGGTCGCGCGCGCGCGGTCGAGCGTGATCGACAGGTACAGCTCACGCTCGATGGCCGAGGCCTCCTCGACCAGGACGCTGCGCACCTTGATGCCTTCGGGCGGTGTCTGCGGCGTCTTGAGCATCATGCCGAGGATCTGACCGGCCGCCTGCTCGGCACGCGCCGGATCGTCGGCGAGCTTGATGCCCCCGGCCTTGCCGCGCCCCCCCGCGTGCACCTGCGCCTTGACCACGACGCGGCCGCCCAGCTGCTGCGCGATGGCCCGCGCCTGCGCGGGCGTGTCGGCGACGTCGCCCCGGGGCACCGCGACGCCGAACTCGCGCAGCAGCGCCTTGGCCTGGTACTCGTGGATCTTCATGGCTTCGACCGTGGGTGGCCTGAGCGAGACGCGCGCGGCTCCGTCACGCCCGTTCTTTTCGTGTGCTTCTGAATTTTCGCAGCAGCCACACGACGGGATCGAAGAAGTCGTCGGCCATCCGCTCCTTCAGCGGGATGATCGCGTTGTCCGTGATGTGGATGTGCTCGGGGCACACCTCGGTGCAGCACTTGGTGATATTGCACAAGCCGACGCCGGCCGAGTCCTTGATGAACGCCGAGCGGTCCAGCGTGTCGAGCGGGTGCATGTCGAGCCCCGCCAGCTTGATGAGGAAGCGTGGACCCGCGAACGCGCGCTTGTTCTCCTCGTGATCGCGGATCACGTGACAGACGTCCTGGCAGAGGAAGCACTCGATGCACTTGTGGAACTCCTGGACCCGATCGATGTCCTCCTGCATCATCCGGTAGGTGCCGTCGGGCTCCGGTGGCTTGATGCGCAGCGGCGGCACCTGCTTGGCCTTGACGTAGTTGTACGAGACGTCGGTCACGAGATCGCGAATCGAGGGGAAGCCCCGGATCGGCGCCACGGAGATCGGCTCGCCTTCCGTGAAGAGATCCATGCGGGTCATGCACATCAGGCGCGGCTTGCCGTTGATCTCCGCGCTGCACGAGCCGCACTTGCCGGCCTTGCAGTTCCAGCGCACGGCCAGGTCGGGGGCCTGGGTCGCCTGGATGCGATGGATCACGTCGAGCACGACCATGCCCGGCTCGACCTCGACGCGATAGTCCTTGAAATCGCCGCCGCGGGCGTCGCCGCGGAATACCTGCATGGTGAAAGCCGGCATCACTTGCGCTCCTGGAACAGCGCCTTCAAGTCGTTCGGCATCTCCGGCAGCGGCTCGCGGCTCACCTGGATGCGCCCGTCCCTGAGGCGCAGCACCACGTTGACCTTGCCCCACGTGTCGTCGGTGTACGGATGATCGTCACGCGTATGGCCGCCGCGGCTCTCCTTGCGCTCCAGCGCCGCGATCGCCGAGCACTCGGCCACGGTGAGCAACGACTCGAGGTCGAGCGCGGTGTGCCAGCCGGGGTTGTACTGCCGGTGGCCGTCAACGTGGACCTTCCGCGCGCGCTCCTTGAGACGCTCCAGGCGCTTGAGCGCCTCCTGCAGCTCGCGCTCGTTGCGGATGATGCCGACGAGCGTCTGCATCGTCTCTTGCAGGTCCGACTGGATGGCGTACGGATTCTCGCCGCCCGTGCGCTCGAACGGCGCCAGCATCGCGCGCGACGCCTGCTCGACCTGACCGGAGTCGACGGTGAGCGTGCCCCCGAAGTCCTTGGCGTAGAGCGCGGCGTGCAGGCCGGCGCGCCGGCCGAACACCAGCAGATCGGACAGCGAGTTGCCGCCCAGGCGATTGCTGCCATGCATACCGCCGGCGACCTCGCCGGCGGCGAAGAGCCCTCTGACCGTGGACTGCGTCGTGTCGGCCTCCACACGGACGCCGCCCATCACGTAGTGACAGGTGGGTCCGACCTCCATCGGCTCCCGGGTGATGTCGACACCGGCCAGCTCCTTGAACTGGTGGTACATCGAGGGCAGCCGTTTGCGGATGTAGTCCGCCGGCCGCCGCGTGCAGATGTCGAGAAACACGCCGCCGTGTGGGCTGCCGCGACCCGCCTTCACCTCGGCATTGATCGCGCGCGCCACCTCGTCCCGCGGCAGCAGGTCAGGCGTGCGGCGATTGTTCTTCTTGTCGGCGTACCAGCGATCGGCCTCTTCCTCGTTGTCCGCCGTCTCCCCTTTGAAGAAGTCGGGGATGTAATTGAACATGAAGCGCTTGCCTTCGCTGTTCTTCAGTGTGCCGCCATCGCCGCGCACGCCCTCGGTGACCAGAATGCCGCGCACCGACGGCGGCCAGACCATCCCCGTGGGGTGGAACTGGACGAACTCCATGTCGATGAGATCGGCGCCGGCCCAGAGCGCGAGCGAATGGCCATCACCCGTGTACTCCCAGGAGTTGGACGTGACCTTCCACGCCTTGCCGATGCCGCCCGTCGCCAGCACCACCGCCTTGGCCTTGAAGACGACGACGCGCCCGGTCTCGCGCCAGTAGCCGATGGCGCCGCACACGCGCTCGCCGTCCCTGAGCAGGCGCGTGATGGTGCACTCCATGTAGACGTCGATGCCCTGGTGGATCCCGTGGTACTGCAGCGTGCGGATCATCTCGAGCCCGGTGCGATCGCCGACGTGGGCCAGCCGTGCGTAGCGATGGCCGCCGAAGTCTCTCTGTAATATCCGCCCGTCCTTGGTGCGATCGAAGAGCGCACCCCAGCGCTCGAGCTCCAGCACGCGCTCGGGCGCCTCCTGCGCGTGCAGCTGGGCCATGCGCCAGTTGTTGAGCATCTTGCCGCCGCGCATGGTGTCGCGGAAGTGGACCTGCCAGTTGTCTTCCGGCCACACGTTGCCGAGCGCGGCGGCGATGCCGCCCTCCGCCATCACGGTGTGCGCCTTGCCGAGCAGCGACTTGCACACGAGCCCGACCGAGACCCCCTGGGCGGCGGCCTCGATGGCCGCGCGCAGACCGGCGCCGCCGGCCCCGATGACGATGACGTCGTGCTCGTGCGTCTCGTAGTCGTGATTGGCCATTAGAGAATCCTCAGGTCTCTGATCACACCCATGGCAACCAGCCGGATATAGAGGTCGGTCAAGCCGACGCTGAACAGCGAAAGCCACGCGAAGGCCGGATGCCGCTCGTTGAGCCGCGAGATAGCGTGCCAGAGGCGATAGCGCGCCGGCGCCTTCGAGAAGACGTCGACGTAGCCACCGCACACGTGGCGGCACGAGTGGCACGAGAAGGTATAGCCGGCGAGCAGGATCACGTTGGCCCACATGACGAGCGTGCCCACGCCGATGCCGAATTCCGTGCCGCCGCCGGTCTTCGGGAACCGAAACGCGAGGACCGCGTCCCACGTCAGCAGCACGATGAAGATCACCGCGATGTACCAGAGGTAGCGGTGGTAGTTCTGCACGATGAGCGGAAAGCGCGTCTCGCCCGTGTAGCGGCGCTTCTGCGCGTCCGGCAGCGCGCACGCCGGCGGCGAGAGCCAGAACGAGCGGTAGTACGCCTTGCGGTAGTAGTAGCACGTCAGGCGGAAGAGGCCAGGGCCCCACAGGATCAGGAACGCCGGCGACAGGACGCCGATGATGGGCAGCGAGATCTCGGGCAGGCCCCAGCCGAACGTGACGTGCAGGCACTTGGCCGAGAGACACGGCGAATAGAACGGCGACAGATACGGCGGCGCCCAGTAGTACGCGTTCTGGAAGGCCGCCCACGTCGAATAGACGATGAAGCTGCCGAGCACGATCGCCGTCGTCAGCGGCAGCGCCCACCACGCGTCACGCCGCAGGTTCGGCGCCGCGATCGGCGGCCGTGCCGCCGTCACCCGAGCGCTCACTTTGGATCCTCCCTCGCGTAGGCCCTCTGGCCGTCCTCATAGAGATCGCCGCCGTGGCAGTCGTAGAGCACGATCGCGGGAAAGCCGGCGACCTCCAGGCGTCGAATGGCTTCCGTGCCGAGATCCTCGTAGGCGACCATCTCTGACTTCTTCACGAACTCGGACAGCACGGCGCCGGCCCCGCCGATGGAGCCGAAGTACACCCCCGTGTGCTGCCGCAGCGCGTCCTTCACGGGCTGGCCTCGATAGCCCTTGCCGATCGTTCCCTTGAGTCCCAGCGCCAGCAGCGCCGGCGTGAACTTGTCCATGCGGCTCGCCGTCGTCGGCCCCACGGAGCCGATCACGGTGCCGGGACGCGCGGGCGATGGCCCGGTGTAGTAGATGATCTGGCCCTTGACGTCGATCGGCAGTCGCTCGCCCTTTTCGATCAGCGGGAACAGCCGGCCGTGCGCGGCGTCGCGTGCCGTGTAGATGACGCCCGAGATGCGCACGCGATCACCCGCTTTCAGCGCCTGGACATCCGCATCGGAGAGCGGCGTGTGGACGTCCTTGATGCCGTCGGCACCCGTGCTGACGCTCATACCGTTACGTCCATCTCGCGCGCCGTGGCCGCGCTCACAGCGTCACCTCTTTGTGCCGATGAGCGTGGCATTCGATTGTGACGGCGACGGGCAGTGACGTGATGTGGCATGGGTATGTGAGGATGTGGATGCCGAACGACGTGGTGTCGCCGCCGTAGCCCTGCGGTCCGATGCCCAGCCGGTTGGCCCGCGCGAGCAGCTCCTGCTCCAGCCCATCCAGCGTCGAATCTGGATTCGGCGAGCCGAGCTCCCGGAACAGCGCCTTCTTGGAGAGGATCGCCGCCTTCTCGAACGTGCCGCCGACGCCTACGCCAAGAATGAGCGGTGGGCAGGCATCGGGGCCCGCCGTCTTCACGCACTCGATCACGAAGTCCTTCACGCCCGGCAGCCCGGCCGCCGGCGTCAGCATCGTGTACTTCGAACGGTTCTCGCAGCCACCGCCCTTGGCCATCAGCATGAGCTTGAGCGTCGAACCTGAGACGACGTCGACGTGGATGACGGCGGGCGTGTTGTCGCCGGTGTTCACACGATCGAACGGCGAGCGCACGATCGACGCGCGCAGATAGCCTTCCTTGTAACCCTGGCTCACCCCCTCGTTGATCGCCGCGTCGAGGCCACCGCCGGCGACGTGCACGTCCTGCCCGAGCTCGACGAAGCAGATCACCATACCCGTGTCCTGGCAGTACGGGATCCGCCGCGTGCGCGCCATCTCGGCGTTCGCCTTTAAAATCGTGAGCACCTGCTTACCCGCGGCCGAGCGCTCGACGCCGAGGGCGCGATCGAACGCGCGCAGCATGTCCGGCTCGAGATTCCAGTTCGCCTCTATGCACAGCTTCTTGACGGCGTCGGCGATGGCCGAAACGTGGATCTCTCTCATGGCGCGCCGCGCCCCATCTGCGCCATCGCCGCCTTGGCGCGCTCGGCCATCTGCTTGGGCGGCACCTCTTCGGTGTGCGTCGCCATGCTCCACTCGTTTCCAAACGGATCGCGCAGCTTGCCGAAGCGGTCGCCCCAGAACATGTCGGTCGGTGGCATCAGGCTCGTGCAGCCTGCGTCGACGGCCTTCCGGAACGCACGGTCGACATCGTGGACGTACAGGAACAACGATCCGGTGGTCCCGCCCAGCGTCGTCGGCGCCTTCGACGTGCTGATGCCGGGAAACTCGTCACTCAGCATGACGACGGAGTCGCCGATGCGGAGCTCCGCGTGCATGACCTTGCCGCCGGGGCCCGGCATGCGGACCGTCTCGCGCGCACCGAACGCGCGCGCGTAGAAGTCCAGCGCGCGCGCGCCGTCGTTGACGGTGAGGTACGGCGTGACCGTGCGGTAACCGGTGGGAATCGGCGGGACCTTCGTCGGCGGCTTCGTCGCCGTCCGGCTCGGACGGCGGGCATTCTTGGCCTTCGCGGACTTCGCCATGGCCGTCCTCGACCTAGATCTTCAGCTTGTCCACGAGCTCCCGGACGGCGGCGGCGGACTTGTTGAACGCGGCCTGCTCCTCCGGCGTCAGCTTGATCTCGATGACTTGCTCGACGCCGTCGCGACCGAGCTTGACCGGCACGCCGACGTACAGCCCCTTCACCCCATACTGACCGTCCAGGTACGCCGCACACGGCAGGATCTTCTTCTTGTCCTTGAGAATGGCTTCGACCATCTCCACCGCGGAGGCCGCCGGCGCGTAGTAGGCGCTGCCCGTTTTGAGCAGCGCGACGATCTCGGCGCCACCGTTCGCGGTCCGCTGCACGAGCGCGTCGATCTTCTCCTTGGGCAGGAGCTCGGTGATGGGAATGCCGGCCACCGTGGAATACCGTGGCAGCGGCACCATCGTGTCGCCATGGCCGCCGAGCACGAACGCGGTGACGTTCTCGACGGAGACGCTCAGCTCTCGAGCGATGAAGGTGCGGAAGCGCGCCGAATCCAGCACGCCGGCCATGCCCACCACGCGCCTGGTCGGGAAGCCCGATTTCTTCCACGCGAGCTGCACCATCGCGTCGAGCGGATTGGTGACGAGCACGAGGATCGCGTTGCGGCTTCGACTCACGATCTGCTCGACCACGGAGCCGACGATCTCGGCGTTCTTGAACAGCAGATCGTCCCGCGTCATCCCCGGCTTGCGCGCGAGGCCGGCGGTGATGACGACGATGTCGGAATTGGCGGTCTCGTCGTAGGCGTTGCTGCCGACGAGCGACGAGTCGTAACGGTGGATCGGCCCGGCCTGCGCGAGGTCGAGCGCCTTGCCCTGCGGCACGCCCTCGATGACGTCCACCAGCACGATGTCGCCGAGCTCCTTCTCGACCGCGTACTGCGCGACGCTGGCGCCGACGTTGCCGGCGCCGACGACGGTGATCTTCGGCCGCGCCATCAGAGCTTCGCCATGCTCTGAATGATGGCCGTGCCGAACTCCGAGCACTTCACTTCCTTGGCGCCCTCCATCAATCGCGCGAAGTCGTACGTGACGACCTTCGACTGGATCGTCTTCTCGAGCCCCGCGATGATGCGGTCGGCGGCGTCCGTCCAGCCCATGTAGCGGAACATCATCTCGCCCGAGAGGATGACCGAGCCGGGATTGACCTTGTCCTGCCCCGCGTACTTCGGCGCGGTGCCGTGCGTGGCCTCGAACAGCGCGTGGCCCGTGTCGTAATTGATGTTGGCGCCCGGCGCGATCCCGATGCCACCCACCTGCGCGGCCAGCGCGTCGGATAGCAGATCGCCGGTGAGATTGCACGCCGGAATCACGTCGAACTCGTCGGGACGCGTGAGGATCTGCTGCAGGAACGCGTCGGTGATGGCGTCCTTGATGAGGATCTTCCCGGCGGGCGGCTTGCCACCACACTCGTCCCAGCCGATCGTCTTGTCCCCGAACTCGCGCTTGGCCAGCGCGTAGCCCCACTTCATGAACATGCCTTCCGTGTACTTCTGGATGTTCCCCTTGTGCACGAGCGTGACGTTCTTGCGGTTGTTCTCGATCGCGTAACGAATGGCCGCGCGGATGAGCCGCTCGCTGCCTTCCTTCGACACCGGCTTGATGCCGATGGACGACGTGTTCGGGAAGCGGATCTTGGTGACCTTCATGTCCTTCTGGAGGAACTCGACCACCTTCTTCGCTTCCGGCGTTCCCTGCTCCCACTCGATGCCGGCGTAGATGTCTTCCGTGTTCTCGCGGAAGATCACCATGTCGACCTTGTCCGGACGCTTCACGGGCGAGGGCACGCCCTGGAAGTACTTCACCGGCCGCAGGCAGACGTAGAGATCGAGCACCTGGCGCAGCGTGACGTTGAGGGAGCGAAAGCCCTCGCCCACCGGCGTGGTGAGCGGCCCCTTGATGGCGACGAGGTACTCGCGGATGACATCGAGCGTCTCCTCGGGCAGCAGGTTCGGCGGACAATCCTTGCCGTAGACGGCCTGCGCCTTCTCGCCCGCGTACACCTCGGCCCAGGCGATCTTCTTCTTGCCGCGATACGCCTGCTCCACCGCCGCATCCAGCACGCGCACGGACGCCTTCCAGATGTCGGGACCGGTGCCATCGCCCTCGATGAAGGCGATGATGGGATGGTCCGGCACGCGCAGCTTGCCGTGGTCGATGGTGATCTTGTCACCCTTGGGAATTTGCACCTTGCCTGCCATCAGACGTCCTTTCCTGGCTTCGCTTTGGTGTCGCGGGCGTCGAGATGCACTTCCTCGAGCTTGGCCGGTTCGCCGGTGGCCGGATCGATGACCGGGCCGGCGTTCAGTGCCGAGCCGGCGCGGAACCAGGCGATCTGCTCGCGCGTCATGCTGTGCCGGGTCTGGATGGTGACCACCCGGCCGTCGGGCTTCTTGATCTGCACGGTGACGGGCTTGCCGGGCTCGAGCGTGTAGAGCCCGGTGATGCTCACGCGGTCGTTCTGCTCGAACTTGTCGTAGTCGGCGGGGTCCGCGAACGTCAGCGGCAGCACGCCCTGCTTCTTGAGGTTCGTCTCGTGGATGCGCGCGAAGCTGCGAACGATCACCGCGGCGCAGCCGAGATAGCGCGGCGACATGGCCGCGTGCTCGCGGCTGCTGCCTTCACCATAGTTCTCGTCGCCGATCACGATCCACTGCACGCCCGCGGCCTTGAGCTCGCGGGCGATCTTGGAAAACGCCTGCCCGGTGCCGCCGCTCAGCGGATTGACGCCCTTGCCCGTCTCACCGGTGAAGGCGTTGGTGGCGCCGAGGAACATGTTGTCACTGATCTTGTCGAGGTGACCGCGGAAGCGCAGCCACGGGCCCGCCGGCGAGATGTGATCGGTCGTGGTCTTGCCCTTCGTCTTGACCAGGATCGGCAGATCGATGAAGTCCTTGCCGTCCCAGGCCACGAAGGGCCCGAGCACCTGCAGCCGCTCGCTGTTCTCGGGGATGTCGATCTTCACCGAGTCGGGATCGGCCGCCGGCTCCTCGTAGCCCTCGGCGCCGCGCGCGAAGCCGTCGCGCGGCAATTCCTCGCCCTCCGGCGGCGTGAAGCGGACGCGCTCGCCGTTGGGCGCCGTCAGCGTGTCGGTCAGCGGGTTGAACTCGAGCGTGCCCGCGAACGCCAGCGCGGTGACGACATCCGGGCTCGTGATGAACGACAGCGTCTCCTGCGAGCCGTCGTTGCGGCCGGGGAAGTTGCGGTTGAACGAGGACACGATGGAGTTTTTCTGATTCGGGCCGATGTCCGTCCGCTTCCACTGCCCGATGCACGGGCCACAGGCGTTGGCGAGCACGGTGCCGCCGATCTTCTCGAACGTGTCCATGAGGCCGTCGCGCTTGATCGTCTGGAAGATGCGCTCGGACCCGGGCGTGATCAGGAATTTCGACTTCGCCTTCAGGCCCGCCTTGAGTCCCTGCATCGCGACGTGCGCGGCGCGCCGCATGTCCTCGTACGAGGAGTTGGTGCACGAGCCGATGAGCGCGTTGGTGATCGTCGGCGGCCACGCGTTGTCATGCACCTCGGCGGCGAGGCGGCCGATGGGCCGGCCGCGGTCGGGCGAATGCGGCCCGACGACGTGCGGCTCCAGCGTGTCGAGGTTGATCTCGACCACCTCGTCGTAGAACGCCGCGGGCTTGTCGGCGACCTCGGGATCGGCCACCAGGTGCTCGCGCGCGCCCTCTGCCAGCGCGGCGAGATCGGCGCGATCGGTGGCGCGCAGGTACGCGGCCATGCGGGAATCGAACGGGAAGATCGACGTGGTCGCGCCGAGCTCGGCGCCCATGTTGCAGATGGTCGCCTTGCCGGTCGCGCTGATAGACTCGGCGCCCGGCCCGAAATACTCGACGATCTTGTTGGTGCCGCCCTTCACCGTCAGCAGCGTGCAGAGGTAGGTGATGACGTCCTTGGGCGCCGTCCAGCCCGAGAGCTTGCCCGTGAGGTGCACGCCGATGAGCCTGGGATGCAGCACCTCCCACGGCAGCCCCGCCATCGCCTCGCCGCAGTCCGCGCCGCCGACGCCGATGGCCAGCATCCCGAGCCCGCCGGCATTGGGCGTGTGCGAGTCGGCCGCGATCATGAGCGTGCCGGGCGTCGCGTAATTCTCCAGCACGACCTGGTGAATGATCCCCGAGCCGGGACGCCAGAACCCCAGACCGTACTTGCGCGCCGCCGAGCGGATGAAGTTGTACACCTCGGCGCTCTCGGTCACGGCGCGATTGAGGTCCTCGGCGGCGCCGCTCTCGGCGCGGATCAGATGATCGCAGTGGATCGTCGACGGGACGGCCACGCGCTTTCGGCCCGACATCATGAACTGGAAGATCGCCATCTGTCCCGTCACGTCCTGCAGCGCCACGCGGTCGACGCGGAGCTTGAGAATGGCCTTGCCACGCTCCCACTGCTGGGTCTCGAAGTCGTGACAGTGGGCGACGAGAATCTTCTCGCTCAGCGTCAGCGGTCGACCGAATGACTTGCGGGCGCGCGCGAGGCGGTCGGGCATGGAGGCGTAGAGCGACTTGATCTGCGCGGACATCGGGGCCTCCCTATTCGCGGGCACAAGAACGCCTCCCTCGCACGGGAGAGAGGCGGTGTAAGTGACGGATAACTCTAACGCGCCGCCCCGGACCGGTCAAGGTGACAACGCTCAGCATCGCGCCACGATGAACAGCCGGCGGAACGGAAACAGCGTCGTGCCGTCCTCACGCGGCCGATACGCGCGCGCCACGCGCTCGCGGTAGGCGTTCTCGAAGGCCCGACGCTCGTCGACGGCGAGCGCATCGAGGAACGGCTTGAGCCACGAGCCCTTCACGAAGTCGGCCACCGGATGCTCGCCGGCGAGCGCCTGCGTGTAGACGGTCTCCCACACGTCGAGCGCGCTGACGCGGGGCCGCAGGAGATCCCAGTAGTACTCCGGTGGCTTCGTCGGCTCGGGCCGGATGAGCTTCTCGAGCCTCTCGCGCCAGCGCGTCTCGCGCGCGACCTCGTAGATGGAGGTGTGCGAGGGCTCGCCGAAGTTGCGCGGCATCTGGATCGCCAGCACGCCGCCCGCCGCCACCAGCGTCAGCAGCCTGGGGAACAGCGTCGCGTGATCGTCGATCCAATGCAGCGTGGCGTTGGAGAAGAGCACGTCGACGGGCGCCGGCGGCGCCCACGTCGCAACGTCGGCCTGGTGCCAGTCGACGCCGGGGTCCGACGCGCGGGCTCGCTCCAGCATCGACGGCGAGGCGTCGACGCCGGTCACGCGCGCGCCCGGCCATCGTGTACGCAGCAGCGCCGTCACGTTGCCGGTGCCGCAGCCGAGGTCGACGACCTCCGCCGGGCTTGCGAGGGCCACGCGCTGCAGCAGGTCGACGGCCGGCCGGAGGCGGTGGTCGCTCCACTTCAGATACTGCGCGGGATCCCACGTGGGCGTCGTCGTCACGTCTCATGAATACGCCCGTGGGCACCCCAACATCCAATGCATAGTTCTACTGGCCGCTTATACTCAAAAGGCATGGAGCTGCGCCACCTGCGCTACTTCGTCACCGTGGCCGACGCCGGCAGCGTCTCGCGCGCCGCCGTACAGCTGCACGTCACGCAGCCGGCGCTCTCCCGCCAGCTGCGCGACCTCGAGAGCGAGCTCGGCCTGCCGCTCTTCGACCGCGTCGGCCGGCGCCTGCATCTCACGGCCGAGGGCGAAAACCTTCTCGAGCGGACGCGCGAGATCCTGCGCGCGGCCGAGGCGCTGCGCGAGCACGCCGGCGCGCTCGCGGGCGGCGGCACCGGCACGCTGCGGCTCGGTGCCACCGCGCAGACGCTCGAGAGCCTCATCAGCGCGTTCCTCACCGGGTTCCGACGCAAGTGGCCCGGGATCGACGTGCGGCTCGTGGAGGATGGCGGCGTGCGCCTGCGCGCGCGCGTCGCGCGCGGCGAGCTGCACCTGGCCCTGGGCGCGGTACCGAGCGGCGAGGACCTGCGCGCCCGTCCGCTCTTTCCCGTCTGGGTGCTCGCGGTGATGCCTCCGGGCCATCGCCTGGGCCGCCGGCGAACGTTCGAGGTCGGCGAGCTCGACGGCGAGACGGTGATGCTCCTGCGTCGCGATTTCGCCTCGCGCCTGCGCTTCGACGCCGCCTGCGAGGCCGCACGCGCCCGACCGCGTGTCCTGCTGGAGGGCAACGACCCGCACTCGCTGGTGAGTCTCGCGCGCGGCGGCCACGGCATCGCCGTCGTGCCGTCGACGACGATCTTCAGCCGGAGCGGACTGCGCGTGGCGCCATTGCTGCGCGCCGGCCGCGCGATCGGCGGCTCCACGGCGGCGGTGTGGGATCCGCGACGCCACCTGCCCTCCTACGCGCAGGCGTTCGTCGACGAGCTGTTCGCCTACACACGACGCTCGTATCCGGGCAAGGAGTTCGCCCGGCTCGCGCCGTCGACGCCGCCGCTCAACGCGCCAGGGTGAACGAGTACTCGCCCGCCGGCGCGCCGTCGACCGACACCGTCGCGGTCCATTGCCCCGGGTATGGCCGAAGCTCCCACATGGCAACGCTGTGCGTGTGCCACGCATCGCCGGCCTCGGCCGAGGGCTCGACCGTGCGCGAGACGACACGCCGCTCGATGCCGGCCGGGTCGTACCACCGACTCACGACGCTCAGCGGTCGATCGGCCGGATGCACCGCCAGCCTCAGCGTCACCTGCGTGTCTCGGCCGCGATCGAACGCGCCGAGCGCGCGCGGCAGCGACGAGGGCTCGCGAACCAGCAGCCCGCTCGCGCCCTCGTGCGGCGGCGTGATCGCCGGCGGCCGCCGCACGCCGCTCACCGTTGTCGCCGCCGACGGCCCGCACGGCAGATCATCCGTCCACGCGCGATGCGCCGGAAAGCGCCGCAGGAGGTCGCTCATCTCCTCGCACGGCGCCCGATGACCCCACGGGATGACCGTGCGCTTGTCCGCGACGAGCCGGTGGAAGCCGAGCAGATGATCGTAGACGAGGCTCAGCGCCTGCTCCTCGCGATAGCCTCGCACGCGCACGAGAATCTCGACGGCCTTGGCGTTGGCGTCCAGCTCACGCAGCTCCTGCTCGCGCTGCATGTCCAGCGCGAGCGGGCCGTGCAACGGGCGATCGTGCTCGAGCAGGTAATGCGCCAGCTCGTGCGCGACGATCGAGTCACGATGGCGCGAGCTGAGCATCGGGGTGCTGAGCGTGAACAGGCCGCGGCGGTACGATCCGCCGACGCCGTCGACGTTGCTCCCGACCAGAACGGAGATGCGCGAGACGTCGTAGATCCGCGTCGTGTCGTCCGCCATCGCCCGAACTTCCGCGGCGGCGCGCTCTTGCGCGGGCGTGAGGCTCACGCAGCCGGCCGCGGCCAGCGCCGCGATCAGCCATGCGAACGCGGCGAGCCGCCTCACGCGCGCGCCGGCCGGCGGTGCGCGCCGGCCACCAGTCGCCGCACCGCCATCTGCCGCAATCGGATGATCGAGCGCGTCGGCGACAGGCCCATCGGGCAGACGTCCGTGCAGCCGCCCTGGCCGTGGCAGCGCGGCAGGGCGTCGTCACCGAGCAACACAGCCCAGCGCGCCTCGTGAGCCGCATCGCGCCGGTCGCGCTGCAGCGTGAACGCGCGGTTGAGCGCCGCCGGTCCCGCGAACCGCGCATCGTGCGCGACCATCGTGCACGCCGACAGGCACATGCCGCAGCCGATGCATTCGATCGCGTCGTCGATGTCCGCGCGCTCGTTCGACGCTGCGGCGATCTCCGCGTACGCGACGGCATCGGCGGCCGGCACGTACGCCGCGGCGACGCGCGTGTGGCGCTCGGCGAAGGACGCCATATCGACGACGAGATCCCGGAGCAGCGGGAAGTGATAGAGGGGCCGCACGCTGATCGGACCGGCGCCGAGCGACGCGAGGCGTGTGCGACAAGCCCACCGTTCGCGGCCGTTCACGACCATGGCGCAGGAGCCGCACATCCCGACGCGGCAGGCGTAGCGCAGCGCCAGCGTGGGGTCCTGCTCGCGCTGGATCGCGACCAGGGCGTCCAGCACGGTGGTGTCCGGGCCCGCCTGCACGTCGTACGTCTGAGTGCGCTCGGCCTCGCCGGGCGCCCATCGGAACACGGTCAGCCGCGTTACTAGTTCCCGGATTCCCGCCACTCCCAGCTGGTGATGGTGACGCGGTAGCGTGGCGCCTTCTGCTTGACGGAAACCTCGAAGTACACGCGCGCGCCCGGAGGCACGTCGGCGACGAATCCCGTCGCCGTGTCGATGACCTTGCCGCCGGCATCGAGCGCGTCGACAGCAAGCCGCATGTTCGCGGCGCGCACGCGGTAGTTGTTCACGATATAGCCGTTGACGTTGGGCCGGCCGCGACGCTCGCCGCCCGCCCACTCGAGCCCGAAGAAGCGGTCGGGATCAGTCGTGCTCTGCGCCAGTGCCGTCACCGCCCCGGCGATGACGAGGCACAGCAGCAGCACGGCTGCGAGCGTCCTGGCCTTCATGGCCTCCCTGTGACACCGTCCTGTTGCCCGTCGCCGGGCCCGGCGATTATGAAGCGTTCGCTCGCTCAGTACCAGCGAAACATCCACACCCCGGCGAAGATCGCCGCCGCCAGCGCCAGCGCGGCAACGAACAGCGCGCGGTGCCAGGACAGCGGCAGCCCGACATCGAGCAACAGTGCGCGCACACCCAGCAGCGCATGAAGCAGAGCCAGGGCCAGCAGCCCCGCCTGCACGCCGCGCCGGAACGGATTCATCAGGTGCGCGGCGATGACGACGAGCAGACCGATCGCGGCCGCGCGCTGGATCAGCCACGCCCACATGCCGGCGCGCGTGCCGCGCCAACCCTCACGGCTCGTCCACTCGCGCCGCAGGATCGGCGGCGGCGTCACAGCCGGCTGAGCACCGTGCGGCCATCGGCGACGACGAGGCGGATCGCGTCGAGCGCCTTGATGTCGGTCGCGGGATCGCCCTCGACGGCGATGAGATCGGCGGCGAGCCCCGGCGCGATACTGCCCGTCTCGGCCGCGATCCCGAGCACCTGCGCCGCCACCGACGTCGCCGCGCGAACCGCCTGCAGCGGAGCCATGCCGGCGGCGACCATGAGCGCCAGCTCCGGCACGATGCTGCCGTGCGGGTTGAGCGGCGTGCCCGCGTCGGTCCCGGCGGCGATCGTGACGCCGGCCCTGAGGGCGAGGCGGAACGATTCGAGATGACGCTCGCGGAGCGCCACCGACTTGGTGACGGCGAACTCCGGGATCCCGGCGGCGAGCCCGCCCTCGACGATGGCGTGCGGCGCGATGAGCGTGGCCACGAGCGCCGTCCCCTGCGTCGCCATGCGGGTGGCCAGCGCCTCAGTCAGAAAGACGCCGTGCTCGATCGTGTCGATGCCGGCGTCGAGACACCACGCGATGCCCTCGTCGGCCATCGCATGAGCGGCCGCGCGGCGGCGCGCGCGGTGCGCTTCGTCGACGCCGGCGCGGAGCTCCTCGAGCGTGAGCTGCGCGGCGCGCGGGTCAACACCCGGCGTCATGACGCCACCGGTGGCGATCAGCTTGATGACGTCCGCCCCGGCCCGGAGCTGCTCACGAACGGCTCGGCGCAGGTCGTCGGGGCCGTCGGCCTGCCGGCCGAGCATCCGCCAGCCGTGGCCGCCGGTGATGCACACCGCGCGCCCCGCGCAGAGGATGCGCGGCCCCGGGATCCGTCCGACGCGCACGCCGTCCCGAACGGCGATCTCGGCGTACTCGCGGCCGCCGAGATCGCGCACCGTCGTGACGCCGGCCTCGACCGTGCGCTGCGCGCGCACAACGGCATTGACGACGGTGGCCGCATACGATTCGTCGGCCAACGTGCGTGAGGGATCGGCATCGCCCGCCAAACAAAGGTGAACGTGGCAGTTGATGAGCCCGGGCAGCAGCGTGAGCCCACCCAGGTCCAGCACGGTGCCGTCGCGCGGCAATCGATCCGCGACGACGTCGACGATACGCCGATCGGTGATCACGACCGCGCGATCGCGAACGGGCGGCGCCCCGGTCCCGTCGATCAGGGTGGCGCCGCGCAGGATCACACGCGGCCCTTGCGATACGAGCGCTTCGCCGCGATCTTGCCGTCGCGCAGCGTCAGCACGTCGCAGCCCTCGACCTCGAAGCGCGTCCCGCCGCGGGGCGTACCCGTGGTGAGCCACTCCACCACGGCGACATCGGGGTGGGCGACGTGGCGCGTCTCGTCCCAGCGGACGTCGGGGATGCGGTCGAACATCTCCTTCAGAAACTGGCGCACGTTGGCGCGGCCGATCACGCGCGTACCCCATGGATCCTTGCCGAACGACGCCTCGAAGATCACGTCGTCCGTCATCATGACGAGAATCCCGTCGATGTCGTGGGCGTTCCACACACGATTGAAGCGATCCACGAACGCGTTGCCGTCGAATGCCATGGCGTCCCTCCCTCTCAGAGGTCCATACCGTCGCGCGCGACGACGATCTCGCCCTTGAAGTGCGCGCGCGCGGCGTCCATCCACATCTGCTCCGTGACCGCAGGGTCGTCGGCGGGCACGAGGTGCGAGAGCACGAGCGTCTTGACGCCGGCGGCGGCGGCCACGCGGCCCGCGTCCCCCGCCGACGTGTGACTGTCGATGAGGTGCTTCTTGAGCGTCGAGGCGTTCGGCACACGCGCGACGAGGCGATCGACGGCCGGTACCCACAGCGCCTCGTGCACGAGCAGGTCCGCGCCCTTCGCGAGCCGGACGAGATTGTCGGACATGTTCGTGTCGCCGGAGAACACGATCGAGCGGTCGGGGCCGTCGAAGCGGAACGCGAACGCGGGCACCACGGGCGGATGGTCGACGAGCGTCGCGCTCACCTTCACCCGCTCGTCCTGCAGCACCGGGCCGCCCTGTGTCAGCTCGTGCACGTGAACCAGCGGCATCAGCGGCACGCGGCCCTCGTCGGCGATGCGCGTGTCGATGTCGTAGGCGTTCATCTCGAAGTAGAGCCGCGTCATCTTCGTGAGCGGCGGCGGCCCCCACGTATCGACCCGCGTCCGCAGCCCGCTCGCCCACGCCTGCATGATCAGGTTGCCGTAATCGAGATTGTGATCGGAGTGATGGTGCGTGATGAATACGTGACGCAGCGTCGTCAGCGCGATGCCGGCCTGCACGAGCTGGCGCGCGACGCCGCTGCCACAGTCGACGACGTAGAGGACATCGTCCACCACGACGGCATGCGCGGTGTTGCCGCGGCCCGCGCGCGGGCGCGGGCCGCCGCCGGTGGCGAGCATGACCAGCCGTGTGCGTTTCGTCATCGCTCGGCTCTGCGCGCGGGCGCCGCCGCCGGACGGGAAGGCCGCCAGCGCGCCAGCGCCGGCGAGGAAGCGACGGCGCGAGACGATGGTGCCCAGCATGCGGCGCATCCTATCACCGCGCCGGTCATCGGCCCGGCAGACCCCACGCTCAGTCCCCGATCTCGACCGGGACCGGCCGCAACGCGCCGGCGGGCGGCTGCGCGCGCGTCATGGCGACGGGCTCGCTCCAGACGCGCGGCGCGCCGTGCCCGCCGGCGGCCACGCGCACGCTCACCGGTGGCGTCGGCGCCGACGCTGGGAAGTCCTGCCGCCAGTGGGCTCCGCGACTCTCGCGCCGGGCGCGCGCGCTCGCAACAATGAGCCGCGCCGCCGCGAGCTGGCTGTCGGCGTTGAGCCAGTCCTGCCACGCGGTGTTGAGCGCGCCATGACCCGGCACGCCGGCCGCGGACAGCCGCCCGGCGAGCCGGTCGACGGTCGCCGCGGCGAGCGCCAGGCCCTCGGCGTCGCGCACGAGTCCGGCGCGCTCCCACATGACGTCACGCAGCTCGCGCTGGATCGCGTACACCTCCGCGGCATTGCCGCGGCCGAGCGGCGCGGCGGCGCGCGCGGCCGCCCCCTCCGCCGCCGCGGCGCTCACGCGCGGCCGCGGCCGCCCGGCGACGAACGCCGCCATCACGTCGCCCGCGATGCCGCCGAATACGGTGGACTCCGCCACCCCGTTGCCGCCGAGGCGATTCGCGCCATGCACGCCGCCGGTGTCCTCGCCGGCGGCGAACAGACCTTCGATCGCCGTGCGGCAGTCGGGATCCACCACGACGCCGCCCATCATGAAGTGCGCGGTCGGCCCGACCTCCACCGGAGCGCGCGCGAGGTCGCGGCCGAAGTCCCGGCAGCGGCGCACCATGCCGCGAAAGTTCCGCTGCACCACCTCGGCGCCCAGGTGCGACACGTCGATCCACACGCCGCCGTTCGGCGTGCCGCGCCCCTCGGTCACCTCGAGGAACGACGCGCGCGAGACGAGGTCGCGCGTCGAGCGCTCCAGACGCGCGGGATCGTAGCGCTCCATGAAGCGCTCGCCGCGGCCGTTGCGCAGCTGGCCGCCGGCGCCGCGCAGTCCCTCCTCGAGCAAGGCGCCGGTCATCAGCGAGCCCGGAATCACGAGGCCGGTGGGATGGAACTGGATCATCTCCATGTCGCGCAGCGGCAGCCCCGCACGATACGCGAGCGCGATGCCGTCGGCGGCCTTGTCGGCCGAGCAGGCGATCACGCGATACATCGTCGGGCCGCCGCCCATGGCCAAGAGCGTCGCGCCGGCGCGCACGGCCACGAAGCGGCCCGTCCGGATGTCCAGCAGCAGCGCCCCCGCCGCGCGGCCTTCGTCGTCGCGCAGCAGCTCCACCGCGCGGCATTCTTCGAAAGGCCGGATGGCAGGGCGGGCCTGAGCCTGTTCCGTGAGTCGGTTCATGATCTCGATGCCGGTGAGGTCACCTTTGTGCACCGTGCGGTCGTGCGTCTGGCCAGCGAACGGCTTCTGGTGGATGCGTCCCGCCGCGTTGCGGTCGAACAGACATCCGTAGCGGGACTCCAGCTCCAGGACGCGCGCGGGCGCCTCGGACACGAGGCGCCACACCATCTCCTGATCGTTGATCCATCCGCCGCCGTTGAGCGTGTCCATGAGGTGCGCCTGCAGCGAGTCGGGCGGGGTGAGCACCGCGTTGTAGCCGCCCTGCACCATGCGCGTGCAGCCCGCCCGACCGAAGAGGCCCTTGACGACGACGGCGATCGACAGCGCGGGCGACGCGTCGGCGGCGTGCAGGGCCGCGGTGAGTCCGGCGCCGCCGGCCCCGAGCACCAGGATGTCGGTCTCGACGACGTCGATCACTGCGCTGTGAGCGCCTCTAAGAACGCGCGGCCCTCGGGCGCCGTCCAGTCACGATTGCCGATGGCGCGCGCGACCAGCCGACCATCGCGTCCGAGCACGAACACCACCGGCGAGTACGCGACGCCCCAGGCCTCGTTCACCGCACCCGAGCCGTCGAGCAGCACGTCCATCGTCACCTTGCGGTCGCGCACCCAGGCGCGGACCGTCTCGCGCGACTCTTCCATGTTCACCGCGAGCACGACGAGACCGCGAGGCCCGAACTCACGGTGCACCTGCTCGATGGCCGAGGGTAACTCCCTCGCGCAATACGGTCACCACGTCGCCCAGAAGTAGATCAGCACCGGGCGGCCCCGGAGCGATGACAACGCGATCGTCTTGCCGTCCGCGAGACGCTCGAGCGCGAACGACGGCGGCGCCGCGCCGTGGAGTGGTACGAGATTCAACGCGCCGGCGAGCTCGTCGACCGTCGCGCCGGCGGCCGGCGCGACGGCGACGAGCGTGAGTCCCAGCGCGGTGGCGAGCGCTCGAATCATCTCACGCGCCGAAGATCGCCTCGGGCAGCAGCGCCGACACCACGACGTTGGGCAGATCGACCACGTTGCTGATCCGAAGATCGACCGCCACGCTGCAGATGACATACGCCTGCTCACGCGAGAATCCGCGATCTTGAAGGAGGCTCATCATGTTGAGGATGGCGTTGCGGCAGGCGAGGTTGAGGTTCTCGCCCTCGTTCGTTCCTTGATCGGTCACCGGCATGCCCATGGTGGCGATGAAGCGCTCGGGCGCGGCGTATCGCGGGTCGATGAAGTAGCTGCTGCGCTCGAATCGCGGCCAGCGAATCTTCTGGCGCGCGGCCTCGCCGCGACGCAGACGGAAGCGCACGACACACGTGGCTCCCATCTCGACCGCGGTGACGCACACCTCGCCGTCTCCCTGCGCGAAGTGACCGTCGCCGGTGGAGAACAGCGCACCCTCGACCGAGACCGGCAGCAGGAGCTTGCCGCCTTTCGACAGTTGCTTGACGTCGAAGTTTCCGCCGTTTTCGCGTGGCGGCAGCGTGCGCAGCCCGTGCGTCGCGGGAGTCCCCGAAGCCGGCACGGCGCCGACCGCGTCGGGCGGCAGCGCAAATCCCTTGCGCTCGGCGACTGCCGCCTCGCGTCGCGCCCAGGCGTCGACCTCCTGGCGTGAGGGCGCGACGCCCGAGACGCCCATGAATGGAGCGCCCGGAATCCGAACACCTGGGATCTGGTCGGAGGTGGCCCATCCGTCGGCCAGCGTCCAGTGAACGAGGTACGGCGTAGTCATCACGTCGCGCAGGAAGCCGAGGCCCGGCATGATCGTGCTGAACGCCCATCGCTGCGGCACGATGTCGACGAACTCGACCTCGAGCAGGTCCCCCGGACGTGCGCCCTTGACGAGCACGGGTCCGGTCAGCGGATGAATGGCGCCGAGCGGCAACGCCTCGAAGTCGGCGACAGTCGAGCTCGGCGTGAGAAACCCGTCGAGCGCATCCCGGGTCTCGAGCGCGACTTCTTCGCCCTCGTCGACCTCGACGAGGGGAGCAATGTCGGGATGCCAGCGGTTGTGCCCCGTGTTCGGCTCATCGGCGAGGTGCCGCTTGCGGTCGATCCGGATGCCTATCATGTGCCTCTCCTTCCCCGATCAGTGCCGGATACCGGGGGTGTTGACCGGCTTGCCGACGTCGAACGTCGTCAAGTACAGCTCCAGCTCCGCGTATTCCACCGAGTCCGCGGCCAGCATGTTCGCGCCG
>Ga0075428_100000922_pt1 | contig 31068 bp, 30 predicted proteins | sample RhiMetdeltSRZDD2_FD_75291 | JGI IMG/M metagenome (GOLD analysis project Ga0075428, IMG submission 75291) | Populus rhizosphere microbial communities from Tennessee, USA - Rhizosphere MetaG P. deltoides SRZDD2 | ecosystem: Host-associated > Plants > Roots > Rhizosphere > Soil | place: USA... | reverse complement strand
CCGAACCGAGCTGAACAGGGTCGCTCGGGAACTCAACAACCGCCCTCGACAAACGTTGGGCTGGATGAAACCATCTGAAGTGTTCTGCCGGTCTGTTGCGTCGATCAGTTGAGGCCACCCGGCCATAGATGGACACCTGAAAACCGGCCATAGGAGGTAGGCGCTCAAGACATTGACGCGGGGAGCGTGCTCCCTGCGCCGCCATGGCCAATCTCTTGAGCGACGCGAAGAAGCAGCAAGTCATTGCCCTCGGCCCGGTTGGGCTGGACCCTGCGCCGCATCCAAGCGGCGACGGGTGTGCGGCGGGAGACCGCCGGGGCTTACCTCAAGGCCGCCGGGATCGCCGTCCGGCCGGCCGGGCGGTGGGGCCACCCGCCAAAACCGGCCATAGAGGTGTCCACCGACCCGGCCACTCCGGCCAATGAGGTGTCCACTGACCCGGGATGGCCGCCGCTGCCCCGGCGGGCGCCGACCGCCAGTGCGTGCACGCCCTATCGCGAGCTTATCGAGCTGGCGCTGGCCCGGGGCCGCAACGCGATGGCGATCTGGCGCGATCTCGTCGACGATCACGGCTTTCCCGCCCAGTACGCCAGCGTGCGCCGCTTCGTGCGCCGCCGGCGCGGCTCGCGGGTGCCCGAGGCGCACCCGAGCATCGTCACGGCGCCCGGCGAGGAAGGTCAGGTCGACTACGGCGAGGGCCCGATGGTGCGGCATCCGGGCACCGGCAAGTACCGCCGCACCCGGCTGTTCGTCTTCACCCTCGGCTACAGCCGCAAGAGCGTCCGCCTGCTGACCTTCGCCTCGAGCACGCGCGGCTGGTGCGAGCTGCACGAAGAGAGCTTTCGTCGCCTCGGGGGCACCGTGCAGGTCGTCGTCCTCGACAATCTGCGCGAGGGCGTCCTCACGGCCGACATCTACGACCCGGCGCTGAACCCGCTCTACCACGACGTCCTGGCCCACTACGGCGTCGTCGCGCTGCCCTGTCGCGTCGGCGATCCCGATCGCAAAGGCAAAGTCGAGTCGGCGATCGGCCACACGCAGGCCGCGCTCAAGGGGCTGCGCTTCGAGACGCTCGAGGCGGCGCAGGCCTATCTCGATCGCTGGGACGCCCGTTGGGCCGATACCCGCATCCACGGCACCACCAAGCGCCAGGTCGCCGCCATGTTCGTCGAGGAGCGGCCGGCGCTCCGCCCGCTGCCCGTCGAGCCGTTTCGCTACTACCAGTTCGGGCGGCGCACGGTGCACCTCGACAACTGCATCGAGGTGGACGCCGGCTACTACAGTGCGCCGCCCGGCTGGCTCGGCCAGGAGGTCGCCGTGCAGTGGAACGCTAGCCACGTCCGCCTTCTCGATCCGCGCACCGGGCGGCTACTCCGCGAGCACCGGCGCCACGCCAAGCGCGGGCGCCATGCGATCCACCCCGGCGACCGGCCGGCGCGGACGCCGCCGAGCACGCTGAGCCTGCTGGCCCAGGCCGCCCGGGCGGGCCTGCATATCGGCCCGCTCTGCGCGGCGATCCACCGCGAGCGTCTTGCCCACGTCGCGGAAGCCGGCCTGCTGCTCGTGAGCGAGCTGCTCGATGAGTTCGAGAAGGACGCGCAGCTGCGCGGCCTGCGCTCCTGGGCGCGGTCCAAGTTCCACATGGCGCCGGTCAGGGTCGCCCTTGGCAACTGGCGCGCCCGGGATCTCACCTCCGCGGCCGTGGATACCTACGTCGAGCGGCGGCTGGCGACGAAGAGCCGACGCAGCATCCCCGTGGCCTCGGCCACGGTCAATCGCGAGCTCGCCATGCTGCGCGGGGCCTTGGGCTTGGCTCTCGAGCGCGGTAAGCTCACCGCCCTGCCCAAGATCCGCAAGCTGGCCGAGCGCAACGTGCGCGCGGGATTCTTCGAGCGCGGGGAGTTCGAGGCGGTGGTGACCCGTCTCCCCGACTACCTGCAGGACTTCACGCGCTTCGCCCATCTCACGGGGTGGCGTCGAGGCGAGCTCACGTCATTGCGATGGGCCGACGTCGACCGCGAGGGTGGCGTGATCTGTCTGCGGGCGGCGCAGTCCAAGAACGGCCACGGCCGGACCGTGGCCATCGAGGGCGACTTGAAGGCGCTGATGGCCCGACGCTGGGACGCGCGCCAAGTGAAGCGCGAAGACGGCACGGTACGGGTCGTCGAGTACGTCTTCCACCATGACGGCGCGCTGGTCGGCGATTTCCGGAAAGCGCGGGCGACGGCCTGCCGAGCGGCGGGCGTCAGCGGGCGGTTGTTTCATGATCTGAGACGCAGCGCGATCCGCAACATGGTCCGGGCCGGCGTCCCCCGAGCGCGTGGCGATGAGCGTCTCGGGGCATCGGACGAGAAGCGTGTTTGATCGCTACAACATCGTGTCGGAGGCGGACCTCCGGGCTGCCATGCAAAGAGCCAGCGACTACGTGAACGCCCAACCCCGGCTCGCAACGGTGACTTCCCTCGCTCAGGTGGTGCGGTGAGACAATTCGGAGAGCTTTCGGAGAAACGAGGGGGCGGCCCGACTTGGCCGCCCCCTAACTGCTTGATCAGATTGGTCGGGGCGACTGGATTTGAACCAGCGACCACCGGACCCCCAGTCCGGTGCGCTACCGGGCTGCGCTACGCCCCGATGTGAAATAGGACGCTATCTTACACCACGCGCCTTGGCCGCGCCGCCGGTACACGGCCCCGTGCGGTGCGCGGGGGCCTCTCGCGGCCCGCGCCCCCGCTCGTGATTCGTGCCGTTGCCGGGCCGCCGACCGATCGGCGCACCTGATGTGAAGTCCGTCGTCACCGCCGCCGGACGCGACGGTCCCGTCAGGAGTCGACGACTCGACGCGCGCCGGCTCACGGGCTGCAGACCGCCCCGCCAGCCGATCACGTCACGAATCGATCGCGGTCGTCTGCCAACCTCGACGTCAGTTCGCCGTGAGCACCGTGATGCGTGCGGTGCCGGTGCGGCCGGTCGCATCTCGCACCGTCGCCGTAAGCGTGTGCGCGCCGTTCGCCAGCAGCGTCGTGTTCAACCCGGGCCACACGTGCACGCAGGCGCACGTCTGGGTCGCGATCGTCTTGCCATCGACCGCGATCGTGTACGTGTTCGGCCCTGACGCCGCGCCCTCGAGCCAGACGTTCACCGCGACCGTTCCCGAGACCGTCGCGCTGAGGTTCGGACTCGTGATGAAGACGGCGAGCGCGTTCGCCACCGTAACAGTCTGAACGTCGGTCGCCAGCACCGTTCCCGACCTGTCGGCCACGGTCGCCTCGAGCAGATGAGCGCCGTTGGTGACGGTGGGCGTGTACCAGCCGATCGCCGCGTCGAGCGTCGTCGACGTGACGACACCGATCTGCCGTCCCTCGGCCGCGAGCCGATATACGAGTGGGACACCTGACGGCACGCCGGTCGCGACGATCTTCACCGACGTGGTCCCCGAAACCGTCGCGCTGCCGCTGGGCGTCTTGATGTCGGCACCCACGTACGTCTTCGTCCCGGCCAGGCGGATCTCACCGAAGTCGCGCATGGCGCCCCACAGCGAATCGAAGGTCAGGCGGACACGCTCGCCGTTCGTGAAGGCGCTCGGTGTCCACTTGATCTCGGATGGTGCCGCAAACTCCGCGCACATGGCCCAGAAGTTCGCGGTGCCGCGCAACCCCTGCTCCACGATGGCCTCCGCGCCGAATCCCGGAGGGGTCTGGGCCGTGTTGTCGGGTGACCCGCCCACCGCGCTGATCCGCAGCGCCTGCAATCCGTCGTCGCGCTCGGTGAACACGCCGAGCCCGAGCCCGGTCCACACGGTGGTATCCCAGAGGGTGGGGTCGGTGGGATCGCAGTCGTGACCCGGCAAGCAGCACGGCCGATAGATCCACCATGAGACGTTGTACGCGGTGGGCGCGGGTGCCGCCCAGGCGGGCCCGGCCAGCATCGCGATCAGAACCAGCGTGGTCAGAATGGTACGCATGGCGTCGACCTCCCATAGGCTGCATAAAGGCCAGTTGACGGAACGTCCGCGCTCGGGCCGCGATCACGCGCACCCGCAGCGCGTGCGGGACTTCCCGGAGGGTGACGTCGACGCTCGGCCAGCTCCGGCCGTGGCTCGACATCACGATCAGATCGGCGTTGCGAAACCGCGCGGCGTCACCGGGTGACGGCATCATCGGCGTCCCCCCGGAGCAACGCCCGTGCCCCAGGAGAACGCCGCAGAATCGGGGAGTTCCTGCGTATCAGTGAGGATCGAGTGGGGCGACCCCGCCCCTCTGGGATGCCAGGGCCCCACCTCAGACCGCGCGCGACAGGCGTTGCCGGAGTGCGCTGCTCGCGCAGGATATCGCGGCCCAGCGGGCCGCCGAGGACGTCACGGGTCGGCGCCCGTTCGTGCGCGAACGAGAGAGGGAAAACCCTCAAGGAATCGCGGATTCGACGGAAGGATCAGGGGGGCCGGCCGTCCCCCCAGTCCGGTGCGCTTCAAGACGTCAGGCGAGCCCGCAACGCGGTCAGGCGATCGCGGATCCGCTTCAACGCTTCGCCGTAGGACACCTCGCGGAGCCCGAGGTCCAGCTGTCCGGTCTTGCGCGATTCGGCCAGGAGGCGCTTCTTGGCGCCCTCCAGCGTCAGGCGCTCGCCATACAGCAGGCTCTTGATCCGCTGCACGAGCTCGAGGTCCCGGGGCCGATAGAGTCGCTGCCCGGCGGGGTTCTTCTTGGGCCGCAGCAGCTTGAACTCGGACTCCCAGTATCGCAGGACGTACGCCGGCACCTCGGTGATCTGCTCGACCTCGCCGATCCGATAGTAGAGCTTCTCGGCGGTGTCGGTCATCACGGCGGTCATGATGCGCCGGCGTTGATCCGCTGTTTCAGCCCCTTGCTCGGCTTGAAGGTGAGCACCTTTCGGGCGGTGATCTCGATGCTGTCGCCGGTCTGGGGATTCCGCCCGCGACGGGAGGCCTTACGGCGGATACGGAAGTGCCCGAAGCCGACGATCTTCACGTCCTCGCTCTTCTCGAAGCAACGGAAGATGATGTCGAAGACCGACTCGACGACCGACGCCGACTGTCGCTTGGACAGTCCGTGCGCCGCAACCGCGTTGACCAGATCATTCTTGGTCACGGTGAAGCGTCACCTCCTCCGAGGGTTACTCGTTGCCCCGCGCGATGTACGGCTTGTAGCCCTTCGCCTCGAGCTCCTTGAAGGCGGCCCGGGCCTCCGCCACGTCGGTGAACGCGCCGACCCGTACGCGGTGCAGCATCTCCCCGGCACTCGCGGTCGCCGGCGGCGGCGTCGCGGGGGCCGAGGGCGCGGGTCCACTGCCGGCACGACGCACCTGCACCTTGAGACCATCGACCGCAAGATCCTTGGAGAGCGTGACGGCGTCGCGCAGCGGCAAGCTCGGCTTGACGACCACGGTGCCGCCCGCCGTCTCGGCCGCCAGCCCCTTGGCCGAGAGCCGCTTGGTGAGCTCGACCGCCGACATGCCCGAGACGTGCACGTCGTAGAGATCGCCGGGAGACGCCGCGGGCGACGGCGCCGTGGAGCTCGAGGCCGCGGCGGCCGCCGCCGCCTTCGCACTCACCTGCCTGTCGGTCTGCTCCACCTTGTAGTTCTGATCGCGCAGCGCGGTCGCGACACGCTTGGCGGTGTCGGGATCCTTGAACGCGCCCACCTGCACCCAGAACGGGCCACCGGCCTTGGGCGTCGCCGCACTCGCCGGCGCCGTGCGCTTCGCTTCGTCCTTCGCCGCGGGCTCGGCCTTCGCAACGACCTGTGACTTCGACGCGGCCTCGGTCTTCGCCGACTCGGTCTTCGGCGGAGCGGCCGCCTTCGGCGTGGACTCGCTCTTGGCCGACGACTCCGATTTCGTGGCGGCCTTCGGTGTGCTGTCGGTGGCCGCCATCGAGCTTTTTGCCGACGAGTCGGTGGAAACCGACGGCGTCGATTTCGATTCGGACTTGGGCGCCGGCGCTTTCGCGACCGGAGCCGGCTTCGGCTCGGGCTTGGGCTCGGGCCGCGCGAGCGCCGGCGGCGGAGCCGGTGTCGGCACGGGTGCCAGATCCTTCTTGTCCGCACTCTTCTCCGCGCTCGACGGCGCCGTGGATTCGGACGCCGGCAGCGGCGAGATCGGCGTCGCGGGCGGCGCCGGCGACGTGGCCTTCATGCTGGCCGACCGCGACGACAAGGGCGGCGGATTCATCCAGTCCAGGACGTACGGCACGGCGACCGCGCCGATCACGCCGAGGACGATCAGGACGAGAACAACGCGGAACCACGTTGCGGCAAAAATGGAACGCGGCGGAATGTCTTCGTAGAGCTCCTGGTCCTCGGTCGAATCGTCGCGCTCGGGGCTCACCGTCTCCTCGGCGTCGCGCTAGGGTTCGTCATGCGCGTCATCTTAGCATGGTGGTTGGGATTTCCGTATGCGCTGCGGAGCCCGCCGGGCCAAATAGCAGGTCCCCGAACAGGGCCTCCGCGTCCCCCCGGGTGTCGTTGCTGTCGATCATCACGGCGACCTTGCCCAGCCGGGTGGGCTCCCGGCCGAAGAGCGCCCGGAAGTCGGCCGCCACGTTCCGCTCCTCGCGCACCCAGGTGCCCAGGCGGGAGGGGCCGGACTCCACGACGACGATCCGTACGTTCGGCGCGCGCGGATGGACCAGGGTCGTGCCCACCGGCGCCCGGGTGTCCCAGACATAGCCGATGACGTCGCTCGTCGTCCGCGGCGACGGCCAGCGTGGGAACAGAACGTAGACCTGGGCCGCCTGGTCATCGCGCTGCGGATCGCGCACGTCCCCGCCCGATGGCAGGCGGGCCACCTTCCAGGTCCACGTGAGGATCGGATAGCGCCGTACGTCGAGCACGACGTCGCGGTGCAGGGCGAAGGAGGACTTGTCGCTGCGGAGTCGGAGCGCCAGGGTGCCCTCGGCGCGGACCAGCTCCACCGAGGACTCGCCGGCGAACTCCCTCAGCTCCCAGCCTGTCGGCACGCCTCCGGCGGGCACGTTGCTCGGCACCCGGTCCGACACGGGGACTCGCACGCGCCCGCTGGCATCCTGCGCCGGCAGGTTGACCCCGGTCGCGGTCGGCCCGTTCGGCCGGGTTGGAGGCACCTGGGGTCGACCCGCCGGCGCCTGCGCCGCGGGAGAGGCGGGTGATGCCGACGGCGCGCCGGCGAGGGGTGGCGGCAACGGCACCGCGTCCCGGACGGGGCGCGCCCCCGGACCCGCCGTGGCGGTGACCTCGCCCAAGTAGAAGGTGCGATGCAGCGGGGTGGCGAGCACCAGCGCACCGGCCACGAGGAGCAGGACGGCCAGCAAGGCCACGACCAGACCCCTGCGCGACGGCTCTCGACGGCGAGTCAGCGCCGGGCCCTCGGCCGCGGGTGCGGGCGGCGACCGGTGGCCCGCCGCAGAGAAAGTCGGATCGGCGAGCCTTCGAAGCCGAACGCCAGGCGCAGCGAGCGCATCAGGTACCGCTCGTAGGAGAAGTGGACCTGATCGGGCCAGTTCACCCGGAGCGCGAAGGTCGGCGGTCCCACGCTGACCTGGGACGCGGACTGCAGCGTGAGCGGCTCGCCCCGCACCGAGATCGGCCGCCGCTCGATCGCCTGCCGCAGCGCCGTGGTCAGCTCGCTGGCCGACACGCGACGCCGCGCCGCTGCCGCGGCCCGGTCGATCTCGGTGAAGAGATCGGGGATGCCCTCGCCGCGCGTGGCCGCCGTGAAGCAGACCGTCGCGTAGTCGAGGAACGGCAGCCGCTCGCGCAACTGCTCGACAATCTCCGCCCGGCGCACCATGCGCGCCGGCACCAGATCCCACTTGTTCACGACCAGCACGACGGCTCGCCCGGCCTCGTGCGCGTAGCCGGCGATGTGCGCGTCCTGGGCCGTCAGACCCTCGGACACGTCGATGACGAGCAGCGCGACCTGGCAGCGCTCCAGGCTGCGCAGCGCCATCACGACCGACAGCTTCTCGAGGGCCTCGGTGACCTTCCCCTTGCGCCGGATGCCCGCGGTATCCACCAAGACGTACGGATGCCCGGCGTACTCGAAGGCGGTGTCGACTGCGTCGCGCGTCGTGCCCGGCTCGGCGTGGACCAGCACCCGCTCGGCGCCGACCATCGCGTTGACCAGCGAGGACTTGCCGACGTTGGGTCGCCCGATCACGGCCAGGTGCGCCGTGTCGTGCGGCGTGGCCACGCCCTGGTCACGCGGCGCGCGGTCGCGGACGATCTCCAGCATCTCGGCCACTCCGCGGCCGTGCTCGGATGAAACGGGCAGGGGCTCGCCGAAGCCGAGCCGGTAGAGATCGGCCAGCGCGCTGTCCATCCCGCCGGTATCGATCTTGTTGGCGACCACCACGACTGTCCGTCCGCTGCGACGGAGCACCCCGGCGATCTCGGAATCGAGCGCCGTGATGCCCGCACGCGCGTCGAGCACGAAGAGCACGATGTCGGCTTCATCCAGTGCGGTCAGCACCTGCCGCCGCACGCCCTCGACCAGCGGCTCGACCGAGGAGGGATCGAAGCCACCCGTGTCCACCACGGTGGCCTGCCAGCGCTCGAACGCGACCTGGCCGTAGAGCCGGTCACGGGTGACGCCGGGGACGTCACGCACGATGGCCTGGCGCCGGCCGACCAGCCGGTTGAAGAGCGTGGACTTGCCGACGTTGGGCCGGCCGACGATGGCGATGATCGGTCGCGCCAGCGGCCGGGGCGCGCCCTGCTCGTCCGAGCTACGCCGCTCCGCCATCACCGCGTCACGCCGCACGGAGCGCCCGGACCAGCGCGCGTGCGCTGGGCTCGACCGGTACCACGGGCACGCCGAGCGCTCGCGACAGATCCGCCGGGGTGAGGTCGTCGAGGAACACGCCCTCGCCGTCGCGCAGCGCCACCGCCGGGACCAGGACGGCCTCGCCGAGATTCCCGGCGCACGCCAGATGGCGCTGGATGTCCTGCCCGGTCAGCAGGCCCGCCACCGCCACGGTGCCGCCGAAGAACTCGTTGGGGACGCTGACCACGCGCGCGGCCGGGGCCAGCGATGCCAGCTGCGCGGCCAGGCGCGGCCCGTAGAGCGCGCCGCTGACGACGGTCACGCGGCGGCCCGCCGTGTCCTCGCGCCGGCGGGACGCCGCGCGAGCGAGATCGTCCTCGAAGCGTCGGACGAGACCGATGCCGTCCTCGGCCACCAGGAACCCTTCGTAGTCCGTCGCGACGGGCAGCGGGTGGCCGGCCTGCAAGTACACCTCGTCACCGAGGAACACGAAGCGGCTGCCGAGCGTGGGCAGGAAGCTCGCCTGCCACCCCTCGACGGTGGCCACCAGCGCTCGCGCCTCGTCGTCACGGAGCGTGCGCAGCTGCGGCAGGCGCTCGCGGTGGCGCGTGAGGCCCACGGGGACGATCGCGGTGGTGGCGATCTGCGGATGCAGCGGCGCCAGCTCACGCACCGTCCGCTCGAGGTGCGCGCCGTCGTTCAGTCCCGGGCACAGCACGATCTGCGCGTGCATCCGGATGCCGGCCTTGGCCAGCCGCTCCAGCCGCGGCAGGATCTCGGCCGAGTGCCGGGGCTTGCCGAGGAGCTCCCAGCGCAGCGTGGGATCGGTGGCGTGCACGGAGACGTAGAGCGGCGACAGCCGCTGCTCGACGATCCGCGCCAGCGCCGCCTCGTCGAGGTCGCTCAGCGTGATGTAGTTGCCGTGCAGGAACGACAGGCGGAAGTCGTCGTCCTTCACATAGAGACTGCGACGCATGCCGCGCGGCAGCTGGTGGATGAAGCAGAAGACGCACTTGTTGGCGCAGGTGGCGATCTCGGCGGGCCGGGGCGCCTCCAGCTCGATGCCCAGATCGGCGCCCGCGCGGCGTACCAGGCGCAGCGCCCGCGGCCGTCCCTGCCGCTCGACACTCAGCTCCAGGCGATCGTCGGACCCGTAGAACTGGAAGTCGATCGCGTCGCGCAAGGGCTGCGCGTTGATCGCCATGATGCGATCGCCAGCGACCAGCCCGGCGGTGGCCGCCGCCGTGCGCGGCCGCACCGCCGCCACCACGACACCCTCAGCGGAAGAGGGCAGTTTCATCGACCGGCTGGCCTTCTTCCGTGTGCGAGACGGCGTTGAGGAACCGCATGCCCTGCACGATGTACTGCAGGCCGGAGATCACGGTGAAACCCGCCGCCAGCCACATGACCGGCACCGCGCCGGTCGGCATCGCGAAGAAGCGCGCCAGCAATCCGGTGAGCACGGTCAGGACCTGGAAGAACGTGGCCAGCTTGCCGGCCCACGTGGGCCGCGGCGTCAGCCGCGCTCCGACGATGTAGATGGCCAGCGCGCCGATGGCGAGGATGAGGTCGCGGCTGATCACGACGGCGGCGATCCAGAAGGGCAGCGCCTTGAGCCAGGTCAGCGTGACGAACGAGGCCATGAGCAGCAGCTTGTCGGCCAGCGGATCGAGGAACGCGCCGAGCCGGCTCTGGCTGCCGCGGCGGCGCGCGACGTAGCCATCCAGCAGATCGGTCACCGCCGCGGCCAAAAAAACAGCCAGCGCCGGTCCGCGCTGCCGGTAGACGAGCAGCGACACGAAGACCGGGATGAGCAGAATTCGCAGGAGCGTCAGCCAGTTCGCAAGACCCATGGGAGACGTCAGTTTAACACTCGATAGCCGGCCAGGGGTCCCAACCATGCGCCCGGGATCTCGACGTCGAGCACCACGTGCTGGGGCTCGTCGGCCCGGGCCAGCACCCGACCCCGCTCGTAGCAGAGCGACAGCGCGGCGCCATCGCCATGCGGGATACGCAGCGTCACCGCCCCGGCGGCCGGCAGCGCGGCCTCGATCGCCTTCACGAGCTCGGGCACCCCGTCCCCGGTCGCCGCGGAGATGGCCACGCCATCCCGCCGCGCGGCCAGGGCCTCCAGCGAGCGGCCGGGATCGACGCGGTCCACCTTGTTGAACGCGAGCACGGTGGGCCGGTGCGCGACCTCCAGCTGCTCGAGGATGCGCTCGACCGCCCCCATGTGCTCGTCAAGTGCCGGGTGGCTGGCGTCCACCACGTGCACCAGCACGTCGGCGTCCTGCAGCTCCTCCAGCGTCGCGCGGAACGCGGCCACCAGCTCGTGCGGCAGCTTGCGGATGAACCCGACGGTGTCGGTCAGGATGAACGGCCGATGCCCGGGATGGCCCACCAACCGGGCCGCCGGATCGAGCGTGACGAACAGGTAGTCGGCCGCGGTGAGCCGGGCGCCGCTCAGCCGGTTGAGCAGCGTGGTCTTGCCCGCGTTGGTGTAGCCGACGAGCGCCACGATGGGCACGCCGGAGCGGCGGCGCCCGTCGCGCTGCTGGCGCCGGTGGGTCTGCACGTGCGCGAGCTCGCGCTGGATCTTCATCACGCGACGTCGGATCACGCGGCGGTCAGACTCGAGCTGCGTCTCGCCCGGTCCCCGCGTGCCGATGCCGCCGCCCAGCCGCTCGAGGTGGGACCACTGCCCGACCAGCCGGGGCAGCAGGTACGTGAGCTGCGCCAGCTCGACCTGCAGCTGGCCCTCCGCCGTGCGCGCCCGCTGGGCGAAGATGTCGAGGATGAGCGCGGTGCGATCGATCACCTTGATGCCGAGCGCCTCGGTGAGGTTGCGCTCCTGGATCGGTGAGAGCGGATCGTCGGAGATGAAGAGATTGGCGCCCAGGTCACGCGCCGCCTGCGCCATCTCCTCGACCTTGCCGCGCCCGAAGTAGAGGCCGGGTGTCGGTGTCTCGCGGTCCTGGCTGACGCGAAGCTCGACCGTGGCGCCGGCCGCCACCGCCAGGCCGGCCAGCTCCTCCAGCGACTCATCCACTTCCCACCGCCGCTGTCGCGGCAGCCGGAGCGCCGCGATGATCGCCCGCTCCGGACCCCGTCGGGTCCCGTATCCCGTCGCATGACCGTTGCTTCCGCCGTTACGTCCCGCTCGGCTCACCCGATACGGCCCTCCATCTTGTCGAGCTTCCCTGCGATCGTTGCCGCCACCCCGGCGGCGCCGCCCCCCGCCACGACGTCCAGCCACGCCACGTCCGGCTCGCGCACGAACCACGTCATCTGCCGCTTGGCGTACCGCACCGTGTCGCGCTGCATGAGCGCCAGCGCCGCCACGGCGTCAAGGCGTCCGGCCGCGACCTCCACGAACTGCCGGTAGCCGATCCCCTGCATCGCCGGCAGGGCAGCTCCGTAGCCTCGGCTGAGCAGCTGCCTGACCTCGTCCAGCAATCCCGCCGCCACCATCGACTCGGCGCGGGCGGCCAGTCGGCGCGCCAGCTCCCGCCGGTCGAGCGTGAGCCCGACGTACGTCACGCACCAGGGCGCGTCCTCACGCTGCCACCGTGCCTGCGGCTCGGCGGCGGCGGCTCCACCCCGCAGCCGTTCGAGCGCGCGGATCACGCGGACCTCATCGTTGGGATGCAGTCCGCGCGCCACCGCGGGCGCGACCATCGCCAGGCGCGCGTGCAACGCCGCCCGACCCTCTCGCGCGGCGAAGCTCGACAGCTCGCCGCGGAAGTCCTGATCGGCCGGTGGGGCGGCGTCCAGCCCTCGGAGCAGCGCCCGGATGTAGAGCCCGGTTCCGCCGACGATGACGGGCAAGCGTCCGCGGCGTCGAATGTCCGCGATGGCGGCCTCGGCGTCGGTCCTGAACCGCGCGGCGTGGTAGCGGTCGTCGGGATCGGCGACATCCACGAGATGATGCACGACCGCCTGGCGCTCGGATGGGCTGGGCTTGCCCGTCGCGATGTCCATGCCCCGGTACACCTGACGCGAGTCGGCGCTGATCACCTCGATCGGCAGCCGCTGGCTGAGGGCCACGGCCGCCGCCGTCTTGCCGACACCGGTCGGACCGACGATCACGAGCAGCGGGGGCCGGTCAGGGGTCATCACGGGGAGTGTACGCCCGGGGCTCGCGAGCGGCTCACCACGTGCGCTTGAGCTCGCGACGGATATCGTGCATCGACACACGGCTCACGATGGGCCGTCCGTGCGGGCAGAAGTACGGTGTCTCGGTGAGGCTGAGATCGCTCACCAGCCGCTCCATCTCTTCGGGGGCGAGCGGGGTGTTGGCCTTCACCGCCGCCCGGCACGCCACGAAGGCCAGCGCGCGGTCCACGGCGGGCTCGCCGACCTTCGGACCCGCCAGCTCCTCCACCGCGGCCTCGATCAGCCGCTTGGGCTCGTCACCCTTAAGCAGCGTGGGCACGGCCCGCAGCACCACGGTATCGCCGCCGAATCCCTCGAACCCGAAGCCCAACCGCTCGAGGGGCTCGCGCCAGCGCTCGAGCAGCGCCCGCGCGGCGGGGCCGAGATCGAGCGTCTCGGGAAAGAGCAGCGACTGCGAGGGCAACGGCCCCGCGGCCAGCTGACCGCGCACCTGCTCGAACACGACGCGCTCGTGCACGACGTGCTGATCGAGAAAGAAGACCTCGTCGTCGGTGGTCGACACGATGAAGGTGTCCTGCACCTGACCGAGCACGCGGCCGAAGCGGCTGGCCACGTACGGCGCGACCGGCTCCTGAAAGAGCGCGTGCTGCTCGGCCACGATGGGGTCGCCGGACTCGGCGGTGCGCGGATCGTCGAGCCCGGCCGTGAGGGCGCCGTGCGTCGGGACCACGTTCGGCTTGCGCAACGCCTCATGGAGGGCCGCGACCAGCATCTCCTGCACCACTCGCGGCTGCCGGAAGCGGACCCAGGCCTTGGTGGGATGGACGTTGGCGTCCACGTCCGCCGGCGCCAGGGCGACGGCCAGCACGACCAGCGGGAAGCGGTCCCGCGGCAGCAGGGGCCGATACGCGGCGAGCACCGCCTGGAGCAGCGCGGGATCGCGCACCGGCCGTCCGTTGATGATCACCACGATGTCGTCACGACCACCACGGGTGACGTCGGGGGGGCTCGCCCACCCGGCCACGCTCACCCCGTGCTCCGTCCGGTCGACCATGAGCAGGCGCTCGGTCGTGTCCCAGCCCCAGAGCGCGCCGATGCGCTGGCGCAGGTCGCCGGCGGCGGGCGCGGTCAGCGCGGCGCGGCCGTTGTTGGTCACGCGCAGCTTCACGCCGGGATGGGCCAGCGCGAGCTGGCCGACGATGCGCAGGCTCGCGGCCACCTCGGTCGTCGGGGTCTTGAGAAACTTGAGCCGCGCCGGCGTGTTGAAGAACAGGTCGTGGACCTCGACCGTGGTGCCGGTCTCGGTCGGGACCGCGAGCTGCTGGCTCACGACGCCGCCCTCGCCGGCCAGGCGCAGCCCCTCGGCGTCGCCGCGCGCGCGGCTCGTCACGGTGAAGCGTGAGACCGCCGCGATCGCCGCCAGCGCCTCGCCGCGAAAGCCCAGGGTGGCGATGGCGTCGAGATCCTCGTCACGCGCCAGCTTCGAGGTGGCGTGACGCTCGAGCGCGATCGGCAGCTCGGCCGCGCTCATGCCGTGACCGTCGTCGATCACGCGCACCAGCGCGGCGCCGCCGTCGTGCAGGTCCACCGTGATCGAGCGCGCGTCGGCGTCGAGCGCGTTCTCCACCAGCTCCTTCACCGCCGAGGCCGGGCGCTCGACCACCTCGCCGGCGGCGATCTTGTTCACCAGTGCGTCGGGCAGCCGGCGGATGCGCATCAGGCGCGAAGACGCTGTTGCCACTTCGCCAACAAATTGAGCGCCTCGATCGGCGTGAGGTGGGCCAGGTCGAGGCTCGCCAGCTCCTGCGCCATCGGGTCGGCGGCGGCCGGCACGAACAGACCGAGCTGCACGGCGTCACCGGCGTCGGTCGTGGCCTGGCCCTGCTCCTCGAAGCGCGCCAGCAGCGCCTTGGCCCGCGCGATCAGCCCGGTCGGCAGGCCGGCCAGCCGCGCGACCTGGATGCCGTACGAGCGGTCGGTGCCACCCGCTTGCACCTTGTGCAGGAACACGATCTCGTCGTTCCACTCGCGCACCGCCACGTGAAAGTTCCGCACGGCGCCGAGACGCGCGGCCAGCTGGGTGAGCTCGTGGAAGTGGGTCGCGAAGAGCACTTTGGGACGCGCGGCGCGGTCGTGCAGCTCTTCCACCACCGACCAGGCGATGGCCAGGCCGTCGAACGTGGACGTGCCGCGCCCGATCTCATCCAGCAGCACCAGGCTGCGGGGGGTGAGGTTGGTGACGATCGAGGCCGTCTCCACCATCTCGACCAGGAACGTCGACTGACCCCGCGCGAGGTTGTCCTGCGCGCCCACGCGCGTGAACACGCGGTCCACCAGGCCGATGCGCGCGGAGCGCGCGGGGACAAAGGCGCCGATGTGCGCGAGCACGACCAGGTGGCCGGTCTGGCGTAGGTAGACGGACTTGCCGGCCATGTTCGGACCGGTGAGGATCACGATGCGCGCCTCGCCGTCGAGCGTCAGGTCGTTGGGCGTCACCGGCTGCCCGGAGCGCGCCTCCAGGACCGGATGGCGTCCTTCCACGATGTCGAGCACCGCGCTGTCGTCCACGAGCGGGCGCACGTGGCCGCGTACGTGGGCGACCTCGGCCAGTCCGGCGACGACGTCGAGCGTGGCCAGCGCGCGTGCGGTGGCCAGCAGGTCGGCCGCGCGCGCCGCAACGCGGCCGCGGATCTCGTCGAACAGCTCGTACTCGAGCCGGCGCCGCCGCTCCTCGGCACCGAGCACCTTGGCCTCGTACTCCTTGAGCTCGGGAGTGATATAGCGCTCCGCACCGGCCAGCGTCTGACGCCGCACGTACTCGGCGGGGACCCTCGGCGCCTGCGCGTGCGTCACCTCGATGCCGTAGCCGAACACGCGATTGAAGCGCACGCGCAGGCTCGACAGCCCGGTCCGGGCGCGCTCGCGCTCCTCGAGCCCGGCGATCCAGCGGCGCGCCTCGGCGGCGTCGTTGACGATCGCGCCCAGCGCGTCGCTCCAGGTCTCGCGAATGATCCGGCCATCCTGCAGGGCCAGCGGCGGCTCGTCCACCAGCGCGGCCTCGAGCATGGCCTTGAGATCGTCGAGGTCGGCCAGCGCCGCGCGCGCCTCGGCCAGGAGCGGTGCCGACAGCCCGGCCGTAGCCTGGCGAACCGCGGCGAGCGGGCCCAGGCAGGCGCGCAGCCCCACGAGGTCGCGTGCGTGGGCGATGCCGAGGGTGGCCCGGCTCGTCAGGCGCGCGAGGTCGCCCACCGGCTTGAGCAAGCGGCGGAGCCCGGCGCGCGCTTCGGGCGCGTCGACCAGCGCGGCGACCGCATCCTGGCGAGCGCCGATGGCGCCGAGGTCGAGCAGCGGCTGCAGCAGCCACTGACGCAGCTGGCGCGCGCCCATCGGCGTGACCGTCTCGTCGAGGACGCCGAAGAGCGAGTTGCGGACGGTCCCGTCGCTGGCCTCCAGCAGCTCGAGCGTGCGCACGGCGGTCTCGTCGAGCGTCAGGCAATCGGCCGGTCGCAGGCGCTGCAAGCGAACCAGGTGACCGAGCCGATCGCCCTGCGTGGCGCGCACGTAGGCGAGCGCCGCGGCCGCCGCCGGCAGCCCCGCCGGGAGATCCCCCACCCCGAAGACATCGAGCGTGGTCACACCGAAGTGGCCGCAAAGCTCTGTCACGGCGCGCCGGCCGCTCCACAGGCCGGGATCCGCGAAGGTGAGGGTGGCGCCGGCGGCCTGCAGTCGCGCCAGGAGCTCCGATGCGGTCCGCAGCGGCTCTGGCAAGACGACCTCGGCTGGGCGGCGCAGCAGCGCGGCGGCCAGGACGGCGTCTTCTCCGGGGCCGTCCTCACCCACCCAGAACTCGCCGGTCGAGACGTCCAGCAGGGCGACGCCGGTCGAGGCGCCGGTGCGGCCCAGCGTCATGAGGAAGTTGTTCGTCGTGCCGCTGAGGTAGGCCGTGTCGGTGAGCGTGCCGGGCGTGATCACCCGCACCACGTCGCGGCGCAGGAGCTTCTTGCCCTTGCCGCCGCCCTCAAGCTGCTCGCAGATCGCGATCTTCTGGCCGGCCTGGACCAGCCGGGCGATGTAGCCCTCGGCGGCGTGGTGGGGAATGCCGGCCATCGGCGCGCCCTGTCGCGCGGTCAGCGTGATCGACAGCAGGCGCGACCCCAGCTCGGCATCCTCGAGGAACAGCTCGTAGAAGTCGCCGAGGCGGAACAGCAGCAGATGGTCCGGGAACCGGCGCTTCAGCTCCCGGTACTGCGTCATCATCGGCGTGGCCGTGACGTCAGCCACCGAGGCGTCCCCGCACCCGCTCCCAGGTCCGCTCGAGCGTCTCCGGTAGCACCCGCGTGTCGTCCAGAACGCTGATGAAGTTGGAATCGCCGCTCCACCGCGGCACCACGTGGATGTGCAGGTGGTCGTCGATGCCGGCGCCGGCGGCCCGGCCCTGATTGAGCCCGACGTTGAAGCCGTCCGGACGGTACTCGGCGGTGAGCGCAGTCACCGCCCGCTGCACCAGCTGCATGGCGTCGCTCAGCTCGGCGACCCCGGCCTCGACCAGGGCCCCGGTGTGACGCTTGATCACCGCCATCAGGTGGCCGGGAGCGTAGGGAAAGCTGTTGAGGATGAGAAACGCGTGCTCGCTGCGTTGCAGGAGGAGGCTCGCGCGGTCGTCCTGGCCGTCGCGCGCGCTACAGAAAACACAGCCGGCAATCGGAGCCTTCGAGGCGGTGATCCAGGTCATGCGCCACGGCGCCCACAGGCGCTTCACGCGGCGAGGACGACCCTCACGTGTTGACGAGCTCGCGCAGGCGCTTGCCGACCTTGAAGAACGGGACGCGCTTCTCGGGCACATCGACCGCGCTGCCGGTCTTGGGGTTGCGGCCCTTGCGGGAGTTGCGGTGGCGGATCCGGAAGCTGCCGAACCCCCGCAGCTCGACCTTGTCCCCCTTGGCGAGAGCGTCGGTGATGTTGTCGAAGACCGTGTTGACGATCGTCTCGGTCTCCTTCTTCGTCAGGTTCGACAACTTCGAGACTTCGTCGATCAACTCCGCTTTCGTCATCGTCGTCCCACCTTCGGCTCTTCGCCCGTTGAGTGGCGTCCGGCGCCGAATCCCTCACAGTCCAGCTTCGGACCCGAAAGGCACGCTAGCATGCCCCTCGAAAGAATGTCAACCGTAATGAGGGGTTAGACCGCAGGGGCGGGGGCCGGGGGTCTAGGACCCCCTCAGTCCATCAAATACAGGGGCGTCTTGAACGCGGGAAGCGAGGGTCGCAGGAGCGCGGCGGCGGCTCCGCCGCCCAACTGGTTGCGCAGCAGGTCCATGAAGGAGAACTTGCGCTTCGGCTGGATGACGGACGGCGGCGACGGCAGACCGGCCAGCTTGCCGGCCGCGGTGACCGCGTCCTCCAGGCTGCCGAGCGCATCGACCATCTTGAGATCCTTGGCCTGCGTGCCGGAGAAGACGCGCCCGTCGGCGAAGCGCACGACCTCCTCACGCCCGAGCTTGCGGCCGGTGGCCACGGCTCCGATGAACTGACCGTGCACGTCGTCGAGCAGCGCCTGCAGCACGCGGCGCTCCTCGGGGCTCATGGGACGCCCGACGTTGCCGATGTCCTTGAACTGGCCGGCCTTCACCACCACATAGTCGACGCCGACCTTCTTCATGAGCTGCTCGAAGTTCGCCAGCTGCATGATGACGCCGATCGAGCCGGTGAGCGTGCCGGGGTTGGCGTAGATCTGGTCGGCGGCCACCGCGATGTAGTAGCCGCCGGAGGCGGCCACCGCGCCGAGCGAGGCCACCACCGGCTTGCCAGCCTGGCGCAGCCTCAAGATGGCGTCGTGAACTTCCTGGGTGGGGGCCACGACGCCACCGGGACTATTGATCCGCATCACCACCGCGCGGACGGTGGGGTTTTCGCGATGGGCCTTGAGCTCCTGCACGACGTCGTCGACATCGAGGATGATGCCCTCGACCTCGACGATCGCCACGCGGGGGCCGAACAGCGGGGCCCCGCCCTCGCCTCGCCGTCCGACACCGCCCATCGCGATGACGAAGAGACCCGCGACCGCGAGGTAGACGAGCAGCGCGGCGACGACGATCGTCAGCCGCCGGGACATCTATTCCTCTTCTTCGTAGTCGTAATCCGAGCGCTGCTTGCCCTTCTTGCGCCGGCCCCCGCTGCCCGCCGGCCGTTCCTCGATCACCTCCGGTGTCGCGATCGCGTGGCCCAGCTCCTTGAGGCTGAGCCCGATACGGCGCTCGTTGGGATCGACACGGATGACCAGCAGTCCCAGCTCGTCGCCGACGTTGACGATCTCGCTGGGGGTGGTGACCGGTCGGCTGGACATCTGGGAGATGTGCAGCAACCCGTCCACGCCCGGCTCCAGCTCGACGAACGCCCCGAAGTCGGTCAGGCGCACGACCTTGCCGGTCACGCGCGAGCCCATGGGGAAGCGCTGGGCCACCGTGGTCCACGGATCGGGCTGGACCTGCTTGAGCCCCAGCGAGATCCGCTTGTTCTCCTTGTCGATGTTGAGGATCTGCGTCTCGATCTCCTGCCCCTTCTTGAGCACCTCCGAGGGATGACCCACGTTACGGGTCCACGACATGTCGGAGATGTGCAGAAGGCCGTCGACCCCCGGCTCCAGCTCGATGAAGGCGCCGAAGTCGGTGAGGTTGCGCACCTTGCCGACCACGCGGTGACCGATGCGATAGCGCTCGTCGATCGTCCCCCAGGGATCCGGCTCGACCTGCTTCATGCCGAGCGAGATGCGCTTGGCCGCGCGGTTGACGTCGAGCACGATCACGCCCACCTCGTCGCCGACGTTGACGATCTTCGAAGGATGACGCACCCGGCGCGTCCACGACATCTCGGACACGTGCACCAGCCCCTCGACGCCCGGCTCCAGCTCGATGAAGGCGCCGTAGTTGGTGAGGCTCACCACCCGGCCGGTCACCTTGGTGCCCGACGGGTAGGTCAGCTCGACCCGCTCCCAGGGATCCGACGACTTCTGCTTGTAGCCGAGCGACACGCGGCCGCTTTCGCGGTCGAAGTGAAGCACGACCACCTCGACCTGGTCCCCGACCTGGAAGATCTCGGAGGGGTGGCCGACGCGACCCCAGCTCATGTCCGTGACATGGAGCAGGCCGTCGATGCCCCCGAGGTCGATGAACGCTCCATAGTCCGTGATGTTCTTCACGGTGCCGGTGAGGACCATGCCCTCGGCCAGCACCTCGAGCGTGTGCTTCTTCTTCTCCTCACGCTCCTCTTCGAGCACGGACCGGCGCGAGAGCACGACGTTGCCCCGGCGGCGATTGAGCTTGATGACCTTGGCGCGGATGGGCTGCCCGATCATGGTGGCGAGATTCTTCACCGGCCGCAGGTCGACCTGCGAGCCGGGCAGGAACGCCTTCACGCCCACGTCCACGCTCAGGCCGCCCTTGACGACCTCCACCACGCGCCCCTCGACCGGGGAGCCCTTCTCATAGGCCTGGGTGATGGCGTCCCACACCTTGATCTTGTCGGCCTTGTCCTTGGAGAGGACGATGAGCCCTTCGGAATCCTCCTTGGCCTCGAGGTAGACCTCGATCTCCTCGCCCACCTTCGGCATGATGCCGTGCCGGTGGAACTCCTCGATGGGGATCGCGCCTTCGCTCTTGTAGCCGACGTCCACCAGCACCTCGCTGGAGCCGACGTGGACGACGCGGCCGCGGACGACCTCGCCCTCTTCGAACTCGTTGCTGCTCGAGCCTTCCTTGAACCAGTCATCGGGCATCCGCTCCTCAGCCGCCTCGCCCTCCATGCGAGGAGTGCCGAGATTCCGCCGCGTTTCATTCGCCATGCTGCCAGTTCCTCCGTTCAGTGTATTTGGAGCGGGCGCCGGGCTCCGGGCACACCCACTCCACCGCTCGCGCGGTCCTTCAGCTCACCGATGGCCGCCATCATCTCTCTACTTGCCGCTTCGTACTGGGCTTTCCTCTGGGGACCCACGGCCCGCTGGAACCTCAGCGGAGGCCCGAAGGTTACCACCACCTTAGCAGGCCGCGGAAGCCGTCTACCTCGGGGCCAGGCCCGCCCACTGCCGCTCACGTAGGCCGGCACCACCGGCACCCCGGACTGGACGGCGAGCAGGGCCGCCCCGGGCTTGGCCTCGCGCAGCTGCCCCTCGTCACCGCGGGTGCCCTCGGGGAAGACCAGCACCGCGCGGCCCTCGGCCAGCGCCCGCTGAGATGCCCGGAGCGCGGCCAGGTCGGGTCCGTCCCGATTCACCGGATACGCTCCCAGCCGTCGGATGAGCGGGCCCAGAATCGGCACGCGGAACAGCTCGGCCTTGGCCAGGAACGTCAGCTGCCGGGGCACCATCCCACCGACCAGCGGCGGATCGAGAAAGCTCGAATGGTTCGCCACGATCAGCAGCGCTCCGGTGGCCGGCACGTGCTCGGTCCCGCGCGCCTCGACCCGGAACAGCAGCCGCATCAGGGCCACGGCCAGCATCTTCATCGTCGCGTAGAACACGGCTACCCGCAGACCCCGAGGTCACGCCGCCGGCGCTGGACGGCTTCGGCCAGCGCGGCCACGACCTGTTCCACGCTGAGGCCCGTGGTGTCGACCTCGACGGCATCCGCCGCCTTGCGCAGGGGGGCCAGCTCACGGCTCGAGTCCTGGGTGTCGCGCGCGGCGATCTCGCGCCGGGCCGCCTCGGATTCCAGCTCGATCCCCCGCGAACGCAGCTCGGCCTGCCGCCGCCGTGCGCGCTCCTCCAGCGAGGCGTCCAGGTAGAACTTCACCTCGGCCTCCGGGCACACCACCGTGCCCGTGTCGCGCCCCTCGAGCACCACGCCGCCGGTGGCGGCCAGCCGGCGCTGCACCGGCGTCAGCTTGTCGCGCACGATCGCCAGCATTGACAGACGCGAGGTCAGATTGGCGATCTCCTGGGTCCGGATGTCGTCGGTCACGTCGCGACCGTCGACCATCACGCGGTCGCCTTCCAGGTCGATCTGTACGCGCTCCACGTGGCGTCGCAGCGCGGGCGTCTCGTCCGCGGCCAGGCCGGCGCGCGCCACCGACCACGCCAGGGCGCGATACATCGCGCCCGTGTCGAGCAGGCGGTAGCCGAGCCGCGCGGCCAGGCGACGCGCGACCGTGCCCTTGCCGGCACCGGCCGGGCCGTCGATGGCGATCACCGGCTCGCGCCCTCCCATCAGCCCTCGCCCCTGATGCGCGAGCTCACCGCACGGCCTCGCGCAGCGTCTTCACGCGCGCCAGATACGACTCCAGCGCGGCCGGATCGGCGACCGCAATCAGCCGCTCGAGATCGGCCAACGCCTCGCGGAAGGCGCCCAGGCTCACCGCCACCTCGTCGCGGTTGGCGAGGAGGATCTCGCGCCAGACGGCGGGATCGGATGCCGCGATGCGGGTGGTGTCCTTGAAGCCGCCTGCCACGATGTCGAGCGCCGCCGGCTCGTAGCGCTGCACCGCGTCCATCAGTGCCCACGCCACCACGTGCGGCAGATGGCTGATGGCGGCCACCGAGCGGTCGTGAACCTCCGCGTCCCACACCACCACGCGCGCGCCCAGCGTCCGCCAGAGCGTGGTCACCCGGTCCACGGCGGAATCGACGCGGTGCTTGGTCGGAGTCACGACGACCGTCGCGCGCTCGAACAGGTCAGCGCGGGCCACACCGTAGCCGCTCTTCTCGCCGCCGGCCATCGGATGGCTGCCGACGAAGTGGACGTCGCCGCGCTCGGCCGTCAGCCGCTCGGCCTCCCGGACGATACTGCGCTTGGTCGATCCGACGTCGGTGATGCAGGCACCCGCTGGCACCGCGGCCCACACCGCCGGGAGCAGCGCGTCGTTGGCGAGCACGGTGGCGCCCAGGACCACCAGGTCAGCTCCGGCCACGCCCTCGGCCAGGTCGGTGGTGACGCCGTCGACTGCACCGTCGCTCACGGCGGGTCGCAGGCGCGCCAGGTCGCGGCCCACGCCGACGATCTCGCGCGCCGCCCCCCGGGCCCTCACCGCCTTGGCCACCGAGCCGCCCAGGAGTCCGACGCCGACGATCGCCAGCCGCTCGATCACGGGGCGTTCTTGGCCAGGACGTGGCGGAGGGCTTTGACCAGCCGTCGATTCTCCTGTGGCGTGCCGATGGTGATGCGCAGCGCCGACTCCATCCCGAAGGGGGTCAGCGGCCGCACGATCACGCCTTCCTTGAGCAGGCGCTGAAAGACATCCGAGGCGCTGTGGCCGACGTCGACCAGGATGAAGTTGGCGCGCGACGGCACGTACTTGATGCCCAGCGCGTTGAACTCGTCGTAGAGATAGTGCCGGCCGGCCTCGATCATCCGCACGCACTCCATCACGTGGGACTCATCGTCGAGCGCGGCCAGTGCGGCCACCTGGGCCAGCGCGTTCACGTTGAAGGGCTGGCGAATACGGTTCATCAGCGCGATGGCATCCGCGTCGGCGACGCCGTAGCCCACCCGCAGCCCGGCCAGGCTGGCCGACTTGGAGAACGTGCGCAGCACCATGACCTTGCGGCCCTGCTTCACCGAGGCCAGCACGTCCGGGAAGTCCGGACCCATGGCGAACTCGATGTAGGCCTCGTCGAACACCACGATCGTGCGCGGCGGCACCCGCGACATGAAGTGCGCCACCTCGTCGGCGGTCACGATGGTGGCGGTCGGGTTGTTCGGGTTGGCGATGAACACCATCTTGGTCATGGGCGTGATGGCGCGGGCCATCGCCTCCAGGTCGAGCCGGTGGTCCTTGAGCATGACCATGACCCGGATGCCGCCGGCCGCCTGCACGATCATCGGATAGACCATGAACGACGGGTGAGGGACCACCGCCTCGTCGCCGGGTCGGAGGAACGTGCGCACGATCAGCTCGATCAGCTCGTTGGAGCCGTTGCCGAGCACCACCTGGTCGATCGACACCCCGTGCTTCTTGGCCAGCGCCTGGCGTAGATAGTGCCCGCTGCCATCCGGGTACCGGTTCAGGTGGGGCAGCGCGGCGATCAAGGCCTTCTGGACGCGGTCGGACGGTCCCAGCGGGTTCTCGTTCGACGCGAGCTTGATGGCGTCCGCGATTCCGAGCTCGCGCTCGAGCTCCTCGGTGGGCTTGCCGGGCTCGTAGGGCGCGATCCCCAGGATGTGTTCGTTGGCCAGAGACTCCCACTGCGTGTGCATGCGATCTCCTTAGGCGGCGGGGTAGGAACCCAGCACCTTGAGGAACAGAGTCCGCTGCGCCATCTCGTTGAGCGCGTTGGCCACGATCGGCGTCTCGCGGTGACCCTCGAGATCCACGAACATCACGAAGTCCCACGTCGGCGCGCGCCGCGCCGGCCGGGACTCGATCTTGGTCAGGTTGAGACCCTCGCGCGCCAGCGGCTCCAGGATCCGGTAGAGCGCGCCCGGCGTGTTGGGCATCGCGAACACGATCGAGGTCTTGTCACGACTCCCACTCGGGCCCGCGGGCTGGCGGCCGAGGACCAGGAAGCGCGTGGTGTTCTGCCGGTTGTCCTCGATGTGCGGCCGCAGCACCGGCACGTTGTAGAGGCGGCCGGCCAGGTCGGAGGCGATGGCGGCCACCGTCGCGTCGGTGGCGGCCAGCTCGGCGGCGGCGGCGGTGGACGTGGTCTCCTCGACCGGCACGTCGGGCAGGTTCGCGGCCAGCCAGCCGCGGCACTGGCCGAGCCCCTGGGGGTGCGACAGCACGCGCTTGATCTCGCCCAGGCCCCGGGCCCGCGACAGCAGGTGCTGGGCGATCTCCAGCGTCAGCTCCCCGCCGATCTGCAGCTCCGTCTCGACCAGGCGATCGAGCGTGACGTTGACGGCGCCGTCGATCGAATTCTCCACGGGCACCACGCCGATCTGGGCGCGGCCGCGCTCGACGTCCTCGAAGACGTCGGCGATCGTCCGGGAGCCGTGATAGGCGGCCGATTCGCCGAAGCGCTCCCGCGCGGCCTGGTGCGTGAAGGTCCCCTGCGGCGCCAGGTAGGCCACGGTCAACGGTGACTCCAGCGCTCGGCAAGCGGACACGATCTCGCGCCACACCGCAATCACCGCCTGCGCGGGCAGCGGACCCCGGCTGGCCTCGGCCAGACGATTCAGGATCGCCGCTTCCCGCTCCGGGACATACGACGGCGCATCCTGCCGTCGTTTGAGGTCTCCGATCTGAAGGGCGGCCTCGGCGCGCTGGTTGAGGAGGGCGAGAATTTGATTGTCTAGTTCACTGATCCTGGAGCGCCAATCGCCCAGGTCCATAGAGACTCCTGCGCACCTCTCGGCGAATCGCGGCCCATTATAGGCGAGGGGTCCTGGGGGGGCAAGCAATCCCCCACTCGTTGTACGTCAACTGGCGGGTGGTGGCGCGCTCGCGGCGGCGCGCAGCGCGCTCACCTCGCGCGGCGTCAGCGGCCGGCACGCGCCCAGGGGCAGATCGCCGAGCCGGAGCGGGCCAAAAGCCACGCGGCGCAGGCGGCGAACCCGGTGGCCGAGCGCCTCGCAGTAGCGCTTGACCTCGTGCTTGCGTCCCTCGCCGAAGGTGAGCCGCAGCACGCTGCTCCCTCCGCTGCTCGCCACCCACTCCGCGCCGAGCGGTACCGCCGGTCCGTCGGCCAGCGCCGCCCCGCGACGCCAGCGCGGCAGGTCGTCGCGGCTCACGCGCCCTTCGACCTCGACCTCGTAGACGCGCGCCAGTCCATAGCGCGGGTGCAGCAGGCGGTGCGTGAGCGCACCGTCGTTGGTGAGGAGCAGCAGGCCCTCGACGTCGGCGTCGAGGCGGCCCACCGGATAGACGCGCGCGCGCACATCGGCCGGCAGCAGATCGGTGACGACGGAGCGGCCCTGCGGGTCGCGGACGGTGGTGACCACGCCACCGGGCTTGTGGAGCACCAGGTAGTGCTTGGCCTCGGCCGCCGGCAACACGCGCCCGTCCAGCGCGATGACGTCGGCGTCGGGGTCGGCGAGAGTCGAGAGCTCGCGGGTCACGACGCCGTTGATGGCGACGCGGCCCTCCAGAACGAGACGCTCAGCCCCCCGTCGGGAGCTGAGCCCCGCCTGGGCCAGGATCTTGTTGAGTCTCAGCTTCGCCATGACTCTCGCCGCCGACGACCGCCTCGGCGGCGCCGAGGTCCGGGATGACCAGCTCGCCGTCCACCCGGGGCAGATCGCCGACGTCGCGCAGCCCGAAGGCGACCAGGAACTCCCGTGTCGTCTCGTAGAGGAACGGCCGGCCCGGCGCCTCCTTGCGACCGGCCACGCGGACGAGCCGGCGCTCCAGGAGGTTGTCGAGCACCGCATCCGAGCTGACGCCGCGCACCGCGTCCAGCTCCGGCTTGGACACCGGCTGCTTGTAGGCGACGATGGCCAGCGTCTCCAGCGCCGGCCGCGACAGCCGCACGCGCGTGCGCGCGCGGGCCAGACGCACCAGCCACGGCGCCAGCTCGGGCCGCGTCACCATGCGGTAGCCGCCGCCCACCTCGACGATCGACAGTCCGCGCGGCTCGGCCTCGTAGCGGGTCATCAGCTCCGAGACCAGCTCCCGCGCGGCCGCAGCGTTCTCCAGATCGAGCACCTCGCGGATGCGCTCGGCCTCGAGGGGCACGTCGGAGGCGAAGAGCAGGGCCTCGACCACGTCGATGGGATTGGGCACTCGGTTCTCCCTCATGGGGCCGCGGGGGGCTGGCTCGCGACCGACGGCGGCTCGCCCTCGGTCGGCACGGAGACCGCCGGCGCGGCGGTCTCGGTCTGGCGTTCGATCACGATGTCACCGAAGAGCTCGGTCTGCTGCGTGCGGATCTTGCCCTGCCGGCAGAGCTCGAGCACGGCCAGCAGGGTCACCACCACTTCCGAGCGCTTGCGTTCGCCGCCCGTCATGGAGCTGAACAGCAGCGACCACGTGTCGCGCAGCAGCGAGAGGATCTCGGTCATCCGCTCCAGCACCGAGGGCGGGTTCGGCTCGACCTGCCGCGGCCGCAGCCGCTGCTGCTCCTCGATCAGGCGCTTGAGCGTCCGCTCCAGCCAGTGGACCGAGAGGTCCTCCAGCGGCACGTCTTCGAGCGACGGCAGCGTGCTCGACGGGCGCCCCCAGATGAGCGCCTGCTCGGCCTCCCGCCGGGCCAGCCACACGCCCTGGGTCTTCACGCGCGCGTACTCGCGCAGCCGCTCTTCCAGCTCTTCCTTCAGCGCGAGCGCTTCGTCGTCGAGCTCCTCCGGCGCGTTGGGATCGGGCGGGACCAGCAGCTTGGACTTGAGATAGATGAGCGTGGCCGCCATGACCAGGTAGGCGCCGGCGGTCTCGAGGTCGCGGAACTCGATCGCCTCGAGGTGGGCCAGGTACTGGTCGGTGATCGCGCGCACCGGCAGCGCGGCGAGATCGATCTCGTTGGTGCGGCACAGATGGAGCAGCAGATCGAGCGGGCCCTCGAAGGTGCCGACCCGGAGTCGCAGCTCGGCTTCGTTGTCGCTCATGGCGTCAGCTTCACGGCGTCGCGGACTTCCTTCATGGTTTGCTGCGCGACGACCCGCGCCCGCCGCGAGCCCTCGATCAGCACGTCCTTCACGGCGTCGGGCTTCTCGGCGAAGACCTGCCGCCGCTCCCGGATCCTCTCGAGCGGCGGAAGCATGTGCTTGAGCAGGACGTCCTTGCAGTCCAGGCAGCCGAACCCCGCCGTGCGACAGTTGGTGGCGACGCTCTGTCGCTCGGCCTCCGGCGTGAAGATCTTGTGCAGGTCGAACACCGGGCAGATGTCCGGATTGCCGGGATCGCTCCGCCGCTTGCGGGCGGGGTCGGTGACCATGGGACGGATCTTCTGTCTGATCACGTCGCTGGGATCGGACAGCTGGATGGCGTTGCCGTACGACTTCGACATCTTCCGCCCGTCGGTGCCCGGCACCTTGGGGATCTCGGTGAGCTTCACGTCCGGCTCGGGGAACACGGGGCCGAAGGCGTTGTTGAACCGGCGCGCCACCTCCCGCGTGAGCTCGACGTGGGGCGCCTGATCGATGCCGACCGGCACCCACTTGGTCTTGTACATGAGGATGTCGGCCGACTGCAGCAGCGGATACCCGAGCAGGCCGTAGGACGGCGAGGCGATCCCCTGCTGCTCGATGCGCTCCTTGTAGGTCGGCACCCGCTCGAGCCAGCCGACCGGCGTCACCATCGAGAAGAGCAGATGCAGCTCGGCGTGCTCGGGAACCAGCGATTGGATGAACAGCGTCGAGCGCTCCGGATCGAGGCCGGCGCCCAGCCACTCGACGGCCATGTCGATGGTGTTCTGCGGCACGTCGCTCGTGCTGAGATCGTCGGTGAGCACGTGCCAGTCGGCCGAGAAGTAGAAGCACTCGTAGTCGTCCTGCAGGCGGACCCAGTTCGCCAGCGCGCCGAGATAGTTCCCCAGGTGCAGGCTCCCACTCGGACGCATTCCCGACAGCACGCGCTCCCGTCCCGGCATCAGCGCCTCGCTCTCTCCCAGATCTTGGCCGAACGCATGAACACATAGTAGCCATAGAGCACGGCCAGAAGGAATCCCCTCCACCCATCCAGGAAGCCGCCCCGCCACACGTACATCCCGAGGAAGCGGCCGAGCGGCCGGACGACCAGGTCCGCGAACGGTCGCGTCCCGCGCCCGCCGGCCAGCCAGTCGTCGGCCGCCAGCGTCGTGTAGCGATCCGTGCGCTCGAGGAAGTCCGCCACGTCGCGATAGCTGCGGTGCTCGAGATGCCCGCGCAGCCGGCCGACCGAACCGTCGACGACCACGGACTCGTGCACCGCGCGCGCCACGAAGCGACCACGCCCGCGGCGAAACAGCCGCAGCTGCCAGTCGGGATAGAGGCCGCCGTGCCGCACCCAGCGGTCCCAGAAGACGTTGCGCCGCGGCACCGAATACCCCTGGTGCCTTCCCGCAGCCGCCAGCTCCGCCTGGATCTCCTCGCGGAGCGCGGGGGACACGACCTCGTCGGCGTCCAGCGAGAGAATCCACTCGCCGTGCGCCTGGTCGATTCCGAAGTTCTTCTGGGCCGCGAACCCCGGCCACGGCCGCACGAACACGTGATCGGTCAACTCGCGCGCGATGGCGGCGGTCTTGTCGTGCGACTCGGCGTCCACCACGATCACCTCGTCGGCCCACGCCACCGACTCCAGACAGGCGCGGATGCGCTCCTCCTCGTTGAGCGTCACCACCACCACGGACAGTGACGGGCCGCTCATCCCAGCAACTCCAGCACGATCGGCAGCACCACGGAGGGAACCAGCGAGGCCATCGTCCCATCGTCGCTACTGAGCGTACGGTGGCGGGAGCCGTAGGGACCGTTGCGCCGAGCGGACGTCGGGCCGAAGAGTCCGACGCACGCCGTGTCGAGCGCGGCCGCCAGGTGCAGCGGCCCCGTGTCCGCGGCGACGAGCACGCTGGCGCGGCGCAACAGCGCCAGAAGCGTGTCAAGATCCGTGGGCGGCGCCACCACCACGCCGGGGCCCGACGCCGGCTCGGCGCTCGCGATGCCGCGGGCGAGATCCTCCTCGCCCGGTCCCCACGTGATCACCACGTGGGCCCCGGCGTCCTGGACGAGGCGCCGGGCCAGCGTCGCGAAGTGGGCCACCGGCCACCGCTTGTCGGCGCGACCCGCCCCGGGATTGAGGACCACCAGCCGATGGCGGGGCTTGATGCCGACCGAGGCCAGCCACTCTTCGGCAAACGCCTCGGCGGTGGGCGCCGACGGCAGGCGGAACTCGTGCCGCCGCTCACTGATGCCGAGCGCGTCCAGCAGGGCCAGGCACTGATCCACCACGTGCGACGCCGTCCGCGGCGGCGTGACCCGCTCGGTGGTGAACAGGCTTCCGAGCGGTTCGCGGACGACGGCCCGCGCGAAGCCGACCCGCACGGGCGCGCGGGTGGCAGCCACCAGCACCCCGCTCTTGATCAGCCCCTGCGCGTCGATGGCGACGTCGAAGCGGGCCGCGGCCAGCCGTCGTTGCAATCGGTACATCTCGCGCACCGTGGCGCCGAGAGCGCCGGCGCTCCGGGCCCGCCGCCACCTCCGCGTATCGGCGACGACGACGTCGTCCAGGGCGGGATGCTCGCGCAGGATCGCCGCCTCGCGCCGCTCGACGACCCAGGTGAGATGCGCCGCGGGACGGGCGGCGCGCAGGGTGGCCGCCAGCGGCAGCGCGTGGACGACGTCGCCCAGCGACGAGAGCTTCACCAGGGCAATCCGCGGCGCCTCAGCGAGCGCCACCGAACCGCTCGCGGATACGCGCGATGAGGTCGCGCGTGGCATGGTCCTTGGGATCGCCGACGATGGCCACGCGTCCGCCGGCGGCGCGCACGCTGGCCGCCTCGGGGACGGACGCCTCGGTGTAATCGGTGCCCTTGGCGTGAACGTCGGGGCGCACCAGCGACACGAGCCGGTCGGCGGTGTCCTCGTCGAACACCACGACGTGATCCACCGCGCGCAGCGCGCGGAGCAGCTCGACCCGCTCGCCGGCCGGCATCAGCGGCCGCCCGGCGCCCTTGAGCCGCGCGACCGTCGCATCGCCGTTGATGCCCACGAAGAGCACGTCGCCCAGCGCGCGCGCCGCGGCGAGATAGCGCGCGTGGCCGACGTGCAGGAGATCGAAGCATCCGTTGGCGAGCACGATCCGCTTGCCCTCGGCGCGCAGGCGAGCGGCCAGCGCACCCGCCTCGTCCGGAGTGAGGGCGGACCGCTCCCCGTCCCTCACGCCGGGCCGGCGCCGAGGGCCTGGGCCAGCTCAGCCGGTGACACCGTGGCGGTGCCGCGCTTCATGACCACGAGGCCTCCGGCCACGTTGGCCAGCGTGGCCGCCTCGATGGGCGCCGCCCCGGCAGCGAGCGCGGCGGTGAACGTGGCGATCACCGTGTCGCCGGCGCCGGTGACGTCGGCGATCTCGTCGGTGCCGTGGATGGGGATGAAGGTGGTGGCGCCATCCCGCTCGAGGAGCGCCATCCCCCGGCTGCCGCGCGTGACCAGCAGCATGCGCGCCTCGAGGCGCTCCAGGAGCTGGCGCCCGGCCTTCTCCACCTCGCGCTCGTCGTCCATCGGTGCGCCCGCCAGCTGCTCGAGCTCGGCCTCGTTGGGCGTGGCCGCGGTGACGCCGGTGAAGCGCGGCAGCTGGTAGCGGCTGTCCACGCTGAGCACGGCCCGGTGCCGCTGCGCGAGCGCGCGCACGCGCTCGAACACGCGC
>Ga0075428_100000921_pt1 | contig 31074 bp, 24 predicted proteins | sample RhiMetdeltSRZDD2_FD_75291 | JGI IMG/M metagenome (GOLD analysis project Ga0075428, IMG submission 75291) | Populus rhizosphere microbial communities from Tennessee, USA - Rhizosphere MetaG P. deltoides SRZDD2 | ecosystem: Host-associated > Plants > Roots > Rhizosphere > Soil | place: USA... | reverse complement strand
CGGGCCGGCGCTCGTCGCGAACGTCACGATCGGATCGCCGAGCTCCGGCAGAAGCGCCACGGCCTCACGTTGCTCGAGCGCCGGATCCGCCTCGGCCGACAACGTCCAGCGGCGTGGAGCGCCGGGAGACAGCGCCGCATGAAGCTGCCGGCGCTCGCAGACGAGCAGCGCGTTGTGCAAGCGAGAGAGACCGCCATCGGGATTGACGACCTGCACGTCGTACGGCCCCGGCGGATGCCCGGGAAGCAGGGACGTCGCCCCGGTGCGCTCTCCGCTCCGCCGCAGGTCCGGGAGCACGGGTTGCAATCGCACCATGGTTTCGTCGACGATCAGCGTGTCGCCGATCGGGAACGCTCCAAAGGAGGCCTTCTCCATCGGGTGCTGCTGGACGAGGCGCAGCCCCTCGGGCCGGGAGATGTCGTAGACGCGCAGCTCGTCGAGGGCGGGGGTCTGGCCTCCCGACGTGACCGCGAGCAAGGGGCCGACGCGGGCGAGACCGAGGGCGTGGAGGTCCGGGATCACCACGGACACGATCATGCGCGTCGGGTCCGCCGCGTCGATTCGGAGCACTCCGGCCTCCCGGTCCGCGATCCAGACGTCGGTCCCGTCGACCACCAGGCGTCCGCCCGCGCCGAACCATCCCGTCACACCGTCGTTCCTGGGCGACCCGGGATCGGCGAGATCGAACGTGAGCAGGAAGATCGGTCCCTGAAACGACGGCACCTGCATGACGTACGCGCGGGAGCCGTCCGCGGAGAGCGCGAGCCGCCAGTCGTACAGGCGTCCGAGCGGAAGGGAGCTCGTGACGTGCATCGCGGCGGGATCGCGGGCGTCGATCGCCAGCATCGCACGAGAGATGAGGTCCAGGGCGTAGACGAATCCGCCCGCGGAGGCGACATGGTAGGAATAGATCCCGCCGATCGACCCCAACCGGACCGGATGCGACGGATCCCCCACGTCGTAGGCGACGATCCGGTTTCCCGACGAGGACACGTCGGAGACGAACAAGCGAGCGCCGTCCACCGCGAGCGCTCCCACGGATCCCGCGTCGGAGATGACGGCGATCTCGTGGGGCGAATCGGGGTCGGACCAATCCTGGATCCGGACGCGACTCGAGTCGTCCACGGCGTAGACGATCGGGCCGCTGCTCGCGAGGGGGGTTCCCGGGAGCCCCTCTAAGGGTCGGAACGCGGCAGGCCGCAGCGGAACGCTCACGTCCAGGACCAGGAAGCCTCCCGCGTTGCTGTCGGCGGACGCGTAGACGTGATCGCCGTGCACCGCGAATCCCCGGATTCCGAAGGGCCCGACTTTGGTGAAGCCCCGCGGCGCCTCCGGTCGCCTCACGTCGAACAGGCGGATTCCATCGAGGTCGAGGAACAGACGTCCACGGTCGGCGACCGCGTTGCGGAAGTATCCGCCGAGCCATGTCTCGGCATCGTACAAGACCCGGGGGGAGGACGGGTCGGAGAGGTCGAGCGAGCGGAGCGTATGCGGATACTCCTGAACGACGAACCCCGTCGAGCCCTCGACGGCGAGGCCGATCCAGTCCTCGGGGTCGTAGTTCGTCCACTCGCGGCGCGAGAGCTCGACCGGCGCCCGCGGGTCCGTAACGTCGACCGCTGTGAGCCGCATCCCCGGCTCTCCGGCCTCTTGCGTGAGGAGCCAGGCAACCCCCTGTTGGATCGCGAGGTCGTGCGTGCACCCGGTAAGGGGAAGCTCACCGAGCCGGACGGGCGCTGCCGGGTCGGCGACCGAGAATGCGGTCAGCGCGCCGACCGAGAAGAACCCGCAATACCCCCACCAGGACCCGACGAACAGGACCCCGTCGGCGAGCACGAGCCGCTCCGGCACGAGCGGCGTCGCGACCGCTGCGACGAAGGTGGGCTCGGTGGGCCGCGAGACGTCGTAAAGCTGGACCTCCCCCGTGGGGTAGTAGCTCGACACCGCCAGGACTCCCGCCTCGGTCGCCATCGCGATCGGGCTGCGCGGGCCCGGCACGCTCGCCGCCAGGACCGGATGCCGGGGATCGGAGACATCGATGACGTCGATCTCGAGATAGCTCGCGACCGCGACATACCGCGCGTCGAGCCGGACCACGGGTCCGGCGTCGAGGGGCACGGGCTGGAGAGACCCGGCCACGAACGGCCCGCCGTCGAGAAGGGCGACCGAGGCGCCCTCCTCGAGCCCGTCTCCGGTGAGCGTCAGGGCGGCGGCCTCGTCGGTGAAGACCTGCCTGGGCGTGACGGTTTCGAGGGAAGGCTCGGAGGCCGAAGCCCTGGCTGATGCGACGATCGCAAGCGCCAAAGCGAACGCCTTGCGGATATTCATGAGACCCCCGACCCGCTGTCGGGACGCTACGGCGGAACGCCGCCCGACGCAAGCGGTTGTCCGCAGGTCGAATCGACGCTAGGGTTCCCGCATGACCCTACGACTCGCTTCGATCCTGCTCGCGATCCTGATGGCGGCGGCGCCCTCGAGCGTGCCGAAGGACGATCAGCTCCCCACGCTTGCGAAGTCGCTCGCCGACAGGCTCGCGACGCGGCAGCTCGCGGCCCCCGCGGGGGGGCAGGTCGCGGTCTCGTCGATCCTCAATGAAGAGCGGACGCTCCGCTCGCTGAAGACGATCGCCGAGGGGGGTGGCTGGCCGGCGTCGTGGCTCATCGTGCAGGACAAGAACCAGCCGCACGATCTCGTGCTCAGGGTGGCGCTCGCGCCGGACGGGACGATCGCCGATCCGGACACGATCTTCCTCGCGCCGCGCCGGGACTGGGACGACGACGCGCTCGATCAGGCGGTGCGCGCCGCCACGGGTAAGAAGCCGCCGCGCGACAAGCAGCGCAACGTGGTCGTCCAGTCCTTCTCGACCAAGATCGTGACCGACTACGTCTATACGCTTCCAGCCGTCGGGCCGGCGGCCAAGGGGCTCCTCGCGCTCCTCCCCGAGGGCTCGTTGATCCGCGAATCGGCTCCGGTCGACCTGCGTGACGGGTTCCGGCACACGGTCGCGGTGGTCCTCTCGCGGCCGACCTTCGTCCCGGCGGACTGCGCGACCGAGGAGGGGCGGCGGATCGGGCATCGCGACTCCGGCGGGATCCTGCTCGTGCTGGCGGGAGAGAAAGCTCTCGAGGACAGCCTCGACATCACCGAGACCGTGAAGGGCGCGTCGGGATCGGCGCTGCTCCCGCGGTTCACCTGCCAGCCCGGGGACACCGCGCCGGGGGCGATCGACACGCTTGTCGATTCCAAGTTCGAAGGGCGCGAGGCGGTGCGCCTGCTGCGCTTCGAAGGCTCCACGGCTCAGTCCGAGCTCGACCACCTTCCCGTCATGGTCGGGATCAAGAAGACCGAAGCCGGCTTCAAGCTGTTCGCGAAGCCGATCACGCGCTAGGCGGCTGGAAGCTCGTCCTTCGGCTTCCGGTTCGACCCGAACCAGATGTAGGCGACGAGCGCGAGGAAGCCGACGATCGAGACGACCTGCGAGACGCCGTCGTTCTCGTAGAACGGGGTGCGGATCCAGTCCTCGCTGAAGCGGGGCGCGAGGCGCAGCCCCGCCCCGAAGACCCCTCCGAGCGCTCCTCCGGCCATGAGCCCCGAGGCGATGACCACCCCACGCTCGCGAATCCACTCGCCGTCCCGTCCCTTCCTCGCGGACTTCCTGGTGACCAGGTGATGCAGCCATCCTCCGACGAGCGCGGGGGAGTTCAGCTCGAGGGGGAGGTACATGCCGAGCGCGAAGGTCAGCGCCGGGACCTGGAGCATCTCGAGCACGACAGCGATCATCGAGCCGACGCCGAACAGCGTCCATGCGATCGGCTCGCGGTTCATGAAGCTCTGGACGAGCGCCTTCATGATCGACGCCTGCGGCGCCGCGAGGATCTTCTCCGGGGCCGTGCCGTCCGGCGCGTCGCCGAAGAAGAACATCTGCGAGAGCATCACGATCGTCAGCCCGGCCGCGATCGACGCCGCGATGACCCCGAGGAACTTGAGCCGCTCCTGCACCTGCGGCGTCGAGCCGAGCCAGTAACCGGTCTTGAGGTCGGTCACGGTCTGTCCCGACACGGAGAGCGCCGTGCAGACCATCCCGGCGATCGCCATCACGAAGAACATCCCCGTCGGCCCCGACACGCCGAACCGGAGGAGGACGACCGACGAGATCATGATCGTCAGCATCGTCATCCCCGAGACGGGGTTGCGGGCCGTGGTCGCGATCGCGTTCGCGGCGACCGAGGTGAAGAAGAACGAGAACAGGAGCATCAGCAGGAGCCCGACGACCACCGCCGCGAGATTTCCGGCCCCCAGCGTGCCGAAGAAGACCGCGGCCAGGAGCGAGGTGACGACGGTCCCGATCAGCATCGTCATGATCGAGATGTCGCGATCGGTCCGCTCAAGCTCGATGTGCCCCTCGCCGTGGCGGAACGCCTTGATCGCGATCCCGAACGAGCCCGCGACGACGCGGAGGGACTTCAGGATGCCGAAGATCCCCGCGGTGGCGATCGCGCCGACGCCGATGAACCGCACGTACCCGCGGAAGATCTCGTTCGCGCTCATCGCGGAGATCGCCTTGGTGCCGGGCGCGACCACGTCCGGGAAGTGTGCGCCGAGGTAGTAGATCAACGGGACGAGCACGAGGTTGGACAGCACGCCGCCGGCGCAGAGGATCATCGACGACCGGAGCCCCATCACGTAGCCGAGCCCGAGGATGAAGGCCACCGCGTCGAAGCGGAGCACGATCTTGGCGTCGTCCGCCGCTCGGCGGACGAGCGGGACGAACTGGAGATCGACGAACTCCTTCCAGACGCGGAAGGTCGTCACGAAGAAGTCGTAGACCCCGGCGATGATCGTCGCCTGGATCAGGAGACGGGCCTGCGAGCCCCCCTTCTCCCCGGTGACGAGGACCTCCGTGATCGCGGTGGCCTCCGGGTACGGGTAGGCCCCGTGCGTCTCGCGCACGAAGTAGCGCCGGAGCGGGATCAGGAAGAGGACGCCGAGGCACCCGCCCGCGAGGCAGATGAAGATCGTCTGGAGAGGATGCGGGGAGAGCTGGAGCGAGTAGAGCGCCGGGAGCGTGAAGATCGCCCCGGCCACGACCGATGCGGAGACCCCGCCGATCCCGGTCATGATCACGTTCTGGAGCAGCGGCGGGTCCTTGGAGAGGACGCGCGTGAGACCGATCGCGAGGATCGAGATCGGGATCGCCGCCTCCATGACCTGCCCGACCTTCAGGCCGGAGTAGGCGGAGGCGACGGTGAAGATCACGCAGAACAGCAGCCCCCAGAACACCGAGACCCCCGTGGCCTCCGGGAGACGGACCCTGGCGGGGACGATCGGCTGGTAGACCTCCCCCGGCGCCAGCGGCTCGTAGGCGTTTCGCGGAAGGCTCTTGGTGTCGGGTGCGTCCATCAGCGGCTCCCTGAGTCGCGGCTCGCGGTGACGGTGGCGTGGATCCACAGGCCGAACGCAGCGGCCAGCCCCACCGCGCCGAATCCCCAGAACATCTTCTCTGGGGCGTGGAGGGACTCCCGCGCCCAGGTCGCGATCGGCCCTCCGATCCACCCGGAGATCAGGCTCCCGAGCGCGATCGGGAAGAATGCGAACCCGAGATACATCCCTTCCTGCCCCTCGGGGGCGAGGCTGCCGAGGTACTTGTAGAAGTGAGCGGAGTAGATCATCTCCCCGATCGAGAACACGATGACCCCGGCGGCCGCCGCGATCACGGACGCGGACGAGCCGATGATCCCGTATCCCGCCGCGCCGACGAACGCGGCGATCCACACCGCCCTCGCCGTGGTCCAGTGCCGGATCAGGTAGCCCACCACGACCTGGGCGACGATGACGAGGAGCGCATCGAGCGAGATGATGAAGTTCGCCCGCTGCTGCGTCATCCCGAGGTCCTGGGTCAGGTAGATCGTGAACGCGCCGAAGAACTGGAAGAAGAGGCTCCAGAACCCCGCGACCAGAACGAACAGCGTCATCAGGCGCGGCGTCGCCAGGATCCCTCCGAAGTCGCGGAGCAGTTCCCCGAGCCGCCGCTGCTGCACCCGACGGCTCGTCGCCGACTCGCGGTAGAGAGCGATCACGAGCAGGAGAGCGAGCACGATCGCGACCGAGCAGGCCGGGAAGACCATCGCGACGCCGGCGGCCGCCGAGACCGCCCCCGACATGTTCGGCCCCAGGAAGCCGCCGACGTTGACCAGCGTGTAGTAGATCGAGAAGCCGACGGGGCGCCTGTCCTCGCTACAGGTCCGCTGGACGGTCCCCGTGATCGCGGGCTTGATGATCGACGCTCCGAGCGCGACCGCGCCGAGGGAGATGACGACCAGCGGGAAGGCCGGCGCGGCCGCCACCATGAGGTATCCGACCGCGAGGAGCACGTAGGCCAGCAGCATCGCCCGCCGGTAGCCGAGCCAATCCGCGAACAGCCCGGAGAGGATGGTGAGCCCGTAGACGATGAAGCCGAGGTTCCCGCCGATGCGGATCGCCGCCCCCTGGTCGAACCCCCGGACCTGGGTCAGGTAGGGCACCAGGACCGGGGCCATTCCGTAGTAGGCGATCCTCTCGAACAGCTCGGAGATGTTCGCCGCCCAGAACGGGCGGCTGAACCCGCGGACGTAGTCCCAGATGCTCGCGCGGGTGTCGGGCACGCCGCGGATCGTAACCCGAGTCGCTAGAGGAGCCTAGACGTCGAATTTGCCGGGGCGGCCGGCGGCATGCCGCGGGGTGAGCCCGATGGGCTGCATGACCTGCGGCCGCCGGACGCGCCTGCGCTGGGTCTTGGGCATGAGGGCAAGCAGAGCGATGCCGGCGACGTAGGCGAGCGTGCCGAAGAGCGGGGGAATCGGCAGCTCGTGGCTACGCGCGGGCATCGCGAGGTTGTGCGTGTGCTCGGTGATCGCCAGGTCCGCGCTCCGGCCACGCGTCGCGTAGGCGACCCCCTGATAGAGAAAGGTCGCGACGCCGAGTGCGATCAGAACGACCGCGAGAGTTGTTCGTCCCGACATAGGTCCTCCTGTCGCCTCGGCGCGCTTGACGGTCTACGGAGTCGTGAGTCTCCGGCCCTGGATCAGCCGGATCAGCACGACGATGATGGCCAGCACCAGCAGGATATGAATGAACCCGCCCATGGTGTAGCTGCTCACCAGACCCAACAGCCACAGCACCGCGAGGATCACTGCGATCGTCCACAGCATGGCGTCCTCCTCCTTCGCGCGTCATCCATCGACGCTGTGGCGATGCTACGTGCGCAGCATGCCCTTCCCCATGGGGTTTAACCCTACTGATTCGAAAAAAAGTTTTGGGTGCGCGCACCTTTGCGGTTGCGCTCCTCGAAGATCACCCGCGGCTACGGCGAACCGAGCGCCGCGGCGGCGCGCTTCAGCTCCGAGTCCTTCGCGGCGACCGACAGGTATCCGCGGATCCGCGCCGCCATCGCGCGCACCTTGTCCACGCTCGTGAAGTCCACGCTCGACAGCTCCCGCCGCAGCGGCGGCTCCGTGAACCAGAACACGCCCATCGCCGCGCGCACCACGCGCCGCGGCCCGGTCAGGAGCCGCAGGGCCTCGAGACGCGCCTGATCCGGCGCCGCGCGAAGGAGCGCCCGCAGCGCGAGCGCCTGCTCCAGCTGGATCGACTTCGCATCCGACCGGCGCCGCAGCGTGATCATCAGGTCCTCGATGGCGTCCGGCGCCGGCTGGTCCCCGAGCCAGCGGAGCGCGGTCAAGCGATCGGGGCTCTCCGGGTGCGTCAGCGTCTCGATCGCGAGCGCCGTCACATAGTCACGCGGCGCCCCCGCCACCGCGAGGATCAGCTCGCCCGGCAGCCCCTTCGGCAGCGCCGCCGCGTCCAGCTCGACCAGCCGGGAGAGCATTCTCTTCGCGAACGGGATGTCGATCAGGTCCCCGGCGGTCGCCCGGAGCGAGCGGGCCTGGCGAACCATCAGGTCGCGCGCGGAGACCAAAGCCTTTCGCTCCGCCTCGTCCTGGGCGGCCCGCTCAGGCTCGACCGGTCGGTCGGGATCCGGGTCTCGAGCGGTGACGTCGCGCCGCTCGAGCGTTCGCTTCGTGGTCGCGACGAGCCCCGGCTGGGCGATCTGCCCCGGGGCGCGGGGCTGGCCCTCGTCGTAGGGGATCGGGGGCATCTTCTCCGGAGGCCGCGGGTCGGGGGGCTTGATCTCGAGCCCGACGCGCGCGCCGCGCTCTTCGGCGACGGCGGTCGCCTCCTTGCTCTCGATGACGAGCGCCCCTTCGGCGGCGTTCAGCTCCGCGCTCGACCGGACGGCGAGCCGTGGCAAGCCTCCGCGCGCGAGGCCGGCACACAGCTCCTCGAGCGGCTTGCCGGAGAGGACGCGCGTCGCCACGGTGAACGACGCCGTCTCCGGCTTCAGCGGCTCCGTGACGAACCAGTCCGCTTCCGCCACCGGCAAGCGCGGGACCTGGGACCGGAGCGTCAGCTCGGTGATCCGCGCGCGGTCCCCGCGGAGCTCCAGCAGGATCGCGTCCCACTCGTCCGCCGACTCCAGGCTCCCCGACCAGGTCCATCCGGTGAGCGCGGCGGGACACGTGGAAGACGGGACCGCCGGCGGGAGCGTCGCGGCGGCGGCCGCGAGCAGCGCGGGGATCACGCGCCGTGCTTGAGAGAGCGGACCATCGCGAGGAACGCCTCGCGCTGCGCCGCGACCGTCGCGTCGGGACCGGTGAGCTTGAAGAACCAGTTCGCGTCCGGACCCGGCGCGATCGCCCCGAGGAGCCTGTAGCCCGACTTCGGCGTCGCGGGGGCGGAGGTCATCGTCATCCCGCCGTTGTACGTCCCGGCGACCTCGACGACGAGAGCCTCGCCCCCTCCCACCGGGAGGCGCGACGTCGTCATCGCCTCCGTCGCCGGGCGCCCGTCCGGGAGCGTGAACTGCCCCGCCCAGCGGGACGCGTTGGCCATCGGGTCGCCTCCCTGCCCGGGACCGAAGTAGAACACCGCGCACTCGCCGTCCCCGGCTTTCCCCGGGACGCGGTACTGGGCGCGCCGCATCGGCGACGACGGCGTCTCCGCGACCCAGCCCGCCGGGACCGTCCACGCCATCCCCGTGTCCCCGGTCCCCGCGCCTTCCGGGACCGCGGGGACCGCCTGCGATGCCGGCGGCGCCTCCGCGCGCGGGGAGACCGTCGGGAGGTGCTGCGCGTCGCGCGGGACCGCTCCCTGGTCGGAGCAGGCCGCGAGCGCGCCGAGCGCGCCGAGCGCGAGGATGCCGAGGAGCCGACTCATCCCAGCGCCGCCACCTCGACCGCGCGCTTCTCTTCCGGCGCGAGCGGCGGAGGCTCGACCGCCTCGCCGTCCACGAGCCACCGCGCGAGCGCGGCGACGCCGGGGGCGTCCGAGCGGCACAGCCACGCTTCCAGATCGTCCGCGGGAGCGTCCCCCCAGGCGCGAGGATCGTCCGCGTTGACCGCGTCCCGCGCCGCGTTCCTGCGGTAGCGGCGGAAGAAGTCCTGGTGGAAGACGAGGAACCGGCGCGTCCGCGCCCGCCCCCGCTCGTCGTCGCGGAAGTGGGCGCGGCACAGGTCCACGTAGCGGCGCACGACCGCGAGCCGCTCGTCCGGGGACAGCTCGATGTCCCGCTCCTCCGCGAACTCCCGGAAGATCCACGGCTTCGCGAGCGCCCACCGGCCGACCATCACCGCGGCGCAGCCGGTCTCCTCCATGCGCTGCTTGGCGTCCCGCCAGGTGAAGACGTCCCCGTTTCCGATCACCGGCACGGGGACCGACTCGACGAGGGCGCGGACCTGCTCCCACGACGCCGCCCGCCGATAGCGCTGGGCCCGCGAGCGGGCGTGCAGGGCGATCGCGTCCACCCCCGCCTCGACCGCGGCGCGCGCGACCTTGAGGAAGGTCGGCTCCCCGTCCGACCAGCCGAGCCTGAGCTTGATCGTGACCGGCACGGAGACGGCGGTCTTCATCGCCGCCACGATCGCACCAACTTTCGTGGGGCGCTGGAGCAGCGACGCTCCGAAGCCCCGGCGCGTGACCTCGTCGATCGGGCAGCCGCAGTTGACGTCGACGAAGTCCGCCCCCTGATCGACCGCGGCCCGCGCCGCCTCCGCCATCACCTCCGGGACCTTCCCCGCGAGCTGCACCCCGAAGACCGGCTCCGATGGGTGACGGCGGAGCAGGGGGAGATCCCCCCGCTCGCGGCCGTGCGTCTTGTGCGCGTAGGCCATCTCCCCGACGCAGACCGAAGCGCCCCATTCGCGTGCGAGCAGGCGAAACGGGAGATCGGTCCCGCGGGTCATCGGGGCCATGATCAGCCGTCCTCGGAAGATCTGCTCGGCGGTCATCTCAGTACCGGACGTCCTCGTCGCGGGCCGCGGGCGCGTCCCCGGCGGGCTCCGGCTCCCGATCGGCCTCGGCGTCCCGCTCGAGCTGCTCGGTGACGGTCTTCACCTGGATCTCCGCGGCCTGGATCTTCCTGCGGCACAGCGTGACGAGCGCGGCGGCCTCGGCCACGAGCCCGGAGAGCTCGTCGATGTCCACCTGCCCTTCCTCGATGCGGTGAAGGATCTCCTCGAGCCGCGCCGCGGCCTCGCCGTAGGTCGGCTCCTTCGATCCCTTGGCCCGGCTCATCGCTCGCCGCCCTCCGAGATCAGCGCCACGGTCCCGTCCCGAAGCTCCGCCGTGACCCGCGCGCCGGCGGGCGCGCCCCGGGGGCCCGTGACCACGCGCCCCGAGCTCCCGCGCACGATCGCGTAGCCGCGCTCGATGACGCGCCGCGGATGGACGAGGTGGACCCGCCTCTCGCGCTGGCTCACGCGCTCCGCCGCGAGCGCCGTCGCGCGCAGCGCCCGTGGGCGAAGCCCCCGTGCCGTCTCCGTCATCCGGCGGGCCTCGGCCGCGAGGTCGCGCCGCGCCCCCTGTCCCAGCAGGCGCGCCGCGGCCATGAGAGAGGCACGGGACGATTCGATCCTCCGCGCGACGCCGCGGGCGACCCGCTGGGCGGTCTCGCGCCGCCGCCGCCCCGTCTCGTCGAGCAGGTCGCGCGCCATCTCGAGGATCGATGCGCCGTCCGCCTCCACCTTGCGTGCCGCCTCGGCGGCCAGGTCCACGAGCAGGCGCGCCGCGGCGGTCGGGGTCTTCGCCCGGCGCGCGACGTGATCGAGCACGGACACGTCCTGCTCGTGGCCGATCCCCACCACGACCGGGATCGGGAACAGCGCCACCGCCCGTCCGAGCGGCTCGGAATCGAACCAGGCGAGGTCGGTCCGCGAGCCGCCTCCCCGGCAGACGAGGATCACGTCGAAGTGCCGCGCGCGGGCCCGGAACCAGTCGAGCGCGTTCCGCACCGTCCCCTCCGTCGCGCGCCCCTGGACCCGCGCGCCGTGCACGGTGACCGCGAAGGCGAAGCCGCTCTCGCGCAGCGTCCGGATCACGTCGTGGAAGGCGTCGGAGCCGAGGCTCGTGATCAGCCCGACCGAGAGCGGCACCCGCGCCAAGGGAAGGGCGGCGTTCCGCTCGAGCAGCCCCTCGGCGCCGAGCCTCCTGACGATCGCCTCCCGTCGTCGCGCGGCTTCCCCGAGCGTGTGGGCCACGTCGAGGTCCTCGATCTCGACCCGGTACGTCCCCCAGGGCTCGTAGAGATCGACGCGTGCGCGCACGCGGACCTGGACCTCGTCCTCGAGCCGGAACGGGTCCCCCGCCGCGGCGAGCTTGCGCTCGATCTCGCGGCGCGTGTTCTCGAAGAGGATCGCGGAGACCTGGGAGGCCTGCTCTCCCGCCGCGTCCCGCTCGATCAGCGAGAAGCCGACGTGCCGCTTGTGAGCGGCTCGGTTGAAGCCGCAGATCTCGCCCGTGAGCCAGAGGGAGCCGGGGAAGGCCGACTCGAGCGCCGCCCGCACCTCGCGGTTGAGGCGGCCGACGGTCCAGTCCTCGCCGGCGGCGGCGCCGTCGAACAAGGTCCTCGCGCCGCCGTCCGACCGGTAGCGCCGCCGGACCTCGTCGTCGAAGCGGAACCCCTCGGGCTGGAGCAGGTCCACGACCAGCACGACGTCGGCGTCCGGGATCGACCAGACCCGCTCCTCGGCGAGCCACCGTCGCCGCGAGAGCGACTTCACCAGCTCGACGAGGCGGCGATCGAAAGGGAACCGGACCTTCAGCGACCCCGCGCCGTCGTGGACGACGTCGCGGCTCACGCGGGCTCGCTCCGCGCAGGAGCGCGCGTCGCCGCCGCGAGACGGACGGCCGCCTCGTCGATCTCCGCCGCCGTGGTTTCCCGCCCCGTCGTCAGGCGAAGGGTGGCCCGCGCGATCTCCGGCTTGACCCCCATCGCGAGGAGCACTTTCGAGGGCGTCACGCTCCCCGAATGGCAGGCGGCCCCGGATCCGGTCGCGAGCCCCTGCACCCGGGCGAGCAGCTCGTTCGCGTCGAGGCCCGGAAGCGCGACGTAGAGCGTGTTCGGAAGGCGCTTGCTCTCCCCGCCGTGGACGACCAGTCCCGGAAAGAGCCCGCGGAGCGCCCGCTCGAGCCGGTCCCGCATCTCCTGGAGGTGCCGGCCGCGCGCCTCCAGCTCCCGGTCCGCGAGCGCGCATGCGGCGCCGAGCGCGGCCGACAGCGCGACGCTCTCGGTCCCCGAGCGGCGGTTCCCCTGGTGGCCCGCACCGCGCAGGAACGGCTCGAACGGCGTGCCCCGGCGGATGTAGAGCGCGCCGATCCCCTGGGGGGCGTAGAGCTTGTGTCCCGCGATGGTCAGGAGGTCCACGTCCAGCTCCCGGACGTGGACCCGGATCTTCCCGAGCGACTGCGCGGCGTCCGTGTGGATCAGCACCCCCTTCGCGCGCGCGGCGCGCGCCGCCGCGGCGACGGGCTGCACCACCCCGGTCTCGTTGTTCGCGTGCATCACCGAGACGAGGACGGTGTCGGGGCGGATCACGGATTCGATCGCGCGCGGATCGATGGATCCCCCCGGATCGACCGGCACGCGGGTGACTCCCCAGCCGTGCGCCTCGAGGGCCCGGCTGGCCTCCTCGACCGACGCATGCTCGATCGCCGTGATCACGATGTGCCGGCCGCGGGAGGCGAGCGCCTCGGCGACGCCGTGGACGGCGGCGTTGTTCGACTCGGTCCCGCCGCTCGTGAAGACGATCTCGTCCGCCTCGGCCCCGACGGCGGCGGCGACCTCCCCCCTCGCCCGCTCCACGATCGCGCGCGCGGCCACGCCGAACGCGTGGGTCGAGAGCGCGTTCCCGTGCGCGTGGCGGAACGCGTTGGTCATCGCGTCCAGGACCTCCGGCGCGATCGGGGTCGAGGCGTTGTAGTCCAGATAGATCGGAGCCGGCATGAGCCTCCCGGGGGAAGGCCGGTATTATCGCGCAGGAGGCCGACATGAGCGATGCCGTCGTCGTTTCGTCCCGGAGCGTGCACGACGGACGCGTGGTCAAGCTGGCGATCGAGGACGTGCGCCTTCCGAACGGCAACGTCGTGTCGCTCGAGATCATCCGTCATCCCGGGGCCGCTGCCGTGGTCCCCCTGGACGGCGACGGGAACGTTCTGCTGGTGCGGCAGTACCGGCACGCCACGCGCTCCTGGGTGCTGGAGGTGCCGGCGGGGAAGCTCGACCACCCCGGAGAGGACCCGGACGCTTGCGCGCTTCGCGAGGTGGAGGAGGAGACGGGCTACAGGGCCGGGCGCCTGACCGCGCTCGGGTGGATCTGGACGACCCCCGGGTTCACCGACGAGAAGATCTGGCTCTACCTCGCCCGCGATCTCGCCGCGACGCGGCCGAGCCTCCAGCCCGACGAAGTTCTCACCGTCGAGAGGTTGCCGCTCCGCGAGGCGGCGCGGCGCGCTCTTGACGGTGAGATCACGGACGGGAAATCGGTCTGCGCTCTGCTACGCGCAGCCGGCGCGCTTCAGGGGAACCGATAGGTGGTTCCCGACGGCAGGCCGGTCACACGGTAGCCGACCATCACGAGCCGGCCTTCCTCGTCGCGACTGAACAGGGCCTCGGTGCGGCGCGGCTGTTCCGAGATCACGCTCCTGGCCGCGACCATGCCCAGGCAGTCGCCGTTCACCCAGACTTCGAGCAGGGAGGTGGACGGGTTGTAGGACGCAACGCGGTGCACGTCGATCACTCCCGCGTCGTAGCTGTGCGTCCCGACGCGAAACGGCTCCGGCACCTCGAAGCGCACGTGGTTGTCCGACGCCCTGACCGTCGGAGCGAAGACCCCCCCGGCGATGACGAGGAGCGCGACCGCGCATGCGGCCCGGGGCGCGCGCCTCCTCCGTTCGATTCGGATCGACATTGGCTTCTCCTCCTGATGTGGGGACGCGTCGAGCGCGCCCGTCGAGAAGCCAGCAACGCATATGCCAGTAACGAAAGATGCATATATATCGTTTGCGTGATCATTCCAATCTTTTCTCGTTTTCTGGGCCTCAGGGTAAGTGGCGTGGATAGGGGGGTTGCGACGAGAGCGGCAGAAGCTCCGGCTGCGCTTCCGCGGTCGCTTTCGTTCGGCGCGCCGCGCGCGCTGCCCGTCCCGTAATGCCCGACCGACAGTTGTGTCGTCCGCTAGATCAGATGCGGGAGGATCGCGCGGAGATCGTTCCCGCGCACGATCGCGCCGGCGGCGGACTCGAGCGCGGCGCTCTTCGGATTGAACGCGATCGCAAACCCCGCGAGGCGCGCGGCGGCGACGTCGTTCGCGTGATCCCCGACGAATGCGCACCGCGCGAGCGGGATCTCCTCGCGGTGGGCGATGGCACGGAGCGCGACTCCTTTCCCGTCCATGTCGAACGGGGTGGCGTGCCAGTGATCGATCGTCCCCGAGGGGTCGAAGACGATCCGGTTCGTGTAGACCTCGTCGAACGGATGACCCGGGAAGAGGGCGTCCAGGAGGAGATCGAGCGTGCCGGAGATCACGGCGAGCTTCATGCCGCGCTTCTTCAGGGCGTCGAGCGTCTCCCGGGCCCCTTCGACCAGGGTGAGGGAGGAGAACGAGCGGACGATCTCCTGGCGCGTCGCCCCCGCATCCCGCCAGGACGCGATGTCGAGCGCGACCCACTCCGCGTAGGACAGCTTTCCCGCCTCGTAGAGCCGCCATCGCTCGACGTTCTGGTCGTCGCTCCCGGTGAAGCGCGCGTTGAGGACCTCCCAGACGGTCTTGTCCTCGGCGTGGTGGACGAGCGTTCCGTCGACGTCGAAGGCGACGAGGTCGAAACGGCGGCCCGTCACCCGGCCACCGGGGCGAGCCGCGCCTCGACGCTCTTGAACGCCGGCGTTCCCGACTCCGGATCGACGCGCCGCGGCACGATCGCGTTGGCCTCCGGGTAGTACATCGCCAGGTTCCCGGGCGGGATCTCGATGAAGGCCGCCACCACCCGCATCCTCCCGGCGCTGGTGACGACCTCCACCGGGTCGTTCTCCCGGAGCCCGAGGCGCGTCCCGTCCGCCTCCGACATCATCACCACGTCGCGCCGCGCGACGCCGCGATAGAGGTCCTCGTCCTCGTAGACGACCGTGTTGAACTGCCCTTCGCTCCGGAGCGTCATCAGGCGAAAGGCGCCGGGCGCCGGGTGGAACGCCGGAAGCGCGGGGACCGACGCGCGGGCCTTGCCGCTCGGCGTCGCGAAGTGCGGCGCGTGAAACGTCCGCCCCGGGACCTGGAACTCTTCCTTCGTCAGCCCGATCTCCGCGATCGGCTCGTACCCCGGAACGACGGTCGCGATCGCCCGGCGCACCGTGTCGTGGTCGGTCATCGCGTCGAAGGGGAAGGGACCGGGGGGAAGGAGGCGGCCGGCGAGCCCGCAGATCACCTCGATCTCGCTGCGCAGCTCCCCGTCCGGCGGTCGCTCGCCGCCGTCCGACAGGCGGACGAAGTTGAACATGCTCTCCTGGGTGGTCGCCTGCTTCTCCTCGTCGCGCGCCAGCACCGGCAGCACGACGTGGAACCGGCCGCGCCCGTGAACGTGTCCTTCGTTGAGCTTGGTCGAGATGTAGCAGGTCGCGCCGATCTTCCGGAGGGCCGCCCCCGACCAGTCCCGGTCGGGGTTCGAGCCGAAGAGGTTCCCCCCGAGGAGGACCGCCGCGCGGATCTTCCCCGCATGCGACGCCTCCATGCACCGGTAGGTGTCGAGGCCGGGCTGCGACGGCGACGGGATGCCGTACACCCGCGCCATCGTCGAGGCGAAGGTCTCCTTCAGCCACGGGGCGAATCCGACCGAGCCGACCCCCTGCACGTTGCTGTGGCCGCGGATCGGCGTCAGCCCGCACCCTTCGCGCCCCACCCAGCCGCGCGCGAACGCGACGTTCGCGAGCGCGACCACGTTCGCGACGCCGTGCTCGTGGTGGGTCAGGCCCATCGACCAGAGCATGATCCCGCGCTTCGCGCCGACGATCGCCGCAACCGCGCGGTCGATCTCCGCGCGCGCGACGCCGCAGGCCCCGAGCAGCGTCTCCCATCGGGTATGCCGCGCGTCGTCCTCGACCGCGTCCCATCCCTCGACGCGCTCGCCGACGAACGCGCGATCGACGCCGCCGCGCTCGCAGATGCCCTTCAACAGCGCCTTGAACACGGCGATATCGGAGCCGACGTGCGGCTGGATGTAGAGGCTCGCGACGTCCGAGCCGAACAGGAGCGATCCGGGTCGCGACGGAACGCGAAAGCGCATCAGCCCCAGCTCGCGGACCGGATTGACGACGATGACCGTGCCGCCGCGCTCCCGCATCTCGATCAGCTTCGTGATCAGGCGCGGATGGTTGGACGACGGATTCGCCCCCGCGACGATCGCCAGGTCGGCCTTGTCCAGATCGTCGAGCACGAGCGTACCGGTTCCGGTGCCGAGCATCCGCGTCAGCGCGACGCCCGAGGCGTTGTGACAGTAGAAGGAGCAGTTGTGGATGTTCGAGGTGCCGTACGCGCGCGCGAGCGTCTGCATGAGGAACGCCGCCTCGTTCGACGAGCGCCCCGACGAGTAGAAGAAGGTCTCCTCGCGCGGAGCCGCGGCGAGGTCGGCGGCGACGCGCTCGAGCGCTTCATCCCAGCCGATGCGGCGGAAGTGCGTGTCCCCCTCGCGCCAGGCGATCGGGAACACCAGGCGCCCCGCGGCCTCCAGTTGGAGCGACGACCAGCGGGACAGCTCCTCGATCGAGCGCTCGCGGAAGAACGCTTCGGTCAGCGGCGCCTGCATGTCCCCCGCCTGCGCCTGCAGCGACTTCTTGCAGACCTCGGGGAACGAGCCGCGCTCGTTGACCATCCCTCCGCGCTGCCCGCCCATGCCGTACGCGCAGGTCTTGCACGCGTTCTTGGATCGCATCCGCCGGTAGAGCTTGAGGACCCCCCCGGCCTCCCGCCCCTTCTTCAGGGTGTAGGCGATCGCGGCGAAGCCGCCCGCGGCGGAGACGCGAGGCTTGGGCATCGCCGCAGGTTACCTCTTGCGGGGTCAGTTGGTCAGGTAGGCGTAGAGATTGACGGTCACCGTCTTGTCGCTCGTGTTGTAGAAGTAGCTCCGATACCGCGGGAAGGCCACCGTCGCCTGGCTCTGGTTGGAGGCGAAATACGAGGAGATCGTCGAGACCCCCGACACGGAGATCTCGACCGGGAACTGGACGAGCCCCTTCTCCTCGAACGCTCGCACCACCGTCTCGTCGTCGGGGAGCAGGATCACGCCGACCGTCCCCGAACGGTAGATCTCACCCTTGACCTGTCCGGACAGGCCGAGGACCATCCCCGTGAACCCGTCGCTGAAGACCATCGGTCCCTGGACCATCCGCGCCGTGTCCTTCGGGCTGACCGGGGAGACGACCACGTCGCGGAGCACCACCAGACGGCCGTGGCTGACCGGCCCGCTGATGCCGACCGTTCCCGAGACCTTGAGCACGTCGGGGAAGTTCGTGATGAACACGCGCTGGACCTCCTGGGAGATCGCGACACCGGTCGGCGCGAGCACGAGCCCGAGCACGACCGCCGCGCACAGCGCGACAATCGACGTGGACCGCTTCATGATGATGGCCTCCTCTTGGTGACGTACCCGGAGTACGAGACTTGTCCTCGCGACGTCTAGGCGCAGCCTTCTATCGCCGTCCCGCCCAGGAGGTCGCGCGCGATCTCCTCGGCCGTACCCTCTGCCGCGAGCTCCCGGGCGGCCGCGTGCTGCGCGGGCGGCTGGTCGAGGTCGAAGCCTACGTCGGGACCGAGGACGCCGCGAGCCACGCGCACCGGGGACGCACCCATCGCAACCGATGGATGTTCGAGGCGGGGGGTCTCGCCTACGTCTACCTGGTCTACGGGATGCACCACTGCATGAACGTCGTGACCGGGGAGGCCGGCCACCCCTCCGCCGTCCTGCTCCGCGCGACGGAGTCCCCGAACGGGATGTCGGCGTCGGGGCCGGGACGGCTGACGCGGGCGTTCTCGATCGACCTCGCGCTGGACGGAGCGTCGTTGCTCGAGGGCGCCCTCTGGCTCGAGGCGGGGGAGCCGGTCCCCGACCGGAAGGTCCGCCGGACCCGCAGGATCGGCGTGGACTACGCGGGGCGTTGGGCGGCTCGAAAGCTCCGGTTCATCGAGGCCGGACACGCCGACGTCTCGGGGCCGCGATTCTTCAAATAAGTTCTGGAACCGCACTGTTACCTCGGGAACGGTAAGTTCGCTCGGTTATGTCGATCGTTCTCGACCAGATCACCAAGCGGTTCGACCGCCACGCGATCGTCAACCAGGTCTCCCTCGAGATCGCCGACGGCGAGCTGCTGGTGCTGCTCGGTCCCAGCGGAAGCGGGAAGAGCACGATCCTGCGGATGATCGCGGGACTCACTCCGTGCGATCACGGCCGCGTCGTGCTGCACGGGCGCGACGTCACCAAGCTCCCGCCGCAGAAGCGCGGGGTCGGGATCGTCTTCCAGCACTATGCCCTGTTCCGTAACATGAGCGTAGCCGAGAACATCGAGTTCGCCCTTCGGATCCGGCGCGTCGCGGGGAACGAGCGCCGGCGCCGCCGCGAGGAGCTGCTGGAGCTCGTCGATCTCGCGGGGCTCGGCGGGAGGATGCCGGGACAGCTCTCCGGCGGCCAGCAGCAGCGGGTCGCCCTCGCGCGCGCGCTCGCCCACCACCCCGAGGTCCTCCTGCTCGACGAGCCGTTCGGCGCGCTCGACGCGAAGATCCGAGCCGACCTGCGGCGCGCGGTCCACCGGATCCAGCGCGAGCTCGGCGTCGCGGCGGTCTTCGTCACGCACGACCAGGAGGAGGCCTTCGAGGTCGCCGACCGGCTCGGCGTGCTCCACCAGGGACGCCTCCTCGAGGTCGGTCCGCCGAAGGAGCTCTACGCCCGTCCGCGGACCGAGTTCGTCGCGCGCTTCCTCGGCGCGGCGAACTTGATCGTCGGGATCAACGAGCCCAACGGGGTGAGGATCGGCCCCTGCCTGTACCCGCTGAAGACGCAGGGCGTCGAGCGGGACGACGCGCCGCGGGTCCAGGTCCTCTTCCGGCCCGAGGACGTCGCGGTGAAGGACACCCCGGACGCGTTGGAGTGGCCGCTGCTCGGCGAGGCCGTCGTCGAGGACAGCTCGTTCTTCGGGTCGATCGAGAGGCTCAGGCTGCGGCTCCCCGACCTGGTCGGCGTGCGGATGATCGAGCCGCCGCCGGCGTTCGGGGAGGCGGGGATCGTCGTCGAGGCGAGCCGCTCGCAGCACCAGGCGCGCCGTTATCCGCTCGCGCCGGGAGATTCCGCCTGGGTCGGTCTGCGGCGCATCCACGCGCTCCCTCACCCGGGGCTGCGGCTGCTCGCGATCTCCGGCCCCGAGGCCGGGGCGAAGGCCGCGGTCGAGCGCGCGGTCGCGCTCGCCGCCCGGGCGGACGCCCGGCTGACGGTCCTCGCCGCCGACGGAGCGCCCGTGATGGAAGGAGTCGAGACGCGCCGGCTCGTCGGGGCCTGGGACGAGGCGGTCGCGCGCGAGGCCGAGCGGGACAGCGTCGATCTCGTCGTCGCCGCCCCCGAGCCGGAGTCCGCCCCGGAGATCGTGACCAAGCTGATGAAGGCGAGTGAGCACCACGTCCTGGTGGTGCGCAGCGGCGCCGCGCCGTTCGAGCGGGCGCTCCTGTGCGTCGCGGGAGGTGAGCAGGGGAAGGTGGACGTCCTGTTCGCGGGGCGCCTCCTCCGCCACGTCGGTGCCGACGTGACGGTCCTCATGGCGGTCCCCGCGGAGCCCGCCGACCCGGCCGCCGAGGCCCACGCGGAGCGGTTCCTCGCCGCGGCGGTCAAGACGCTCGCGTCGGCCGGAGTCACCGCCCGCACCTCGCTCGCGCACGGCGACCCGGCCACCTGCATCGAGACCGAGGCCGCGAGCGGCCGCTACGGCCTGATCGTGCTCGGCGCCCCGCTCCGCTCCGATTCCGAAGAGCCCTTTGGCGGCGTGGTGGGACGCCTGCTCTCATCCCACGCCACGCCTTCGATCCTCGTCGTCCGCTCGGGAGGTCCCTGATGAAACGATTCCCGCTCGCCCTCGCCGCCGCTCTGCTGACGACCGCGTCCCTCGCGGCGGAGAAGATCACGCTGCTGAACGTCTCGTACGACCCGACCCGCGAGCTCTACCAGGAGGTCAACACGGCCTTCGCCGCGGGATGGAAGGCGAAGACGGGCCAGGCCGTCACGATCCAGCAGTCGCACGGCGGCTCCGGGAAGCAATCGCGGGCGGTCGCCGACGGCCTCGAGGCCGACGTGGTGACCCTCGCGCTCGCGTACGACATCGACGCCCTCGCGGTGGCGGGGCTCCTCGCCACCGACTGGCAGAAGCGGCTGCCGAACAACAGCGCGCCGTACACCTCCACGATCGTCTTCCTCGTGCGGAAGGGGAACCCGAAGAAGATCCGCGACTGGGACGACCTCGCCCGTCCCGGGATCCAGGTGATCACCCCGAACCCGAAGACCTCCGGCGGCGCGCGGTGGAACTACCTCGCGGCATGGGGGCACGCGCTCCAGAAGCCCGGCGGGAGCGAGGCGACGGCGAAGGAGTTCGTCTCCCGCCTCTACAAGAACGTCCCGGTGCTCGACACCGGCGCCCGCGGCGCGACCGTGACCTTCGTCGAGCGCGGGATCGGGGACGTCCTCGTCGCCTGGGAGAACGAGGCGCTCCTCGCGCTGCGCGAGCTGGGTCCGGGGAAGTTCGAGCTGGTCGTCCCCCCGCGCTCGATCCTCGCGGAGCCTCCGGTGGCGGTCGTGGACAAGGTCGCCGCCAAGCACGGCACGAAGGCGGCCGCGACCGCCTATCTCGAGTTCCTCTACAGCGACGCGGGACAGGAGATCGCGGCGAAGCATTACTTCCGGCCGCGAAGCGCCGCGGTCGCCGCGCGCTACGCCTCCACCTTCGCCAAGATCGACCTGTTCACCGTCGACAAGGTCTGCGGCGGCTGGGACCGCGCGCAGAAGACGCACTTCGCCGACGGCGGCGTGTTCGATCAGATCTACGGGGCGGGACGGTGAGCACGGCCGACCGGCGCGTGCTCCCCGGCTTCAAGCCGGCGATCACGCTGACGGTCGCCTACGTCTCGCTCCTGATCCTGATCCCGCTCGCGACGCTCGTCCTGAAGTCCGCCTCGCTCGGCCCGGCGGCGTTCTGGGCGGCGGTCTCCTCGCCGCGCGCCGTGGCGGCCTACCGGCTGAGCATCCTGACCGCGCTCGCCGCGGCGGCGGTCAACGCCGTCTTCGGCGTGCTGGTCGCCTGGGTGCTCGTGCGGTACGACTTCCCGGGCCGCCGTCTCGTGGACGCGATGGTGGACCTTCCGTTCGCGCTCCCCACCGCGGTCGCCGGGATCGCGCTCACGTCGCTGTACGCGGAGAACGGCTGGGTGGGGAGCCGCCTCGCGCCGCTCGGGATCAAGGTGGCCTACACGCCGCTGGGGATCGTGGTCGCGCTGACCTTCATCGGCCTCCCCTTCGTCGTCCGCACCGTGCAGCCGGTCCTCGAGGACCTGGAGACCGAGATCGAGGACGCGTCGGCCGTCCTCGGCGCCGGCCGCATCGCGACCCTGGTCCGCGTCATCCTCCCCGGGGTCCTCCCGTCGCTCGCCACCGGGTTCGCGCTCGCGTTCGCGCGCGGGCTGGGGGAGTACGGCTCGATCGTCTTCATCGCGGGGAACATGCCGATGGTCTCCGAGATCACCCCCCTCCTGATCATGATCAAGCTCGAGCAGTACGACTACGCGGGGGCGACCGCGATCGCGCTCGTGTTCCTCCTGGTCTCCTTCGCGATCCTCCTCCTCGTCAACGCGCTCGCCCGCCGCGGCACCGCGCGGATGACCGCGCGCTGACGCCCGTGCAGCCGATCGAGCCGCGTCCCCCGCATCGCCACGAGCCCCGCATCGTGCGGATCGCGCTCGTGCTCGCGGCGCTCGGCTTCCTGGTCCTCTTCCTGTTCCTTCCGCTGGTCGCGGTCTTCGTGAAGGCGTTCGAGAAGGGGGTCGGCGCCTACGCCGCCGCGATCGTGGATCCGACGGCGATGGCTGCGATCCGGCTCACGCTCACGGTCGCGGCGATCGTCGTCCCCGTCAACGTCCTCTTCGGCGTCGCGGCGGCCTGGGCGGTCGCCAAGTTCGACTTTCCCGGCCGCGGCCTCCTCGTCACGATCATCGACGCGCCCTTCGCGGTCTCTCCGGTCGTCTCCGGGATGGTCTTCGTGCTCGTCTTCGGCGCGCACGGCGTTCTCGGCCCGTGGCTGCTCGCGCACGACGTCAAGATCGGCTTCGCGCTCCCGGGAATCGTGCTGGCCACGATGTTCGTCACCTCCCCGTTCGTCGCGCGGGAGCTGATCCCGCTGATGGAGAGCCAGGGGAACGACGAGGAGGAGGCGGCGCTCACGCTCGGGGCGTCCGGCTGGGCGACGTTCTTCCGCGTGAGCCTGCCGAAGATCCGTTGGGGGCTCCTCTACGGCGTCGTGCTCTGCAACGCCCGCGCGATGGGGGAGTTCGGCGCCGTGTCGGTCGTCTCCGGGCACATCCGCGGGCTGACCAACACGATCCCGCTCCACGTCGAGATCCTCTACAACGAGTACCAGTTCTCGGCGGCCTTCGCGGTGGCCTCGCTCCTCTCCCTCCTCGCCCTCGCCACGCTCGGGATCAAGACCGCGGTCCTGCGCCACGCGGGACGCCGCCCCCGGCGCTGATAGCATTGGGCCCATGCGGCGATCGACCCTGAGCGTCGTCCTGATCGCGCTGAACGTCTCGCTCGCGCTCCTTGCGGTCTCGGGTCTGGCCGCCGCGGCCGCCGCGCTCCTCCGGCGCTTCTCCGACCAGCAGTCGCTGGATCGCGTCCAGATCGCCGCCGCGAGCGCGGAGCGGAACGTCGAGCGGGAAGGGGAAGCCCTCGCCGCGGCGGTGCGGCTGCTCGCCGGCCAGCCCTTCCTCACGGCGGCCTGGCTCGAGCGCGTGCGCGCGGACGCGGGACTGACGGCCTGCGCCGTCTTCCGCGCGGGGCGCGAGGTCGCCTCCGCCGGGAGCGGCGGGCTCGCCCTCGACGCCCCGGCCGGCGACACGTCCTCGCCCTGGCGGATCGCGACCGCTCCATCCGGGGAGCTCGCGCTGATCGCCTCGGCGCCGCTCTCCGCGGACCCCGCTTCGTCCGTGGCCGCCGCCAAGCTGCTCGACGACGCGTTCGCGCGGAAGCTCGGGGAAGCGGTCGGCGCGGTCGTCCACCTGGCGGACGTCTCCCGCGGCGTCGGCGACCTCGGCGACCCGAAGCTCCCGCTGCGAGCGCGCCTCCTGCACGACGTCCCTCCCGCGGCGGCGCGGCTCGATGCGATCGGCGCGTACGCGACCGTCCGCGCGCTCCGCGCCCCCGACGGGAGGGTCGCGGGGTTCCTCGAAGTGGACATCCCCGCCCGGCTCGCGCAGCAGGCTCGGCTCCGCCTCGTGCGACGGCTCGTGATCCTCGCCGTCGCGATCGGCGGCATCGCCGCGCTCGCGACCGTTCTGGTCGTCCGGGGGATCACCGCTCCGCTCGAGCGGCTGTCCGAGGCCGCCGACCGGATCGGGGGCGGCGACCTGACGACGCCGGTCGGAGAGTCCGGGTTCGCCGAGCTGGGGAGGCTCGGCGCCTCGATGGAGGGGATGCGCCGGCGCCTGCGGCGTCTCGCCGCCGACCTGGAGGAGCAGCGCTCCGAGGCGCGCGCGATGATCAACGGGATCGTGGAGGGGGTCTTCGTCGTGGACGGCGAGCGCCGCGTCGTCCAGATGAACCCGCAGACCGCTTCGATGCTGGGGATCGATCCCTCGGCCGCGATCGGGCGCTTCTGCGGCGACGTCCTCAATCCCGAGGGGCCCGGGGGCGTGCGCCCCTGCGAGGACGCCTGCCCGATCCTCAACGCGCGCTTCCGCGGGGAGGCGCGGGCGACCGAGCGGCTCGTCCTCCCCGACGGCACCCGGCGCACCGTCGTCGTCACCAGCTCGACCTCGGGAACCGGCCGGCAGTTCCAGGTGGTGCGGGACGAGACCGAGGTCGAGGCCGCCCGCCGCCTGCGCGACGCGGTGCTCGCCAACATCTCGCACGAGTTCAAGACGCCGCTCGCGGCGCAGATCGCCTCCCTCGAGCTGCTGCTCGACCGTCTTCCGGACCTCGGGCCGGAGGAGACGCGTCGATTGATCGTCTCGCTGCAGCGGGGAGCGATGCGCCTGACGCAGCTCATCGACAACCTCCTCGAGAGCGTCCGGATCGAGGCGGGGCGCGCCGGCCTGCGGCGCCGTCCCGTCCACCTCGACGAGCTGGTCGAGGAGGCGGTCGAGATGATCCGTCCGCTCGCGGACCAGCGCGGGCAGACGATCGAGATCGCGCTCCCGCATCCGCTCCCCACCGTCTCGGGGGACGCTCCGCGCCTCGTCCAGGTCCTCGTCAACCTGCTCGCCAACGCCGCGAAGTTCTCCCCCGACGGCGGCACGATCCGCGTCGGAGCCTCGTCGGCCCCGGGAGGCGTCACGCTCTGGGTCGAGGACGAAGGGCCGGGGTGGAGCGACGAGGACGCGCCGCACCTGTTCGACCCCTTCGTCCGCTCCACCGAGGACGAGCCGGAGTCGTCGGGCGTCGGCCTCGGGCTCTACATCGCGAAGTCGATCGTCGAGCGCCACGGCGGCACGCTCGACGCCCGCACCGGCAGCGGCCGGACCCGCGTGGCGATGACGATCCCGACGACCGAGGCGGCCGCGTGAAGGTCCTCGTCGTGGACGACGATCGCGAGCTGCGCGAGCTGATCGTGTTCGTGCTCCGGCAGGCGGGCTACGCGGTGATCGAGGCGGGGGACGGTCCGGAGGCGATCCGGCTCCACGCGTCGGAGCGCCCGGACCTCGTCCTCCTCGACGTCAATCTGCCGGGGGCCGACGGGTTCGAGGTCTGCCGCGCGATCCGCGCCGTGGACGAGACCCCCGTGATGATGTTGACCGTCCGCGGCGGGGAGGAGGACCAGGTCCGCGGTCTCGACCTCGGCGCCGACGACTACCTGACGAAGCCGTTCAGCCCCCGGACCCTCCTCGCGCGCGTCCGCGCTCTTCTCCGCCGCGGGGGCGCCGACCGTCCGGCGGCGCTCGAGGCGGGCGCGATGATCCTCGATCCGGATCTGCAGACCGTTCGGGTCGGGTCGCGGGACCCGGTCCGGCTGACCAACCTCGAGTTCCGTCTGCTCCAGCTCTTCGTCGCGACCCCGCACCGCACCGTTCCCCCCGAGCGCGTGCTCCGCCACGTCTGGGGGAACCGGTCCACGGAGGACCGGCAGCTCCTCAAGCAGCTGATCCACCGCGTGCGCCAGAAGATCGAGGCGGATCCGTCGGAGCCGCGCTACCTCAAAACAGTTTCCGGGGTGGGGTATCGGCTGGAAGTCTGACGACCCGGCCGCTGCGCACCATCCACAGCTCGGCGCGGACGCGAGAGGAGGGAAACGCGCGCGAAAGCGCCCGCTCGTAGACCGAGAGCTGCCGCCCGTGACGATCGGCCGCCCCGTCGTCGCGCGCATCGGTCTTGTAGTCGGCGGCGACGATCGTCCCGTCGTCGTCCCGGTAGACGAGGTCGATCGTGCCGCGCCACCGGACGCTTCCCTCGTCGAGGAGGAGCGGGACCTCGCGGCCGAGGACGCTCAGCCCCTCGAGACGTCGCGCGAGCGGGGAGGCCGCGAAGCGGGCGAGGATCTCCTCCGCCTCGCGCGCCGCCTCGGCGTCGGCCGGGGCGATCGCGATCCCCGCGAGCGTCGCATGGACGATCGACCCCGCATCCCGCGCGAGGGCCGGGGGACGTCCGGCCTCCGCGTCGTCGCCGCGTCGCTCGAAGGGAACGTCCTCGCCGCTCGGCGAGCGGAAGGCGGGCGCGGCGAGCCGATCGATCGCATCCAGCGCGGAGGCGTAGCGCGCCGCGGCGGCCTCGGCGCCGGCCGGGAGATCCGGCGCCGGCGCGGCGACGCGCGCGGGATCCGAGACGACGCGGTGGAGGACGGCGCCGTCGTGCAGGACCGCCCCGTCGGCGGGCGGGGCGCTCCCCGCGTACCCCCACGCCGCGAGCGCCTCGATCCAGGGGCCGTCCGCACCGCCGAAGACGATCAGCCGGTCGCGCGCACGCGTCAGCGCGACGTAGAGGAGCCGGAGATCTTCGGCCGCGTCCTCATCGGCGTCGTCGAGAGCGGCGAGAACCGACGCGGCGTTGCGGAGCCCCGGACCGTCGAGACGGACGAAGCGCCCGCCGTCCGCCTCCGTCATGCTCGCGCGCCAGCTACGGCCGCGGCGCCCGCCGCGCCCCCCCGCGGTGTCGGCGAGCACGACCAGCGGGGCCTCGAGCCCCTTCGCCGCGTGGATGGTCATCACGCGGACCGCGCGCATCGACGCGTCGGCGAGCGGCGAGTCCCCCTCGTCCGGGACACCGAGCTCCGCGGTGAGCGCATCGAGCGTCTCGGCCAGCGTCAGCGTGCCGTCGCGCGCGAGCCGGCTCGCCGCCAGCATCAGCTTCTCCAGGTTGGCCAGCCGCTGCGAGGCCTCGAACGCGAGGCCGGAGAGCGGGACGAGCCCGGAGTCGTGCAGCGCGTCCCGGATCGCCGCGTCCACCGGCCGCTCCCGCGCGATCGCGCGGAGCCTCGCGAGCCGCTCGAGCGCGGCCGCGAGGGCCGGGCAGGCGACCCGGTCCGCGGCGGCCTCGCGTCCCCACGACCGCCCCGCCAGCGCGTGGGCCGCGAGCTCGGTGTCCGGCACGCCCCCCGCGGGGGATCGGAGATAGGCGAGCAGGGCGACCTGATCCTCCGGGTCGGCGACTGCGCGCAGGAGCGCCATCGCGAACACGATCTCGGTCCGCTCGAGGAACTGCCGTCCGCCGCTCACGACGAACGGGATCCCCGCCTCGCGCAGCGCGCGCAGGTAGGGGGAGAGGTCCGAGAAGCCTCGGAGCAGCACCATGACGTCGTCGTGCTCGAAGCGCTTCCCTTGGCCTGCGACCTCCGCGATCCCCGCGGCGAGCGCACGCGCCTCAGCCCGCCGTCGCCCCGCCGCGGACGGGACACCCGTCGTCCAGATCTCGACCGCGGGGCGCGTGCCCGCTCCGCGCTCGGCCCGGATCGGCGCATAGCCGTGAAAACGTCCCTGGAAGAGATCGTTGATCGGAGTCGTGATCGCCTCGGTCGAGCGGAAGCTCGCGCTGAGCGCGACCTCGATCCCTCCCTGCCCGAGCACGTGCGCGGCCGCCCTTCGATAGAGAGCGGTGTCCGCGCCGCGGAAGCGGTAGATCGACTGCTTCTCGTCGCCGACGATGAACAGCGCGCCGGGGGCGAGCCGCGTCCTGTAGGCGTCGGGCGCGCTCTCCCCCTCGCGCTCGGCCACGAACAGCACGATCTCGTACTGGATCGGATCGGTGTCCTGGAACTCGTCCACGAGGACGGAGCGGTAGCGGCGCTTCAGCGCCTCGCGCACCGGCAGCACGTCGCGCACCAGGTCGCGGGCGCGGACGAGCAGGCCGTCGTAGTCGAGCAGGCCGGCGGCGAGCTGCCGCTCGCGCACCTCCCGGACGAAGGGGAGCACCACCGCGACCGCGTCGTCGATCGCCCGCTCGTCGAGCCCGCGCAGCCCGGAGAGGAGCGGTCGCACCCGTGACAGCAGCGCCGAAAGCGTGGCCGCGTCCGAGGACGAGACCCCGGCCTTGCGGACGTCGGGCATCCCCCCCTGCAACCGCCGTGAGGATGCGATCACCTCGCGCGCCGCCGGGACCCCATCGCTCGCGAAGGCCGAGAGAGCGCGCTCCGCCGCCTCGAGCCAGGCGCGGGGGGCCGGCGTCAGGCCCGCCGTCCCGATCGCCCCGCGCAGCTCGCGGATCCAACGCGCGACGGTCTCGCCGAGCGCCTCGCGGAGATCGAGCCGCTTAAGCCCGTCCGCGAGCGCGTCGTCCGGAACGGCGCCGCTCCCGAGCACCATCGCGAGCTCGCCGAGGTCCGCGAGCGAGCTCCGCGCGAGCGCCGTCTCCCAGAGCGCGCCGCGGGACCCGCCGGCACCCAGCTCCTGGGTGACGAACGCCGCCCAGGCGCGCTCCGCGAAGCGACGGCGGGCCGCGCCCGCGTCCACGCTGAACCCCGGCGGGACGCGGGAGGCGAGCGGATGGTCGCGCAGGATCTGCGCGCAGAACCCGTGGACCGTGGTGACCGTCGCCTCGTCCAGCTCCTCGACCGCGACCGCAGCCCGCCCGGCGACCTCTTCGGGCCGCGCGCCCGTCGCCGCGAGATGCGCGTGCGCGCGCACGGCGCAGTCCGCGCCGGGAGCGGGGTCGCCGCCGCGCGCGAGCGCGTGGAGCGCCGTCAGCTCCGCCCCGAGCCGGCTCCGAAGCTCGCCCGCGGCCCGCTCCGTGAAGGTGATCGCGGCGATCCGCGAGAGCGTCGCCGCTCCCGAGCCGATCGCATTGAGGAGCCGCTCGACGAGCAGGCTCGTCTTTCCGGTTCCGGCTCCCGCGGCGACGACGACATTGGTCGCGAGGTCGGTCGCCGCACGCCGCCGCGCGGGTCCGTCGAGGGGCCCGGCGCCGGTCATGCGCGCCCCGCGCGCACGCTCGAGAGCGACGGCGACTTCACCTTCTTTCCCCAGCAGTCGCGCGCGTCGGCGATGTCCTCGGCCTGCTCCTCGCGGTACTCCGTCGGCGGATGCCCCTTGCGGCAGGCGGACGCGTAGTCGCAGAAGCCGCAGTGGGAGCCGGCGCGGATCGGAAAGCGGCCGCTCGAGGCGAGCGCCAAGACGGCCCCGAGCGTCTCGACCACGCCGTCGCGGAGCGCCGTCTTGTCGAATCCTTCGAAGCGGACGAAGCGCGCGTCGGTCTCCTCTCCGGTCTCCGCGGCGTGGCGCGGGCCGACGCCCAGCAGCTCGACGGGGAAGCCGGTCAGCAGCGCATAGATCGCGACCTGGAGCTCCTTGCCGGAAAGCATCTCGGCCGGCCGCGTGCGGAGCGCGAGGTCGCCGCCGGTCTTGTAGTCGCCGACGACCTGTCCTTGCGAGCCGCGCAAGACCCGGTCGAGCCGCGCGCGCACCGCGATCGTCGCGGGCCCGCCGGGGAGGAGCGCCTCGATCGGGTGCTCGAGCGCCTCGGGGACGAGCCCCTCGTCGGCCATGCGGGCGAGGTCGGCCGCGAGGAACGAGCCGAGCGCCGCGCTCCACCGCGCGTCCTCGATCCGCGAGAGCCCGGGGAGGCGCTCCGCCCGCGCCGCCGCGTCCGCTCCCGCCCGGTCGCGCCAGACGCGCGCGAGGACCTCCCGGGCGAGAGCGACGCGTGCCGGGAGGTCGAGCGCCTCGAACGCGCCCCGCGCGAGAAGCTCCCCGAGCACCTCGTTCAGGACGTCGTGCACGCGGCGCCCGACGGCCGCCAGGTCCGACTCGAACGGGGTGGGAGGCGTCGGCACGGCCTCCACACGGAGCACGTCCTGGAGGAAGAAGCGGAGCGGGCAGCGCCCGAGCCTCTCGAGGGCGCTCGCGGCGAGCCGGCTCCGGGCCACCGCGGGCCCGACGCGTCCGTCGTAACGTCCGGATCCCGGCGCGAACGAATCGGTCGCGGCGACGAGCGCCGCGCCGTCGGAGAGATCGGGCCGGCGCCGGGACACCGCGGGGACGCCGTCGCCGCCGCTCTCCGAAGCGAGCGCCGCCAGGATCAGCTCGTCGCCGGGAGAGAGCACGCCGGGATCGTCGGCCCAGGCGGCGAGCAGCTCGCGCGGGGCCAGGGGAAGCGTCCGAGCCGCCCCTTCGGCGGGACGAAGCGCGCGGGCGGGGAGGAGCGGGCGCCCGGCGTCGTCCGCGCTGCGCCAGGAGAGGGCGACCTCGTCGCGCGCGGCGCCGAGGAGCATCGTGAGGAGGAGCCGCTCCTCGCTCTCGGTCTCGGCGGCGAGCGGGAGGGGCTGTCCGCTCGCCTCGCGCAGGCGCCGCCGCGCGGCGTCGCCGAGGAACGGATCCTCTCGGGGAGAGCGAGGGAAGAGGCCCGCGTTCATGCCGACGAGCGCGAGTCTCCGGAAGGTCAGGCCGCGCGCCTGCATCGCGTCGAGCAAGCGGATCCCTCCTCCCTCGGCGCCGGCCGGCGCGATCGTCGCGGCATCCAGGCGGGACCGGACCCAGGCGAGCGCCTCCTCGTGGGGAATCGCGGCCGCATCGCCGAGGACCGTCTCCCGCTCGGCGAGCGTCGCGATCGCGGCCGCGAGGGCCCGCGCGGGCGCGGACTCGCGTCGCGCATCCGCGATCGCCGCGCGGGCGATCCGATCGAGACGCTCGGCGTGGCGCGAGGGGGGGAGATCCCCCGCGTCCTCCGCGTCCTCGAGGGCGAGCGACGCGGCGGCGACCCACGGATCGCGCCGGAGCGGGAGGAGATAGGAGGTGTTCCAGGCGGGACGCTCCGCATCCACGAGCGCATCGATCGCGGCGGCGTACGGCGCGAACGACCGGAGCACGATCGCGACCTCGTGAGGAGGCACGCCCCGCTCCACCGCCGCCAGCGCCTCGTAGACGGCATGCTTCACCTCGGCACGCGCCCCCGGCGCGCGTGCATGGGAGACGGCCGGCGCGGGGACGGGACGGCCGAGTGGCGCCGCGGCGGATTCCGCGATGCGGCGCCCCCGATCGCGGCCGAACCTTCCCGCGG
>Ga0075428_100000917_pt1 | contig 31139 bp, 21 predicted proteins | sample RhiMetdeltSRZDD2_FD_75291 | JGI IMG/M metagenome (GOLD analysis project Ga0075428, IMG submission 75291) | Populus rhizosphere microbial communities from Tennessee, USA - Rhizosphere MetaG P. deltoides SRZDD2 | ecosystem: Host-associated > Plants > Roots > Rhizosphere > Soil | place: USA... | reverse complement strand
CTTGGCGAGAGTTATTTCCGGCTCCGAGAGATTCCGTGGCCGAGGCTACGGCCGTCTGCGGCCGTAATTTTCGACGCACAACTGCCCCTGGCCGAGACAGAAACCCTGATCTAGCAACAGAGTCGGGCTGAAGCCCGACCTACTTCAGCGTCGGCTTGTTGATCGTCGTGACCGCGTGGTCGCGGAACTCGACGCTGCCGCCGAGGAATCCGGTCGAGCCGATCTCCATCGCGTAGAGCAGCACCCGCGCGCCGTTTTCCTCGCGCATCGACGTCGGCGCGCCGAGCAGATTGATCACCTCGAGCTCGCTCATGCCGGGTTTCACGCGATCCCAGCGCGGCGCATCGAGCCACGCCGTCGAGCTGCCTGCGGCCGGGGCATTCGCAGAGCGCGCCGCCGGCATGCCGCGATCGCCGGCGAGCGACTGCTGCTGTCTCTGTTCATCGAGCTGTCGCGCGAGCGTCTGGACCTGACGCTCCAGATTGCGAACGTCCTGTTCGACCTTCATCAGGCGGTACGTAACGTCGTCCGCTGCTACGGCGCTCTGGCCGAGCAGCACGATGAGCAGTGCGAGCAGCGAGTAACGCATGGCGCTCTCCGGGTCGGATGTCGGGCTTGAGCCCGACCTACAGCCAGCATACCTCGCTACAATCGCCGGATGCCCACGTCGAGCAATACGAGCTACGAAATCGTCCGCGGCATCGGCCGCTGGGATCTGGTCGCGCTGATGGTCAATATCACCATCGGCTCGGGCATCCTCGGTCTCCCCGCGAAGCTGTTCGCGCTTACGGGCGTCTACAGCGTTCTCGCGCTGGTTCTGTGCGCGGCGCTACTCGCCATCGTTGCGATCTGTTTCGCAGAAGTCGGCAGCCGCTTCACGAACACCGGCGGGCCTTACCTCTTTACGCGCACCGCGTTCGGCACGACGCCAGGGTTCATCGTCGGCTGGCTCTACTGGGTCTCGCGCGTGCTCACGTTCGCGACCATCTGCAATCTGCTGGTCGTGTACGTCGCGCGCGTGGTGCCTGCGCTGCAGGGGCCGGGCCCGCGTGCGGCGATCATTTCGCTCGTCGTGCTCGGCATCATGATCGTGAACCTGCTCGGGATCCGCCAGGCGACGATCGTCAGCAATGGTCTGACAGTCCTGAAGGTGTCGTTTCTGCTCGTGTTCGGTGCGGTCGGCATCGTCGCAGCAAACGCCTGGCCGTCGGCGCCTGCAGCGCTGCCGCCCGCAGGCGATTTCAGCGACGCGATGCTGCTCGGGATTTTCGCGTTCGTCGGTTTCGAGGCGGCGCTCGTGAGTGCCGGCGAGACCCGCAACCCGCGGCGCGACGTGCCGTTCTCGGTGGCGATGTCGCTGTTGATCGTGCTCGTGCTGTACGCCGGCGTGCAGATCGTCTGCATAGCCGCGGTACCGGAGTTGGCGAACAGCACCGCGCCGGTGGCCGATGCAGCCGTGATGTTGTGGGGCCCGCTTGGCGAGCAGGTGATCGCGATCGGCGCGATCGTGATCATGCTCGGCTCGCTCAACAGCGGATTTCTCGCGACCTCGCGCCTGCCGTTTGCGTTCGCGGAGCAGGGCGACGTGCCTGCAGTCCTCGCGCGCGTGCATCCGCGGTTCCGCACGCCGCACGTCGCGATCATCGCGAGTGCTGTGCTGGTCTGGCTCTCGACGGTGGCGAGCTCGTTTCTCTCGGCGATCACGCTGGCGACGAGCACGCGGATGGTCGTCTACATCGCGGGATGCATTGCGCTGATAGCTTTGCGCCGCCGGACCGACGCGCCGCCGGCCGGATTCACCGCGCCGCTCGGTCCCGCGATCGCGATCATCGCGAGCGTTCTTTCGTTCGCGCTGCTGGCAAATGCGTCCGCTCGCGAGCTCACGCAGCTGGCGATTGCGACTGCGCTCGGAATTGCGATTTACGCGGGTATGCGCAGCAGACGCTCCCCGTCGTAGTGGCGGAGCGTGCGGCCTCGGCGCGACGACACATTGCGCAGTGACACAGTCAACCGAAAATCGCGAACACCTGGCGCGACAACGCAACCGGCTGCCCGTGCGGATTCTGCAGCAGGCCCGTCTGATTGACGTAGCCCTCGGTCGCGGCGTCGATGTCGGTATCGATGCGCCACCACTCGTCCGCGCCGAAGCCGAACTCGTGCGCGAAGAACTCCAGGTTCCAGACCAGCGAGCTGGCCGGTGCGGGCGCCTTCATCATCGACAACGCCGGCGTCGGAATGCAGTCCACGAGTGCGACGATGTGCGACTCGGTCAGCGCCGACGGGTCGCGGTGGCGGATGAAGCAGATCGAATTCGAGCGCACGCCCGAGAACGGCTTCGCGCCGAGCGCCCAGCGATGCGCGAAATGCTGCAGGAACGGCGGCGCACGCTCCGGCTGAAAGCGGACTTCGTTGATCTCCTCGATCCTGCGCGGTGCCGCGGTCACCGGCGGCCGGACCGTGACGATCGAGGGACGCGCCAGACCGTAGACACCGACTTGGATCGCAGCAACGTGATCGCCATCGAGAATGTCGCAGTGTGCGAGCGTGACCGCTCGGCCCACGCGCAGCACCCGCGCGTGCATCGACCAAGTGCCCGCCGCGGCGGGCCCGACAAAAGTCGTTTGCAACGAGCGCAGCGGACGATCGTTCGCCACCAGTCGCCGCATCGCTTCGTTACCCGCGGCGGCGATCAGGCCGCCGAACGTGGCGCGGCCTTGTCCCCAATCCTCGGTGACTGTGATGCGGAACTGCGAATCCCCGGCGGGGACGACGGAGCTCAGGATCTCGGCAAACTGCATCCGCCGAGTATAGGCGAGAGTCAGGCTGAAGCCTGACCCACACCAATAGCCGACGCTCGATCGCAGGAGTGGGTCAGGCTTCAGCCTGACAGCGGCACGCGCTACAGCAGCTTTGCGCCGTTCGGCACCGGCCGCTCGGGTCGCGCCAGCACGACTCGGCCCTGCTCGTCGTGAAAGCCCGTGACCAGCACTTCGGACTGGAACGGCCCGATGCGCTTCGGCGGAAAGTTGACGACGCCGATCACCTGGCGGCCGACCAGCTCATCCTTGCCGTAGAGCGCGACGATCTGCGCGCTCGACTGGCGGATGCCGATCTCCGGCCCGAAATCGATGCGCAGCTTCCAGGCCGGCTTGCGTGCCTCGGGAAAGTCGAACACTTCGAGGATCGTTCCGACGCGCAGCTCGACGCGCTCGAAGTCGGCCCATTGGATCGTCTGCATGGAGCGGAGTTTATGCCGGCTGCGGCGGCGGCCCGACGTACAGCGCCGTCGGACGGATCAGCCTGTTGTCCTGCCTCTGCTCCACGATGTGCGCGACCCAGCCGAAGATGCGGGCCGCGGCGAAGCAGGCGGTGAACAGCTCCTTCGGAATATCGAGCGCCAGGTAGACCACGCCCTTGTAGAACTCCAGGTTGGCGCGCAGCGAGCGCTTGCGAGTGCGCGTCTGCTCGACGAATGCTTCGTCGATGGCCGCCAGCACCTCGAACAGCTGCTTCGGCTGCCCTGATTTCGCGATCTGCTGCGCCGTGGCGCGGATGATGCGGGCGCGCGGGTCGACGACCCGATACTCGCGGTGACCCATGCCCATCACCAGCCGGCCGGTCGCCAGGCAATTCGCGACGAACGCGCTCGCCTGTTGCGGGTCGGCGACTTCCAGCGCCATCTCCAGCGCGTGCTGATCGGCACCGCCGTGCAACGGGCCGTAGAGGGCACCGATTGCTGCCGACAACGCGGCCGAAGGCGGCGCCAGCGTCGACGACACGACGCGTGCCGCGAACGTGCCGGCATTGAAACTGTGATCGAGCTGCAGGATCTGCGTGGTTTCGAATGCGCTGACCTGCTCAGCCGGCGGAGTGCGATCGTGCAGCAGTTGCAGAAAGCGCTCGCCGTAACGACGCGAGGTCGGATACGGACGCTCCAAGTGATCCTCGAGCGCGGCATGAATCAGGCCGATCGCGGCCGGCAGGCGCGCCGCGACGATCAAGCCTTCCTCTTCGAGCGGCGTGCGTCCCAGGCTGACGGCCGGCGGCTCCAACGCGAGCAGCGGCGCGATGGCCTGCAGTGTTGCCATCGGATGCTCGCCGTGGCGCGCGAGCTCGCGCAGCGAATTCGCCAGCTCCGGCGGCAGCCGGCCGGCTGTCCAGAGATATTCCTCCACCTCGTCACGGCGCTGGCGGTCCGGCAGCTCGCCGAATACGACCAGGTGCAGGGCTTCGGCGAAGCTGTGCTGGATCAGCGATTCGATCGGACGGCCGCGGTAGTAGAGGCGGCCGGCTTCGCCATCGACCAGCGACACCGCCGTCGTGTCGGCCACGACCCCTTCCAGACCCTTCTGAACCTGCACCGAATCGCTCATGACCTGGACTCCGGCTAGCGACTATTTCACGTGTGACACCCTACGACGGTCCGCGCCGCAATCCTATTAGCGACCGCGATCCCGCTATCAGGCGAGACGAACTACAATCCGCCCATGCAGATCGAGCGCAACGAGATCCGCTGCTTCCACGCGGTGGTCGAGGCCGGCGGTTTCAGCCGTGCGGCCGAGCGCCTGGATCTGTCGCAATCGGCGGTCAGCCAGGCGATCGCCAATCTCGAGCACCGGCTCGGCGCGGTGCTGCTGCGGCGTGGCAATCCGCCGCAGTTGACCGAAGCCGGCATTCGCCTGCTGCGCTTCGCCGAAACGGTGATGAACGAGGAGCGCGAGACGCTTGCCGACATCGCGCAGATCAGGACCGGCGCGCTCTCGACGCTGTCGCTGGCGCTGTCGCCGCCGGCGAATGCGCGCTTCGGGATCGCGCTGCTCCGGGAATTTTCCGAGCGCAATCCGCTGACACGCTTCAAGGTCGTGGTCGCGCCGAGCCGCGAGATCGTCTACGGCGTCGCCGACGGCCGCTGGGAGCTGGGCTTCGGGCCGCTGCTGCACACGATGCCCGAATACTTCGCTTTCCACTCCTGCTTTTCCGAGACGCGCCGGCTGATGGTGGCGCGCAATCATCCGGCTCGCGACGCACTGCTGCGCGATCCGCAGTCGACCCTGCGCACCGTGCCGCTGATCACGTCGTATCTCGACGAGCCGGCGCGGCGGCCGAGCGGCGATCGCTTGCGCAACGCATTCGCGACGGTCTGGGAAGTGAGCCACATGGAGCTGCGGCTCGCGCTGGTCGGGGAAGGCAAGGGTGTGACGTACGTGTCCGACCTGGTCACCGATCTGCCGGAAGAGCTGGTGCCGATCGAGGGATTGCCGTTTTCCAGTATCGAGCGGCAAGTCGGCGTGTACTACCGCAAGCATCAGCCGCTGTCGCAGGCGGGAGCGCGGTTTCTCGCGCTATGTCGCGAGCGCTGGAACGTCTGATTCGGCGATCACGTAGCGGTTGCGGCCGGCGCCCTTCGCTCTGTACAGCGCCGCGTCGGCGCGGCGGTACATCGCTTCGAATCTCGCTTCGCTCAACGGCGCGATGTCGATGCCGATCGAAACGCCCGACTGCACCTTGTTGAGAATGCGCCGCGCGATCTCCGTTGCCGCGTCGAGATCGCAGCCGGCTGCGAAGATCAGGAACTCGTCGCCGCCGAAGCGCGCGCAGATGTCGCTCGCGCGCACGCTTTCGCGAATCGCTTCGGCGATGCTCACCAGCAACGCATCGCCATACACGTGACCGTGGTTGTCGTTGATGCCTTTGAGGTTGTCGACGTCGACCAGGATCGTCGCGTACGTCGATGCGCGCACCGCCAGCGCTTCGCTGACTGCCGTCAGCGCACCGCGGCGGTTGAGCAGTTTCGTCAGCTCGTCGCGGATCGAAGCGCGATACTCCTGCTCGATGCGATCGTTCACGTCGAAGTGATAGCGCGCCGCGATGTAGCCGATCAGCAGCGCGAGCAGCATCGCGCCTGCCAGCGTGCCGATCGAGATCGCGCGGAAAGTTGCTTCCTGCGCCAGGTAGTACTGCAGATCGAAGTCGACGCCGACGAAGCCGCTGTAGCGACCCTGGCTGTCGTAGATCGGCGCGTGCCCGGAGAGGAACGTGCCGTACTTGTCGCGCTGGAACGAGGGGTAGACATAGGTCTTGCCCGCAGCGATCTGCTGCAGCCAGTCGGGGTCCGGCTCCGCGTCTATCGTATTGAACGGCTCCATGTACTCGGACGGCACGAGCTTGTGCGGCGAGTTCAGCTTCTCCGATTCGGCGGCGGTGTCGACGACGAAGTAGCTCTGGCCGTTCTTCTCGCACATCGTGTAGACGTAGAAGATCTCGGGATAAGCGGCGTGGAAGCGCACCAGCGGCGCCAACGTGCGCGCGTACAGCTCCGGCGTCTTGTTCGCGGGATCGAGCAGCTGGCGGTGCAGGTCGCCATCGACGACGCTGGCCGCGAGCCGCGCCACAGCGCCTACATGCGAGCGCAGCACTTCGAGCCGGGCTTGCTTCGACAACAACTGCGGGATGGCGACGATCGCACCCAGCACGACGGCGGCAGCGAGGCTGACGGTCCAGAAAGTGCGCGAGGTGAAGCGGCGGGTTACAGACACGCACATATTTTTGCACACTCGCGCGCGGGACCGCACAGCAAAACAAGGCGCGTTCGCACTTCTTGTTGCCGCCGGCCGGCCAGTCCATCGACAATGGCCGCGCCATGACTGCAGTGCCTCCCGAGTTCACCGCCGCTCTGGAAAAGGGCATGACGGTCTCGTATTGGGCGCAGCGGCAGCCGCACGCGCCGGCAGTGGTTTCCGCGGCCGGCGATCGGACCTACGCAGAGCTCAACGCGCGCAGCAACCAGCTCGTGTACGCACTGCGGGCTCAAGGTATCGGCGCCGGCGATGGTGTCGCACTGTTGTGCGCCAATCGCACCGAGTTCGTCGAGATGTTCTGGGCGACGCGTCGCGCCGGAATCCGCCTGACCCCGGTGAACTGGCGGCTGACCGGCGAGGAAGCTGCGTACATCGTCAACGATTGCGATGCCAAAGCATTGTTCGCGGACGCGCGCTTCCACACAGTTGCCGAATATGTGGCCGCGCACGCACCGCGCGCGCAGCTGCGGATCGCGATCGGCGGAGCTATTCCTGGCTTCGACAGTTACGAGGCGCTGCTGCGCGGCCAGGACGGCAGCGACATTTCCGATCCGCAGCTCGGCAACTCGATGCTCTATACCTCCGGCACGACGGGCAAGCCGAAAGGCGTGTATCGCTCGTCCGCGCCGCCGACTTCGCCGAGCCTGGTCGCAAGTGCCGGCTATCGCGCCGGCGCAAGCGTTCACCTGGTCACGGGCCCGCTGTATCACGCGGCGCCGCTGTCGCTGTCGATGGGCATTCCGCAGCTATACGGTGCTTCAGTCGTCCTGATGGACGGCTGGGATTGCGAGCGCGCTCTGCAGCTGATCGAGCGCCATCGCGTGACTCACACGCATCTGGTCCCGACGATGATGCATCGGCTGGTATCGCTCCCCGAGGCCGTGCGCCGGCGGCACGATCTGGCGTCGCTGCGCTACATCCTGCATGGCGCCGCGCCGTGCCCGCCGGGCGTGAAGCGCGCGATGATCGACTGGCTCGGGCCGATCGTCCACGAGTACTACGGCGCGACCGAAGGCACGGGCACGCTCGTCGATTCGACGACGTGGCTGGCGCGGCCCGGCACCGTTGGCCGGCCCGATACGCCGGAGCACATCCGCGTGCTCGATGAAGCCGGCACTGCGCTGCCGCCGCTCGAGGCCGGGTTGATCTACATGAAGGCGCCGGCGAGCGGCCGCTTCAAGTACTACAAGGACGACGGCAAGACCGATCGCGCCTATCGCGGCGAGTACTACACGCTTGGCGACATCGGTTATCTCGATGCGGACGGCTATCTGTTCCTCACTGATCGCAGCGCGCACCTGATCATTTCGGGCGGCGTCAACATCTATCCCGCGGAAGTCGAGAACGTGCTGTTCGCGCATCCGGCCGTCGCCGACGTCGGCGTGATCGGCGTGCCGGATCCGGAGTGGGGCGAGGCGGTGAAGGCGGTCGTCATCCCGCAGCCCGGCTACACGTCATCGCCGCAACTGGCCAGCGAGCTGATCGACTACTGCCGCCAGCACATGGCTCATTTCAAATGCCCGCGCAGCGTGGACTTCGTCGGCGAGCTGCCGCGTCATGACAACGGCAAGCTGTACAAGCACAAGCTGCGCGAGATGTACCGGTCGAAAGCGTCTTCCGCATGATTCAAATCCAGGAGAGTGAAATGAAGATTCTGCGCAGACTGTTCATCACGATGCTCGCGTCCACTGCGCTGGCCGCCGCGGCGTGGGCCGCGGATGCGAACGTCGCGGGCGAGTGGGATTTCACGGTCGAGACCCAGGCGGGCTCGGGCACGCCGCACTTCAGCCTCAAGCAGGACGGCACCACCGTGACCGGGCACTACAAAGGCGCGCTCGGCGAAGCACCGGTGAACGGCACGGTGAGCGGCAACGAGCTGACGATCAAATTCAAAGTGAACGCGCAGGGCACGGATCTCGAGTGCACGTATACCGGCACGGTCGACGGCGACTCGATCAAGGGCAAGGTGCAGCTCGGCGAGCTCGGCGACGGGACGTTCACGGGCAAGAAGGCTGGGTAATAGACCCGCCCGACCTATGGAGCTCTTCTGTAGGTCGGGCTTTAGCCCGACGCAAGGGCGAGAGAAGAAATACTCTCGCCAAGGCGCGAAGGCGCCAAGAAGATAAAACCAATCAGATTATTTTCCCTTCTTCCCTTGGCGCCTTTGCGCCTTGGCGAGAGTTATTCCGGTGCTTCCGCTCCGCCTCTTCTCTTACTCCAACCCCTTCCAGCAATGCGCCTGCACCAGCTCGATCGTCGCGCGGCGGCGCAGGCGCCAATATCTCTCGCGCTGCTCGCGCTCGCGACGCAGCTCGGGCCAGCGCTCGAGGTAGGCTGACAACACTTTGCGATCGACTGCGTAGCGGCCGAACGCTTCGGCGTGCGCGGCGCGCAGCGCGATCGTGCCGTTGTAGCCGCCGAAACCTTGCGTCGCGCACACAGCGCCGCCGTCCGAGTTGCCCGCGACCGGCGGCGCTTCGAGCACGAACGACTCAGCGGCCGGTCCGAGCTCGGGATCGAGATTGCGCAGGGTCGGAATACCGACAGCAGTCTTGCCGAGCAGGAACTGCAGCGCCTGCGACACTGCCTTCAATCCTGTCTCGCCCATGGTGTGACCGTCGCCGACGGCTTTCGGCGTGCCCACGATCATTGCGGGCAGGGCGCCTTTGCGTCCCTGCCGTTCCGCGGCGCTCGTGCGCCCGCTGGCGGCGGTCGTGAGATCGGTCTTGGAGTTGGTGCGTGTGCCGGTGGCGTGCGCGACGAGGTACTGGAAATCGTCGATGCCATAGCCGTGGCCGCGATGCGCGAGGTCGAAGGCGTGAATCAACGCGTTCTCGCCGCCGAAGCCGACGCCGGCGAAATGCGCTTTCCCGCCCGCTTCGCCGCTCTGACCCCAGCCGACGATGATCGAGGTGATGTCGAGGAAGTTGCGCAGCGCGAAGTCGAGCGTCGTGATCAGCAGGCCCGAGCCGCCTTCGCCGACCACCGTGCCGTTGGCGTCGATATCGAACGGCGCCAGGCTGTCGCCGACGGAACGCTGGTCCGACGGCGCGCGGTCGGCATTCAGCGCCGCGAGCTTGGTACGGGTCATGAGCGCGCCCGGCCCGAATGCATCGAGGATCTGCCAGCCCGGGCGGGTAGCGGCGTCGGCTGCCGTCCACAACGTCATGACCGGCCGCCGATAACCGGGATAGTCCAGCACCATCTGCGGCGCGAACTCGCAGAACACGATCGAGCTCGACGCGCAGGCGCCGACGGCGTTCAGCGGAGTCTGCGGCACGCGCATGTAGCCACCGGCCGAGCGCAGGCTGTCGAGCAGCGCCGGATTCTTCAGCGACTTGCTCAGCGAGTAGGAGGGCGCGAGCATCGTCGAGAGCAAAGCCGGCCCGTGCGAGGACAGCGAGTTCGCGAGCCGCATCGCGAACTTGTCGCGCAGCTTGTCGTTCTCGATGCCCTCGGAGCCCGCGGCACGCAGCTCAGCGAGCGAATCCATGCCCATGAACGCCGTCGCACCGGCGACGCGGAATTCGTAGGGATCCGGCAGCAGCTCCGCCAGCGAGACCGGCAGCGCAGCGAGCGCACCGAGCCCGCTGTACGCGAACAGTTGTGCCTGCAGCGAGGGCCCGAGACGCGGGTCGTCGTCGAACAATCCGTACATGTCCTTGAGCAGGGACTCGCGGACGTCGCGATACATGAGCCCGGCCAGCTTGCGCAGGCCGCCGCTCTCGAAATCGTGCGGCAGCGGCGCGGCGATGTCGGTTACGACGGAGGCGCCGGCGGCAGTCAGCTCGGAAACGTACCGAATACCGAGGTTCGCGCGCAGCTGCGCACCGTGCCGGCGCTCGATTTCTTCGAGCGTTGCGGCCGTGCCGTCGGTCCAGCGCAGCTGCAATCTGCCGCTGGCGCCCGGCTCGATGTCGATGAGGCCGGCGTCGAACGCGGCAAAGGCGATGAACTCCGGCGCCTGCGTGACGCGCGCTTGATAGGTCTCGGTGCTGCCGACAGCGGAGATCGAGCAGGGCGTTCCAACCGTGACGAGGACTTTGTCAGCCGTGAGCACGTGCATCCCGAGCCTGTGAGCCAAGGCCCGAAGGATAGCACCGCAGGCAAGGAACGGTGACGCTGCTAGGCGGCTTCGCCGCGCGTGCGGGGGATGCGGAAAGCGCCCGTCGTGAGCGTCTCGTATTCCCGATCCATGATCACCGTACGGTTGCGACCGCGCTCCTTCGCCGCGTACAGCGCTTCGTCCGCAAGCTGGATGAAGCCCTCCGGATGGCGGCCGATGTTCGGCTCGACGCAGGCGGCGCCGATGCTGAAGGTCACGTACTGGCTGACCGGCGAGCTCGGATGCTCCAGCGCCGCCTTCTGCAGACTCGCATGCAGCTGCCGGCAGATTTCCTCCACGCGGTCGCGGCGGGCGTCGTACAGCAGCACTGCAAATTCTTCACCGCCGTAGCGTGCAGCCAGGTCGAACGGCCGGCGCGCTGCGACCGGCAACACGCTCGCGACGTTCGCCAGGCACGCATCGCCGGCCTGGTGGCCGCGCCGGTCGTTGAACGACTTGAAATGATCGAGATCGACGAGCAGCAAGGCGAGGGGCACGCGCTCGCGCATGGCTTGCTGCCACAGCCGCTGCATGTGCTCGTCGAACATGCGCCGGTTGTGAATGCCGGTGAGGCTGTCGCGGTTGGCGGATTCGCTCAGCACCTGCTTCGCGACGTAGTTGCGGCGCACGCCGCGCTGGAACGAGAAGTGGATCGCCCCGCCGATCGTGCACGCGAATGCGATGACGAACATGTCGAACACGCGCTGCGGTCCAGTAATGCCGGCGAGCTCGCCGCCGGCTGCATACGCCAGGACAATGAGCAGCGCCGTGCGCACAGCCTGCGCGTGTAGCAAGCCGTACAGGAAGTAGGGCGCGAGCACCACGAGCGGCATCCACGAGCTGAGCGAGTAGCCGCGCGGCTGCATGAGGATGTCCATCACGACGAACGACAATGCATGCACCGGCGCAACGATCTGCGCGGTGATGCCGAACCAGCGCCGGTACAGGCCCGTGTACGAAACGACCAGCATCGCCAGGCTGCTCGGCACGATGAAGCCGAAGCGCAGCACGTCGACGAGACTCTCGTTCTCCGGGCCGAAGATCGCGCTGCGCATCTCGCGGAACGGGCCGCCCGCGAGCATCACGACCAGCATGTTGCCCATCGCGATCCACATGGCGTTGCGCACGCGCGAGCGCGTGTGCTCGGCGTACCAGCTGCGGAATTCCGATTCCAGCGGCTCGTCGAACGTCAGGCGCGGCACGAGACGCGCCGCCAGAGCGCTGAGACGGGAGACCAGGGCAGTCATGAAACGGTCGGGGCCCCTCGGGACGGGATGAGCATTCGTCGTACATAAAGTACGCGCCCACGCCGGCACCGGACGCGGATCACCATCACAGGAACGCGCGATCTGCATCACACCCCGGCAACAGGAATCTGCGGCGCGGACCGCCGGGGGCTGCGCACTGTGACCGCGGTCACACTCACCGCCGGGGCGCTCCCGGGCCCCCGGCCGGCGAAGATCGGCGACTCGCCGGCAATTGCTTCAGGATGCCGCAGGAACCGCGCACTATATGGACGGCCCGTGTGGCGGGACTCCCTGCAGCCGGCCCGATATCGTTGAGATGCGTCGTTCCAGAGGTACGTTATGACTGCGGATAGAGCTGCCGGGCTGCTGCTTGCGGTCGCCTGCGCGGGGCTGTTGAGCTCCTGCGACGATCGCGATGACCGCCGCAACCGGGGGCCGTCGAGCACCGAGGCCCGGGACGTCGGATCGTTCGCTGCCGTCGACATGAGCGGGGCGGCGCGGCTGGAAATTACGGTGGGCAAGCCCGAGTCGCTGGTGCTCGTTGGCCGCAGCTCCTCGATCGAGCGGGTCAAGACCGAAGTTCGGGACAACACCCTGTACATCGAAAGCAAGCCGCGCGACTGGTTCATGTCCAGCAACCGCCGCCGCATCACGGTCAAGATTTCAGTGCCGAAGCTGGAATTACTGCAGGTCGAAGGCGGCAACGACGTGCGGCTGACCGGTTTCGACGGCGGCGAGTTCGTCATCAAGGCGTCCGGCGCGGCGCACATCTTCGCCGAAGGGCATCTCACCGAGCTGACAGTCCGCATGGCCGGCGCCGGTCACGGCGACTTCAGCCGGCTCGTCGCCGACGAGGCGAAGGTGGTCGTCGAAGGCGTCGGCAGCGTGATCGTGCACCCCAAGGACACGCTCGATGCGACCATGAACGGCGTCGGCGCGATCCTCTATACCGGCAGTCCGCGCGAGGTGAACACGCGCATGAACGGGCTCGGCACGATCGCACGCAAGGATGCGAAGGACATCGAATCCGACGATGACGAGGATGCGATCGATCCGGATGACCTGCAGCCGGAGTACGAAGCGCCGAAGCAGAAGCCCGCCAGAGGCTCCACAGAGGTAATCTGACGCAGAGTCGGGCTGAAGCCCGACCTACAGCGATCCCGTAGGTCGGGCTTTAGCCCGACATCCTCTCAGGCCAAATCGGCCAGTGGCGCGGGGACGTGCCGCCGCAGCAGCGCATTGCGCGCCTGCCACTGCTCTTTCTCTTCGAGCTGCTCCAGGAACGACACCTCGCCGCCGGAGTACACCGCGATCGGTAGCCCGTCGCGATAGAGCATGCGATTGCCCGTCAGCGATGGCAGCCGCGCGCCGGGAGTCATCACCCCGACCAGGTTGAGCGGATCCGCCGCGGACAGCGACACGAATTCACCGTCGTTCGGCTTGCGACGCGCGTCGCGCAACGCTCCAACTGCATCCGGCAGCGCGAACTGTTCGCCGGAGAAGCCAGCGACGAAGCGGCCGCCGCGAATTTCGCCGCGTGCTTCCAGCCGCCGCAGACACATCAGCATCTGCCGCCACGGCGGCAGCCAGTCCGCTTCGCGTTCGAGCAGCTTCCAGAAGACGACGCCCCAGCGCCGGAGAAGCGTGCGGCAGAGGTGCTCGATGGCTTCGTCGGGGGCGTGGGGCTCGGGGCTCGAGGCGCGGGCCAGAGATTTGCGGACGAGTGCCCAGCGGCCGGCATCCTGCATGCCGAAGATGGCCATGCGGCGCTTTCGGCGTGCGTCTCGCGCGTTCGGCCGGCGGCGATCCGACGGCACGAGCAAGGCGCGCAAGCCGCCGAAGCTGTCCGAGTTCACGATGCCCAATGCGACCAGCTCGGCGAGCGCTTCCTCGACCTGCGTCGGCAGCAGCCCCGCGCCTTCCACGATCTCGTCGAAAAAGGATGCACCGTGCTCCTGAATGAACGCGGCCACCTGTTGCGCCTTCGCCGTGAGCTGCGGTGTTTCAGGACGGTCGGCGAAGGAGGACCAGAGCCGCACGTTGCGTCGTGCCAGCAAAGCGATCGGCGTCGAGCGAACCGGCGCCGCACCACGCTCCGCGTCACCCGCGCGAGTTGCGAGCCGCGTCCAGACGATGCGGCCGGCAAGACATTGCTCGTCGAGCCACGCGGGGTCGTACTCTGCGATGCGCGCGGGCAGCACTTCTGTTTCCCATGCGCTCGCGGCGGCATCGAACCCTTCCAGTTGGCCGAGCACTGCGGGCACAGAGTCGGGTCCCTGCATGCGACTGGACGGCGTGACGCGCTGCCAGTCGAACAGGAAGCGCAGGAAATCCCGCGCCTGGACCGGCTCGATCTCGGCCCGCAGACGTTTGACGGTGTAGCGGTGGACGCGGGCGAGCAGCCGGCGGTCGCACCATTGGACCGGCGTCCGCCCCTCCGAATGAAATTTGTCGGGCTCGAAATTGCCGCGCATCGCCGAGCCCTCGGCTTCCAGAGCCAGCAAGGCGGTATCGATGTCGGACGTGTCCACACCCAGCGTCGTCGCGATGGCGCTCGCAGTCGTCGGGCCCAGGCCTTCGAGGCGGCCACGCACGATCTCGCGCAGCGCTTCGTCGCGAGGCCATTCCTTCGCGACACCGGGCAGAGCAACGTCGGGTTCGAAGACGGCGTTCGGGAAGACGGCTCGCAGCAGCGGAATGCGCTCGACGGCAACGAGAAGTTGTCCGGAGCGAGCGACGCGACGCTGCGTGATCAGCTCATGAATGAGTGCCGGCCACGCCGCTTCGCGCTGCACTTCTGCTTCATTGAGATACGTGAGCCAGCACAACGCGTCGTGCAGCTCGTCGGCGCTGCCCGCTTCGGGCCACGCCTCGCTGCGCACGCGCGCGATCGCTTCCGGATCGAGCTTGCCGATATCGGCAGCCGACTCCGGATCCATCCAGCGTCGGCTCATCACCGCTTGCGTGCGACGTTCCTCGAGCGGTGCATCGTCCAGATACGCATAGGGCCGCGCCGACAGCACTTCGAGCGCGAGCGGCGACGGCTCCGTCAGATCGCGAGCGGCGATCCGAATGCGGTTCTCGACCAGCATGTGCAGCAACCGCTCGAAGCCGTCCACGTCCATCGCTTCTTCGAGACAGTCCCGCACCGCCTGGCGCACCAGCGGATGATCGGGCACGACGATGTCGCCGACGATGTTTTCGCCGCACGCCACCTGATCCGGAAACACCGAAGCGAGCAGATCTTCAGCATTCATGCGCGCCAGCGCCGGCGGCACCTTCTTGCCGCCGCGGAAGCGCGGCAGCGCCAGCGCGATCGATGCGTCCCAGCGCCAGCGGGTCGTGAACATCGGCGCGGCGAGCAGTGCCTGGACCAGAATTTCGCGCGCCGTGTTCGGATGCAGGTAGCGCGCCACGTCGGCCAGCTCGAAGCTGTGCGCCGTCGTCAGCGACAGGATGATCGTGTCTTCGGTCGCCGCCGCCTGCAGCTCGAAGTTGAAAGTGCGGCAGAAGCGCTTGCGCAGCGCGAGGCCCCAGGCGCGATTGATCCGGCTGCCGAATGGCGAGTGGATCACCAGCTGCATGCCGCCGGCTTCATCGAAGAAGCGCTCGAACACGATCGTCTGATGCGTCGGCAGGCTGCCAAGCGCAGCGTGAGCCGCTGCGAGATACGCCACGACCTGCCCGGCAGATGCTTCCGAAACACCGACGTCGTGCATGAGCCACGTCAGCGCCGATTCGGAGCCATTTTCCAGCCGCTCTTCGATCTCGGTGCGCAGCCGGGAAACCGCAACGGACAGCTCGTCTGTTCGCCCCGGCGCCTCGCCGAGCCAGAATGGAATCGTGGGCGCTTCGCCGCGCGCATCCTCGACGCGAACGACGCTGCGCTCGACCCGGATGATGCGGTAAGAGCTGTTGCCCAGCTGAAATACGTCGCCCGACAGACTCTCGACAGCGAAGTCTTCGTTCACCGTGCCGACGAGACAGCCTTCCGGCTCGAGCATCACCTGGTAGTCAGCGGTATCCGGGATTGCGCCGCCCGAAGTGATGGCAGTAAGGCGCGCACCCTTGCGTGCACGGACCAGGCGATTCACGGGATCGTGATACAGCAGCGCCCCATGCCGGCCGCGACGTGTCGTGAATCCCTCTGCGAGCATTCGCACCAGCTCATCAAAGGACTCGCGTGTCAACGCGCGATACGGATATGCGTTGCGGCACAGCTCGAACAGCTCGCTCTCGCTGCAATCGCGCGTCGCCACTTCCGCAACGATCTGCTGCGACAGCACGTCGAGCGCCAGCTGTGGGATCTTCAGGTGATCGAGCTCACCGCGACGCACGCTGTCGAGCAGGGCGGTGCATTCCACCAGATCGTCGCGAGACAGCGGAAACAAACGGCCCTTCGGCGTTCCGCCCACCGCGTGGCCCGAACGGCCGACCCGCTGGAGAAAGGCATTGATCGAGCGAGGCGAGCTGAGCTGGCACACCAGGTCGACGTCGCCGATGTCGATGCCCAGCTCCAGCGACGCAGTAGCCACCAGCACCTTCAGTTCGCCGCGCTTCAGACGCTGCTCGGCATTGAAGCGCAGCTCTCTGGCGAGGCTGCCGTGATGTGCGGCAACGGATTCCGTATCGAGCCGCTCGGACAAGTGTCGCGCGACCCGCTCGCTGAGCCGCCGCGTATTCACGAACACGAGCGTCGTGCGGTGTTCGCGCGCCAGCTGTGCGAGGCGGTCGTAAATCTGCGTCCAGACTTCGTTCGACATCACCGCTTCGAGCGGCGCGTCCGGCAACTCGAGCGCGAGGTCACGGTGACGCTTGTGTCCGCTGTCGACGATGCGGCAACGGGCATTGCCGTCCGCATCGAGGCCCTGCACACCTACCAGCAGCCGCGCGACTTCAGTGATCGGCTCCTGCGTTGCCGACAAGCCGACGCGCGTGACTCTGCGGCCGGCAAGTGCATCGAGTCGCTCCAGCGACAGTGAGAGGTGCGCGCCGCGCTTGGTGCCCGCGACAGCATGAATTTCGTCGACGATCACCGTGCGCGTGGTCGCCAGCATCTCGCGACCGGACTGCGAACCGAGCAGGATGTACAAGGACTCGGGCGTCGTGACGACGATGTGCGGCGGCTTGCGCCGCATCTGCGCACGCTCGTATTGCGGTGTATCGCCGGTGCGCACCCATGTGCGGATCTCGACGTCGCGCACCGTGTGGCCGCGCAGCTCCTCGCGAATGCCGTTGAGCGGAGCTTCGAGGTTGCGATTGATGTCGTTCGACAACGCTTTCAGCGGCGAGACGTACAGAACACGCGTCTCGTCAGGCAAGCCCCACTGCTCGCCCTCGCGCACGAGCTCGTCGATGGCGGCCAGGAAGGCGGCGAGTGTCTTGCCCGAGCCGGTCGGCGCCGCGATCAGCACGTCCTGCCCGGACTGAATCGCCGGCCACGCCTGCGCCTGAGCAGGGGTCGGCGCGGAGAAAGTCCGGCCGAACCACGCCGACACGGCGTCGTGAAAGTAGGGAAGGGTGGAGCTCATAAAGGGAGGGTGCAGCATACTCCCGGGAAGCAGACAGTGTCTGTCATGTTTCGGACGGGGAACCAAATCGACCGCTGATTCGCTGATCGTGCATGGAGGTGCGCAGATGTCGGATCGGGTCGCTTTGATCACCGGTGCCACGAGCGGCGTCGGGCGCGTCGTCGCCGAGCGCCTCGGCAGGCAAGGTTGGCAGGTCCTGGTCCACGGTCGCGACCGGGCTCGCGCAGAGCAAGTCGTGAGCGCTATTCAGGGGAGCGGCGGCGCGGCGCGCTTCCATGAAGCGGATCTGTCCTCAATGCGCGGCGTACGGCAGCTGGCCGAGGACGTCATGAAAGAGCATCCGAGCCTGCAGCTGCTCATCAACAATGCCGGCGTCGGGTTCGGTCGTCCGGGTGCGCAGCGCGAACGGAGCCAGGACGGCTTCGAGCTGCGCTTTGCGGTGAACTACCTCGCGCCGTTTCTGCTGACGCATCGGCTGATTCCCGCCTTGCTGGCCGGCGCACCTTCGCGTGTCGTCAACGTTGCGTCGATCGGTCAGCAAGAGCTCGACTTCGACAACCTGCAGATGACGCACGGCTACTCGGGCGTCGATGCGTATCGGCGCTCGAAGCTCGCGCTGATCATGTTCACCTTCGATCTCGCAGCGGAGCTGCAGAAGCTGGACGTCACGATCAATGCGCTGCATCCCGCGACATTCATGGACACGTTCATGGTGCACGAGGCCGGCGGCAAACCCATGAGCACCGTCGACGAGGGCGCGGACGCGATCATGCATCTCGCCGTCGACGACCTGCAGGGCCGAACCGGCGAGTACTTCGATCAGCAGCGTCCCGCTCGCGCGCTGCGGCAGGCCTACGATCCGAAGGTGCGCGAGCGGCTGCGCCAGATTACCAACGAACTGACGCGGCGAGAGTCGGGCTAAAGCCCGACCTACGGACTGGCTGTAGGTCGGGCTTCAGCCCGACCACATCATCGCGAAGCCGTCGTTTGCAGCGGCCTGAAGCCGCCACCGAGCGCCTTGTAGGTCGCCAGGAGTGCGGTCGCGGTCTGCGTCTCGCTGCGTGCGAGCTGATCTTCCGCCGCCAGCGAGGTGCGCTCGGCATCGAGCACTGCAAGGAAATCCGCGACGCCGCTTTCGTAACGTGCGCGAGCGAGCTTTGCGGCTTCGAGCGAGGCCGTCGCGCTCTCCTGCAGATGCTGCTGCTTCACGATCGCCTTGGAATACGCGGTCAGGCTCGCATCGGTCTCTTCGAGCGCCTGCAGTACTGTCTTCTGGTAGGTCGCCAGCGCGCGATCCGTTGCAGCTTCCCGCTGCGTGATCTTCTGGCGCACGCGTCCGAGATCGAACGCCGCCCAGCTGATGCTCGGGCCGAACGAGTACGTCTCGCTGCTCGATTTGCCGAGGTCGTCACTGCTCACCGCATCGAAGCCCCAGTGGCCGAGGAACGTGATGCGCGGGAACAGGTCACCGACGGCGACGCCGATGTTCGCAGTCGCAGCGGCGAGATCGCGCTCAGCGACGCGAATGTCCGGGCGCCGGCGCAGCAACAGTTCCGGTGTGCCGATGTTCTGCGCGACTGGCAGCGCCGGCAGCGGATGCGGCGTGGAAAGCTCCGGCAACAATGCTTCAGGCGACTGTCCCGTCAGCACGCCGAGTCTCAGCATGCTGCGCGTGACGCCGGCCTCGAGATCCGGAATCGTCGCGAGCGTGGCCGAAAGCTGGGCCTGTGCACGCGAGGCGTCGAGCTGCGTGCCGCGACCTGCATCGAGCCGGGCCTGAGTGATACGCACCGTCTCGCCCTGGTTGTCGGCGTTGCGATGCGCGACGGCCAATTGCTGCTGCGCGCCGCGCAACTCGAAGTAGTTGCGTGCGACTTCCGCGGTCACGCTGACCTGCGTCGCGTACACGCCGGCTTCGGCCGACTGCACTTCGGCCGAGCTCGCCTCGACCTGGCGCCGCACGCGTCCGAAGAAATCCAGCTCCCAGAACGCATCGAAGCCGGAATCGTAGAAATCCTGCTCGCGGTCCGTCGTCGGAGCCGGCGCGAGCTGCCGATCGCTCGCATGCGCCCTGGTGTAGCCGGACGAAGCCTGGACGGTCGGCGCGAGGTCGAGCCTCGCCTCGCCGCGCAGCGCGCGAGCTTCACGCAGCCGTGCAGTAGCGATACGGATGTCGTGATTCGCAGTGAGCGCGCGCTCGATCATGCCGTTCAGCTGCTCGTCGTTGAATGCCTTCCAGAACTCGCGCTCGACGTCGGCGCTCGACAACTGCGCCGAGTCGACGCCGACGAACGAATCCGGCGTCGGTGTTTCCGGCCGGTGGTAGTCCGGGCCGACGGCGCAGGCGGCCAGCAGCATCGAGGACATCAGTACGGCAAGACTACGCATGGGAGATTCCTTCTGCATTGACGGGTGCCGTCGCATGACGGCGCTTCCTCAGCACCGCCGCGCGCAGCAACACGTAGAAGAGTGGTGTCAGGAACAGGCCGAAGAACGTCACGCCGATCATTCCGGAGAACACGGCGATACCGATCGCGTGGCGCATTTCCGCGCCTGCCCCCGACGAAAACACCAGCGGCACGACGCCCATGATGAACGCGATCGACGTCATCAGGATCGGCCGCAGCCGCAGTCGCGCCGCTTCCAGCGCCGCGGCGACCGGTTCGACACCGGCCTGCTCGCGGTCCTTGGCGAACTCGACGATCAGGATCGCGTTCTTGCTCGCGAGGCCCACGAGTACGAACAGCGCGATCTGCGTGAAGATGTTGTTGTCGCCGCCGGTCAGCCACAGACCGGTGATCGCCGAGAACAGCGCCATCGGCACGATGGCGACGATCGCCAGCGGCAGCGTCCAGCTCTCGTAGAGCGCGGCCAGCACCAGCACGACGAGCAGCACGCACAGCGGGAATACGAACACCGAGCTGTTGCCTGCGATGATTTCCTGGAACGTGAGGTCGGTCCACTCGTACTTCACGCCGTTCGGCAGCGTCTCGCGCAGAATGCGCTCCATCACTGCCTTCGCCTGGCCGCTCGAATAGCCGGGCGCGGGCCCGCCGTTCACGTCGGCGGTCAGGTAGCCGTTGTAGCGGAACACGCGGTCCGGACCGTAGCTCTGCTGAACCTGCACGACGGAGCCGAGCGGCACCATCTCGCCGGCCTCGTTGCGCGTCTTGAGCCGCAGGATGTCCTCGGCCTTCGCGCGGTACGGATAGTCCGCCTGCGCGATCACCTGGTACGTGCGGCCGAAGCGGTTGAAGTCGTTGACGTAGATCGAGCCGAGATAAACCTGCAGCGTCTCGAACACGTCGGTGAGCGCGATACCGTGCTCCTTCGCCTTGACGCGGTTCACCTCGGCGCTGATCTGCGGCACGCTCACTTCGTAGTTCGAGAACACGCCGGTCAGCTCCGGCGCCTGGCGCGCCTTGGTCAGCACCGCCTGCGTCGCCTTGTACAGCTCGTCGTAGCCGATGTCGGCGCGGTCCTCGAGCTGTAGCTTGAAGCCGCCGATCGCGCCGAGACCCTGCACGGGCGGCGGCGGGAACACCACGACCTGCGCGTCCTGGATCACGCTCAGCTTCATGTTGAGCTGCTTAGCGATGTTCAGGCCGTACAGCTCCGCGCTCTTGCGATCCTCGAAGTTGTCGAGGCCGAAGAACACGAGCGCCGAGTTCGGGCTGTTGGTGAAGCCGGCGATCGACAGGCCGGGGAACTGCACGGCGTCGCGCACGCCCGGGACGCTGTGCGCGATGTCTGCGACGCGGCGCACGACTTCATCGGTGCGATTCAGCGACGCAGCATTCGGCAGCTGCACCATGCCGACCAGGTACTGCTTGTCCTGTACCGGAATGAAGCCCTTCGGCACGAGCTGGAACAGGCCCCAAGTCAGCGCGAGCAGGCCGACGAACGCGCCCATCACCACGCTCTTGTGCGCGAGCACGCCGCGGACGCCGCGCACGTAGCCGGAGCCCGAGCGCGTGAACACGTTGTTGAAGCGCCGGAAGAAGCCGCCGAAGACCCGATCCATGCCGCGCGTCAATGCATCCGGGCGCGCGCCATGTGGCTTGAGCAGGATAGAGGCCAGTGCCGGACTCAAGGTCAGGGAATTGATCGCGGAAATCACGGTGCTGATCGCGATCGTCAGGGCGAACTGCTTGTAGAACTCGCCCGTGAGGCCGGTGATGAAGGCGATTGGCACGAACACCGCGACCAGCACCAGGGCAATCGCGATGATCGGGCCGCTGACTTCTTGCATCGCCTGGTAGGTCGCCTCGCGCGGCGACAACCCGTTCTCGATGTTGCGCTCGACGTTCTCGACTACGACGATCGCGTCGTCGACCACGATGCCGATCGCCAGCACCAGGCCGAACAGCGACAGCGCGTTGATCGAGAAGCCGAACGCCAGCATCAGCCCGAAGGTGCCGACGATCGACACCGGCACGGCGATCAGCGGAATGATCGAGGCGCGCCAGGTCTGCAGGAACACGATCACGACGATGACCACCAGGGCGAGCGCTTCGAGCAGCGTCTCGACCACGGCCTTGATGGAGTCGCGCACGAAGACCGTCGGGTCATAGACGATCTCGTACTGGATGCCTTCCGGGAAATTCTTGCTCAGCTCCTGCATGGTGCTGCGCACTGCGTCGGACAGCTCCAGCGCATTCGCGCCGGGTGCCTGCGAGATCGGAATCGCGACCGCCGACTCGTTGTTGAGCAGGCTGCGCAGCGAATACTGGCCGGCGCCGAGCTCGATGCGCGCCACATCCTTAAGCGTCGTCACGCCGCCGTCCGGCATGGTCTTGAGAATGATGTCGCCGAACTCCTCTTCGGTGATCAGACGGCCGGAGGTCGTGACGTTGAGCTGATATTCGGTGCCCACCGGCGCCGGATCGGAGCCGATGACGCCCGCGGCAACCTGCACGTTCTGCTCGCGGATCGCGCGGACGACGTCGCCCGCGGTCAGCCCGCGGCTCGCGATGCGCTCCGGGTCCAGCCACACGCGCATCGAGTAGTCACCGGCGCCGAACAAGCGCACCTCGCCCATGCCCGGCAAGCGGGCGAGGACGTCGCGCACCTGCAGCGTGGCGTAGTTGCGCAGATACACGGTGTCGTAGCGGTTGTCGGGCGAAGTCAGGTGCACGACCATCAACAGGTCGGGCGATGCCTTCTTGGTGGTGACGCCGACGCGGCGCACGTCCTCCGGGAGGCGCGGCAACGCCTGCGCGACGCGGTTCTGCACTTCCACCTGCGCGTTGTCGACGTCGGTGCCGAGCCGGAACGTGATCGTCAGCAGCATCGTGCCGTCGCTGGTCGCCTGCGAGGACATGTAGAGCATGTTCTCGACGCCGTTGATTTCCTGCTCGAGCGGCGCGGCGACCGTTTCGGCGATCACCTTCGGGTTTGCGCCCGGATACTGCGCACGCACCTGCACGGACGGCGGCACGACCTCGGGGTACTGGCTGATCGGCAGCTGCCAGACGGCGATTGCGCCGATCAGGAAGATGATGATCGACAGCACCGCCGCAAAGATCGGCCGGTCGATGAAGAAGCGTGCGAATTTCATGTTACTTGCTCTCTGTCATGGCGAGCTTGGACTCGGCCAGCTCGCGCGCGTCCATTGCGACGCGTTCGGGCGCAACCACGACGCCGGGGCGAACGCGCTGCATGCCGTTGACCACCACGGTCTCGCCGGCCTGCAGACCCTGCTGCACGATGCGCAGGCCATCGGTGAGACGACCGACCTTCACCGGCCGGTAGGTCACCTTGTTCTGCGCGTCGATGACGTAGACGAACTTCTGGCTCTGGTCGGTGCCAATCGCGCGGTCGTCGACCAGCACTGCCTGATACGAGTTGTGGCCGAGCAGCTTGACGCGCGCGAACAGGCCGGGCGTCAGATAACCGTTCTTGTTCTCGAAGGCGGCGCGCGCGCGGATCGTGCCCGTGCGCGGATCGACCTGGTTGTCGACGAAGACCATCGAGCCGCTATGCGGATAGCCGCTCTCGTTCGCGAGACCCATCAGTACCGGGTTCGCGGCGTCGCGCGAGCTCGACCGCTCGCCACGGCGCGACAGCTCGTTGTACTTGAGATAGATCTGCTCGTCGCCCTCGAAGGTCACGTACATCGGATCCAGGGACACGACCGTCGTGAGCAGCGTCGCGGCATTCGAGCCCCCGGTCACGAGATTGCCCGCGGTCACGATGGCCTTGCTGACGCGCCCGTCGATCGGGGAGGTGATGCGCGTGAATTCGAGATTGAGCTTCGCGGCGTCAACAGCAGCGCGGGCTGCGGCCACGTTCGCCTTCGCTTCGCGCGAAGCGTTGACGCGCGTGTCGTACTCTTCGCGGGAAACCGCTTTGATGTCGATCAGCTTCTCGCTGCGCGCTGCATCCGATGCAGCGAGCTCCGCGCTGGCAACGGCGCGCGCCAGCTCGGCTTCGCTCTTCGACAGCTCGGCGCGATACGGGCGTGGGTCGATCACGAACAGCAGGTCGCCTTTGTGCACCGTGCTGCCCTCTGTGAAATTTACGCTCTCGATGTAGCCCGTGACGCGCGGGCGCACTTCGACGGACTCGACTGCTTCGAGCCGGCCCGTGAATTCGTCCCATTCGGTGACGTTGCGCTCGAGCGCAGAGGCCACTGAAACCTGCGGCGCGGGTGCCTGCGCAGAGGGTGTCGCTTCGCTGCGGCAGCCGCTCAGCCCCAGCGCAGCAACCAGCGCGCCAGATACGGCTATAGCGGACACCAGGGCACGAACTGTCGGTCGGGTCATTGTCATATCTCCATTCCGTCTCAGCTAAGACGCGCCAGCGGCGCGCGATTCGACATTCACATCTTCCTGCAGGGCTGCTGACAGCGGTGTGTCAGGAGCCTGTGACGTCACGCGACGGATCGCGACGTGGGGCGCACTGTAGTGATCGCAGCCCGCGCGACCAATCGGGTTGGCTGCACGACATTCATGAAAGCGAATCAGGAATCGAGAGCGTTATGACGATATGCCGCGGTCGCAATTACCTCCCTGGTAATGCAACGGCAACGTTGGCCGACTGTTTTTTATACGCTTTATGCGACGCGAGAAGTGGACGACGGCGTCGGCAGCGAATGCACCGCAGCCTGAGGGAACAATCCGGCAATGAAATCGATGAATGCTTTCACCTTCGCGGTCGGCTGGCGATGCTGCGGATACACGACCGAAACGGGGCGATACGACTCGGCATTCCAGTCCTGCAGCACCGGCTGTAACAGGCCCGAAGCGATCTGCGCCTCGACCGTAAAGTCGAGAGAATGCACGAAGCCTGCGCCGCTCACCGCTGCAATCACCGCTGATTGCGGATCGCTGAAAGACAACGCAGCGCGCGGCAGCAGCGTGTGCTCGACGCCATTCTTCGTGTACATCCACTCGCGGATCTGGTTCGTGCCGAGACGGAACATCGCGATGCAATGCTCGGGCTTCAGATCGTCTGGTGTGAGCGGCTCGCCGTTGCGCTCGATGAACTCCGGTGAAGCGCAGGTGACGACGCGGAAGCTGCCGACGCGCCGCGCGATCAGACTCGAGTCGCTCAGCTCGCCGACGCGCAGCGCCATGTCGATGCCTTCCTGCACCAGGTCGATGACGCGATCGTTCATGCTCATCTGCACGGTCACTTCGGGGTGTTGCGCGATGAAGCGCGGCAGCGCCGGCACGATCAGCAGGCGGCCGAGCGAGACTGGTACGTCCACCCGCAGCCTGCCGCGCGGAACGCCCCGCGCCTCAGTCACCTCGCTCTCGGCCTGGTCGAGCTGGCTGAGCGCCTCGCGGCAACGGTCGTAGAAACTCGTGCCCAGGTCCGTGAGGCTCAGCGAGCGCGTCGTGCGGTTCAGCAGGCGCGCGCCGAGCCGTTCTTCCAGCCGGCTCACCGCCTTGCTGATCGCAGAGGGGGACATCCCCAGCGTCTGCGCCGCGGCCACGAAGCTGTGAGCCTCGACCACGCGGACGAAAGCGACTATGTCACTGAAGCTGTTCAAGCGTTCCCCATTCCCGACGAAGCCCCTCAACCGCGGCGCGGGCAACCCCGTAGGGAGCCCCCCGTCGGCGGGCATTGTAGGACTGCAATTGCTGACTGTGACGCACGAAGGAGTTGCTCCAGAAACCGTTTACCCAGGCGCTCCACGCGACTAATGTATCGCTCCACCAATTTTACGTGACGGTGCAAAAATGTTGCTTGTGACGGATGTGACGGGTCCGGTGGGCCGGGCGGTCCTCGCCGAACTGGCCAATGGCCCTGCCGTCCGTGCGCTGCTGCAGCCGGGCGCCGATCTGCCCATCCAGGCACCGAACATCGAAGCGGTGCATTTCGACCCCACGGACGCCGCCAGTTTGCAGCGTGCAGTGCAAGGTGTCGAGGCGATCTTCCTTTCGTGGCAATTCTCGCCGCAACTCGCTGAAGCCCACATGCGCATCGTCTCCGCGGCGAAGGCTGCCGGCGTGCGCCGCCTGGTGCAGCAGTCGGGCGTGGGCGCCGATCCGAACATGTGTTGCGCGCGCATGCTGCGCTGGTACGGCCAGGCCGAAGTCAGCGTTGCCGCCGCGGGCCTCGAAGTCACGCGTCTGCGGCCCAGCATGCTGATGCAGAACTTGTTCGAGTTCGCACCTGCGATCGCCCAGCAAGGCGTGATCTCCGGGCCGTTCCGCTCGACCAAGTGGACCTGGGTCGACGCGCGCGACGTCGGTGCCGTCGCGGCTGTCGCCCTGCGCGACGAGTCGCACAACGGACGCACGTACACCGTAACCGGCTCGGAATCGATGAGCTATCCGCAAATTGCGGAGCATATGACTCGCATCCTCGGCAAGCCGGTGCGCTACACGGACATCACCGCGAACGAGGCCCGCGGCTGGCTGCAGGGCAAGGGACTGTCGCCGGTGATGATCGAAGCGAAGCTCGAATTGTGGGATGCCTGCGCGTCGAATCTGATCAACGCGCCGCCGACGCAGGTGGTCAGGGAAGTGACGGGCAGAGAGCCGCGGACGATCGATGAGTTCGTGCGCGATTACAAGAAGCAGTTTCTGACTGCTCACGCAGCGTAGGAGTCGGGCTGAAGCCCGACCTACACCGAATCCACCTTTGTAGGTCGGGCTTTAGCCCGACATCACTTCTCTGCCTGCGGCGTGACCGCGATCTCGACGGCCCTGTTGTCGTTGTCCACCGTCGTAATCGTCACCGGCCGGCGCCACACGCGCGCTACATATTCGAGCACCTTGCGTGCACGCTCAGGATCGAGCCCGCGGCCGTCGGTCGTATGGTCATGCAGCAGCTCCAGCTTGCCGTCGACGTGGACGCGCGAAGCGTTCACCGTCGGCGCGCCGAACGCGTACTTCGGTGCCAGCAGCGCCTCGTGCAGCAGCGGCAGATCCATCTCCTGCACCGTTAGCGTGCCGGTCGCCGGCCCTTTGAAGCGGAACAGCTTGAGCTCCTGCGCGAGCTCCATCGTCAGGTGGTTGCGCACGAACGCGAAGTCATCGTCCTCGCACATGATCTTGCGCGCGGCATCGAGCCCTTGGGCTTCGACGATCTTCTCCCAGATGGAGAAGCCGAGATGATAGGGATTGGTCGACAACGCCACGCTTTCGCCGCTCGCGCTCGGCCGCACCACGTCCGAATGGCATTTGATCGCATCGACGTAGGCTGACTGCGGCAGGAAGTCCGCTTCGCGCAGCAGGCGCGCATGCCAGTACGAGGCCCAGCCTTCGTTCATGATCTGGCACGCGAACACGGGATAGAAGTAGAAGGACTCTTCGCGCACCGCGAGGAAAATGTCGCGCTCCCACGGCTCCAGCTCGGGCGCGTACTGCGCGATGAACCACAGCAGGTCACGCTCCGGATGCGGCGGCACCGGTGCACGCTTAGCCGGCCCGCTCGCCTGCGGGCGCGCGGTGTCGGGGCCGAGCGCCGCGAAACGCCGCGAGAATTCGTCGCTCGGCGGCGCAGCGGGCTGTGCCATCAGTTCCGGGTAACGCGCGCGGCGCAGGCCCTGATCGATGTCGATGTGCTGTTCCAGGGCGAGCGCAGCATCGAGCACGGACTCCACGCGCTCCATCCCATGCTCTTCGATCGCCATGCCGATCTGGCGCGCATGCGCCGCCGCCTGCTCGACGATGTGCTCGCCGACCTGCTGCTGGCTGCGCTTGAACAGCATGTTGTTCGCGGAGAAATCCGCGTGGCCGAGCACGTGCGCCGTCACCAGCACGTTCTCCGCGGCGCTGTTGCTCTTCGCGAGGTAGGCGCGGCCGGGATTGCCGGGGAACACGACCTCGAACAGTCGCGACAGCCCCATGCGGTGCTGGATCAGCTGATAGATGTAGCGAACGCCGAACGACCAGTGCGGCATGCGTACCGGCAGACCGTAGATCGCGATCTCGGTCATGAAGCTTTCCGGCACGACCTCGAATTCGACGCGGTGGTAATTGAGCCCCTTCTCGCGTGCGAGCTGCTCGATGCGGGAAATCTGCTGTTGCCAGTCTTCGGTCATGGATTCACTTCCGAAGCCCGGCCGAAGAAGTGGCGCACGGCGTTCCAGATGTCGTCGGTGCCGCTGACGCGATAGGCGCCGACGTTGTCTTCGTCACGCGCCATCTCGACGAACAGCCGGCCGATCTCGCTGTCCGGTGCCGCGCCGGCGAGCGGTGCGACCTCCAGGAACCCGGCGAAATTGCAGTCGCCGACCAGCTCTTCCAGCGCTGCCTGCGCCTGCGGCTGATCGGAGGGGAAGTTCTCGCCATCGGAGGCGTAGAACAGGTAGACGTTGTACTGGCTCGGGCTGAAGCGCGCGTCGATGACCTCGCGCACTTTCTTCAGGCCCGCGGAGGCGACAGTGCCGCCGGTGCCGGTGACGCGGAAGAACTCTTCCTCCTGAAATTCCCAGGCCTCCGAGGTGTGCGCGACGAACACCAGCTCCAGGTGGCGGTACTGGCGGCGCAGGCCCTGGATCGCCCAGAAGAAGAATGTCTTGGAGATCTGCCGCTCGCGCTCGCCCATGCTGCCGGAAACGTCGAGCAGCAGGATCACGACCGCCTGCATCGCCGGTTGCTCGCGCTTGGTGAGCTGCCGGTAGCGCAGGTCGTCGTCGGTGAACGAGGGCGAGTCCTGGCCACCGGCGCTCTGCATGCCGCGCCGCTTGATCGATTCTTTCAGAGAGCGCCGCCGGTCGAGGCGCGAGCGCGCGCCGCGGCGGTCCCAGCCTTCGCGCGTCCAGTCGTCTTCCTTGGCGCGGCCGGCTTTCGCTTCGAGATTCGGCAACTGCATCTCTTCCCACAGCCAGTCGACGATGTCGTCGATGCGGAACTCGAGCGTGTACTGGATGCTGCCGTCCTCATTGCCGCCCTGGCCGCGCTGATTGTCGCTGTCCTGCTGCGGACGGCCAATGCGGTCGCCGGGCTTCGCCTGGCCCTGGCCGACGCCTTGCTGTTCGTTGGAGGAGCGCAGCTTGAAGCGGTAGTGCTCGAGCATGCGCACCGGCACACGCACCGTCGTGGCGCCGCCGTTGAGCACGTCCGCGCCGGCGACGATCTGCGGCAGGTGCTGCCGCACGGCATCGCGAACCTTGTCGTTGTGACGCAGCCAGTCGCGGGCACCGCGAGAGAACAGGTCGTACCAGCCCGCCTCGCCGGGGCTGCGATCGCCACCACCGCCGGAGCCGCCTCCGCCCGACGTGTTTTCGCTCATGTGCCCCTTCGCAACCTCGCTGTTCCTACTCCTGCGCCAACAATGTCGTGACGTAGCTCAGCGCTTCCTTCGCGCTGTGCTCGTCGTAACCGTACTCCGCCGTGAGCCGGTCTTGCACCGCCGAGATCTTCTTGCGCGCCTCGTCGTCCGGACGCGCCGCGGAAGTCACCAGCCGCAGCACGTCGCGGCGCTCTTCGAACAGGTACTGCTCGATCGCCTCGCGCATGCGCGAGTGGCTGTTCAGCGTGAACTTCTCGCCCTGCTTGTACGCGACCATCGCCTTGCGCACAACTTCCTGACGGAAGGTCATCTTGCCCGACTCGGAAACCTTGATCTTGTCCTCGACCGAGCGCAGGAAGCGCTCGTCCGCCGGCCGCGACTCGCTGGTGATCGGGTCGGTGACTTCGCGATGGTCGAGCGACGCTTCGACCTCGTCCAGGTACTTGTCCAGCAGCTGCTGCGCCTCGTCCTCGAACGACGCGAACAGCGCGCGATGTACGTCTTCCTTCACCCAGCGGTTGTAGAAGTCCTTGCGCGCCAGCACCAGGTAATCGATCCAGAGCTTCTTCGCCTTGGCATCCATGCGCGCGTCGTTCTCGATCGAGTCCTTGAGCGCGAGCAGCACTTCCATGCTGGTCAGGCTGCGCTTGTCGCTGCGCGTGATGGCGTTCGAGATCGAGTTGACGACGAAGCGCGGGCTCACGCCGGTCAGGCCCTCTTCGGCCGACTCGGCCCTCAGGCGCGTCACTTCCGTCTCCGGGAACCCTTCGACACTCTCGCCCGCGTACAGGCGCAGCTTCTTCGACAGGTCGAGGCCTTCGCGCTCCGGCTTCATCAGGCGCGTCAGGACTGCAAAGACAGCCGCAAGCCGCAGCGCATGCGGATCGAGATGCACGTCGCGGAACGCCGGCGCGGCCGACACCAGCTTGTTGTAGATGCGCGACTCTTCGACAAAGGACAGCGTGTACGGCACCTTGACGATGACCATGCGGTCCAGCAGCGCCTCGTTTTCCTTCTCCTGCAGGAACTTGTGGAACTCCGCAAGGTTCGTGTGCGCCAGGATCGTCTCGTCGAGGTAGATCAGCGGGAAGCGCGACACCTTGACGTTCTTCTCCTGCGTCAATGTCAGCAGCAGGTACAGGAATTCGCGCTTGACCTTCAGGATCTCGATCATCTCGAGCATGCCGCGGCTCGCGGCATAGACGGCGCCGGACCACGACCAGGCGCGCGGGTCGCCTTCATCACCGTACTGCGCGACCTTCGACAGGTCGACCGATCCGACCAGGTCCGCGAGATCTGCGGTGGTGGGATCGTGCGGCGCGTAAGTGCCCACGCCCATGCGAGTCGCTTCGGAGAGGAAGATGCGCTCCACCGGCATGCGCAGGAAGTCGCCCTCGAACTCGCGCTCCAGGCGGTCGCGCGCCCAGGGGCTGAGCTCGCCGCGGATCTCTACACCGTAAGTGTCACGGAACTCGGCGCGCAGGCTGGCGGGCACGAGATTGAGCGGCGACTCGTGCATCGGCGAGCCCTGCAATGCGTACATCGCACCTTCGTCGGTGTGGCTGTACTCCTCCAGGCCGCGCTTGAGCAGGATCGCCATCGTCGACTTGCCGCCGGACGGCGGACCGAGCAGCAGCAGCAGGCGCCGCCCGACGTCGGAGCCCGCGGCAGCAGCTTTGAAGTAATCGACCACGCGACCGAGCGGCTCATCGATGCCGAACAGCTCGCGCTTGAACAGCTCCTTGGGGCCGGCGGACTCGCCGCCGTTGTCAGTCGTTGCGGTGCCGCCATTGGCGACCGCGGGACTGGTCTTGCCGAACCAGCAGAGCATGTCCCACAAGTATTCATGGCTGGCGCGGGCCAGTTGGCGGCCGTTTCCCGGCACGATCGTGCGCAGGAACTCGCCGAACGTGCCGGACCAGTGCTGTGCACGGTGGAACCGGCTGTACGCGCTCAAGGCCTCGACGAAGCTCTCGCCGCCGCG
>Ga0075428_100000915_pt1 | contig 31167 bp, 22 predicted proteins | sample RhiMetdeltSRZDD2_FD_75291 | JGI IMG/M metagenome (GOLD analysis project Ga0075428, IMG submission 75291) | Populus rhizosphere microbial communities from Tennessee, USA - Rhizosphere MetaG P. deltoides SRZDD2 | ecosystem: Host-associated > Plants > Roots > Rhizosphere > Soil | place: USA... | reverse complement strand
TGTTTCTCTTCATGCCGGTGGTGATCTACGTCAACAACGGCGGCACCTTCGCACCGGGCACGCCGCTGCCGATCGGCGGCCAGGTCCTCGCGGGCGACCTCGACGGCGACGGCCGCACCGACCTGTGCGTTCAGGACATGAACGTGCTGTTCGTGTTGCGCCGCCTTGGCCCTGGCCTGGTCTACGCCCCGGCGTCGACCTACGCGTGGAGCGCGGCGCGCGTAGCGGCCGACCTGGATCAGGACGGCGACATCGACCTGCTCGGCGCGTCGACGCTGTGGAACTCGCGCCTCTCCGGGCCGAGCGCAGGCCAACGGCGACAGTACGGCACGGGCGGCGCGGGCAGCGGCGGCCGGCGTCCGCTGCTGTCGATGCTCGGACCGCTGCGCAGCGGCCTCACGACGGCGGCGCGCGTCGTCGCCGCTCCCGGCGGTTCCGTCGGCGTGTTGTTCGCCAGCGACGTCGAAGCGAACGTGCCGAGCGCGCTGCCCGGCGTCACGTCGTGGATCGGCCTGAGCTTCCCGGCGATCGTCGGCGTGTTCGGCGGCGCGCTCGGGCAGCCGGGCGCCGGTGCGATCGACATGCCGTTCGCGATCCCCCCCGGCGCCAACGGCGCGCGGCTGTTCCTGCAGTTCGTGCTGGTCGACCCAGTGATGCCGATCGGCCTCGGCTACAGCAACGGCTGCGAGTTGTTCGTCGGCCTCTGAACCGCCGCGCTAATTGCCGTTGAGCGCCTGCAGCAGCGGGATCAGGCTCGAGCCGATGAAGTAGTAGACGCGGCCATCGTTCGCCTCCTCGGCGAACAGGTTGTAGCCCGCACCCACGATGATGCGGTCGTCCCACAGGCTGAACGTCGCGCCGAGGCCCCCGACGGCGACGTGATCGCGGCCGGCTCTCGGCAGCGCGGCGAGTGCGTGGACGATGTTGTTCGTCCCGGCTCCGACCAGTGACCAGGTACGCGCTGACGTTCGAGGGCGACGCACTCGGCGCGCTCGTCGCGATCACCAGCTCGAACGCGCTGACGGTCACGCTCGGCGCATTCTGAGAATGGTCCGAGCGCCGTGCTCGCGACGTGTCTCGCCGCGGGCCGTGCCCAGCAGGGTGCGGCATCACCGCCGACGTGGTAACGTTGACGCTCGCGGTCACCGTCGCCGACCGCGCGCAGCTGCCGTGGCTCCACGAAGCGTGCGTGCAGCGCGAGCTCGAGAAGGTGGCGGGCGCGTGGAACGTGCACCTGCGGCACGCGCGACTCTTGCGGGAGCGCGGCGACGTCGCCGCGGCGCTCGCCGCGTGCAAGCACGACGACGAGCTGGCGCCCGGGCAGGCCGACACGGCGATCGAGTTGGGCCTGTGCGCCGGGGCGGAGCGACGCACCGACGACGCGGTGAAGCACTACGAAGCAGCGCTGCGCCTCGATCCCGAGCGCGGCTTCGCGCACCTGCAGCTCGGTGCCTTGCGCAGCCGCGCCGGCGATGCGAACGCGGCACTGCGCCACTTCGAGCAAGCGGCGCGCACGCTGCCGAACTCGGCGATCGTGCAGAACAACCTCGCGACAGCGTTGTTCCAGCTCGACCGAAGTCGGGGTGCTGCATCGCCATTTCTCGCCGAGCAGCATGACGGATGCTGGCCTTGTGGTGCAACGCCACAACCGCAGTCGCTGGGGACCGCCTCGTCGCGCAAGGGACTTGCCTGAGCCAACAAGAGCGGCACGTCGCCAAGGCGCACGATCGCGCAATCGTTACCGCGGCGGAACGCGCTTGCTGCCGTGGGCCCCTTGCCCCCTCAGGTCCAGGCCAGGTCGATGGCGGCACGTCGGTTGCTTTGACACAGTCGCCGCGTCCGCTGCAGCCCTCTGGCGACAGCGCCAGTCTCTCCTCCGGGTCCCCCCATGCATGCCGCAGAGAAGTCCTGCCAGCCCACCGCGCCGCTCGCGTTCGCCAGTCTGCAGAGCCGCTCTTGCTCGGCGCGGCCTCTGATCCGTGTGCTGTCCCTGCTGTGCGCGCTGTCTGCTGTGGCGACAGGTCGCACGCAGTGCTCGACGCAGTGGCTGCCGGGGGATGTCATGTCCGGGACCGATGGGCCCGTCCAGGCGACAACCATGTGGGATCCCGACGGGGCGGGTCCAGCGCAACCGCTGCTCGTCGTCGCCGGCGCGTTCGCGGTTGCCGGCTCGAGCCTCGCGAACAACATCGCCACCTACGATCCGGCGACCAGGAACTGGTCTGCTCTCGGTTCGGGACTCGACAGCGTAGTCCATGCCCTCGCGATCCTGCCTAACGGCAACCTCGTAGCGGGCGGCGACTTCACGACGGCGGGCGGCGTGCCCGCCAACGGCATCGCGAGCTGGAATGGCGCGAGTTGGTCGACTCTTGGCTCGGGAGTGAGCGGCTCGGTGCGCGCCGCGAAGACCCTCCCGAACGGCGACCTGGTGGCGGGTGGCTGGTTCAACTCGGCTGGTGGCGTCAGTGTGAACAACATTGCGCGCTGGAATGGCGCGAGTTGGTCGGCGATGGGTTCGGGGCTCACTGGCGGCGTGTCGGCGATGACCACGCGGCCAAACGGTGACGTGGTGGCGGCAGAGATGTACAGCACAATGCCGGGCAGTGGTGGTCGCATCTATCTCTGGAATGGCACGAGCTGGGCGGTGATCAACAGCGTGTACGGCATCGTGTCGGCCGGTAGTGTCGCCGCGTTGACGACGATGCCCAACGGAGATGTCATCGCCGGTGGTTACTTCTGGGTATGGGGTGCCCCGTACCTGAGCGGCATTTTTGTTGGCAACATCATGCGATGGAACGGCGCGTGGTGGTCACCGCTGGGCACCGGCATGAACGACGGAGTCACAGCGCTCGCGACGCTGCCGAACGGCGACCTTGTAGCGGGCGGCACGTTCACCAATGCGGGTGGCGTGAACGCGAACGGCGTCGCGCGGTGGGATGGCCAAAGTTGGGCACCACTGAGTTCGGCGCTGAACACTCCGGTGAGCGCCTTCACGGTCCTGCCCGGCGGAGACCTCATCGCGGGCAGTGGTTATCCAAACCCCTGGTCGACCGGCATCAACTACGACTTCCTGGCGCGCTGGAATGGCGTCCGTTGGTCGCGGCTGGGTCCTGCAACGGACCACGACCCATCTTGCCTGCTCGCCCTCCCGAACGGCGATCTCGTCGCGGGGGGTTCTTTCACGCTCGCGGGAGGTGTGACGGTCAACCACATCGCTCGCCGGACCAACGCCGTTTGGTCAGCGCTCGGTCCAGGGACGAACGGTTGGGTGGGTGCCCTGACCAGGCTTCCGAACGGCGACATCGTGGCGGGTGGCGGATTCACCACTGCGGGCGGTGCAGCCAATCGGATTGCGCGATGGAACGGCACCAGTTGGTCGGCATTGGGTTCGGGGATGGACGATTCGGTCGCGGCGTTGACGACGATGCCAAACGGCGACGTCATCGCCGGCGGCACCTTCACCACGGCTGGTGGCGTGGCTGCCAACCGCGTCGCACGCTGGAATGGCGCGAACTGGTCCGCACTGGGTTCGGGTATGGACGGTTTGGTCTTGGCCTTGACGACGCTGCCGAACGGCGACGTCGTCGCCGGTGGCTACTTCACCACGGCCGGTGGCGTGAGCGCCAACTACATCGCACGCTGGGATGGCACGAGCTGGTCAGCACTCGGCCTGGGGCTGGATGGTCCGGTTCAGGCTCTGGCGACGATGCCCAACGGAGATCTCGTCGCCGGAGGACGCTTCGACCATGCAGGATCCGTGAGTGCCATCGACGTTGCAAGGTGGAATGGCACGAGCTGGTCGGCGCTCGGTGCGGGGATCACTGCTTGGGATCGGGTGCATGCCCTGGCGGCGACACCGAACGGAGATGTCGTGGCCGCTGGCCACTTCGGGACGGCGGGTGGCGTGAGTGTGAACAACATCGCGCGCTGGAATGGCTCGAGCTGGTCGGCGGTCGGTTCAGGGATCAACGGCTGGGTCTGGGTTCTGACGACGATGCCCAACGGGGATCTCGTCGCCGCGGGTGACTTCTCGAGTGCCGGCGGTCTCGTCTCCGCGGGCATCGCGCGGTTGACGACCACTTGCCCTTCGACTGCGGTCGCGTTCGGTGCCGGCTGCACGGGCTCGGGCGGCCCGAACGTGCTCGTCGCGACATCGCTGCCGTGGACCGGATCGACGTTTCGTTCGCTGGCGACAGGCTTGCCAGCGTCCTGCCTCGCAGTCGCAGTGAGGGGACTCAACCAGACCAGCACCGCGTTGGCGACGATCGTGCCCCAGGGTGTCACCGGGTGCTCACTGCTCGTGAGCCCGGATGTGCTCGAGTTCCATCTACCGGTCGCTGGTAGCCTGGCCCTGCAGTTGGTGATCCCGAACACGGTGGCGCTTGCGGGCCAGGTGATGCACGAACAGGTCGTGCCGGTCGAGGTCGATGCGCAAGGGACCATCAACGCGATCACCAGCACGAATGCGCTGACGCTGACGATTGGTGCGTTCTAGGATGAAGCGGTCCGTCACCGTCGCATGGTCCATGCGAGCGTCACGGCGCAGGCGCCGCAAACTCGCGCAGCGACGTCAGCTGCTCCCCCCACCACAATCCGATCACGCGCTGCAGCGCCTCGTCGTCTGCGCCGTGACGCGCCGGATGATCGGGACGCAGCGCCTCCCAGCCGCGGTGCCGCACGGTCACGAGCGTCGACGTGCCCATCTTCGCGAACGTGACCTCGACCTCGGTCTGTTCGAGCGGCGCGAACGTCTCGTTGCGCCACGTGAACGCGAGTTGGTGCGGCGGCTGCCAGACGACGACGCGCCCCAGCTCGAAGCGCTGCTCGCCGCGCGCATCGCGCCACGTCTCGAACACGGCACCGTCGTGGCGCGGCTCGATGTGGATCGCGCCCGGTGAAGCACCGGCGTGCCGGAACTTCACGCCGCGCCGCCACCAGCGGTCGATCTCGCGCACGAACAGGTCGAAGGCGCGCGTGGGTTTGACGTCGACGCGCACGGCGACCGTGGCCGTTGCTTCGGGGCGTTGCGTCGTCACGGTTCCTTCCGGCGGCTGCGCACGTGCCGCGCGAACGACTCGAGCTGGGTCTGCCACATCGTCTCCACGTCGTCGACCCATTGCCGCAGCCTCGCGAACGCTTCGCGGCGAAGGCGATAGATGCTGACGCGCCCATCCTGCTCGTCGCCGGCCTCCTCGACGAGGCCGCTGTCGCGCAGCACGCGCAGATGGCGCGTCAACGCGGGAGCGCTGACGTCGAGCTCGCCTGCGAGCTCCCCGGCGCGCCGCGGGCCGCGCCGCAGCAGGTCCACGACGCCGCGCCGCGTCGGATCCGCGAGCGCAGCGAACGCGCGATCCAACGCATCGCTACGCATGCGGTTTGCCACCGGTCGTGATGCGCTGCATGAACCACCACATGTGCCCTTCGAGGTCGTATGCGGCGTAGCTGCGGTCGGCCCAATAGTCGCCGCCGTAATCGGTGGTCGTCGGCTCGTAGCAGATCGAAGCACCAGCCTCGCGCGCTGTCGCGCAGTGGGCGTCGGCATCGTCGACGTGCAGGCAGAGGTTCTGCGTGAAGCGACCACCGAGCTGCTGCGGGCTCGCCACCTGCTTGCGCCAGGCATCCTCCTTGCCGGGTTTCGGCCCGCAGCCCGAGACCATGATCAGGCCCTCGCCGTATTCGAGCTCGCTGTGCTCGACGCGCCCGCCCGGCCCCTCGACGATCATGCGGACCTCGAACCCGAACGCGCGACAGAGCCAATCGATCGCGGCTCTTGGGTCCGAGTAGAACAGGGCGGCGGAGATGCGGGGCCAACCGCGCGGCGTCGGCTTCTTGGGCTTCATGCCGTTAGTTAACGCTACCGTGAACTATTTGTCAAGCGGCGCGAGGGCGCTCCCTATTCGGTGCTCGGGCGACCGGCCCGCTCGCAGGCAGCGGCGCGCTCGCCCAGGATCGTCCGTTCGCGTGCGTTGCGCGTCAGCGCGGCCGCACGCTCGAAGTCGCCGCGCGCCTCCTCGTTCCGCCCGAGTCGGGCCAGCAGGTCGCCGCGCACGCTCCAGAGCAGGTGGTAGTCCGCAAGCGACGGCTCGGCGGCGAGTTGTTCGACGAGGTACAGGCCAGCCGCGGGGCCGAACGCCATCGCCACGGCGACGGCGCGGTTGAGGTCGACGATCGGCGACGGCTGCAGCCGCGCGAGCTCGGTGTAGAGCTGCACGATCTGCGACCAGTTCGTGTCGGCCGCCGTCGCGGCTCGCGCGTGGCACGCGGCGATCGCGGCTTGCAGCGTGTAGCTGCCCACAGGTTGGCCGAGCGCATGGGCGCGTTCGAGGGCTTCGACGCCGCGGTGGATGAGCAGCCGGTCCCACTTCGCGCGATCCTGCTCGAGCAGCAGGATCGGATCGCCTTCCGGGCCTTGCCGCGCTGCCAGCCGCGATGCCTGGAGCTCCATGAGTGCTGCGAGGCCGTGCACTTCGGGCTCTCTGGGCGCCAGTTCCGCGAGCACGCGCGAAAGGCGCATCGCCTCTTCGCAGAGATCGGGTCGCGTCCAGTCAGGCCCCGCCGTGCCGGCATACCCCTCGTTGAACACGAGGTAGAGCACCTCGAGCACCGCCGCCATGCGATCGCCCATCTGCTCGTCGCCCGGCAGCTCGAACGGCACCTGCTGCTCGGCGAGCGTGCGCTTGGCGCGCACGATGCGCTGCGCGATGGTCGGCTCGGGCACGAGGTAGGCGCGCGCGATTTCGTCGGTCGTGAGGCCGCCGAGCAGCCGCAAGGTCAGCGCCGTGCGCGCCTCGTGCGGCAGCACGGGATGGCAGCAAAGGAACATGAGCCGCAGCAGATCGTCGCCGACTTCGTTCTCGGCGACGGCGGCGGGATCAGGTGCGAGGCCCGGGACATCCGGGAGTTCCGTCGCCTCCTGGCGCAGCACGCGATCGCGCCGCAGGGCATCGATCGCGCGACGTCTCGCCGCGGTCATCAACCACGCGCCCGGCTGGTCCGGCACGCCTGCTTTGGGCCACTGTTCGAGCGCTTGCACGAACGCATCCTGCGCGAGCTGCTCGGCGTGGCCGACGTCACGCACCATGCGCGTCAGCGCGGCGACGATCCGGGCGGACTCGAGCCGCCAGATCGCCTCGATGGTGCGGTGGAGTTCGGGGGCGGACACGCCCCGTCATCAGAGCGCCGCAGCCCGGGACCGCAAGACGCAGGGCCGCGACGGCGCTCCGCGTGGTCATTCGCGGCCGGCCTCAAAAACTCCCGATGGTCAGGGTCAACGCGTTCGTACCGGTCAGCGCCGTGATGTCGCCTGTGCCGCTGAATTCGATCGGCACCACCTGCTGGTGGAGAACCACGCCAGCGAGTGCGACCGTGTTCGGTATCACGACCTGCGTCTGCACGATGCCGGCAGCAGGTACGTACACATCGAGCAGATCCGGGCTCACGAGCAGCGTGCAACCCGCCACACCCTGCGGCAGGATCGCCGGCATCGGGATCGACGTGGTGCTGAACCCGAACACACCGAGCGCCAACGCAAGCGCCGGCATCCCGGTCGCAACGGAGCGGAACGTCGACCCGACCCACGGCAGCGACGTGGCAGCCAGTACGTTGGGGCCACCGGAGCCGGTGCAGCCGGCGCCGTAGGAGACAGCGCTGGCAGGGCACGTTGTCGTGAGCTGCGCCATGTACGGGGAGGCGGCGCCGTTGACGACAGTGAAGCCGCCGCCAGCCACGACATCGCCATTCGGCAGCGTCGTGAGGGCGCGCACGACGCTGTTCATCCCCGATCCCAGCGCCGAACAGCTCGTGCCATTCCAACGCGCGATGTTGTTCGCACTCACGCCTCCGGCCGTCGTGAACTCACCACCTGCCACGACGTCCCCGCTCGGAAGCACCGCCAAGGCATCAACTGACGAGTTGGGCACCGACATTCCCGAACCCATCGCTGACCAGCTCGTTCCGTTCCAGCGCGCGATGCGGTTCGCGCTCACGCCTCCGGCCGCCGTGAAATTCCCACCCACCACGAGGTCACCGTTCGGAAGCACCGCCAAGGCATAAGGTGGTAACCCGGTGTTGATGACGGAAAGGCCGGAACCCAGAGCCGACCAGCTCGTGCCGTTCCAGCTCGCGATGAAGTTCGCACTCATGCCTCCCGCCGACGTGAAATTACCACCTGCCACGAGGTCACCGTTCGGAAGCACCGCCAAGGCACCAACGAATAGAAAAAAGATGGAGCCGGACATCCCCGAACCCAGCGCCGACCAGCTCGTGCCATTCCAGCGCGCGATGCAGTTCGCACTCACGCCTCCCGCCGTCGTGAAGTTACCACCCGCCACGAGGTCACCGTTCGGCAGCGTCGTGAGGGCACTCACCCAGTAGTTCGTCCCCGAACCCAGCGCCGACCAGCTCGTGCCATTCCAGCGCGCGATGCAGTGCGCACTCACGCCTCCCGCCGCCGTGAAGTGACCACCCGCCACGACGTCCCCGTTCGGCAATGTCGTCAGGGCGAGCACGATTGCGTTCAGCCCCGATCCCAGCGCCGACCAGCTCGTGCCATTCCAGCGCGCGATGTTGTTCGCACTCACGCCTCCCGCTGTCGTGAACTGACCAGCCGCCACGACGTCCCCGTTCGGCAGCGTCGCGAAGGCGCGCACGCCTCCGTTCAACCCCAAACCCAGCGCCGACCAGTTCGTGCCATTCCAGCGCGCGATGTAGTTCGCACTCCCCGTCGGGAAAGTCCCACCCGCCACGAGGTCCCCGTTCGGAAGCGTCGTGAGGGCGTACACGTCGTTGCTGCTCCCCGAACCCAGCGCCGACCAGCCCAGGCCATTCGAGCGCGCGATGCGGTTGGCACCCACGCCCCCGGCAGTCGTGAATTGACCACCCGCCACGAAGTCCCCGTTCGGAAGCGTCGTGAGGGCGAGCACCGAGCTGCTCATCCCCGAGCCCAGCGCCGACCAGCTCGTGCCATTCCAGCGCGCGATGTAGTTCGCACTCACGCCTCCCGCCGTCGAGAAATCACCGCCTGCCACGAGGTTCCCGTTCGGCAACGCCGTGAGGGCGCGCACGATGTTGTTCATCCCCGCACCCAGCCCCGACCAGCTCGTGCCGTCCCAGCGCGCGATGCCGACAGCACTCACGCCTCCCGCCGTCACGAAGTGACCCCCCGCCACGAGGTCCCCGTTCGGCAGCGTCGTGAGGGCAAGCACCCAACTGTTCATCCCCGAACCCAGCGCCGACCAGCTCGTCCCATTCCACCGCGCGATGCTGTTCGCACTCACGCCTCCCGCCGTCGTGAACGCACCACCCGCCACGAGGTCCCCGTTCGGCAGCGTCGTGAGGGCGCTCACGAAATTGTTCATCCCCGAACCCAGCGCCGACCAGCTCGTCCCATTCCACCGCGCGATGCCGGGAGCACTCACGCCCCCCGCCGAAGTGAAGGGCCCGCCTGCCACGAGGTCGCCGTTCGGCAGCGCCGTGAGGGCCCACACGCTCCCGTTCATTCCCGAACCCAGTGCTGACCAAGCATTGGTCGCCGGATCGTATGCGGCAATCCGGTTCGCCACGACCGTGCCTGCGATCGAGAACTCGCCACCCAGAACCAAGATGGGCTGCATCGGGCCGGCACCGTCAGGGTCCCACTTGGTCGTGGCATAGACGGTGCCATCTGTCCCCGGGACACCAGAACCCGGCAGCCACTGCGTTGCGCATTGGGCTGCGGCTTTCTCCGACAGAGCGCTGGTGACCAGAGAGAAGAACAGGAGCGCGACAGCGGCTGAGGGCAGCGCGGGCGAAGGACGCGAGATCATGCAGCACCTCATGAGGTTGGCGATTCGCAGCGAAACGCCTGGATGATACCGCGCGGCCGTTCGTGCGTCAGGCAGCCGCAGGTGGGCGATGACCGCACCGCCGAGGTACCCGGTCAAGAGGATCGCGCCGTGCACGGTCGTGCGCGGCACCGCGTAGACGAGCGTGCAGCCGAGCCCGAGCAGGCCGATGCCCGTGACCTGCTCGACGGGAATCTGCATGCGCCGAAGGTCTCGAGCACGAAGGACGGGGCAAGCAGCTTGATGACGCCGCTGAACGTCATGAACAGGATCGCGAGGCCGCTCAGCACACGGCCGACCAGCGCGGCCGCGTTCGCGTTCGGAGTCGTTGCCATGGCCGGCCTCGGCTACCGCTCGGCCTGCGCCGCGTCCTTGGCTTCGCCGGCGGGCCGGATGTCCATCTCCATGTCCTCGGCGATGATCTTCGCGAAGCGGTTGCACCACTCGAGCACCTCGTCGAGCGAGCGCATCTGCACCATGCAGAAGCCGCCGATGAGCTCCTTCGACTCCGCGAAGGGCCCGTCGATCACGGTTCGCTTGCCGTTGCGATAGCGCAAGCGCACCGCCTTCTTGCTCGGCTGCAGCGTCTCGACGAAGGTCAGCACGCCAGCCCTCGTCATCTCCGCCGTGAGCTTCGCGAGGTCGGCGGCCTGCTTCGGCGAAGGCCCCATCCCGGCTTCGGTGGCCTTGGTCGCCTTGTGCAGGATCATGAACTGCAACGGCGCGCCCTCGGGCTTCGCACACACGCCGAGGTCCCAGGGTTCGGTCATCAGACCGAGCTCGATCTCCTCGGCGCCGACGGCCGCGGCATAGCGTTTGGCCCACTCGATCCCCTCGTCGCGCGTCTTGACCTTGATGGTCGCGAAGCTCGCGGGCAGCTCGTTGCCGCCGACGAGCGGCCCGGCTGTCACCGTGCAGCGGCCCTGCGCGAACGTGAGGCGCAGCCGGTCGCGGCTCGGCTTGAGGCCCCCGCCGGCCAGGAACATCCCGGCCTTGGCGGTCTCGCCGATCAGCTGGCCCATGCCGGATACGAGTTCGGGGGCAGGGGGCAGACCGGCTTCACTGCTGGGACCGACCTTGTGCATGCAGACGTAACGCATCGTTGTTCTCCGTGGTTGGGAGCGTGGCCACCGCTCGACGCGACCGGTCGACCTCGCTCTGACCATCCCGTCGAACGGGCCCCAGCGCAATCGACACGAGTTCGAGAAACCTGCGCGCCCGGCCGGGGACCGGCGCTATCGGCACGGAGGCGTCTGGCAGGGGCGGTCCGCGCACGCAGAGAACGCGGTTCCAAAGTTCTCGCGAAGCGACCGTGCTGCATAGACTGCGTCCATGCGACAAAGACGCATCGTGCTCCTCTTCGCCGCCGCGGCGGCCTGCTCCATGTCGACCGGCGGTCCGGAACAGATGACCAACCCGTTCTTCGCTGCGAGTCCCCTGCCCTACCAGGCCCCGGTTTTCGATCGCATCCGCGACGAACACTACCTGCCGGCCTTCGCGGAGGGCATGCGGCAGCACGAGCTCGAGGCGCGCGCCATCGCGACGGACAAGAACCCTGCGACGTTCGCGAACACGATCGAGCCGCTCGAACGCAGCGGCGCGTTGCTGACGCGCGTGAGCAAGGTGTTCTTCAACCTCACCGAGTCGACGACGAATCCGGCGATCCAGAAGGTGCAGGCCGAAGTCGCGCCGCTGCTCGCGAGCCATCAGGACGGCATCTTTCTCGATGCCGACCTGTTCGCGCGCATCGAAGCCGTGTATGCGGCGCGCGAGTCGCTGACCGGGGCCGAGCAGCAGCGGCTCGTCGAGCGCTACCACACGATCTTCGTGCGCAACGGCGCACGTCTCGAGAAGGCCCAGCAGCAGCGCCTGCGCGCGATCAACGAGGAGACGTCGACGCTCGTGACGCAGTTCCAGGAGCGCCTGCTCGCCGACACGAGCGCTCTCGCCGTCGTCGTCGACACCGAGGCGGAGCTCGCGGGGCTCGACGCGAGCTCGCTCTCGGCCGCCGCGGACGCCGCGAAGGCCGCGGGCAAACCCGGCAAGTTCCTGATCACGCTGCAGCTGCCGACCTCGCAGGGCATCCTGTCCGAACTGAAGGTCCGCGCGACGCGCCAACGCGTCTTCGAGGCCGCGAGCGCGCGCTGCAACCGCGGCAACGCGAACGACACGAGCGACCTCGTGAAGAGGCTCGCGTTGCTGCGCGCCGAGCGCGCTGCGCTGCTCGGCTATCCGAACCACGCGGCCTACGTGCTCGCCGACCAGATGGCCGGCAACCCGGCGGCCGTCGAGAAGATGCTCGCGAGCATGACGGCGCAGGTCGTCGCCAAGACCAAGGCCGAAGCTGCCGAGCTGCAGGCCTGGCTCGACGAGCACGCGCCCGGCACGAAGCTGGAGCCGTGGGACTGGGCGTTCGTGGCCGAGCACGTGCGCAAGGAACGCTACGACTTCGACCAGAACGCCACGAAGCAGTACTTCGAGCTCGAGTCCGTGCGGCAGGACGGCCTCTTCTTCCTGATGAAGCAGCTCTACGGCATCGACGTTCGCGAGCGCAAGGACCTGCCCGTCTACCACCCCGACGTGCGCGTCTTCGAGGTGTTCGACGACGACGGCAGTGCGATCGGCCTCTTCTACGCCGACTACTTCGCGCGACCCGGCAAGCGCGGCGGCGCGTGGATGGACAACTTCGTCGACCAGAGCAACCTGCTCGCGCAGCTGCCTGTCGTCGTCAACGTCATGAACATCCCGAAGGCCGGCGACGGGAAGCCGACGCTGCTGAGCTTCGACGAGGTCACGACGATGTTCCACGAGTTCGGCCACGGCGTGCACGGGCTGCTGAGCCGCGTGCGCTTCCCGCTGCTCTCGGGCACGAGCGTGCCGCGCGACTTCGTCGAGTTCCCTTCGCAGTTCCACGAGGACTTCGCCTTCGACCCCATCGTGCTGACGCGCTTTGCGAAGCACTGCGAGACCGGCGCGGCGATGCCGAAGGAGCTCATCGACAAGATCCGCGCCGCGCGCGCGTTCGGCCAGGGCTTCGCGTCGCTCGAATACATCGCCGCGGCGCTGCTCGACATGGCCTGGCATTCGCTGCCACCGGGGACCGAGGTCAGGGACGTCGGTTCGTTCGAGGCCGAGGCGTTGAAGCGCGCCGGGGTCGCATACGAGCTCGTGCCGCCGCGTTACCGCACGACCTATTTCTCGCACGTCTGGCCCGGCGGCTACTCGGCGGGCTACTACGCCTACCTCTGGAGCGAAGCGCTCGCGGCCGACGCGTTCGCCGCGGTCATGGAGCGAGGCGGCATCTCGCGCGCGAACGGCATGAAGTTCCGCGACGCGGTGTTGTCGCGCGGACTCACGCGCGAACCGATGCTGATGTTCACCGAGTTCCGCGGTCGCGCGCTCGACACGACGGCGCTGCTCAAGCGGCGCGGATTGCTGCCCGCGGCAGGTCAATAGTTGGTCGCGCTACCTGCGGGCCTTGGCACGCGCGAGCTCGTCTTCGAGCTCCTTGACGCGTTTCTCGAGCTCCGCAATGCGCTGCTGAAGCTGCTGTTTCTCGGCGGGGACGGCCCCGAAGAGCACGTGGCCCCGTAGTCCTGCGTCGACCTGTTGAACGTCTGCTGCTCGGAAAACGCGTGGCAGTTCCAGGGCCTTCCCATCCGCCCCCACGATGCGGCCCAAATTGACCTGGAAGTTCTGCGCGTTGCGCTGCACCTGCACAATGTTGTTCAGGATCTCGGCGGCCTCCTGGGGCTTGAGACCCTGGGGCTTGAGGCCCTGGGGCTTGAGACCCGGGACCTGGAGGCCTTGCAGCTGGAGCTGCGGCTGGAACTGGAAGTTTCGCACCGCCAGACCCCGCAACGCACCTCGCCCCGCGACCTGCGGTGCCACGTCGGCGAACGTCGAGCTCGCTTCGGCGCGGCTGGCCCAGTGCACGGTGCCCTTGTCGTCGCGCAGACCGACGGCATCGATCTCGTTCCAGCCGGCCACGGATTCGCTCTCGAAGGAGACCATGACGCGCTCGACGTCGAAGCCGAGCGGCAGGTCGATCGTGAGCACTCGGCCTTGCTCGGCCGACGCCTTGACCTCGCGGTTCCGCCACAGTTCGAGCTGCTCACCCTGCGGCGTCAGGATCGCAACCGCGGCGACGGCGCCCGGGTTGAACGTCTCGTGCACCAGGAGCGCCGTGGCGCGCACCGGCTGCTCGTATTCGAGCAGCAGCCACTCCCCCCTGTCGTCCTGTTCCCTCGGGGCCCACGCGGTGCCGTGATCCCCGGGCTGCGGCGTGTCGGGCGCACCGCAGGCGGCTTCGGGCCCCCACTGGCGCTGTTGCGGCGTCCGTTCCGGCCCATCGCGAAACACGAACCAGTAGGGCCGCTGCCAGACCCAGAACCCCTCGGGGATTCTCCGTTCGCCTTGGTAGTGCTGCGTCGCTTCCTTCCAGCCCGCTTCGTGGTGTTCGGGCAGCGCCGGCTCGTCGGCTTTCCACTGACGCAGCAGCATGCCGAAGCGGCCGCCGGCGCGTGCGTTCCGGCTCGCCGCGAAGTGGTCGGGCGCCGCTTTCTGGGCCGGAGCCGCTTGCAGCAGGCATGTTGCGCACAGAGGGAGGGTGAAGGCCGCGAGAGAACTGCGCATGACAACCTCCAGGTGAGCGGCGCCCGACGTGACACCGGCGCCGCAACTCCCGGCATCATAGCGTGCCCGGAGTCCGCGGCAGTTCCTTGCCGCAACACTTGTCGCAGGGCGCTTCTCCCCATTCGATCTCGGATGGAAGCGCATCATGAGCGACCTGCTGCAACCCGACGCCCTCGCCCCGCAAGCCTCGAGCCATGCGCTGGCCCTGCCCGCGCGCTTCTACACGGACCCAGGAGCGCCAGCCCTCGACGCGCGCGCGGTGTTCGGCGCGAGCTGGCAGCTCGTCGGCCATGAATCGCGACTGCGCGACGCGGGCGACCATGTCGTCGCGGACCTCGCGGGCCTTCCGATCGTCGTGGTGCGCGACGCCGAAGGCCGCCTGCGTGCCTACCACAACGTCTGCCGCCACCGCGCGGGGCCGCTCGCACTCTGCGACGGCAAGGGGGCGCGCGTGCTGCGCTGCAAGTATCACGGCTGGACCTACGGCCTCGATGGCGTGCTGCGCGTCGCTCCCGAGATGGGCAAGACAGCCGACTTCGTGCCCGCCTCGGTCCGCCTGCCGGAACTTCGCGTCGGAACGTGGCACGGTCTCTGTTTCGTCGGCGCCGGCACGGCACCGGCGTTCGAGGCCTTCGTGCGCGGCATGGATGCGCCGCTGCGCTCGCTGTCGCCGCAGCACCACCACTTCCACGCGCGCGCCAGCTACGACATCGCCTGCAACTGGAAGGTCTACTGCGACAACTACCTCGAGGGCTACCACGTCCCGCACATCCACCCCGGCCTGAACAACCTGCTCGACTACCGGCAGTACGTGACGCAGACAGGCGAGTGGTTCTCCTGGCAACACAGCCCGCTCGCGAGCGACGCAGGTCTCTACGGCAACGGCGACGCGCTCTACTACTTCGTCTTCCCGAACACGATGCTGAACCTGCTGCCGGGACGCCTGCAGTCGAACCGTGTCGTGCCGCTCGCAGTGGACCGCTGCCGCGTCGAGTTCGACTACTACTACGCCGCCGAGGAGAGCCCGGCGGCGCTGGCGCGGCAGCAGGCCGATCGCGACTTCGCGCATCAGGTGCAACTCGAAGACGTCGCCATCTGCGAGCACGTGCAGCGCGGCCTCGCCTCGGGTTCCTACGAGGCAGGACGGCTGAATCCGTCGCGCGAGAACGCGGTGCACCACTTCCACGAGCTGCTGCGGCGCGCCTATCGCCTCGCGGCGGCCGGTAAATGACCGGCTGGAACGTGGAATGATTGGCTCGATATGAGCGGGCACGAGTCGTGCGCGCTTCTAGCCCATCGGGCCATCCGGTCATTTCCCGAGCTGGCGCGCCTCACATTCCACCATTCAAATGATGCATTAGTCTCCACATAGCCGGCCAGATGAGCCGCCATTGGCGTAGGGGCCGCATACCCTCCACTAGGTTCTGATCATGCGCAACATTGGACTCATCATGGGCCCGCTGGGCTCCCTGCTTGTTTTCTTACAACCGTCATTGCCGGCACAGAGCCTGACGCGTGGTCCTTCGATCTGGGAAACTGATTCCTCGTCGTTCCGCGTCTCGTTCCTGACCTCCAGCAGCGTGCAGGGCTCGATCGAATGGGGCCCCACCGAGGCTCTCGGGAACACTGCGACTGGAGCCTCGACGACGAACCACGCGATTCGCATCACGGGGCTGCTTCCCGACCACTTCTACTGGTATCGCGTCCGCCTCGCCGGCAACCCGGTGACGCCCGCCTACCGCACGCGCACCTTCGCGTCGGCGGGCTCGGACGTGACCTTCTTCGTATTCGGAGACTGCGGCACCGGCTCTTCGGGCCAGACCCGCGTCGCCGACCTCCTCCAGACCTGGGACTGGGATCTCGGCCTGTTGCCAGGAGACATCATCTACCCCGATGGCCAGGCCTCGGGTTTCAATCCGTACTTCTTCACGCCGTATGCGGCGACACTGCGCACCACGCCCTTCTATCCGACGCTCGGCAATCACGACCGCCACACTTCGAGCGGCCAGCCGTATCTCGACGCCTTCTACCTGCCGACCGGCAATTCCAGCAGCGAACGCTGGTATTCCTTCGACCACGGCAAGGTCCACTTCATCGGACTCGATTCCGAGGGTATCTCGAGTTCCCAGACAGCGTGGTTGCGCAGCGACCTCACCGCCGCTCGCGCCGCCGGTGCTCAGTGGATCTTCGCGACCTTCCACCACCCGGGGTATTCGTCGGGAACCGGGCATGGCCGCGAGCAGTCGATCTATCAGAACTGGTGTCCGATCTTCGAGGAGTTCGAAGTAGACGCCGTGTTCCAGGGACACGACCACATCTATGAGCGAACGTCGGTCAGGAGGGACTTCTATCCCAACAATCGTGGCGTCGTGTACTTCGTCGTAGGGACGGGCGGCGCAGGACTCTACGGCATCAACCCCGAGCCGTACTCCGCCTACGCAACAGCGAAGCAGGGAATACTCAAGGTGGACGTGCGCGGCAACGTCTTCCGTTCGACTTTCATCGATGGCAGCTCCGGCTCGGCGCTTGGCCAACAGTTGGACACCTACACGATGACGCGCGGAGCGGTGACCTCAGCGCTGCGCGCCACGAGTCCGAGCCCGCAACCCGGTCAGTCGTTCCAGGGTGCGTTCGTCGGGCCGAACGGAGCGTTCTGTTCGCTGTTCGCTGCGTTGCAACCGGACTACGTGTCCGTACCCAATCTCGGCCTCGTGCATCTCGGCACTCCGAGCCAAAACCTGGCGCACGGCCTGATCGGCTCGTCACAGAGCACCGCGTTCTCGCTGGCAGTGCCGAACACTCCTGCGCTCGTCGGCACGGGCCTCTACTTCCAGGGGGTCACAGTGGAGGGCGCCGCGATGAACATGCAGCTCACGGACGTGCTGCACGGCAGAGTTCGCTGAGCGAGCTGCGCTCGCGGGTTCGTGGCTTTGCCGTGCACGAACCCGCGCAGCAACGCCGCCGATCACGCGGCTCTTCGCGACGCGCATCAGGTAAAGTCCGGCTGGAGTTCGCGAGCCGGATCCGGGATCATCGGGATGTAGGGGCCTCGTTCACCATGCCCTCGTCTCACCATGCGCCACATCGATGCCGTCGTGCGAGGCCTGGGCTCGCTTCTCGTCTGCTTCCTACAATCCTCGGTGCCTGCCCAGACCCTGACGCGGGGGCCTTCGGTTTGGGAAACCGAGCCCACGTCGTTCCGGGTCGCGTTCCAGACGTCGGGCAACGTGCAAGGCCGGATCGATTGGGGCCCCACCGAGGCTCTCGGCAACACGACCAGTGGGAACTCGACGACGATCCACGCGATCCGCATCACGGGGCTGCAGCCTGACCATTTCTATTGGTATCGCGTCCGTCTCCAGAATACTCCGGTGACGCCCGTCTTCCGCACGCGCACCTTCGCGTCGGCAACTTCTGCGGCAGCGGGTTCGGACGTGAGCTTCTTCGTGTTCGGCGACTGCGGCAGCGGCTCTTCGAACCAGATCCGCGTCGCAAACCTCGTCCACAGTTGGGACTGGGATCTCGGCCTGCTGGCAGGGGACATCATCTACCCCGATGGCCAGGCCTCGGGTCTCGATCCGTATTTCTTCACGCCCTACGGGGCGACCCTGCGCAGCACGCCCTTCTATCCGGTGCTCGGCAATCACGACTACCACACGTCGAACGGCCAGCCGTATCTCGATGCCTTCTACCTGCCGACCGCCAACTCGGGCACCGAGCGCTGGTATTCCTTCGACCACGGCAAGGTCCACTTCATTGGGCTCGATTCGAACCAGGTGTCGACAACGACGCAGACAACCTGGTTGCGAAACGACCTGATCGCCGCTCGCGCCAACAACGTGCAGTGGATCTTCGCGACGCTGCACCACCCGCCGTACTCGTCGGGCACCGTGCACGGCCGCGAGCAGTCGGTCTACGACAACTGGTGTCCGATCTTCGAGGAGTTCGAGGTCGATGCCGTGTTCACGGGACACGACCACATCTATGAGCGAACGACGGTCCGAAGGGACTTCTATCCGAACAAGCGTGGCGTCGTGTATTACGTCGTGGGGACCGGCGGCGCCGGCCTCTACTCGATCAGCCCCGAGCCGTACTCGGCCTACGCAACATCGAGGTTCGGCGCGCTCAAGGTGGACGTGCGCGGCAACGTCTTCCGTTCGGTCTTCCTCGATGGCAACTCGAGCACGCTCGGCCAGCAGTTGGACGCCTTCTCGATGACGCGCGGGCCGGTGACCCCGGCGCTGCGCGCCACGAGTCCGAGCCCGGAACCCGGTCAATCGTTCCAAGGTGCGTTCGATGGGCCAAACGGAGCGTTCCGTGTGTTGTTCGCCGCGCTGCAATCGGGCTACGCGCCCGTGCCGGGCCTCGGCCTCGTGCAGATCGGTTCTCCGAACACGATCTTGACCAGTGGCCCGATCGGTTCGACCCAGACTGCCGCGTTCTCGCTGGCCGTCCCGAACCAACCAGCACTCGTGGGCGCGAGCCTCTTCTTCCAGGGGATCACGCTGAACGGTCCCAGCCTGAGCATGCAGCTCACGGACCTGCTTCCCGCCAGAGTCCGTTGACCAGGCACGTGCCGCGTCAGGGGACTGATGGTTTGCGTGGACACGCCACCGGGACGCACAATCCGTTGGTGACTCACGGGTGTGAACATGCACCGGGCAGTGGCAGGTCCACTCAAACCATCAGTTCCCAAGGGGGGCCCGCCATTCGGTCCTGCGAACGCGCGTGCAGCGATGCATAGTTCTTCAACGGACATCGGTATGATATCCGACGCCACCGGATGTCGAGCAGGCACCGCATTCCCCCCATGCGCAACCTGGTTCTGGTCCTCATCGTCTTGCAGCACCTGTTGCCAGCCCAGACGCTGACACGAGGTCCATCGGTCTGGGAACACGGGCCATCGTCGTTCCTCGTCGCGTTCCGAACCTCGAGCCAGGTGCAAGGCCAGATCGAATGGGGCCCCACCGAAGCGCTCGGCAACATCTCGAGTGGGATCGCGACGCAGGACCACGCGATCCGCATCACGGGACTGCTGCCAGACCACCTCTATTGGTATCGCGTCCGTCTGCTCGGTGCTCCGGTGACGCCCGTCTTGCGCACACGCACCTTCGCGTCGGTGGGTTCTGACGTGAGCTTCTTCGTGCTCGGCGACTGCGGCAGCGGAACTGCGGACCAGTTTCGCGTTGCGAGCCTCGTCCACAGTTGGGACTGGGACCTCGGTCTGCTGCCGGGAGACATCGTCTACGACGATGGCGCTTCCCAGGACTTCGATCCGCACTTCTTCGTGCCCTACGGGCCAGCGCTGTGCAGCACGCCCTTCTTTCCGGCGCTCGGCAACCACGACGTGCAAACACAGAACGGCCAGCCGTTCCTCGACGCCTTCTATCTGCCACCCGCCAACTCAGGCAGCGAACGCTGGTATTCCTTCGACCACGGCAGGGTGCACTTCATCGGGCTCGATTCCACGAATACGTCGAGCTCTCAGACAGCATGGTTGCACGCCGACCTCGCCTCGGCTCGCGCCAATGACGCAGAGTGGATCTTCGTGAGCTTGCACCACGCTCCGTATACCTCCGGATATCACGGCCGCTCGCAGTGGGTCTATCAGAACTGGTGCCCGATCTTCGAAGAGTTCGAAGTCGATGTCGTGTTCACGGGACACGACCACCACTATGAGCGAACCGCGGTCATGAGGGACTACCATCCCAACAAGCGCGGCGTCGTCTACTTCGTCGTCGGGACCGGCGGCGGCACGATCTATTCCGCGACGCCCGAGCCATACACGGCCTTCGCGCAATCGAAGTGGGGAGCGCTCAAGGTGGACGTGCGCGGTCCCGTCTTCCGCTCGGTCTTCCTGGACGGAAGCGTCAGCACGCTCGGCCAGCAGTTGGACCCCTACACGATCGTGCGCGGACCCGCGACGGCAGCGCTGCGCGCCACGAGTCCGAGTCCGCAACCCGGTCAGTCCTTCGACGGTGCGTTCGACGGGCCGACCGGTGTGTTCCAGTTACTGTTCGCTTCGTTGCACCCCGACTACGTGCCTGTGCCCGGTCTCGGCGTCGTGCATCTCGGTTCTCTCGACTTCCTCGCGGGTAGCCTGATCGGCTCGACGCAGAGCGAAGCGTTCTCGCTGGTCATCCCGAACCAACCCGCATTCGCAGGCACGAGCATCTTCTTCCAGGGGTTCACGCTGCACGGCCCCTCACTGAGGCTGCAGCTCACGGATCTGCTTCCCGCGAGAGTCCGTTGACCAGCTGCGGCGAGGTGGCGCGCGGGACTCAGCCCGCGGCAGCCGGCTTGTCGACATACAGCAGCAGCCACTTGAACGGCTGGCGTGTCTCGACGGTCGCGGCTCCGAACGACGCGAGGCACTCGCGCAAGCTCGCCACCGTGAACTCGCGCACGTGGTTGCGATGCGGGACGAGGTCCTCGTGGGGCACGCTGACCACGAGCCGTCCCCGCGGCGCGACCAGCGCCCAGGCGAGCGCGAGCATGCGATCGCCGACGTGACCGGGCACGTGCTCGAGCACTTCGGCGAGCACGACGGTGTCGTGCACAGCATCGGCCGGCATCTCGAGGATGTCCCGCTCGAGGAACTCGATCCCCGGATACCGCGCCCGTGCCCGCTCGATCTTGCGCGCGCTGAGGTCGACGCCGAGCACGCGCAGGCCGCGGCGAGCAATCTCCGCGCTCAGGTGACCCGCGCCGCATCCGAGCTCGAGCACGCGGCCGCGGCACAACGACGCCATCACGCGGTATCGGTCCGCAACCGTGTGATCGATCGCCGGCTCGCGCTCGATGCCGAAGAACAGCCAACCGAACGGCTGGTCCTTGTACATCTTGGGCTGGTCGATCTGCTCGAGCAGCGACGTCAGCTCCGCGCGCTCGAACGAACGCGCGCCCGCGCCGGACGCGTTGCCGCCGTGCGGCACACACACGAGCAGCTGTCCGCGCTGGCTCACCGCGGCGTAGGCGCGCCGCAGCGCGGTCGACCGCACCTCGGGATCGAGGTGCTCGAGCGCATCCACGACCAGCACGGTGTCGAAGAACCGGCCGGCAGCCAGCTCGTTCGGCGGGTCGCCGATCGCGCGCACGTGCGCGTCGATGCCGCCGCTCGCGAGCCGTTCGCGCAGCGCCGCCGACGCCCGCCCGAGCACGACGGTCCGGCCGCGGCACCGCCGCGCGAGCGCGCGGGCGAGCCCCTGCTCCTCCTGTGGCAACGGCGGCGATGGCTGGCGGTGGGCACCTGCACCCGTTCCGGCTTCTGGCGTCGTGGTCATGGTCGGTCCTCGCTGGCAAGGAACGCGGCGCGCTCGCCCGCCGCGCGCAGCAGGCGATCGGCGGCCTCGGTGTCGGCGTCGCGGCGCCGCCGATCGGCGGCGAGCTCCAGCAACGCGGTCACTTCGAACGCGGCGAGCCTCGCGGCCGCCCGCGATTGGCAACGCAGATACCCGCGGCGGAAACCCTGGCTCGCGAGTCTCGCGTCGCCGCCGGGCGCCACGAGCGCGAGTTGCGCGAGGAACTCCGCGGCGTCGAGCAGCGGATGCACGCCGTGCACGTCCTCGACGGTCTTGACGGCGATGCGCGAGCTCCCGCCAGCGGGCACGGCCGCATACGTTCCGCCTGGCTCGTCGCGGACCAGGAGGATGCGCCGAGGCGAGAAATGCTTCAGAGTCGGCGCCGCCCGTTCGACGTCCGCACCAACGAAGCGGGCCGCACGGTCGAGCATCGCAAAGACCTCGTGCGCACCGGGACCCGCAGCGAGCTCCGCCACTGCGGCCTGCACGCGCTCCAAGTGGGTGCGCGTTCCGGCCGCCGCCCGCGCGGCGTCGATCGCCAGGGGCGCTGCGTGCACGGCTGCCAGCGCCGCACCCGCGCGTTCGCACACTGCCTCACCCTCGGCGCCCCCTGCATGCAGCAGGGCCAGCAGGGGCTTGCCCGACGGGGTCACCACGACCTGCAGGCCGAGCTCCGGCAGGAACGCGACCAACGCCGGCAGCACCGGCCCGTCCGGCATCCCGCGCAGCGCGTCGTTTGCGGCGATCAGGCGCGCGGTGCGGTGGCGCATGCTGCTGCACTCTTCCCAGCGATGGCCGTCGAACACGCCGCGCCAGCTCGCGCCGGCGCGCCATCCCTCGACGCGCAGTCGGAAGTGCCGGTGCGGCGGCGTCGCGGCGCGGGCCTCCACGCGGCAGGTGCCGACCTCTGCGCCGAACAGGCGCCACAGGTGCGGGCTCAGCAGGCCGCGCACGTACTGGCTGTCCTCCGCCCAGGCGGCGAGGTCGACATCGCGCGCGTCATTCGCGGCGTGGTCGCGCTGCAGCCGAGTGGCCTGGTCGCAAACGATTGCGTCCCCGCGCGCGGCGCCGCTGAGCGCGAGCGCCGCCTCGCATCGTTCCACGAGGGCGAACGCGGTCTCGGCCCAGCCATCGCGCTGCAGGCGAAAGCCGGTCCCCGCGGACATCAGCAGCGAGGCCGCTTCGAACAGCCGCGCGCGGCGTTCGTCCTCGCCCGAGTGCCGCAGATACTGCGCAAGGAACGACTCGCCGACCGCCGCCAGACCGTCGAGGTCGCCGTAGACGCGCAGCGACGAAGTACGCAACGAGGCCAGGAACCTGCCGACGTCGTGCAGGCGGTCCCCGAGGACGACGTTGTCCAGATCGATCAGCGTCAGACGGTCGTCGTCGACCAGCACGTTCGCCGGGTGCAGGTCGCCGTGGATCGGCCCCGTGACGATTGCGCGCTGCTCCAACTCGGCGACCAAGCGGTCCCGCAGGCCGAGGATCCGCGCGCGTTCCTGCGGGCGGATCGCACACAGCACGTCGGCCCAGCGCTGCACGCTGCGCACGCTCGAGCGCGAGGCTTGCTGGAAGCGAAGCGGCAGGGGCATCGCGTGCAGCGCGGCGACCGCACGCGCAGTCCTGCGCACCGCGGCGGCGAACTCAGCGGTCCCCGCCAGCTCCGACAGGCGCCCGCCGGTCGCGAACTCCTGCAGGAATACGCCCGGTGCCGCGAAAAAGCCCAGCGGCGGCGCCATGCGCAAGCGGTGGCGCGACTTCTGCCACACCGCCCAGTTGTGCGCAAAGATCTCCGCCGCGTCGCGGCGCGCGTAGAGCTTGCCGACGACGCGCCGGACCTCGGGCAACGACGTCCTGCGACAGACGGCCTGGATCTCGTACAGGAGCGCCGCGCGAGCACCGGGCGTGTAACCGAGACAGCGGATCTCGAGCGACCGCACGCGCAGGTGGCGCTCGTGCCACAGCCGCTCGAACAGCGTCTTCATGTGCTCCTCGTTGCATGCGTCGACGAGACCCGGCAGCGCCGTGTCGAACGGGAACACGCTGGCCGCGAGCGACAGCGCCGGCACGTGCACGACGGGATCGCGCAGCGGGCGCTGGCCCAACGCGCGGTATCGCGCGATGAGGTCGGCGGGCACGTCCGCAGGCTGCGCGCCGCGCGCGGTCAGCTCGCCCGCGACCAGCTGCGTGCAGCTACGGCCCCCGTCGGCGGGGCGGAACTTCACGTCGTAGAGCACCGTGCATCGCTTGTTCGGGCGGTAGTGCACCTGCGAGATGCGCACGGCCTCGATCGCGAGCCCGTCGCTGGTGCCGAGCGCGCTGTCGGTGAGCAGCGCGCGCATGCGATCGGGGTCGAGTGCTTCGGCAAGGCCGGGGAAGGTGGAGTCCTGTACGACGTTCATGCGGTCCTGCCCTCCTCGAGCACGGCCCGTGGCGCGGCGGCGGCCGTGGACTCGCCGGCGATGCGGCCATCCTGCAAGTACACGATCCGGTCAAGACCCTCGAAGTTGCGCGGGTCGTGCGTGATCACGAGGATCGTGCGCCCGCGCATGAGCCGCTGCAGCGCCTTCATGACGCGGCGCCGCGACTTCTCGTCGAGCCCGACCGTCAGCTCGTCCATGATCAGGATCGGCGCGTCGTGGATCATCGCGCGCGCGATCGCGATGCACTGCCGCTGCCCGCCGCTCAGGGTGCCGCCGCGCTCGCCGATCCTCGTGGCGTAACCGTTCGCGAGTCTGCCGATGACGCGGTCGACGCGCGCGCGCCGCGCCGCGTCCTCGATCTCCTGCATCGTGGCGCCCGGCCGGCCATACGCGATGTTCTCGGCCACCGTCGTGGCGAACAGCACCGGCTCCTGGAAGACGATCGTCACCTGCTTGCGCAGCGACTCGAGCGTGAACTCGCGGATGTCGCGGCCATCGATGGTCAGCTGGCCGCTGCACGGGTCGTAGAAGCGCGGAATCAGGCTCGCGAGCGTCGACTTGCCCGCGCCCGTGGGCCCGACGATCGCGACGCGCTCGCCGGGTTTCACGACGAGGTCCAGACCGTCGAGCACCTTGGACCCTTTTTCGTAGGCGAACGAGACGTTGCGCCACGCGATCTCGCCAGCAAAGCGCGGCGCCGGCACCGCGTCGGGGCGGTCCTTCACGTCCCGCTCGACCTGCAGGATACGCAGCACGCGGTCGCCGGCAGTGGCCGCGCGGATCATGCGCTCGGTCGAGCGCGACACCTGCTGCAGGGGTTTCGCGAACAGCTTCAGATACATCACGAACACGATCAGGTCGCCGACCGACATGCCGCCGCGCATGATCGAACGCGCGGCGAGCACCACGACCAGCGCGGTGACCAGCGACACGGCCAGCTCGGCCGCCCAGCGCAGGCGAGCCTCCAGCTTCGCAGCTTTCGTCCCGGAGCGCACGTCGCGCCGTGCGGCGCCGCCGAAGCGCTCGATCTCGCGGCGTTCCCCGCGGAACCCCCGCACGACGCGGATCGCGCCGAGCGACTCCGCGGCGAGCGTCGCGAGCTGCCCTTCGCGCTCGCGCTGCTTGCGAATCGCGCCGCGCATCGGTCGATGGAACGAACGGACCAGCAGCGCAACGATCGGCAGCAGCGCGAGCGCCGGCAGCGCGAGCCGCCAGTCCATCACGAGCATCACGGTGGCCATGCCGACCATGAACAGTACGGTTTCGGAGACCTCGAGGGGCAGCGTGACGAACGCCTGCCGCAGCATCGCGATGTCCGACGTCAAGCGCACGACGAGGTCCCCGGTGCGCCGGCGATCGTGGAAGCTCAGCGGCAGATGCTGGATGTGGTCATACAGGTCGACGCGAAGCGCCGACGTCGCCTCGATGCCGACGCGCGCCATCGCCACGCGTCGCAGGTAGTACACCTGGCCGCGTAGGAAGGCCATGGCGACGATCAACCCGCCGAGCAGCAGCAGCAGCGGCCACCGGTCGCCGCCGGCGACGAGGGGTTGCAGGAGTACGGGCACCGGACTACCGAGCAGCACCCAGTCGACGATCAGCTTCAGCGGGAACGGCTCGAACAGCCGCGTTGCCGTGTACACGAGCGACAGCACGAAGCCCTGGCACAGCGCGAGCCGCCGGCCCACGAGATACGGATGCACCAACCGGGCGACGCGCAGGTAGCGGCGCCAGCCCTCCAGCATGCGCGCCCAGCGGCCCGGCCGGACCGAAGTGCCAGCAGTCATGGTCCGCGCAGCCGAGCTCACGAGACGGCCTCCGACATGCCGGCGGGCTGCCCGTCGAGGATCGCGGCAGCACGCATACGCCAGGTGTGGCGGCGCTCGACCTCCAACCGAGCACTGCGTGCCACGCGAACACGCAGCTCGGAGTCGCGCAACCGCCGCACCGCCGCCGCGAGCTCCGCAGCATTGCCGGGCTCGACCAGCAAACCGGTCTCACCGTCACGGATCAGGTGCTGCAGTTGACCGATGCGCGAGGCGACGATGGCGCGGCCGCTGGCCATGTATTCGAGGACCTTCAACGGTGAGAAGTAGAAGCAGTCGAGCTGCGGGTATGGTGCCACCGCGACGTGCATGCGCCGCAAGTACGCCGGCACATCGCCGGGTGGCGCCATGCCGATCCGCGTCACGCGCCCCGGCAACGCGCTTTCGAGCCGTTCGAGCTCGCCTGCCATCGGGCCGTCGCCGACGACGAGCAGGTGCATGTCGGGATCGACCGCGAGCAGGCGGAACGCGGACGCCAGCACGTCGATGCCGTGCCACGCCTTCAGACTGCCGACGAAGCCGACGACGAAACCGGCGTCGAGCGCCGGCGGCAGCGCCGGGCCCTCGGGCGCGAACGCGTCCACGTCGGCGCCGTTCGGCACGACCGTGATCTTGCGGGCGTCGGCGCCGTCGGCAATCAGGTGGTCGCGCAGCTCCGCGCTGACGGCGACGATCCGCGAGGTGGCCGCGAGCGCCGCCCATTCGAGCAGCTGAGCCGCCTCGGGCAGCGCCTGGCCCCGGTGCTTCGCGCCCTCCCAGGCCAACGGCGCGTTGACCTCCAGGACGTGTGGACACCCGAGTCGCCGCGCCGTCGCGGCGCCGGCGACCGCGAACGGGCTCAGCCTTTCGTATACGAGGTCGGGCCGCCGCCGGCTCAGGTGCGCCGCGAGCGCCTGCTCGAGTGCGACGTTGTCCCACAGCCGGCGCAACGCGCGCAGCAGCGCCGTCGTGCCCGCTGCATCGGCCGGCGCGTCGGAGCCCGCGCGCCGCACGAGCGCGGACAGACTCTCGGCGAAACGCGGCCGCGGGATCTCGTGCACGGCGACCGGCAGCACGTCGCTGCCCGAGGGATCCGCCAGCAGCACTTCGACGTCGTGGCCGAGCTCGACGAACGCGGTCACCACGGCCCGCAGGTGCGCGGCGGAGCCGTTGTGCTTGCTGAGCGACACGCCGGTGTCGGCGCAGACGTAGGTGATCCTCACGCCGGCCTCCCGACGAACAACGCGCGCAGCTGTTCGGAAATGCCGACCGCATCGAAGGTCGCCTGCACCGACGGACGGGCCTGCGCGCGCAGCCGTTCGTACAGCTCGCGATCCTCGATCAGCCGCTGCAGCGCGTCGGCCAGCGCCACCGGATCCCGCTCGGGGACCAGGAGGCCGTTGTGACCGTCGCGGACGACCTCGGGGATCCCGGTCACCGGCGTCGACACGACCGGCAGGCTGCAGGCGAGCGCCTCGACGATCGACACCGGCAGTCCTTCGCGATTGCCGTCGCTGCCGACGATCGACGGCAACACGTACAGGTGTGCAGTCCGCAAGCGCGCGAGCACGTCGCCATGCTTGCGGCCGCCGAGCAACTGCACGCTGCGCTCGAGCCCGGCGCCTCGGATCTGTTCGAGCAGCGGTTGGCGCAGGCTGCCGCGGCCGATGATCTGGCAGCGGAAGCTGACGCCGCGCTCGTGCAGCAGGCGGCAGGCCTCGACCAGATAACGACCGCCCTTCTTCTCGACCAGACGCGCCACCGACAGCATCGTGAACGGCGGTGCCACAGGACTGCCGTTCGGGATGAAGCGCGTCATGTCCACGCCGTTGCGGACGAGCACGAGCTTCGCCGCGTCTTCGTTGCAGATGCTGGCCAGATGGCGCAGGTTGCTGTCGCTGACCGTCGCGACGAAGCGCGCGGCGGCGATGTTGCGCCGCAGCAGCCGCAGGTCGACGTCGTTGCGGTAGATGTCGGCGGCGTGTGCCGTGAAGCTGTACGAGCGGCCGGTGATCGCGGCAGCCAGGCGCGCGACCAGCGTCGCCTGGTCGGCGAAGTGCGCGTGGTAGTGCGTCACGCCCAGGCGGCCCGCGCGCTCGGCGATCCAGGCGGCCTGGTAGAACCGCCACAGCCTCGTCGGACGAAGGCTCGCGAGCGCCGACGCCAGCGTGCGCCACCAGGCGCGGCCGAATACGCGCCTCGCCTGCCGGTTGCCGGCGCGAAGCAACTGGCGATCGCGGGGGTCGAGCAGCCCCGGCACATACGCGATCGGAGCCTCGAGCCGCGAGATGCCGTCGTGGAAGTGCGGGTCGGTCGGCGCCAACAGCGAGAAGACGAGCACCTTCGTGCCAAGCGCCTCGAGACCCAGCATCTCGTTCAGCACGAACGTCTCCGACAGCTTCGGGAACTTGCGCAACACGTAGGCGACCACGCGCCGTTCCCCGCCGCGGCCGGTCGTCGTCCCGTTTTGCTGGCCGTTTTGCTCACCGGACATGGTGACAACCCTCGCTCTGCAGCAGATGCAGCAGCTCGTCCGCCGCGCGCTCGGCGCCATCGACGTCGATGCACGGGACCTGCCCGCGCCCTTCCTGCGGCAGAGCAGCGGCCGCCGCCAGCGCCTCGCCGAGGTGGGCCGCGAGCGCTTCGGGCTCGAAACACTCGCGCGGTAGCACGCGCAGCAGGCCCAGGCGTTGTAAGGCCTCGGCGCGCAGCAACTGCTCCCACTCGACAGTCGGACCTGTGCCATGTGCGAAGTCGCCGTAGCGCCAGTCGCGCGGCAGCACCAACGCGCGCCGCTTCAGCGCCAGCAACTCGGCGACGGTGTTGTAGCCCCCCATCGCCACGACGGCGTCCGCGGCGGCCAGATACGACGGCAGGTCGGCCACGTACTCGGTGACGACGATGCCGGGATGCCCGACAGCCAGCCCGCGAATGCGCTCGCGCTCGCCCGGCGCCATCAGTGGCCCGGTGACCACGACCGCCGTCACGCCGCGCAGCGCGCGCACGGCCTGCACGAAGCTGCGCAGCAGCGGGAAGCCGTCGCCGCCGCCGCCGACGGTCGCGACGATGAGCGTTCCTTCGACTCCGAGCTCGCGCCGCAGCTCCGCGGCGTCGCGCAGCGGGTCACGTCCCGCCGTGACGTAGCCGCAGTAACGCACACGCGCCTGCAGGTCGCTGGACAGGCCATACGCGGCGCCGGCGTCGAGGATCTCCCGCACGCCATACACGAGCACCAGGTCGTAGAGCTCCTGCAGCGCGTCGTAGACGCCGTCCCTGGTCCAGCTGGCGCGCACGACGTCGGGCCGGTCGACGATGTCGCGAAGGCCGAGCACGGTGCGCGCGCCGAATTGCCGGGCCAGCGGCAGCACGTCGAGCAGTTCGCGGCGCGAGCCGAGCGGGAAGTTGTCGACCAGCAGCAGGTCCGGCCGATACGCGTCGACGGCGCTCCGCAGCATGCCCGTGCGCAACGACGTCACTTCGCGCAGCTCGAGCGGCAGATGCGGCGGCTGGCTGCCCGGCGCGCCAGTCCTGACGATCGTCGGCAGCTTGACGAAATCGGCGTTCGGCGGCAGGTCGCGCACCGCGCGCAGCGCGGGCGAACCGCTGGCGACCAGCACCGCCGCATCGGGCAACCGGCGGCAGAGCGCACGCACGATGTGCAGGCTCCGGCGCACGTGGCCGAGGCCGAACGTGTCGTGCGTGAACACGAGGACGCGCTTCATTGGCGCCCCCCGGCGACGACGCGCCACGATTGCCGCCGCCGCGAGGTGCGCCGCTGTTCGCGCTGTTCCAGCAGCTCGCGCAGACGGTGAACCGTGCGCTCGAGGCCATCCATGCCCGGCATCTCGGCGGGTGGCTTCGGCGCCACGACGCACTGCGTGATCGCCGCCGCCAACACCTCCGGGTGCCGCTCGTCGGCGTGCAGCGTGCGCACGATGCCGCGCCGGGCGAGCCGCTCGGCGCGCAGCGACTGCTCGGCGCTGGGACCGCTGCGCGGCAGCACGATCGTCGGCTTGCGCGCCACGGTCGCCTCGAGCAGCGTGTTGTATCCGGCCATCGTGACGACGACGTCCGCGGTCCCGAGCAGCGCCGGCAGGCGATCGACGAACCGCACGACGCAGGCCGGCATCGTCGCGGCCACGCGTCGCAGCGCCTCGACCTCCTCGCTGCTCATGAACGGCCCCGTCACGCACACGAGGCGCAGCCCCAGCTCCGGATCGACGTGCTTCAGCGCCTCGAGGCACACGTTGATGACCGCGTAGCCGTCGGCACCGCCGCCGACGGTCACGACCGCGATCCGCCCCGTGCCGAGGCCGAGGTCTCGGCGCACCGTGTCGTTGCCCGGCGCGGCGACCGCCGGGCAGACGTAGCCGCAGTAGTCGACTGGCACGCTGCACTCGCGGTCGAGGCGATAGCGGCTGCGTGTGTCGAAGATCTCCTGCGACCCGTAGATCAGCACGGCGTCGTAGTACTGCTCGATCGTCTGGTAGACGCCCTGGCGCCGCCATCGGCGCACGGTGGTCGCGGGCGAGTCGACGATGTCCCGCACGCCGAACACGAGGCACGGACCGTCGAGCGACGCACGCCACGATTGCAGCGAGGGGCGCAGCTCGTTCCAGACGCCGGTCGGCTTGTGGTCGACCAGCACGAGGTCGGGGTGGAACTCGTTGGCGATGCCGGCCAGGATGCCGCTGCGCAACCGCTGCACCTGGCTGCGCTGCATGCCGAGCGAACCAGCTTCGAACCCGCCGCCGGCGGCCTTGCGCAACGAAGGCAGCTTGATCAGGTCGACGCCCTGCGTGCTCTCAGGCGCGCCCGCGGGCAGGCTCGAGACCAGCAGCGCATCGGTGTCGGGCATCTCCTGCAGCAGCCGCGCCGCGATCGCGGTGTTGCGGCGCTGGTGCCCGAGCCCCAGCACGTCGCCGCAGTAGATCAGGATGCCGCGCCGGGTCCTCATCGCCCACCACCCTGCGGCTTTGGCTTCCCTTTCGCGCCGGGAACGGGCGGCGCGCGCTCGGTGCTCTTGGGTTTGGCCGGCGCCGGCTCGCCCGCGAGCTGCGCGGCAGTCAGCGCGATCGGCGGCACCACGTTGTCGCTTCCCGCGTACACGACGACTTCCTGCTGCCACACCTCGCGGTCGTGGGCGCGCTCGTCGTCGAAGCGCACCGACATGCGGTAGCAG
>Ga0075428_100000914_pt1 | contig 31207 bp, 30 predicted proteins | sample RhiMetdeltSRZDD2_FD_75291 | JGI IMG/M metagenome (GOLD analysis project Ga0075428, IMG submission 75291) | Populus rhizosphere microbial communities from Tennessee, USA - Rhizosphere MetaG P. deltoides SRZDD2 | ecosystem: Host-associated > Plants > Roots > Rhizosphere > Soil | place: USA... | reverse complement strand
CTCGGAGGTGATGCGCCTGCCGGGGACCGCCACCGAGGCCGAGATCGTCGGCGCGGTCCGGCGCCTCAACGCCGACGAGGGCGTCCACGGGATCCTGGTGCAGCTCCCGCTCCCGAAGGGTGTGGACGAGCGGCGCGTTCTCGCGGCGATCGATCCCGAGAAGGACGTGGACGCCTTCCACCCGGTGAACGCGGGGCGCCTTCTGGTCGGGATGCCCGGCCTCCTCCCCTGCACGCCGGCCGGGATCCTGGAGCTGCTGAAGCGTCACGAGATCCCGCTCGAGGGACGGCGCGCGGTCGTGCTCGGCCGCAGCAACATCGTCGGGAAGCCGATGGCGCTCCTGCTCCTCCGCGAGAACTGCACCGTGACGATCGCGCACTCGAGAACCCCCGACGTCGCGCGGGTCGCGGCCGAGGCGGACATCCTGGTGGCCGCCGTCGGCAGGCCCGGGTTCGTGCGCGGCGCGTTCGTCAAGCCGGGCGCCGTCGTCGTGGACGTCGGGATCCACTCGCTGACCGACGAGGCGCAGGTGCGCGCGATCTTCGGCGACGACGAGGCCAAGCTGCGCGCGCTGCGCGAGCGCGGCTCCGTCCTCTGCGGCGACGTCCACCCGGCCGAGGCGGCGGCGAAGGCGTCGTGGCTCTCGCCGGTCCCGGGCGGGGTCGGCCCGATGACGATCGCGATCCTCCTTCGCAACACGCTGGAGGCGGCGCGGCGATGCTTCGCGTCGGCCTGACCGGCGGCCTCGCCTCCGGCAAGACCACCGTCGCCGGCTTCTTCCGGGAGCTGGGCGCGGCGCACATCGACGCCGACCGGATCGCCCACGAGCTGGTCGCGCCGGGAGGACGGGCCCACGACGCGGTCGTCCGCCGCTTCGGCACCGCCGACCGCAAGGCCCTCGGCGCCATCGTGTTCGCCGACCCGAAGGCGCTGGCCGACCTCAACGCGATCGTCCACCCGCTCGTCCGAGAGGAGATCGCCCGCCGGATCGCCGAGCACGAGCGCGAGCCGTCTCCGGCGCGCGTCGCGATCGTGGACGCCGCCCTCCTGGTCGAGAGCGGGATCGACCGCGACCTCGACGCGCTCGTCGTGCTCTCCTGTCCGCCCGAGACCCAGGTCGCCCGCGCGGTCGCCCGAGGGATGACCGAATCGGAAGCCCGCGCCCGAATTGCGGCACAGGCCCCGCTCGAGGCCAAGCTCGCCCGCGCCACGCACGTCGTCGAAACCGGCGGCTCCCTCGCCGACACCGAGGCGCGCGTGCGTTCGGTCTGGGAATCACTAAGTTAGACTCCGCCCAAGCTCGGGCGGAGGGAACACTTATGGAAGCGACTACCGAGCAACTGCAGCGCTATCAGCTCCAGCAGCGGGCCCGGATCGGGTCGAACTGGTTCTACTGGATCGCGGGCCTCTCGCTGATCACCTCGATCGTGCAGCTGTCGGGGTCCCAGTGGGGGTTCATCGCCGGCCTCGGGATCACGCAGGTCTTCGACGCGATGGGCGCGACGATGGGGGCCGCCGGCAAGACGACCGCGGCGATCCTCGACGTCTTCGCCGCCGTCCTGTTCATCGGCCTCGGGTACTTCGCCCGCAAGCACGGGGCGGCGTTCGTCATCGGCCTCGTGATCTACGCGCTGGACTCGCTGATCTTCCTCTGGGTCCGCCAGTGGATCGGGATCGCCTTCCACGCCTTCGTGATCTTCTCGATCGTGCAGGGCTACAAGGCGTTCCGGCAGATCACGCCCTCTCCGGCGATCGATTCGGCCAGCACCGAGCCGATCCAGCCCTGACCGTGAAGCGCGCGACCCAGGCGATCTACGGGCTCTTCGGAGCGCTCGCGATCGCGCTCGGGCTCGTCGCGCTGCTCGTTCCGCGGTGGATCACACCCCCCGAGCTCTACTCGTCGTTCGTGGGCCATCTCACGCGCGAGCAGGGGGCCGAGGGGATCTTCGTCGGCATGATGTCGATCTGGTGCCTCCTCCACCTGGAGGAGCGGCGGCCGGTGCACCTGGCGCTGCTCCTCTTCACTGCCCTCTTCGCGGCGATCCACTGGGCGGGCTACTTCGAGCCGGGCTCGGGGCGGACGCTGCTCAGCCCGCTGATGAACACGGTGCCCTTCGTGATGTTCCTGATCGCGACGCCGCGGAGCCGCCCGCCCGACTACTCGACCGGGCCGCTCCGGCGCTAGGGCTTCTCGGAATCGCGCTCGGCTTCGTCGAGCGCCGCGTCGCTGACCTGCTCCTCCAACAGCTCGCGGGCCCTCTCGGCGTCGGCCCCCTCCACCACGAGCTGCACGCCGAAGCTGAAGTCCAGCGGCGGCGTGTTCTGTCCCATGTCGTCCGCCGCCAGCGCCGCCGCGATCCCCTCGGCCTCGAGCAACGCGCGAGCGATCTCGGCCTCGCCGCGGTCGTTGAAGGTTCGGATGATGACGGGGTCGGTCATGGCGGCGTCCTCCGTAAGCCATTCTAGCGATGAACCGACGCGAATCGAACCGCAACAAAACCCGGCGTATGCTCGTTCCGTTGATCTGGAGGTGCGCGATGAAGAAGACGGCTTGGGCCGCGGTGGGGGCGATCGGACTCGGTCTGGCGGCGTGGGGTGCCGCACGTACCCTGCTGGCAGCCCCCCCGGACGAGCAGCGGTACGTCAAGAGGACCATCCTCGTTCAATCGGATCGTCCAGGTTCCGTCGAGAACCCGGACCGGTATCCGGGCTGGCGCTCGATCTCGCGGGATTTCGGGCTGCTCGTCCGCGAGGACGAGCGGTTCGGATTGCGTGGGACATTCTACGTGCGCATGGACGAGAAGTGGCGCCCGGTCGCCGCGGACGACATCGACACCCTCGGAGCGTATCCGCTCAGGTAGCAGCCGGCGTTTCGCTTCGGCAACGCATCGCGCCTTGCCACGTCGATCTCCGGCCGAACCTCGGGTCTAATAGGGCGAACACGTCGTTCGGGATGGAGGTGCGCGATGAAGCGATCCCTGTGGATCTCGGCGGTCACGGTTGCCTGCGGCCTGGCTCTCTGGGGCGCCGCGAGCCTCATCCTCGCGAGCGAGGAGCCGGACCCTCTGAAGGAGTCCGTGATGAAGATTCATGTGATTCAGGTTCAGGAGGGTTATCAGGATCCGTATCCTGACAAATCACCCTACTGGCGCGCGATCACCGACGATCTCGGCATCCTGCTCCGGGAGGACGAGCGCTTCGGCTATCGCGGCCGCTTGTACGCCCGCGTGAATGGGAAATGGAACGCGGTCGCGACGGACGGGATCGACAGCTTCGGGTTCGTTCCGCTGAAGCGTTAGACGTCGCCGCTACTGCGGCCGGAACGCGTCGCGGACGAGCGACGCGTCGAAGAACGTCCCCGCGTCCCCGGAGGTCGCGTAGCGGTAGACCGCTGCGGTGTAGATCGCGGAGAGCGTCGAGCCGACGAGCCCGAGCATCACCATCACGAGGACGAGGACGACCGCGGCGGCGGCGATCAGCGGGATCGATTTCGTTCCGATCGCGCCGACGAGCGCCGTGCCGAACACGGCCATCGACGCGAGCGACATCAGCCCGAACGCGGCGCCGATCCCGATGTTGCCGACGATCTGCTCTCCCCAGGTCTTCTTCAAGAGCTGCGTGCTGCGCTTGACCGCCTCGATCGGGCCGATCCCCTCGACCACGAGCACGGGGACCGCGAGGAACGTCGCGAGGTTCCAGGCGAGCCCGAAGACCGACGCGATGATCCGCCCGACCATCCCGCGCCGCGAGATCTGGCGGAGGATCACGCCCACCGTCGCCGCGACCAGCGCGTAGCCGACGATCGAGCCGAACCGCTGGTTCGCGATGCGGAAGCCGTCGGCGAGCGTCGGGTCGCCTCCCTCGAGACGGATCAGGGCCGCGCCGACCAGCGCGGAGTTGCAATAGAAGATGACCGTGTACTGGACGACGTAGAAAGCGAAGCCGAAGATCACGCCGAGGACGGGAATCCCCTCCCCGCCCCTCTCGAAGATCCCCGCCAGGAACATCGGCACGACGAAGGTCGCCGTTACGATCAACAGGACGAACGCCGAGATGACCGGGAAGACGATCAGCTCCTTGTCCGCCCGCAGGACGCCCCAGCTCGCCTTCACCAACGTCCAGCTCCGCTCGATCTTGCCCATGTCCGGGCCTCCCTTCGGGCGCACGATCATAAACTGCGTGTACGCTCGAAGATGTCAAGTACGGGGTGGACCAGCGGAGGGTTCCGTGGCGAAGGCGAACAAGGGCGGATGGAAGACCTGCTCGCGGGGGCACAAGTACCGGGGCGATCGCTGCCCGATCTGCTGGAAGGGCAGATGACGCCGTTTCCCGAGGCCGTCGCGGCGATCGATGCCGGCGACGTCGAGAGGTTGAGAGCGCTCCTCGACGCCCATCCGGCGCTCGCGCGCGACCGATTCGAGAGCTTCGAGACCCCGCACGACTTCTTCCGCAGCCCGTACCTCCTCTGGTTCGTCGCCGAAGACCCTGTGCGGAACGACAGCCTCCCGGCGAACATCGCGGACGTGGCGCGGACGATCGTCGCGGCCGCGCAGGGGGCGCGTGTCGCGAGCCTCCAGGAGCAGCTCGACTATGCCCTGCGCCTGGTCTCATGGTCCTGGGTCGCGCGACGGTGCGGCGTCCAGGCGGACTTGATCGAGGTCCTCCTCGACGGCGGAGCGAGGACGCCCGAGACCATCACGCACGACGCCCTGATCAACGGCAACTTCGTCGGGGCGCGGCGACTCGTCGAGCGCGGCGCGCCGTTGACCCTCGCGACCGCGCTGTGCCTCGATCGATGGGAGGACGCGGATCGCTTGGCGGCGACCGCGACCGGGAGAGACCGACAGGTCGCGCTCGTCCTCTGCGCGTTGAACGGCCGCCCCGAGGCTCTGCGACGCTTGCTCGCCCTTGGAATCGATCTCGACGCCTACAGCACGGACATCTACTCCCACGCCACCGCCGTTCATCATGCGGTCTGCTCGGGGTCGCTCGAGGCCGTGCGCGTACTGGTCGAGGCCGGCGCGGACCTCTCGATCAAGGATCGCGCCTGGGACGGCACGCCGCTCGACTGGGCGGACTACTACATCCGTGAGGCCAAGGAAGACGACGGCGGGAAGGCGTACCCGGAGATCGCCGCCTACCTCAGGACGCGACCTTCACCCCGGCCCCCTCGTGCGACTTGATCGTGGTGATCCGGTTGGCGCCGTCCACGAGCACGATCTTCGGAACGTGGGCCGCCACGTCGCGGTCGTCCACGGTCGCGTAGGCCGCGATGATCAGCTTGTGCCCTTCGGCGACCAGCCGCGCGGCGGCGCCGTTGACGCAGCAGGCGCCGGAGCCCCGGTCCCCCGCGATCAGGTAGGTCGAGAACCGGTTGGCGTTGTCCACGTCGTAGACGTCGATCCGCTCGAACGGGACCATGCCGCAGGCGTCCATCAGGTCGCGGTCGAGGGTGAGGCTCCCCTCGTACGCGACGTCGCACTCCGTCACCGTGATCCTGTGGACCTTGGCTCGAAGCATCTCTCGGGTCATCGTCGTGCTCCTTCCTCCTCGGTCGCCCCTCCTGGTGGGAGTAGACGCCTCGGAATCGCGTCAGTTTAGGATCGCAGGATCAGGTTGTCGATCAGCCGGGTCTCCCCGGCGAAAACCGCGATCGCGAGCAGCATTTCCCCCTGGACGCGCGTCACCGGGTCGAGCGTCTCGGGGTCCGCCAGCTCGGCGTAGTCCAGCCGCAGGAGCGGCTCGGCGGCGATCACCGCCCGGGCCGCGGCGACGATCCGGGTCGCGTCGCGCTCCCCCGACTCCAGCGCCCCCTTCGCCGCCTCGAGCGCCCGCGGGACCGCGCGGGCCGCGCGGCGCTGCTCCGGGGACAGCAGGGCGTTCCGGCTCGACATCGCGACCCCGTCGTCCTCCCGCTGCGTCGGGAGCACGAGGACCTCCACGTCGAGCATCAGGTCCCGCACCATCGCCTTGATCACGCTCGCCTGCTGCGCATCCTTCTGCCCGAACGCCGCGACATGGGGCTTGACGGTCTCGAACAGCTTGGTCACGACGGTGGCCACGCCGCGGAAGTGCCCGGGCCGGCTCCGTCCTTCCAGCTTGTCGGAGAGGCCGGCGACCTCCACGAACGTCGAGGCCCCCGCGGGGTAGATCTCCTCGGCGTCCGGCGCGAAGAGGATGTCCACCCCTTCCTGCGCGAGCAGGTCGGCGTCCCCCGCGAGGTCGCGCGGGTAGCGCATGAAGTCCTCGCCGGGCCCGAACTGGGTCGGGTTGACGAAGATCGAGACGACGGTGAGGTCGGCGAGCGCGCGGACGCGCCGCACGAGGAAGAGGTGCCCCTCGTGGAGCGCCCCCATCGTCGGCACGAAGCCGACGACCTTCCCCTGCGCCCGCGCTCTCGCGCCGGCCTCCTTCATCGCGCGCACGCGCCGCAGGATGTCCATCAGCCGTAGGTCTCGTCCTTCGACGGGAACCGCCGCTCGCGGACGTCCGACGCCCAGCTCCGGATCCCCTCGACCGCGGCGCCATGGAGATCGGCGTACCGTCGGACGAACTTCGGGACCGGGCCCGGGAGCATCCCCAGCAGGTCGTGGATCACCAGCACCTGCCCGTCGCACCCGGCACCCGCCCCGATCCCGATCGTCGGAACGTCCACCGAGGACGTGATCCGCGTCGCCAGCTCCGACGGGATTCCCTCGAGCACGATCGAGAAGACCCCCGCCGAGACGATCGCCGCCGCGTCCTCGACGAGCGTGTCGGCGTCCCTCTTCGCGCGCCCCTGGACCTTGTAGCCGCCCATCGGCAGCACCGACTGGGGCGTGAGCCCGAGATGCCCCATCACGGGGATCTCCGCATCGGCGAGCGCGCGGAGGACCTCCAGGCGCTTCGCTCCTCCCTCGATCTTGACCGCGTCCGCCCCCGCCTCGCGCACGAACCGCGCAGCGTTCTCGACCGCGGCGGCCGGTCCGACGTGATAGGACAGCCAGGGCATGTCCACGACGAGCAGCGCCTCGCGACGCCCCCGTCCGACCGCGCGGGCGTGGTGGAGCATGTCCTCCATCGTCACCGGGAGGGTCGAGGCGTGCCCCAGCTCGACCATGCCGAGAGAGTCGCCCACCAGGAGCGCATCCACGCCGGCGGCTTCGGCGGCCGCGGTGGTCATGGCGTCGTAGGCGGTGAGGACGACCAGCGGCGGGCCGGGCCCCTTCCGGGCCCGGAAGGCGGGAACGGTCATCATCTGCGGCCTCCCGAATCTGCCCGCTCCCTCGGGGAGTCGAGCGACTGTGGGCCTTGGAGCGTCCCTACGCGGACGAGCTCAGCGGTCGATAGTACTGCACGCCCCGCTCCATCCGCCGGATCTGGGCGATCAGGTCGTCCAGCTCCCCCTCGTGATGGACGAAGTCGATCTGGTTGGTGTCGATCACCAGGAGCGGGGTCTGTGTGTAATTGAAGAAAAAGTAGTTGTAGGCCTTGGCGACCTCCGTGACGTAGGCCTCCGAGATCTCGGCCTCGTAGTCGCGCTTGCGCCGCTTGATCCGCTCGATCAGCCGCGGCGTGTCCGCCTGGAGGAAGATCACCAGGTCCGGCTTCGGCGCCTGGGGCTCGAGCATCGCGTAGAGCTTGTCGTAGATCAGCAGCTCCGAGTCGTCGAGGTTCAGGTAGGCGAAGATCTTGTCTTTCGGAAAGATGTAATCGCAGATCGTCACCTGCGAGAAGAGCGTCCGCTGGGAGAGCTCCATCAGCTGGCGGTAGCGCGAGAGCAGGAAGAAGAGCTGCGCCTGGAACGCCGCGCCGGTCTTGTCCTGATAGAAATCGCGGAGGAAGGGGTTCTCCACTCGCTCGAGGACCTTGTGCGCGTCGAACTTCCGGACCAGAAGCTCGACGAACGAGGTCTTGCCGACGCCGATCGGCCCCTCGACGGCGATGGATCGGAATTTCATAGAGCGCGCGAGTATACAAGCTTGCCGACGTTCCGAACCTCGTGAGGATCGTCCACCTTCGCGAGGGCGCCGGCGAACTCCGGCGCCACCTCCGCCAGGGGCGCCAGGACGAACCTCCGGGAGGTCATGCGGGGGTGCGGGAGCGTCAGCGCCGGCCCTTCGCGCCGCAGGTTTCCGAGCAGGAGCAGGTCCAGGTCGAGCTCGCGGGGAGCGTTCGATCCGGCGCGGATCCGCCCCCGTCTCCGCTCGATCGCGAGGAGCGTCTCGAGGACCGCCTCGGGCGGAAGGGAGGTCTCGATCTTGGCGACCATGTTGAGGAACCACGCCGGCCCCGCCCCGCCGACCGGCTCCGTTTCCCACAGGGACGAGAGCGCCACGGGGAGGACGCCGCGCTCCTCCATGGCCGCGAGCGCCTCGCGCAGATGCTCCTCGCGATCGCCGACGTTGCTGCCCAGAGCGACGAACCCGACCATCGGCTCATGGTAACAGCGGGATCGATCCGCTATGATGCGCGCTTCTCCGGGGGGATTCGACCGATGGCGACCACCAAGAAGAAGGCATCGGACTCGCCGCAGGACACGGCCGCCGAGGCGCCGGCCATGACGCGCACGGCCCCCTCGAAACCTCGCAACATCGCCGCCTACGAGGCGGCGGTCGACCAGTTCACGGCGGCGGCCTCGCTGTTCTCGAAGGGGCAATTCGCCGAGGCGAAGCCGATCTTCGACGCGATCGCCGCGGCGGCCGCGGCCGACGAGCCGATCCTCTCCGACCGCTCGAGGACCTACGCCTCCATCTGCTCCCACAGGATCTCGGTCCCCGACCACTCCAACGACGACGCCGACGCCCTGTACCACCGTGCGGTGGTCGCGGCGAACGCCGGCCGGCTCGACGAGGCCTGGTCTCTTCTCGAGCGGGCCTCGAGCCTCAAGCCGGAGGACGCGAGCATCCTCTACGCCCGGGCCTCCGTCCGCGGCCTCCAGGGGAGCGTGGACGGCGCCGCGACCGAGCTCAAGAGGGCTGTCGCCCTCGAGCCGAAGTTCCGCTACCAGGCCGCGTCCGATCCGGACTTCGATCGCGTCCGCGACGAGGCCGCCTTCATCGACGTCATCGAGCCGAGCAACGCGGGGGCGTGAGCGTGGCGCGAGCGCGGGCGTCGGGGACGGTCCTCCTCCTCGCGGCCGGACAGGGAACGCGCCTCAAGTCGAAGACGATCAAGCTCCTCCACCCGGTGGCGGGGCAGCCGATGGTCGCTTGGGTCGCGCGGGCCGCGGCGGGTCTCCGCCCGAGCCGCACGGTCGCGGTGGTCGGCTTCCAGGCCGACGAGGTTCGTGCCGCCCTCGACGGGCTGTGCGACGACTTCGTGCTCCAGGCCGAGCAGCGCGGGACGGGTCATGCGGTGATGCAGGCCGCCGCCGTCCTCAAGCGCGCGGCCGGTCCGCTGCTGATCGTCAACGGCGACCTCCCGAACCTGCGAACCGAGACCCTGCGCGAGCTGGTCGCGCTGCACGTGAAGTCCAAGGCCGCGCTCAGCCTGATCACGACCGACCTCGCGCAGCCGGACGGGTACGGGCGGATCGTGCGCGATGCCCGCGGACGCGTCGACCGGATCGTCGAGCACAAGGACGCCGGCGCGGCGGAGCGGCGGATCCCCGAGATCAACTGCGGCGTCTACTGCGCCGACCCAGCGATCCTCTTCCGGCTCCTCGCGAAGCTCCGGCCGAACAACGCGCAGAAGGAGTACTACCTGACCGACGCGGTCCATGCGGCGATCGCGCAGGGGGCTTCCGTGTCGGCGCTGAAGGTCGCGGAGTCGAGGGCCGTGCTGGGCGTGAACACGCGCGCCGAGCTGGCCGAGGCCGGGCGCTCGCTCTACGCGCGGGCCGCGCAGGCGCTGCAGGACGCCGGCGTCACCCTTCTCGATCCCGAGCGGACCTGGATCGATCCGCGCGCCTCGGTCGGGCGGGACACCGTGATCTACCCCGACGTCATCGTCGAGGGGGAGTCCCGGATCGGGGAGGACTGCGTCATCCGCCCCGGCTGCCGCCTGAGGTCGGTCGTCCTCGGGCGCGGGGTCGAGATCAAGGACCACAGCGTCCTCGAGGACAGCCGGGTCGGCGACGGCGCCGCGGTCGGCCCGTTCGCGCACCTGCGCCCCGGGTCGGTGCTCGAGCGCGGCGCGAGGGTCGGGAATTTCGTCGAGCTGAAGAAGACCCGTCTCGGCGCCGGGACCAAGGCTTCCCACCTCGCCTACCTCGGCGACGCGGAGATCGGGGACGGCTCCAACATCGGGGCCGGGACGATCACCTGCAACTACGACGGAGAGGTCAAGCACGTCACGAAGCTCGGGGCCGGCGTGTTCATCGGTAGCGACACGCAGCTGGTCGCCCCGGTGACGGTCGGCGACGGGGCCTACGTGGGGGCCGGAACCACCGTCACCGACGACGTCCCCCCCGGGGCGCTCGCCCTCAGCCGCGTGCGTCAAATCAACCTCGAAGGGTGGGTCGGACGCCGTAAGAAGTCCGGAAGGGCCCGAACCTCTCATTCTTGATTGCGAATCGGTCCGAGTCGCACTATTCCTAGGCGAAGCGGAGGATCCCCCCATGTGCGGCATCGTCGGATACATCGGAGCCAAGGACCCGGTCGAGGTGTTGATCGAAGGGCTGCGCAAGCTCGAGTACCGCGGCTACGACTCCGCCGGGATCGCGGTCGGCAACGGCACAGGCGCCCTCCAGATCCGCCGCGCGCCGGGCAAGCTGCGCGACCTCGAGCGCGTGCTGGTGGACGACCCGATCCACGGCAAGTACGGGATCGCGCACACGCGCTGGGCGACGCACGGACGGCCGACCGAGGAGAACGCGCACCCGCATCGCGACTGCTCCGGCCGGATCGTCGTCATCCACAACGGGATCATCGAGAACTACCTCGAGCTGAAGCACGAGCTGACCGCGAAGGGGCACCGCTTCGTCACCGAGACCGACACCGAGATCGTCGCCCACGCCCTCGAGCAGCAGATCCGCGACACCCGCTGCGACCTCGTCGCCGCCTTCCGCGCCGTGCTCCCGCGCCTCCGCGGGATCTACGCGCTCGTCGCGATCTCCGCCGATGACCCCGACACGCTCGTCGCAGCGCGCGTCGGGCCGCCGCTCGTCGTCGGGATCGGCAAGGGGGAGTACTTCGTCGCCTCCGACATCCCCGCGATCCTCTCGCACACGAAGGACGTCGTCTTCATGGACGACAACGAGATCGTGACGGTCAAGCCGTCGGGGGTGAGCTTCGTCGGGATGGACGGGCGCCCGCTCGCGAAGACGCCGACCCGGATCCCGTGGGACCCGATCATGGCGGAGAAGGGCGGCTACAAGCATTTCATGCTCAAGGAGATCCACGAGCAGCCCCGCGCCGTGCGCGACACGCTCCTCGGACGCGTCTCGCTGGAGGACTCCATCGTCCACCTGGAGGAGATCGCGCTGAGCGCGGAGGACTTGAAGCGCGCGGAGCGGATGCAGATCGTCGCCTGCGGCACCTCCTGGCACGCCGGCCACGTCGGGAAGTTCCTGATCGAGCAGCTGGCCAAGATCCCGGTCGACGTCGATTACGCCTCGGAATACCGCTACCGGAAGCCGATGCTCGACGACCGCTGCCTGTCGGTCTTCATCTCGCAGTCCGGGGAGACCGCGGACACGCTGGCCGCCGAGCGCGAGTCCAAGCTCCAGGGGGCGAAGACGCTCGCGATCTGCAACGTCCGCGGGTCGATGCTGACCCGGGAGTGCGACGGGACGATCTACACCCACGCGGGGCCCGAGATCGGGGTCGCCTCGACCAAGGCCTTCACCAGCCAGATCGTCGCGCTCGCGCTGCTCGCGCTGAAGGTGGGGCGGACGCGAGGCACGCTCTCCGCGGACGAGGCCTCCGAGCTGATCCGGCACCTCTACCACATCCCGGCCCAGATGGAGAGGTACCTCAACGACGATGCCGCGGTCGTCGATCTGGCGCGGGCGTTCCATCAGCACCGCGACTTCCTCTACCTCGGCCGCGGGGTGAACTACCCGATCGCGCTGGAAGGCGCCCTGAAGCTCAAGGAGATCTCCTACATCCACGCCGAGGGGTATCCCGCCGGCGAGATGAAGCACGGGCCGATCGCCCTGATCGACGAGAACATGCCGGTCGTCGCGATCGCACCGACGGACGGCGTGTTCGAGAAGATGCTGTCGAACATCGAGGAGGTGAAGGCGCGCTCGGGGATCGTGATCGCGATCACCGACGAGCCCGACGGGGACCTGGCGCGGAAGGCCGACTTCGTCCTCCAGGTGCCGAAGACCCACGAGCTGCTGTCGCCGCTCATCACCGTCCTCCCCCTTCAGCTCCTGGCGTACCACATCGCGCTCCTCAGGGGGTGCGACGTGGACCAGCCGCGGAACCTCGCAAAGAGCGTCACGGTCGAGTAACTTGCGGGGATGACTCCACCGGAGCGGCTACTGTCGGCGCTCAACCCCGCGCAGCGGGAGGCGGTCGTCCACCCGGGCGGCCCTCTGCTGGTGCTGGCGGGGGCGGGCTCCGGCAAGACCCGGGTCATCGCCCACCGGATCGCCTGGCTCGTCCTCGAGCAGGGCGTCGATCCCGCCCGGATCGTCGCCGTCACCTTCACGAACAAGGCCGCTCGCGAGATGCGCGAGCGGGTCGCCGCCATCCTCGGCGAGGCGGCGCCGACCCCGTGGATCGGGACGTTCCACGGCCTGTGCCTCCGGATGCTCCGCCGCGACGGCGCGCGCGTGGGGCTCGATCCCGGCTTCGTCATCTACGACACCGACGACCAGACGGCGCTCGTGCGGCGCCTCCTCAAGGAGACCGGGGTGGACGACGCGGCGGGGAGCGCCCGGGCGTTCCTCGCGCGGATCAGCCGCGCCAAGAACGCGATGGAGACCCCGGAGGCGGCGATGGCGCGGGCGTTCTCCCCGGAGGCGAAGCTCCACGCCGCGATCTACGCCGCCTACGACGAGGGGCTCATCCGGGCCCGCGCGGTGGACTTCGACGACATCCTGCTGCGCGCGCTCGCGCTCCTGGACGACAGCCGCTCCGACCTGCGCGCGCAGTACGCCGGGCGGTGCCTGCACCTGCTCGTGGACGAGTACCAGGACACCAACCGCCCGCAGTACCTCCTCGTCCGCGCCCTGACCTCCGAGCACCACGGGATCTTCGTCGTCGGCGACGAGGACCAGTCGATCTACAGGTTCCGCGGGGCCGAGATCCGCAACATCCTCGACTTCGAGCGCGACCACCCCGGCGCCGCCGTCGTCAAGCTCGAGCAGAACTACCGCTCGACCGGCACGATCCTCGACGCCGCCGGGGCCGTGATCGCGAACAACCGCGCCCGCAAGGGGAAGAGCCTGTGGACCGACAACGCGCGCGGCGACCGGATCGACGTCTTCCACGCCCCGGACGACCGGAGCGAGGCGGGCTGGGTGGCGGGGCACGTCCGCCGCGAGGCCGTCCGGCGGCCTCACGAGGACTTCGCCGTCCTCTACCGGACGAACGCGCAGTCCCGCCCGTTCGAGGAGATCTTCCGGCGCGACCGGATCCCGTACCAGGTCGTCGGCGCGATGCAGTTCTACGAGCGGCGCGAGGTCAAGGACGTGCTCGCCTACCTCAAGCTCGCGGTCAACCCCGGGGACGACGTCGCCTTCCGGCGGATCGTCAACGTCCCCGCGCGCGGGATCGGCGACACGACGCTCGAGGCGATCGAGACCGAGGCGCGCGCCGCCGGGGGCCCGATGCTCGCCGCGGCGAGGCGGCTGGTGGAGCGGGGCGCGCTCGCGACCCGCCCGCACCGGCTGCTGGGGGAGTTCGTCGAGCTGATCGAGAAGCTCGCCGCGCGGGCGGCCGTCGAGCCCGCCGCGATCGTGATCGAGGGGGTGGTGGAGGCCGTCCGCTACGAGGCCTATCTGGAGAAGACGTATCCCGGCGAGGGGTACGACCGGATGGAGAACGTCCGCGCCCTCGTCTCCGCTGCCGTCGAGTACGAGCGCGAGGTCGAGGAGCCGACGCTCGCCGGATTCCTGGACCGGTCGGCGCTGGTCTCCGATGCCGACGAGGTCGGCGCGCGCCCCGGCGTCACGCTGATGACCGTGCACAACGCCAAGGGGCTGGAGTTCCCGGTGGTCTTCCTGGCCGGGCTGGAGGAGAACGTCTTCCCTCACTCCCGCTCGCGCGCGAGCGACGAGGACGTCGAGGAGGAGCGCCGCCTCTGCTACGTCGCGATCACGCGCGCGCGGGAGCGGCTCTACCTGTCCCGCGCGATGTCCCGTCTCCAGCAAGGGGTGCCGCAGGCGAACGCCCCCTCTCGCTTCCTCGAAGAGATCCCCGAGTCCCTGCTCGCGGAGAGCGCCGCCTCCGCCGGCGGGATGTCGTTCTTCGACTTCCCGGTCTCGTACGGCTCCTCGGCGGCCCGGGCCGCGGCGCGCCGCGCGGGCCCGCGCCCGGCGCCGCCGCGCCCGTCCGACATGCCCGTCCCCGAGGACGGCTTCTCGATCGGCTCGCGCGTCAGCCATCCGATGTTCGGGAGCGGACGCGTGCTCGAGCGGGAGGGGAGCGGGAAGAACCTCAAGCTGACGATCCAGTTCACCGGCTCCGGCACGAAACGGATCCTGCCGGCCTACACCCGCCTCACGACGGAAGGAACGACGCCATGAAGGCCAACGAGATGCGCAAGGGGATGGTCATCCGCTTCGAGGGTCAGGTCTACAAGATCCTCGAGGCCCAGCACCGGACGCCGGGGAACCTGCGGGCGTTCGTGCAGGCGAAGCTGCGCAACGTCATCACGGGACTGGGAACCGAGCAGCGGTTCCGCTCCGAGGACGACGTGGAGAAGGTCTACCTCGACACCAAGACCATGCAGTACCTCTACCACGACGCCCAGGGGTACCACTTCATGGACACCGACACCTACGACCAGGTGGCGCTGTCGGACGAGATCCTCGGCGACACGATGTCGTACATCGTCGCGGAGTCCACGGTGACGATGGACTGGTTCGAGGGCAAGCCGGTGGGGATCGAGATCCCGCCTTCGGTCGATCTCAAGGTCGTCGAGACGGCCCCCGGGATCAAGGGGGCGACCGCGTCGGCCCAGAAGAAGCCGGCCAAGCTCGAGACCGGGCTGGTCGTCCAGGTGCCGTCGTTCATCAACGAAGGGGAGGTCCTCCGGATCGGGACGGAGAATTCCGACTACCTGGGCCGCGCGACCTCCTGACTTGCTCCCCCTCTTCGCAGCGGCGATCGCGGCCGCGGCCGCGCTGTTGTTCGTCGTCGAGCCGATGGCCGCGAAGCTCGTGCTGCCGAGGCTCGGGGGGACGCCTTCGGTCTGGACCGGCTGCATGCTGTTCTTCCAGGCGGCCCTGCTCGCCGGCTACACCTACGCGCACCTCCTCGCGACGCGCCTGACGCGCCGGGCGCAGCTCGCCGTCCATGGGACGCTCCTCGCCGCCTCCTTCGCGGTCCTCCCGATGGCGCTCCCACGAGCCTGGAGCGATCCCGGGGAGCGCGCCCCGCTCGCCTGGCTGATCGGCGCGCTCGCGCTGATGTCCGGCCTTCCCTTCTTCGTCCTTTCCGCGACGGGACCGCTCCTGTCCCGCTGGTTCTCGATGACGCGCCACCCGCGCGCCTCCGACCCGTACTTCCTCTACGTCGCGAGCAACGCCGGGTCGCTCGCGGGGCTCCTCCTCTACCCGGTCGTGATCGAGCCCTCGCTGACGCTGCGCGCGCAGGGGCGCCTCTGGGCGGCCGGCTTCGGCCTCTGCGCGGCGCTGGTCGTCGCGTGCGGCGCGCTCCTGCTGCGCCAGGGCGTCGCGCCGCACTCCGTCGCCCCCGCGACCCGCGGGCGGGGAGCGGAGCGGCTGACCTGGATCGCCCTCGCGGCGATCCCCTCCAGCCTCGTCCTCGGGGCGACGCAGTACGTCACGACCGACGTGGCGGTCGTGCCGCTCCTGTGGGTCGTCCCGCTCGCCGCCTACGTCCTCTCGTTCGCCCTCGCCTTCGCGCGGCGGCCGTGGCTGTCGGAGCGCGCCTGGGGGATCGCGCTCGCGGTGCTCTGCCTCGCGGTGGTGCTGAGCTCCTGGGCGCTGTCGCGCCCGTACGCCTGGCCGATGCTCGGCCTGCACTCCCTCGTCGTCCTCGTCGCGGGGATCGTCTGCCATCGCCGCCTCGCCGCGTCGCGGCCGGAGCCCGCGCGTTTGACCGAGTTCTTCTGGTGCGTCTCGCTCGGCGGGCTGCTCGGGGGGGCGTTCAACGCGCTCCTGGCCCCCGTCCTGTTCCCGGCCGTCGTCGAGTACCCGCTCGCGCTCCTCGCGGCCTGCCTCGCGCGCCGGGGAATCGCTTCCGGCTGGGACCGCCGCTCCCGCCTTCTGGACCTCGGGCTCCCCGCCGCACTCGCCGCCCTCACGCTCGCCCTCCCCCACCTGGTCGAGGCGCTCGGCATCGACTCGCCGGGGCGCGTGCTCGTCGTCCAGGCGGTGATCCCCTGCGTGCTCGCGCTCGGCCTCGCCCCGCGGCCGCGCGGGTTCGTGCTGGCGCTCGCGGCGCTGACGGCGATCGGATGGAGCCAGGGGGCGACCCGCGGGCTCCTCCTCCACCGCGAGCGGACGTTCTTCGGCGTGCTGCGCGTGATCCAGCGCGCCGGGCCCACGTTCGACACGCAGGACGCGCAGGGACGCCGCGTCGAGTTCAGCATCCCGTTCCGGCACATGTACCACGGGACCACGCGCCACGGCTGCCAGGCCGGGGACTCGAACCTCCGCTCGGTGCCGACCAGCTACTACCACCGCACCGGCCCGATCGGGCAGGTGTTCGCGGCGTACGGCGCGACGCGCCTCCTCGATCGCGTGGCGGTCATCGGGCTCGGAGCGGGAACGCTCGCCGCTTACGGCGAGCCGGGGCGGACGATCGCCTTCTACGAGATCGACCCCGCCGTCGTCCGGATCGCTCGCGACCGGTCGCTGTTCTCGTTCGTCGCCGACAGCCGCGCGACGACCACCTTCACGACCGGCGACGGCCGGCTCGCGATCGCGAAGGCGCCCGCCGAGGCGTACGGCCTGATCGTCATCGACGCGTTCAGCTCCGATGCGATCCCGGTCCACCTGCTCACGCGCGAGGCGCTCGCGGTCTACCTCGCGAAGCTGCGCCCGGGAGGGATCCTCGCGCTGCACCTGACCAACCAGAACCTCGACCTCGCCCCGGTGGTGGACGCCCTGGTCGCGGACTCCGGGATCGCCGGCGCCATCCAGGAGGACCAGGTCGTGACGGCGGAGGAGCTGATGCAGGGGAAGGACGACTCCCAGTGGGCCGTCCTGGCGCGCGACGCGGCGACGCTCGCCCCGCTGCTCTCGAGCGGGCGCTGGACCCCGCTCCCGGTGCACGCGGGGCGGCCGCCCGACCCGCGGTACCTCTGGACGGACGACTACTCGAGCGTCTTCTCGGTGGTGGAGAACTGGTGAGCGGTCAGACCTGGTGCGACTCGCCGGGCTTCACGATCGCCGCCTCCCGTCCTCCGGCCCGCACCCGCCGGACGAAGTCCATCGGGTCGGCCTGGATCAATCCGAAGGTGTCGTAGTGCATGGGGATCGCGACGCCGGCGTCGACGAGCTCGGCGGCGCGCGCGGCGTCGGCCACGCCCATCGTGAAGTTGTCGCCGATCGGCAGGAGCGCGACGTCGATCGGGCCGTTCATCTCGGCGATCAGCCTCATGTCGAGGAAGAGCCCGGTGTCGCCGGCGTGGTAGACCTTCTTCTCCCCCATCGTGAGCACGACGCCGGCGGGATTCCCGAGCGCCTCGCCGTCCGGACCGGTCGATCCGTGATGGGCGATCGTGAGCTTGACGTGGCCGAACGGGAACTGCCGCCCCCCGCCGATGTGCAGCGGGTGGCCGGGGATCCCGCGCTTCTCGAACCAGCTCACGATCTCGAAGTTGGAGACGACCAGCGCCTTCGTGGACTTCGCGATGGCGACCGCGTCGCCGATGTGGTCGCCGTGGCCGTGCGTGACGATGATGGCGTCGAGCTTGGTGAACGACTCCGGCGTCGCGTCGGCCAGCGGGTTCCCCGTGAGGAAGGGGTCGATCAGCACGCGGTGCGTGCCGTCGTCGATCTCCCAGCACGCGTGGCCGTGGAAGGTGAGCGTCAGCATGGAATCTCCTTGAGGGCCTCGCGCGCGGCGGCGATCGTCCGGTCGACGAGCGCCTCGTCGTGCGCGATCGAGAGGAACGCGGCCTCGAACTGCGACGGGGCGAGGTAGACCCCGCGCCGGAGCATCGCGTGGAAGAAGGCGCCGTAGCGCCCCGTGTCGGAGCGCGCGGCCGAGGCGTAGTCGGTCACCGGGCCGGGGGCGAAGAAAGCGGTCAACATCGACCCGACCCGGTTGACGACCCCAGGCAGCCCGGCGGCCAGGCGCGCGGAGAGCGCCTCGAGCTTCGCGTAGGTCCCGGGCTCGGCGAGGATGTCGAGGGTCTCGATCCCCGCGCGCATCGCGAGCGGGTTCCCCGAGAGCGTCCCCGCCTGGTAGACGGGACCGGCGGGAGCGATGAGCTCCATCAGATCGGCCCGTCCGCCGTACGCACCCACGGGAAGCCCTCCACCTAAGATCTTGCCGAAGCAGGAGAGATCCGGCGACACGCCGTACAGGGTCTGCGCCCCGCCGGGGTCCACGCGGAAGCCGGTCATGACCTCGTCGAGGATCAGGATCACCCCGTGCCGCGCGGTCAGATCGCGGATCGCCGCGAGCCAGCCGGGGGCAGGAGGCACGACCCCCATGTTCCCGGCGACCGGCTCGACGATGAGCGCCGCGATCCACGGGCCGTGCGCGTCGAGCAGGCGCGCGAGCGCCTCCGCGTCGTTGAACGGGACGGTCAGGGTCAGCGAGGCGAGGTCGGGCGGAACTCCCGGGCTCCCGGGGATCCCGAGCGTCATCACCCCCGATCCCGCCTTCACCAAGAGCGAGTCGGCGTGGCCGTGGTAGCAGCCCTCGACCTTGATCAGGCCGAACCGCCCGGTGGCCGCCCGCGCGAGACGGATGGCGGACATCGTCGCCTCGGTCCCGGAGGAGACGAACCGGATCTTCTCGCAGGCCGGGATGCGCGCGAGCACGCGCCGGGCGAGCTCGGTCTCCAGCTCCGTCGGCGCGCCGAACGTCGTCCCCCGCCCCGCCTGCTCGCGCAGCGCGGCGACCACGCGGGGATGCGCGTGCCCCGCGATCAGCGGCCCCCACGACCCGAGGTAGTCGATGTACTCGCGGCCGTCGGCGTCCCGCACGATCGCCCCCCGGCCGCTCTCGAGGAACACGGGCGTCCCGCCGACGGCGCCGAACGCGCGCACCGGGCTGTTGACGCCTCCGGGGATGATCCGCCGCGCCTCCTCGAAGCGCCGGTCCATGGCGTCGCTCATCGCGGGCCCTTCGCGGCCGGGCCCGGGCGGTACCAGCCGCGCCGCCGCGCCTCGGCGAGCACCCGCTCGTGGAAGCGGCGGAAGCGCAGGGAGTGGTCGAAGTACCGGAGGTGGGCCAGCTCGTGGCAGAGCGTGTCCACCAGGCTCGACTCCTTGAGCAGCCGTCCCGTCGTCGCGTGGCGCAGGCGGATCCGGATCCGGCCGTCGGCGTAGCAGATCCCGTAGTGGGCGACGACGCCCTCGTCCTCGGCCTCGATCATCGAGTACCGCAGCCCGAAGTGGTCGGCGAGCGCCCGCGCCATGCTCCGGAGCTTCTCGATGACGTCGCCGTCCTCGTCGGAGCGCCGGGGCGCCGGCGGAGCGGGGATCGGGAACAGCGCGCGCTGGCGCGGATCGACGCGCGCGGGCACGGGGCTACCGCAGGAGCCGCGCGGCCTCGCGCGCGTGGTAGGTCAGCACGATCGACGCCCCCGCCCGGCGGATCGAGGTCAGCGTCTCGAGGATCGCCCGCTCGCGCTCGATCCAGCCCCGCTCCGCGGCCGCGAGCAGCATCGCGTACTCGCCGCTGACGTTGTACGCGGCGACCGGGACGCCGAACGTGTCCCGCACCCGGCGGATCACGTCGAGGTAGGCGAGGGCCGGCTTCACCATGACGATGTCCGCTCCCTCCTCGAGGTCGAGTCCCACCTCCCGCAGCGCCTCGTCGCCGTTCCCCGGGTCCATCTGGTACGAGCGACGGTCGCCGAACTGCGGCGCCGACCCGGCCGCCTCGCGGAACGGGCCGTAGAATGCCGAGGCGTACTTCGCGGCGTACGAGAGGATCGCGACGTCGTCGCGGCCGTCGGCGTCGAGGGCGCTCCGGATCGCGCCGACCCGGCCGTCCATCATGTCGGACGGGGCGACGAGGTCCGCACCCGCGCGGACGTGCGACAGCGCCGCCTTCGCGAGCAGCTCGAGGGTCGGGTCGTTCTGCACCCGCCCCTCGTGCACGACCCCGCAGTGGCCGTGGCTCGTGTACTCGCAGAGGCAGACATCGGTGAGCACGAGGAGGTCCGGGTGCGCGCGCTTCAGCTCCCGCACCGCGTTCTGCACCGCGCCCCCCTCGTCCCACGCCTCCGACCCCAGCTCGTCCTTGTGGTCGGGGATCCCGAACAGCAGGACCGCGCGGACGCCGTCCTCCCACGCGTTCCCCGCCTCGTCCACGATCGTGTCCGGGGAGAAGTGGAACTGGCCGGGCATGGAGCGGATCTCGGCGCGCACGCCGCGCCCGGAGCGGACGAACAGGGGGTAGATCAGCTCGGAGGGATGAACGCGCGTCTCGCGGACCATCTCCCGCAGCGCCGCGGAGCGCCTCAGCCGGCGTGGGCGCGTGGTCGGGAACATGGGCCGCTCAGTCCTCGGGATCGGCGAAGAAGAAGTAGTCGGCGCAGTGCTTGCCGCAGAAGATCCGGCCGCTGTAGTGGAACGCGTGCTCGGTGCACACGTGCTTGAAGCAGATCGGACACTTGAGCAGCTCGGCCTCCTGGTCGGTCTTGTTGCAGGTGACGCAGTTGTCGATCGGGGGCACGCGGACCTCCCGGACACGGAGCGCGAAGTATAGCGCGCGGCGGGGATTGAGCCCCCCAACCCTCTCCTGCTAGAGTGCGCGGACTTCCGTGCCGGCGTAGCTCAGGGGTAGAGCGAGGGTCTCATAATCCCTAGGTCCGTGGTTCAAATCCACGCGCCGGTACCACTTCCCGTCCGCCGGGGCAACGAAGCGGTCGAAGTCCAGGAGAAAGAAATCGTCTGCAGGTAGACAGGCCGTAGGACGCGTGAGCTATCTGGCGCGGGGGGAGGCTGCTACGAGACTCGTCGGAATCATGTTCTTCGATTTCGACGAGCGTTACGCTCGGGGGCCGGGGAGCGCATGAACACTCGGATCAGGATCGTTTTGGGCTTGGCTGTCGCCGTGTGTCTCGACGCGGGGGCCGCGACCAAGCTCGAATCGGAGATGGCAGCGTTTGACGCGCGCGTTACGGCGGAGCTGCGGGCCGCCGATCCCGCAGCCGCCGATCTGTTCGAGCAGGCCGGTGCGGCGCGGAACGCCGGACATTGGCAGAGGGCCGCGGAGCTCTACCGGCAGGTGCACGAGCGCGCGCCGGGTTTCGTGCACGCCACGCGGAGGCTCTGCGGGGCTCTCGTCAGGTTGGGCCAAAAGGGCGAGGCCATACCGCTCTGCCGCGAGGCGGTGGAGGCAGATTCCAGCGCGCCAAACCTCGCGGCGTTGGCCGACGCGCTGCTCTTGTCTCCGGACGGCAAATCGCCCCCTCCGGCGGACGACGTGAAGCAGGCCCACGACCTGGCGCTCCGGGCCCGGCGGGCCGACCCGGACGATTACTTCGCCTCCGAGGTCCTGCTTCAGAGCCTCGCGATGAGCGGCGACATGGACTCGGCCGAGAACGTTCTGGAGCAGATGGAGCGTTCCTATCCGGACGAGCCGGGCACGTCCTATTGGCGCTATCTCGTATCCATGGCCCGCGGCCAAACCGAAAGGGCGCGCGCGGCGCTCGAGCGGGCCCGTCCGGCGATGTCGCCCGAGCAGTACCGTGCGGCGCTCGACCGTCTCGAAGCGTCGCGCTCCTGGAACGCGAGGCTCGCGCGCCCGGTCGCATGGGTCGTCGGTCTGTGGCTCGCGGGGCTCGCGATCCTGACGGTCGCGGGCTGGATCCTCAGCCACTTGACGCTCCGGGCCGCCGCGACGATGCCGCCGACGCCCGAGGGAAGCGCGCAGGGCGCATCGCTCCGCCGTCTCTATCGCGGCGTGCTCGCCGCTTGCTGCGTCTACTACTACGTTTCGCTGCCCCTCGTGATCCTCGCGGTCGTCGTCGCGGGGGGCGAGGCGATCTACGGCATGCTCGTCCTCGGACATGTGCCGTTCAAGCTGATCTTCATCGTCGGCGCCGCCGTCGTCGTCACGGTCTTCGCCGCGCTGCGCAGCCTATTCGTGCGGACGAAGGACGAGGACCCGGGAACGAGAGTCGACCTCGACCGCCATCCGGCCATGCGAAGGATCCTCGACGAGGTCGCGGACAAGATCGGCACCCGCGCGGTCTCGAACGTCTACATGACGCCAGGAACGGACATCGCGGTGATGGAGCGCGGGGGGCTCACCCGACGAATTGCCGGTCAAGCCGAGCGCTGTTTGATCCTGGGCGCGGGCGTGCTCGAGGGGATGGGCCTGACGCCGTTCAAGGCGGTACTCGCGCACGAGTACGGGCACTTCTCAAACCGGGACACGGCAGGAGGGGGGCTCGCCATCGCGGTTCATCGCTCGATTTTCGCGATGGCCGCAAACATGGCCAGAGGGGGTGCCGCGACCTGGTACAACCCGGCGTGGTGGTTCCTCCGCGGCTTCCACCGGCTGTTCCTGCTCATCTCACAGGGCGCGTCGCGCCTGCAGGAGGTCCTGGCCGACCGCTGGGCGGCCTTCAGCTACGGCGCGCGCGCCTTCGAGGACGGCCTGCGCCACGTTATCGAACGGTCGGTGCGATTCCCCGACCACGTCGACGCCACCTTCAAGGAGGTGGTCGCGTCGGGGACTGGAACTCTGCCCAACCTGTACGCCTACCGTCCGCGCGCGGTGACCGACGCGAAGCACCTCGACACGGCGGTCGAGCAGGCGTTGAACCGCGAGCCTTCGGTGTTCGACAGCCACCCCTCGCCCGTCGATCGCTTCCGGTGGGTCCAAGCGCTCGACGCGTCGAAGGCCGCGTCGCCAGCGGGCGAGGCCGATGCGTGGAGCCTGTTCGCCGATCGTGCGGAGATCGAGCAGACAATGACCGCGATCGTCCGGCACAACTTCCACGGCCAGTCGGGGATCAACCTCCGCGGATAGGTATCCGTCAGGCCCCGCAGCTGCCCGCCAGGAGCACCCAACCTGCCTTGGCGCCGTCCCCGGTGACGGGCGCGCGGTCAGTGCGGGTACTCCGTGTGACTCAGCCAGCCATCTCGATTCAGGTCGAAGCGGCTGAAAGACCGGGCATCGCCCTTCCACTCGTCCTGCGAGATCTTGCCGTCCTTGTTGACGTCGAGCGTGGCGAACATCGGGGAGGACGCTCTTGCCGCCTCACCCGCGAACTCCCTGGGACCCAGCACGCCGTCGTGGTTGACGTCGAGGTTCTTGAAGGACGCGGGGTCGGCGTTCCACTCGAGCTGCGAGATCTTGCCGTCGTGGTTGACGTCGAGCTTGTCGAACGCGGCCCGGGAAGGGCTCGGTGTCTCACTCGCAAGCTCTTTGGGACCCAGCACGCCGTCGTGGTTGCTGTCGAGACGCTTGAAGGCTTCTGGGGTGCCATCCCATTCGAGCGGCGAGATCTTGCCATCCTTGTTGAGGTCGAGTTTGGCGAACTCCATCTGGGAGGCACTCGGTGTGGCATTCGCATACTCTTTGGGGCCCAGCACGCCGTCGTGATTGCTGTCGAGACGCTTGAACGCTTCCGGCGTGCCATCCCACTCGAGCTGCGAGATCTTGCCATCCTTGTTGCGGTCGAGCGTGGCGAAAGATGTCGGGGCCGGGCTCGGTACCGGGCTCTGAGCGGGGCTCGGCGTGGGGTTCGGCGTCGGGCTCGGGACCGGGCTCGGCACAGGCGCCTGCGCAGGGACGGCGACGCCGCCCGCCGTCTCGTACTCCCTGGGACCCAGGACGCCGTCATGGTTGGTGTCGAGCCGCTTGAAAGATTCCGGTGTGCCGTCCCACTCGAGTGGCGCGACCTTGCCGTCTCCGTTGCGGTCGAGCGTGGCGAAGGACTTCTGATCGGCGACGGACTCCCCGGCCTTCGATCCGAGCTCGTCCCCGGCGATGACCCCGTCGTGATTGCGATCGTGGTTGGAAAACGACTGGTCGTTGCCGTTCCACTCGTCGCGGGAGATGCGACCATCGTTGTTCTTGTCCAGCCCTTTGAATCTCGTTTGCTGGTCTTCGGATTCCGACGGTTTTCCGTGCGGCTTGCCCTTGTCGGACTTGTCCTTGTCGTTGTCTTTGGCAAAGGCCTGCGGGACCGCGGCCACGAACGCGAGCGCGACAACGATGGGGAGCATGGAGATTCGTCGAGTCATGGGAGTCACCTGTTCCTCTCTCTAGAGGCGCCTCAGCACTCGGGGGGCTCCCCTCACTGTGCGCGAGACGGGATTTCCACGCCGACTTGGTCAGACTCGAGGTCGACCGCGAGTTCTTCGAACTGCTTGTCGTTCAACGTTGGCAGTCCTTCCGCCGGATGTGGCTCGGACGCGCAAATAATAGCGCTTGTCAGGGGGCTGCACTCGACCTTTTCGGCCAGCGGCCACTCGCCGAGTATGATCCCCGCGTGCTCCTGAGCCTCTGCATCGTGTCCGCGGTCGCGGCCGCGCCTCCGCCCTCGATCCCCGATGAGGCGGTCGTGCTCGGGCTGCGGCGCGCCCGCATCGCCGGGATGATGGGCGACGCGGTGCAGCAGATGAAGATTCTCGACGGCCTGGTTTCTGCCTACCCGACCGAGCCCGGACCGATCGCCTCAGAGTTCATCCTGAGGCGAGCGTCCGAGGGGCAGTCCGACGCGACGAAGGCCTTGTGGGCGAAGCTGCTCGCGGCGCTCGAGCAGCCGGGGCACTCGGCCCCTCTCAACCTGCTGCGGGAGCTGGCCTGGGACCCGAAGGCGACTCCCGAGGACCTCGGCCAGCTTGCCGATGTCCTCGGCCGGAATCCCGGCCCCGAAGCGGAGCGCACCCCGCGGCTGCGCCTGCGCGCCGACCTCCTCGAGCGGCTCCAACGGAGGGACGAAATGATCGCGACGCTCGAGGAGCTGACCAAGATAGACCAGGATCCCGCGATCGACTTTCGGCTCCTCAACGACTACCGAGCCGCTGGGCGATGGGAGGATCTCCTGCGCCTCATCGATCGGGCCGGCTCCGAACGGGCGAACGACCTGACCGACTGGTGCCGGATGCAGGCCTACGGAGGGCTCGGCCGCTACGACGAGATGACGCGGGCCGCGGAGGCGGTCATCGAGCGCTACAAAGCGCGACCCACATCGATGGACCTGATGGTCGAGCAGTTCCTGCCGACGGTTTTCCTGCTCCTCGACGCGGGACGGCGCGAGCCGGCGTCGCGCCTGTTGGCGCGCTTGGAAGAGGTGACGCCGACGGAGAGCGTGAAGCAGGTGCGCGTGATGCTCTTCGGCACGACCGAGGAGCGGTTCGCCCATCTGTCCTCCGCGGCCGAGACGTCGCTCGCCTCCGCCGACCCCGGAAAGATCCGCGCCGAAGCGGACAAGAGGCTGCTCGCCAAGGACTACGCGACGGCGCGCGACCTGTACCGCCGTCTGCTCGAGGTCAGACCGGAGGAGTTCAAGCGGGACACGAGCGCCTGGTTCAACTACGGGCTGGCCTCCGTGGAGACGGAGGCGTGGGCCGACGCGGAAGCGGCGATGAGCCGCGTGCTCGAGGCCGACCCGACGATGGTGCGGGCCCTCGCGCATCGCGCGCGGGCGAGGATCATGCAGGGCCGCAACGAGGAAGGTATCAAGGATGCCGACGCGGCTCTCGCGATCGACCCGAAGTCCCGCCAGGCCTGCTACGCCATGTACCTCGCCTACCAGAAGGCGGGCGACCAAGCGAAGGCGAGCGAATGGCTCGCGAAATCAAAGGCGCCGTAGTCAGAACGACTTGACGTAGCGCTGGTAGTCGGTCTCGAGCTGCTCCGGTCCCACTCCGTAGGCAGCCCGCAGCGCATCCTCGGCCGGATAGCCTTCCGCCGTGTACAGCAGGAAGCGGGGAAACGCTCCGTCGGTCCACTCCGGCCGGCCGTGGCGGAGGAAGTGCACCGCCAGCCATCCCTGCGCGTAGAAGAGGCCGGCGTCCTTCCCGTAGAACGTCTCCGGACCCGCGGCGACGATCTCGCGCAGGGTGAGCGCGCGCTTCTGCCGCTGCGCGCGCTGCGCCTCCTCGGTTCGGAGGCGCGAGATGGTCTGCCAGAAGACGCCGCCCGATGGAGTCGACATGAACACCTTGCGCCGGGCGTGCCCGCCCGGCACGATCTTGCCGCCCTTGATGTCCGAGGTCCCGAGGTACTCCGCGAACCCCTCGTCCAGCCACCGCGGGAGGAGCACGCCCCGCCGCGCGACGTGCCGGTCGATGAAGGCGTGAGTGGTCTCGTGGAGCATCGTCGCGAGGAAGAAGCCCTGTGTCGGATGCTGCGCGTGGAACGCGAGCACTCCGGCCGGGCTGTAGAAGCCTGCCGATCCCTCGAACGAGGAGACCTGCGAGACGAGCGTCTGGTACTGCTGGTTGGTCCCGAAGACGTAGACGCGGATGCGGTCCTCGCGCGGGAACGCCGGGAGCTTCTCCCCAAGCATGCCGTTGAGCGCGACGAACGCGGCCTCGACGTTGTGGAGGAGCGAGTCCGCCTGCTTCTGACCCCCGAAGTCGGTGACGACCTCGAACCAGGCGTCCGAGGCGACCGCACGCGATTCCTTCTTGAGCAGCCTTTCCGCGGTGGCGGCGATCGCGTCGGCCAGCTTGCGGCGCAGCGCGGCGGGGAGCAGGAGCACCCGGCCGCGGTACTCGTATCGAAAGGCCTCGAACCCCGGCCCCGCTCCCGAAGTGGGCGCGGAGGGCCGTGCTTGATCCTGGAACGGGTGGAACTGGATGGCGAGGCTGGCGTCGGAGGCGACGGCCTGGCCGTCCTTCTCCGCGGGGGCGAAGCGCCAGGCGGAAAGCGCCGTTCGCGCGCTCTCGCGGTAGACCTCGTCGAGCGGGGAGGACGGCTCGACTGCTCCCACGTCGACTCGGGTGACGCGCCCCGTCTCATCAATCGTGAGCTTCGCGCGGACGAGCGGGTGGAGGTCGGTCCCCGCCGTCTCGATGGGGGCGATCAGCGCGGGCTGGTAGATCGCGATCGGTCCGTGAGCTTGCGGCGAGGGCTGCGTTGCGGCAAGGAGTGCGGCGAGCGCGAGCGTTCCGAACATCGTGGCGATTCTAGTTGACGGCGGGCCAACGAGCGTTAGGATCCGAGCGCCCGAAGGACCTCCTCCGGGTGCGCCGCCGCGTCCCGCACGCGCGGCCAGTGCTTCCTGACCTTCCCGTCGGGTCCGATCCACACCGACGAGCGGATCACGCCGGTGACCTCCTTCCCGTACATCATCTTCTTCCCCCAGGCGCCGTAGCTCTTCATCACGCGCCGGTCGGTGTCGGCGAGGAGCGGGAACGGGAGCTTGTACTTCGACGCGAACTTGCCGTGCGACTCTTCGTCGTCCGGAGAGATCCCGAGCACGACCACGCCGCGCTTCTTCAGGTCCGACCAGGCGTCGCGGAAGCCGCAGGCCTCCTTCGTGCAGCCGGGCGTGTCGTCCTTCGGGTAGAAGTAGACGACGACGTCGCGCCCCGCGAAATCCGCGAGGGAGACCGGCTTCCCCTGCGCGTCCGGCAGCGTGAACGCGGGCGCCGCGCGCCCCTCTTCGACCGCCATGCCACGTCCCTCCTTCGGATGTGGTCCGCGGCCGCCAGCGTGCGGTGATCCGAGAGCCGCTGTCAAGGTGCTGTATGATCGCCCGTCTTTTTGGCGCCTTCAGCGAGGGGGACGCTTGAGCACAGAGACCCTGACCGGCACCGCCACGGCCCGGGACGACCGCATGCCCGCGGGGATCCCCTACATCATCAGCAACGAGTTCGCCGAGCGGTTCTGCTTCTACGGCATCAACTCGATCCTGACGATCTACCTCGTGCAGTTCATGCACTTCACGGATGCCAAGGGCGCGTCCTGGCAATCGCTGTTCAAGTCCGGCGCCTACTTCTTCCCGATGATCGGCGCGATCGTCTCCGACGTCCTCTGGGGGAAGTTCCGGACGATCATGACGTTCTCGCTCGTCTACTGCGCGGGGTGCGTCTCCCTCGCCCTCTTCTCCGGCACGCCCGCCGCCGTCGGACTGGGGCTGTTCATGGTGGCGTTCGGCACCGGCGGGATCAAGCCGTGCGTCTCGACGAACGTCGGCGACCAATTCACCTCGAAGAACCAGCATCTGATCGAGCGGGCGTTCTCGTGGTTCTACCTCGCGATCAACGCGGGATCGTCGATCTCGATCTGGTTCTGCCCGGTCCTCCTCAACAACCCGCGCTTCGGACCGAGGTGGGCGTTCGGCATGCCCGCGGCGATGATGTTCGTCGCCACAATGGTGTTCTGGCTCGGACGGAAGAAGTTCGCCGTCGTCCCTCCCGCCGGAAAGGCGTGGCTCCGGGATGTGTTCTCGCCCGAGGGCGGCAAGCTCGTCCTCAACCTCGTCGTCATCTACTTCTTCGTCGCCGTCTTCTGGATGCTCTGGGATCAGTCGAACGGCAATACGTGGACGCTCCAGGCGCAATCCTCGCTCATGAACAAGAACCTGGGCTTCGGCTTGACGCTGCTCCCCGCCCAGCTCCAGGTCGTCAACGGACTGTTCATCCTGGCGCTCGTCCCCGTCTTCACCTACGGCATCTACCCGCTCTGCGCGAGGTTCTTCCAGGTCACGCCGCTCCGAAAGATCGGCGCGGGTCTTTTCGTGACCGCCGCGTCGTTCCTGATCGTCGCCTGGGTCGAGAAGCAGATCCAGAGCGGCCACGCCGTGAGCGCCTGGTGGCAGATCCTCGCCTACGTCGTCCTGACGGCCGGGGAGGTGCTCGTCTCGATCACCGCCCTCGAGTTCAGCTACAAGCAGGCACCGCTCCGGATGAAGAGCTTCATCATGGCGCTGTTCCTGCTCTCGACGAGCGTCGGCAACCTGATGATCGCGGGGGTCAACAACGCGATGATCAAGCCCCTCCACGCGAGCGGCATCGAGACCGGCGAGCAGACGTGGGTGAGCGTCGCCGAGGCGTCGTCCTTCATCACCGGTCAGAAGATCGACTTCACGGGGAAGAACGGGATCCAGGTCGTGTCCGGCGAGAAGCCCGCTCCGCTCGAGGGGACCTTCCTCGTCGCCGAGATCGACGGCGCCGCGAACCGCGTCCGGCTCATGGACGTGGTCAACCGCGCGCCGGTGAAATCGGAGGGGGGCTACCTGAGCAGCGCCGAGGTGTCGACCTACCGCCTCGTGGGCCCGAACTACTTTTACTTCTTCATCGTGGTGATGTCGGTGATGGGCGTGATCTTCATCTTCTTCGCCGCGATGTACAAGGAGAAGACCCACGTGCGGGCCGACGCCTAGGGACATAGAAACCGGTTGTCGTCTCGGATGAACGCCGGTATAAGAACTTGGCCTCCGAACCGGCGGCGGCCCATTGAGCCCTGGGTCCGGAGCGGCGCTCGGCCGCAGTGAGAGTCGGGGGGGTTCCAGCCATGTGTCGCAACGTCGCTCGCGTCGCCGTGGTGTGCATGTCGCTCGGTGCGTCGTTTCTCGGGCAGGCGCTCGCCGCGCCCGTGTTCGTGGACACCGCTCGAGTGATCGCAGTCGACTCCGCGCGGGGAGTGGATCGCCGGGTCGATTACGCGGGTCTCGCCCGGTTCGGCCCCTGGGACGATCGCAACTACGCGCTGACGGCGGCGGACGTCGCCCTGCTGGCGCCGAACGAGGCCGAGCAGATCGACCCGATCCCCGCCTTCTTCCGCGTCGAGATGCGCCGCGGCAATCCGGCCCTGCGGCGGACCGGCCCGGCCCAGTACCCGCGGAGCGCGTTCAACATCTTCAGCAACCGGTACCGCGGCTATCTGGTCGGCGGCGCGCTGCACGGCGGCGTCACGTGGCACGGCGGCCGCTACTACGTCGACACCGCCTCGAAGCCGTTCGCGACGGGAGAGGCCGGGCCGGACTTCGTCTCCGGTGAGGTCCGCATCACCACGCCGAACGGTGGGGCCGAATCCGCGATCAAGATCCACCCCTCGGACACGAACAAGATCGTCTCGTCCACGAACGGCCCGGGCGGCGGCCAGAGGATGCACTACTCGACGGACGGCGGAGCGACCTGGACCCCCGTGTCCCTGCCGCTCGGCGGCACCTGCTGCGATCCCTCGGTCGATTGGTCGTCGAGCGGCCAGTACGCCTACACCACCGCGCTCGGCCAGTGCGTCTTCTCCTGCGCGGTCTGGTTCTACCGGTCCGCGGACGGCGGGGCGACCTGGAACAGCCTCGAGACCCAGACTCCCGGCGACCCGCGCCGCGAGATCGTGACCTCGGGGGCCGACAAGGAATTCCTGCACGTCGACAAGTACGCGGGCTCGCCTTTCAAGGACAACCTCTACATCACCTGGCACAACGGCAACGTGATGCAGTTCTCCCGCTCGACGGATTTCGGGAACACCTGGGCGAACCAGTCGTTCTCGTCGCTGTCCCAGGACATCGGGATCGGAAGCGACATCGCCACCGGTCCCGACGGGAAGGTCTACTACGTCTGGCCGGCGTTCAACAGCAAGACGATCCGCCTCCGGCGGTCCTCGGACGGCGGCGCCACGTGGGGCGCGATCACCACGGTCGCGAGCACGCAGGACGGCTACGACTTCGCGATTCCCGCGATGGAGTCCCGCCGGGCGTTCATCTACACATCAGCGGATGCCGACCTCTCCGGAGGCGCCTTCCACGGGAGCGTCTACGTCGCGTGGACCGACACGACCGCTCCCGAGCAGGGGAGCCCCGCGGCGAACCACGCGCGGATCCAGGTCGCCTGGTCGCGGGACGGCGGCAACACCTGGACCGTGCGCACGCCGCACGAGACGGCGGATCAGAATTCGGTGGACCGCTTCCACCCGTGGCTGGGCGTCGGTCCCGACGGCGCCGTCTACGTCGCCTACTACGACACCCGGCGGGACACCTCACGCACCTCCGTCGATTTCTTCTACTCGAAGTCGACCGACGGCGGGGACACGTGGAC
>Ga0075428_100000913_pt1 | contig 31224 bp, 28 predicted proteins | sample RhiMetdeltSRZDD2_FD_75291 | JGI IMG/M metagenome (GOLD analysis project Ga0075428, IMG submission 75291) | Populus rhizosphere microbial communities from Tennessee, USA - Rhizosphere MetaG P. deltoides SRZDD2 | ecosystem: Host-associated > Plants > Roots > Rhizosphere > Soil | place: USA... | reverse complement strand
CGAACTCCTGGGCATCCCCATCCCTATCACCCTCACGTAGCCAGAACAACCCACCCGCCACACCACGAAACCCCTGCAAAGCAGGGGTTTCGCCTACTCAATCACCAGTAACTTCGGCCTAGCGTTCAGCCGGAAGCGTCATCAGCTGGCACAGCGTCGCGCCGCATGCTGTAGATGCTGTCAGTGAGGTGGACAGCTTCTGTGTGAAGTGTGAAGCCTGATGGCCATCGAGTCGCATCGTCGAAGACGGCATTCGTGAGAACGGCGCCTGCAAGATCGGCGCCAGAAAAATCGGCTCCGACTAGGATCGCATCGCAAAGCGTCGCACCGCGAAGGTCGGCGTTGACAAACTTCGCATCACGGAAATTGGATCTGCGCAGCCACGCTTCGGCTAGGTTGCACCCGGAGAAATCGGCAGATGCGGCCATGGCACGCGAAATAATCGCGCGCCTGAGGTTGGCTCCGCCCAGATAACAAAATCTCAGGTCAGCACTCTGAAGTTCCACGACCTCGTCCAAAAGTTCCGATCTCCTACCCAGGACCGTGAGCGCCGCCTGAACGTCAGGCGCCCTAACCTTCAGCAAAGGCAGCTCATCTTGTGCTGGCTCGTCCTCCGCTGGATCGTCCACAGCGGTGTATGTCGAGGAATCATGGTGCTTCCACTGCGACTGTGCCCGAACGTACCCGGCGAGCAGCTCATGAATGCCTTGCCGTAGTTTATCCGACGCCTTGGCCACATGCTCGAACGCATATATAGCACCAATCCTGACTCCTGGCTTGTCGTGGCCTAAATTCTCCAGCGCCCCTCTAAACATCTCATTGAGCATCGTTTCGTTGCTCAGCCGCGAGGTTGCTTCGCTAACCTGAAGGGTGTGATTGAGTTGTGCCCGATTCAAATCGAGCTGCCGCCAGGTGAAGTAAGCGCCCGCCACCAGAAGTACACCTCCCAGCCCTTGCAACAGGGTGGACCGAACCTCGTTCTGCAACTCCAATCGGTGTACCGGATCTAAAACTTGATCACTGGGCACAAGAAGGCCGGGTAGGAGAACGACGGCGGTTACGATCATCGCCGTGCCGAGCAAGACCAGCATCAGCATTGTGGTGTGACGCTTGCCTGCATGCATCGTTTCATCGGATCGCGTTTCTTGGATGGGAGCTGCGGCCACGCGCCAATCCTGAGCGATGCGATCGACTCCTGTCAGTACTCATCTCTTGATCTGACGCATTTTGCTATGTCTAGCAACCGCACTTTGGAGGCCGATCGGTGGTGACCTGCGCATCTACGCGTCATCACGAGCTTGATCATGGATTCGACCATCCATGGCGAACGGGGCGGTTCTGCCAGCTCTCTGTTGGGAACCCCGAGCGGACGGTTGCCTGCCAGCCTCCTGGCGCGCCGCGATCTCTAGGCTAGGAGATGGCGCGATACTGGAAGTCATAAAGTGTTGCCTCGGCGGGCTTCTCGTCATCCCCCGTGACCTTGATCGCGAGCAGGTCTTCTGAGCCGTACTTGTCCTCGTCCACCGAGAGCCTGATCGCCTCATCATGATTGAAGGCGAACACGGTCAATGTGAGCTTTGTTCCTCCACGCGGATCATGATCTCCGCCCGAGTGAACGTGCGAGTGGGCTCGCCTGCTATCCGGGTCACCTGGGGATCGAGCCGATAGATAGAGACACCGCCCGACGCGCATATCGCCACGCTGTACTTGTCGCGCGCCAGCATAAGGACGCACGTCGTGGGACCTAGATCATCAGCGTAAAGGCTGATCTCGTAGGCGGGTGCGAAAGCGCGGCCGGGCCAGTCGAACCAGACGATGGCGTCCTCGTAAACCGCGCGCTGACCGGTACAGGTGACCTTGCCCTCCTTGAGGGTCCAGCGTGCTTTGCCATTGTCACACCCCGGACCGGGCGCCCCGGCCGAGTAGGTCTTCGGCAAGGTGGGCTTGCTCGCCGAGGGATCGGTCATGCGGACCACGGCCTCGAAGATCTTCGGACCGATGCAGACGGCGAGAGTAACGACCACGCCGACTACGGCCACCATCACACCGACGAATGTCCAAACCGGATCACGAAGCCCGATCCTGGAGGGGTGCCACGTCGGCGATTGTCGCATGCGAAACCAAAATTAGCCGGAAGTGGTTTGGCCGCCATGAGAGTGGGAACGCCAGCTCGGTCTAGGTCGACACCTTTTCTCCGTAACCGACGGACTTTCCGCTCAGCCGACAAAAGTTAGGCCAGATTCGCCTTAACATCTAGACAACTTGAACGGAACGTCGTTAATCTATTTCGCGCAGGCCAGCCTCTGTGTCGTTGACGCGTACGTATGCGTACCAAATCAAAACCTCAAGCGATGGCACCACCTGGACCACCGCACGCTCGATGACGAGCGGCTACGGCCGGAGGGAAGGCTAGATGGGAACCGGGATCTGGTTGATAGGGGCCCACGGGTCCGTCGCGGTCACCACCATCGTCGGAGCGACTGCGCTGCGGGCCGGGCTGATCGAGCCACTCGGATGCGTCACCGAGCTGCCCGAACTGTGCAGCCCGCGCCTGCCCGGACTGTCCGACCTGGTCTTCGGTGGCCACGATCTCACCACGACCCCTCTCGCCAAGAAGGTGGAATCGCTTGTCGCGGCGGGTGTCCTACCCGGACGGATCACCGAGGCCGTGACCGCCGAGCTGGCCGCCGTGCAGGGCGAGCTACGCCCGGTGCCGACCGCCGGCGACCAGCGCGAAGCGGCCCGGCTGATCGCGGCGGACATCGACGACTTCCGGCGGCGTCACGGGCTGAAGCGCGTGGTCGTGGTCAACGTGGCCTCGACCGAGCCGGCCATGCCGCCGGAGGCGAGCCATGCCACGCTGGCCGCGCTGGAGAAGGCGATGGGCGGCCCGGCCCCGGTGCTGCCGTCTAGTTCACTGAACGCTTATGCGGCCTTCACCGCCGGTTGCCCCTACATCGATTTCACGCCGTCGACCGGCGCGCGCCTGCCCGCGCTCGCGGAGCTGGCCGTCAAGATGGGTCTGCCCTATGCCGGTCACGATGGTAAGACCGGAGAGACCCTGGTCAAGTCGGTGCTGGCGCCCATGTTCGCCATGCGCCACCTCAGGGTGCGGACCTGGTCGGGCACCAACCTGCTCGGCGGCGGCGACGGCGCCAACCTTGCCGACCCCGCGGCCAACGCGGCCAAGGCCGGCAGCAAACAACGAGTGCTCTTCGAGACGCTGGGCTACCAGCCGCAGGGCGCCAGCCACATCGAATATGTCGACGATATCGGCGATTTCAAGACGGCGTGGGATCTGATCACCTTCACCGGGTTCCTCGGCACATCGATGCGCATGGAGTTCACTTGGCACGGTGGTGACTCGGCCCTGGCCGCCCCGCTGGTCCTGGATCTGGCCCGGCTCACCGCGGCCGCGCAGGCCGCCGGCCGGGTAGGTCCGTTGAGCGACTTGGCTTTCTACTTTAAAGATCCATTGGGTACCGTGCCGCACTCGCTGGCCGATCAGTGGGCGATGCTCATCCGGTTCGTGCGGGGGCTCGACGATGCTGCCTAGGTGGAAGGATCTGGCCGAGCTGGTGCGGGCGCCGGCGGCGCTGTCGGTGCCCGGCGACACCGTGGCCGGGGCGGCGGCCGCCGGCACGCTGGGCCGTGACACACCCGGCCTGATCGCCTCGTCGGTCTGCCTTTACTGGGCCGGGATGGCCGCAAACGACTGGGCCGACCGGGAACTCGACGCGGTCGAACGTCCGGAGCGACCACTGCCGTCGGGCCGGGTCAGCCCGGAGCAGGCTCTCACTGTCGCGGTTGGACTGACCGCGGCGGGGGTCGGGCTCGCCGCCCTGACCGGCGGGCGCCGCGCCACCGCTTTCGCGGTACCGCTGGCCGCCGCGGTGTGGGCTTATGACCTGCGGGCCAAGAATACGCGCGGCGGTCCCGCGATGATGGCCACCTGCCGCGGGTTGGATGTCCTGCTGGGAGCCAGCGGCGGGCACTGGACCAGGGCCCTGCCCGCCGCTCTAACCGTCGCCGCACACACCTACGCCGTCACAGCCTTGTCCCGCCGCGAAGTCGGCGGCGCCGACCCGCTGCTGCCCGTAGCCACCCTCGCCGGCACGGTCGGCGTAGCGGCCGCCGCCGCAGGCGGAGCCGGAGTCGTAGGTCGGCGCCCAAGATCGCGGAAGTCGCCTGGCAACTTCCGCGATCTTGGTGCGGGGCGATCCGGGCGGCGCGGCATCGCCGGCCCTTTGGCCGCCTCGCTGGCGGGCATGTATGCGGTGCGTTACGGGGCCGCGCAGGCGCGGGTGGTCGCCGATCCCAGCGCCCCTCGGGTGCGGGCGGCCGTGGGCGCCGGCATCACCGGGTTGCCGCTACTGCAGGGCGCGCTGGCCGCACGGGCCGGGGCCTGCCTGGCCGGGCTGGCCGTCGCCGTCGCGGCGCCGCTGGCCCGCCGCCTGGCCAAGGTGGTGTCACCGACATGACGGTCGATGGGCTGCGATTCGGCTACGGCAGCAACGGGTTTGCCAACCACCGGTTGCCGGAGGCGTTGGCCGTCATCGCGGAGCTGGGATACGACGGGGTGGCGCTGACCCTTGACACCAACCATCTTGACCCGTTCGGGTCCGAACTATCCAGGCGTACCAAGGAAGTGACGGCCGACCTCGACCGGCTGGGCCTGTCGGTCGTGATCGAGACCGGCGCCCGCTACCTGCTGGACCCGTGGCACAAGCATGCCCCGACCCTGCTGCACGACGATCCCGGCCCGCGCCTGGAGTTCCTGCGCCGCGCCATCCGCGTCGGGGCCGACCTGGGCGCCGAGGCGGTCTCGTGCTGGGCCGGCGTCCCGCCACCGGACGTGCCCGACCCGTGGGACCGGCTGGTGCGTGGCTGCGCCGAACTGGTGGAGTTCGCCGCGGGGTGGGAGATGACGCTGGGGTTCGAACCGGAGCCGGGCATGCTGGTCGGCGACATCGCGGATTGGCAGCGGCTGCATGCCGACCTGGGCGGGCCGCCGGGATTCGGCATCACCCTCGACGTTGGACACTGCCGGTGCGTGGAGCCAGCGCCCGTCCCCGCCTGCGTCACCGACGTCGCCGCGCACCTGGTCAACGTACAGATCGAGGATATGCGCCGGGGCGTGCACGAGCATCTCGAGTTCGGCGAGGGCGACATCGACTTCCCGCCGGTGCTGGCCGCGTTGACCGCGGCGGGCTATCGCGGCCTGGTCGCCGTGGAACTGCCCCGCCACTCGCACGCCGCACCGGTCGTGGCGGCGCGTTCGCTGGAGTTCCTGCGCCACGCCGCTCTGGGAGGGGTCCACCGATGACGACGCTTAACGACTTCCGCGATGCTCTCCACGGGCAGGGCCTGCTGGCCGATGAGGGCTGGCTCGCCGGCGCCATCGCCGCCGTCGCCGCCGACTCCGCCGCGTTGCCGCGGCTGTTTCCCGCCGCGGGCCGCCGGTGCGGGCGGCAGGACTTGCCGCAGCTACCCGGGTGGAGTGTCGACGAGGCGGCAAGGGCGATGCTTCTGGCCGCGGTGCCGGCCGGCCAGCTCGCCGTCGCGCTCGATATCACCTATCACGACGGTGACGCCGCCGAGAAACTGGCCGTGCTCAAGACCCTGCCCTGGTTGCCGATCGGCGACGCGGCCCTACCCCTGGTGTGGGACGCGTTGCGCACCAACGACACCCGCCTGGTCGCGGCGGCGCTCGGCCCCTACGCGACCCACCTCGACGACGCGGCCTGGCGCCAGGCGGTGCTCAAATGCGTCTTCATGGGCGTGCCACTGTCCAATGTGTACGGCCTGACCGAACGCGCCGACGGCGAGCTGGCCGCGATGCTCGACTCCTTTGCCCGGGAACGGCGCGCCGCCGGGCGGCCGGTACCCGCCGACGCGCTAACCCTGCTCGACCAATCACGCGGAGCCGCCAAGGAGGCGTGATGCGTATCTTCGACCCGCACATTCACATGACCTCGCGCACCACCGACGACTACCAGCGGATGGCCGCCGCCGGTGTCCAGGCGGTCGTCGAGCCGTCTTTCTGGCTCGGCCAGCCGCGCAGCAACCCGGGCTCGTTCACCGACTACTTCGACTCGCTGATCGGCTGGGAACCGTTCCGCGCCAGCCAGTATGGCATCCGCCACCACTGCACGATCTCGCTGAACCCCAAGGAGGCCAACGATCCGCGCTGCCGGCCGGTGCTCGACCTGCTCCCCCGGTACCTGAACAAGGACGGCGTGGTGGCGGTCGGCGAGATCGGCTACGACTCGATGACCCCGGAGGAGGACGAGGCGTTCGCCGCCCAGCTGGCCCTGGCCATCGAGCACGATCTGCCGGCGCTCGTGCACACCCCGCACCGGGACAAGGAACGCGGTACCGAGCGCAGCCTCGCCGTGGTGGCCGAGTCCAATCTGGACCCGTCCCGGGTGCTGCTCGATCACCTCAACGAGCTGACCGTCGAGCCCGCCCAGAAAGCCGGTGTGTGGCTTGGTTTTTCCATCTACCCCGACACCAAGATGTCCCCGGACCGGATGGTGGCGATCCTGCGCAAGCACGGCCTGGAGCGGATGCTGGTCAACTCCGCCGCCGACTGGGGGCGCTCCGACCCGCTGCTGACCCAGCGCACCGCGGAGGCGATGCTGGCCGGTGGGTTCACCGATGACGACGTGGACCGGGTCATGTGGCGCAACCCGGTGGAGTTCTACAGCTTGTCCGGGCGGCTGGACCTTTCCGACGCCGGTGCCGTGGAGGCCACCTTCGCCGGCAACTCCATCCTGCGAGGGGGCAGTTGATGCACCTGAGCTACTGCACCAATGTGCACCCGGCCGAGGACCTGGCCGGGATCATCGCCCAGTTCGACGCCCACGCCGTACCCATCCGCGAGCAACTCGGCGGCCACGCCCTCGGCCTGGGCCTGTGGCTGTCCGCGCCGGTCGCCACCGAACTGGCCAACGACGTGGACCTGCGGCACCGGCTACGGCGGGAACTGGACGCGCGCGGGCTGGAAGTGGTGACGCTCAACGGGTTCCCGTACCGCGCCTTCCAGGCCCCGGTGGTCAAGCGGGCCGTCTACCGCCCGAGCTGGATCAGCCGGCGCCGGCTGGCCTACACCCTCAACCTCGCCCGGGTACTCGTGGACCTGTTGCCCGACAACGCCGCCCGGGGATCGATCTCGACCCTGCCGCTGGCCTGGCGCCAGCCCTGGGACGAAACGCGCGCCGACACCACCGCCCGGCACCTGGACGAGCTGGCCGGACGCCTGGCCAAGCTCGCCGCCGGCACCGGCCGTCCGGTCCGGGTCGCGTTCGAACCCGAACCCGGCTGCGTCATCGAGAACACCACCCAGGCGGTCGCCTATCTGTCCGATGTGGACACCAATTGGCTCGGCGTGTGCCTGGATCTGGCGCACCTCGCGGTCGCGTGGGAGGACCCGGCGGTCGCGGTCGATCGCCTGCGCCGGGCCGGGTTGCCGGTGGTCAAGGTGCAGGTGTCCGCGGCCCTGGAGGCGTCCGATCCGCTCGCCGCGACCGAGGCGCTGCGGTCCTATGTGGAGCCCAGGTTCCTGCACCAGACCCGCTCGGCGCACGGCGCCGCCACCGACGACCTCGACCAGGCGATCGACGAGCGGCTGCCCGGACCGTGGCGCATCCACTACCACGTTCCCCTGCACGCCGAGCCCGCCGCACCGCTGGCCTCGACGGTCCCGGTGTTGCAAGCGGCCGTGCGCGAACTGCTTTCCGGCCCGGAGCCCGCGTGCGACCACTTCGACGTCGAGACCTACACCTGGAGCGTGCTGCCCCTGGAGCAGCGGCCCCGCGACGCGGCCGGGCTGGCCGCCGGGATCGCCGCCGAGCTGGCCTTCGCCCGAGCGCTGCTGCCCGAGGTGAGGTCATGAAACCCTTGCTGGTACTCGACATCGTCGGGCTCACGCCCCGCCTTCTGCCCCACATGCCCAACCTGCAATCCTTGGCCGCCAAGGGTTTTCAGGCTCCAATCCGGACGGTCCTGCCCGCGGTCACCTGCACCGTGCAGTCGACCTTTCTGACCGGAGCGACCCCGGCCGAGCACGGCATCGTCGGCAACGGCTGGCATTTCCGGGATCTGGGCGAGGTGTTGCTGTGGCGGCAGCACAATGCTTTGGTCGGGGGCGAGAAGCTGTGGGAGGCGGCCCGCACGCGCCATCCCGGCTACACGGTGGCCAACATCTGCTGGTGGTATGCGATGGGCGCGGACGTGGACTGGACCGTCACCCCCCGGCCCGTGTATTACGCCGACGGGCGCAAGGAACCGGACTGCTACACCCATCCCGCCGAGCTGCACGACGAGCTGACCGGCGCGCTGGGCACCTTCCCGCTGTTCACCTACTGGGGGCCGGGGGCCGGGCTGCCCTCGTCGCGCTGGATTTGCCAAGCGGCGCAACACATCATGACCACCCACCAGCCCGACCTGACCCTGGTCTACGTGCCCCACCTCGACTACGACCTGCAACGCTTCGGGCCGTCCGCGCCCCAGGCCGCCGCCGCGGCCGCCGCCGTCGACGGGCTGCTGGCGCCGTTGCTGGCGACCGCCGTTGACCGCGGGGCGACCGTCGTGGCGCTGTCCGAGTACGGCATCACCGACGCCAGCCGCCCGGTGGACATCAACCGCGCCTTGCGGTCCGAGGGTTTTCTCTCGGTGTACCGGCAGGACGGCATGGAGTATCTCGACCCGTGGACCTCACGGGCGTTCGCCGTCGCCGATCACCAGGTGGCGCACGTCTACGTCCGCGACGCGAACGACCAACCCGCGGTGGCCAAGCTTTGCGCTGCGCTGCAAGGTGTTTCGGGGGTACTCGACGACGCCGGCAAAGCGGCCCATGGGCTTGACCATCCGCGCTCCGGGGAGCTCGTCCTGATCGCCGACGCCGACGCCTGGTTCACCTACTACTACTGGTTTGACGACGCCCAAGCCCCGGATTTCGCCCGCACGGTCGAGATTCACCGCAAGCCCGGATATGACCCCGCCGAGCTGTTCTTCGACCCCGCCGCCCCGGCCGCGGCCAAGCGCCGGGCGGCCGTGGCGCTGGCCCGCAAGAAACTCGGCCTGCGCTACCTGATGAACGTCGTCGGCCTCGACGCCGGTGCCCGCGCCGTACGCGGCTCGCACGGCCGCCTGCCCGCCAATTTGGACGATGCCCCGATGCTGGTGTGCTCGGACGCGTCGGCCGCCCGCGGCGAGCTGGAAGCCACCGGGGTCAAGGACTTCCTGCTGGCCCTGTCCGGGTTGTCGCCGTGACCAGCCTGCCCCGGGTGGAGTCCACCGCCCGGCCCGGCACCGGCCTGTTGCGGGAGCGCTTCGACCTGGCGCTGGCCGAGTTCATCGACCGGCAGGAGCGAGACTGGCCGGCCGGTACCCGGCCCGAGGTGGTCACGACCCTGCGCAAGTTCGTGCTGGGCGGGGGAAAGCGGCTGCGGCCCACGTTCTGCTACTGGGGCTGGCGCGGCGCCGGTGGACCGGACGCCGATGCGGTGATCGCCGCGGCGGCCGCCCTGGAGTTGTTCCACGCCTTCGCCCTCATCCACGACGACATCATCGACCGCAGCGACCGCCGCCGGGGCGAGCCGACCGTGCACCGCCAGTTCGCCGAGCAACACGCAAGCGCCGGCTGGCGCGGCGACCCGGTCGCCTTCGGCCGCGACACCGCCCTGCTCAGCGGCGACCTTTGCGCCGCCTGGGCCGAGCAGATGTTCCACGAGTGCGGCCTGCCGCCCGCGCGCATCCACCGGGGGTACCGAGTCCTGGCCCTGATGCGCACGGAGGTGATCGCCGGGCAGTACCTGGACATGGCCTCTGATATGGCCTCGGGGATGAGCCAAAGCTCGGTCGCCACCGCCCTGACCGTCATCCGCCTCAAGTCGGCCCGCTACACCGTCACCCGGCCCCTGCAGATCGGCGCCGGCCTGGCCGAGGCGCCGTCCAAGCTGCACCTGGCCTACGAGGCCTTCGGCGACAGCCTCGGCGACGCCTTCCAGCTGCGCGACGATGTGCTCGGCGTCTTCGGCGACCCCGAACTCACCGGCAAGTCCATTGTGGACGATCTCCGGGAGGGCAAGCATACCGTCATGATGGCCCTGGCCTGTGACGCCGCCGATCGGACGCAGAGGTCACGCCTGGCCATCCTGTTCGCTGACCCGCAGCTCGATCCGGCCGGCGCGGCCGAACTGCGCGCCCTGATCGTCGACACCGGGGCCCTGGAGCGGACCGAGTACATGATCAAGGCACGGGTCGACTCCGCCTTGGCCGCCCTCGCCCAGGCACCCATACCCGAGCCGTCCCGCCAGGCCCTCACCCTCCTGGCCGCGGCGGCGGTAGATCGCCAATGGTGATGTAGCGGGCCCGGAACCGGCGGACGGTCACCCGCGTCGAACCCCCGACGGAAGCGACCAGTGGAGGTTGGAGGTTGGGGTCCATGCGAGTGTCGAAGCCGACGCCGTCGTGGTGGTCAGCGAACTGGTGTCCAACGCCATGCGTCACGGCGGCGGTTGCCTGGAGCTTGGACTATCAACTCACGAAGATCAGGTTACGGTGAGCGCTGCCGACGGCTCGGCGGTGATCCCACGCCGACGCGACCCGGACGACCACGGCCGCGGGCTAAGGATCATTGAGGCTTTCAGCCAACGCTGGGGCGTGGAAAGCCACGAAGACGGCAAACATGTGTGGATACTCCTTGCGCCATACCCACGCGTCGAAGTGCAGCCCACCCCAGATTTTTGATCATGCGGCGGTGGAGACCTCCGAGCCGCATAGATCAAGTACGTGCGACGCCATGCGCGTTGACCACACGAAATTCCACCTGGTACCGGTGTGCCCGCTTGGTTTGCTGGACCAGCAGCACCAGATCGATGTCGCCGAATGCCGCAACGCGCGTCGGTGTCTACCGGATTACACGAACGCGCCGACGGGCGCTTGATACTGCCGCTCCAGCAACTCGCTGGATTGAGCCGGGCCAGCTTCATCGATACGTTGCACAGCGACGCTGAGCATTCAAGGTTCCCGAGACCCAGCCAGCAGCGAGCGCGATGGAGCAAAGGCCGCGCAACAGATCGGGCCGGTGAGAAAATCCGTTTCACGGGTGAAAAGCATCGTGTTCCTGGCGACCGTGTGGGGCGCCCCAACAGTTGAGCGGTTAACTGTCTGACTTATCACTGTCCGGCCGAACGGGCGAACTGTCCGGCACCCTTGACCACCGACCTTCAACAATTCACTTGGGTTCCCGGAAGCGGCGTACCAAAATTGGCGCCGGTATCGCATGGCGGCTTCAGTTACGCCGCAGCCACCCTTCAGAAATCACGAACTTGTCAATCGACAGAACTCCCGGACTTCTACCCGTGCGGGCTCTATGGGGACAGCCTGTATGCCTGGAGTCGGGTGACCGCACCAATGTTAGCCATCGCGCATCTCGCGTATGGCGGTCCAGCCGTGATCGACGAACTACTCGCCTTGATTTGTTGGTCCCGAGCGAATGTCCGCTCAACGCCGCAATCCGGATGTTGGTCTACGAAGCTGGTCGTACGTAGAGGGGTCCGTCAGTGCGCCGACCGATCGGTCGAATGCGCGGACGTCATGGCCGGGCTGACCGGCCGGTTCTCATTTGGATGCCGTTGTCGGACAGGCGGAACCGCGAGACGGGAGTCTTAGTCGGCGGCTACCCGCGCCCCGAGTGCGATGAGCGTGGCGCCCAGCAGTGCTTGCTGCGTGCGGTGGACGCGCGGCTGGTCCAGCAGGTGCCGGATGCGGTGCACGCCGAGCGCGGTCAGGCCCAGCCCGGCGAGGCTGAACAGCACGGCAGACCGCGTCCGCTGTCGCCTCGTTGCATCAAAACACGCGCGAAGAACTGGTCCGCTACGGCGCCGACTTCACCTACGAGGCGCTGGCCGAAGACCCTGAACTTCTCGCGTGGTTCCTTGCCAGCCGTGGCTTCCGATCGAACAGCGTGGTAGAGAATCGCAAGAGCCTGTTCCTATTCGTAAGGCTCGACCTACACGAGGCGAACTACCACGCCTTCCTCACTGGGGCGGTCACGGAGGATGCGTGGCTGGCCTGGCTTCCGACGATGAAGCTTGACTTGGCCATGCCCGAGATGCCACGCGTATGGAATGCTGTCCGTGGCGTGTTTTCGGCAACCTTCGTCTCGCTGGTCGATGCGTGTATAGCAGAAATGCGGTAGGAGGAGAAGGTTGAGGACCTAGATACTTGACAATCCACAGGACGTGCCGAGGGTCGCCCATCGGAGCGTCGTCGTCACGCCAGCGATCCAAATTGGATCACTGCTGCATGTTCTCAATGGGTCCGCTATTTGTACGGGCCACGACCGTTCACAACGGAACGGTGAGTGAGACGGTTCCGCGGCGGCGTCGCTTCGCGACGCGATCTATGGTCGGTGCAATCTTTTGACCAACCCGCACCGAGACATAGATCGCGAGCGCAGCGAGCGCGATCTCTTGCGTCTCAAGAACCAACGGCGAGTGAGACGCTCCGCTTGACGTAGCTTCGCCATGCGGGATCTTCCTCATGGCGTCGATGCTCATCTCTCGGTTCACGCTGCGTCTACACTCCGCGGACGGCGACTTCGGTGATGAGGAGGCAGTGCAAGCCCTCGTGGCGCAGCTACGGGCGCGGCTGACCGAGGCCGGAGCCATCCGTGGAAGACGTGCCCGTGAGTGACCTGCCTGAAGGGCCCGAGGTTCGACGCTGAGGAAGCCGAGCGCTGCCGGGTCGACTACGCGTATCATTCTGCGCCCCAACGCCTCCACGAGGTAGCCGATTGTCGCTTGACGCGGGGTCTTGCCACCACACCACTAACTCACTGTGGATCGGTTGGTGCGCAACAACTTGCCGTTTTCGCTGCGACCGCATTGACCGCACCGGCCAGACCGTCCCCGTCCCAGGTCAACCCACCGCGACAGATCATCCCGCGCAATGCTTCGTTAATGGTCACGGTAAACACGATAAACCGATCGCGGCCGATGAAGGGATCCGGTCAGCCGGCTGACTGCGCAGACGATGACCCACTACTGACCGTGGAAGGCATTGCCTCGCAATGCCTCTGGGTGCGTGGTCGGCAATCTTTATCCACGATGGACAGACTCCTCACCCGGCGCCGTGCAGCCTTAGAAACCCGGCTGTCGGCTTGCGGTCTGCCGGTATCAGCCGGCTCGGCGTCGCGCTCCTGTCAACAACGGCCAAGCAACGTGGCCCGAGGCACAGGAGTGACAATGACTGATCCGAACCAGAACACCGCGACCCTCACCAAAGCCCAGGCGTGGTTCACAAGGACCGGAGACAACAAGGAGGACATCCATCGGCTGATCAACCTCATCTTCGATACGCAAGACAACGACGACCAGCTCGACGAGCAGGGCCAGCTTCGCCAGACCACGATCAACGGCCTCATCCAGGCCTTTCTGAACGGCCCCGAAACCTTTCCGTCGATCTACGCCTTCGTTGACGCCGCCTGGCGCCTGAGCGATCCGGACAACGATCCTCCAGGCACCCTCGCGGACAAGTACTGCCAGAACCGGGCGCGCAAGATGGCCAGTGGCCTGCCGGGTCTGCCGAAGGTCGATGAAACGCAATTCCGCGCCGAGCTGCGCAAGCTGAAAATCCGCAACACCTGTGAGCTGGGCGTTTTCGACGAAGTGTGCATCGTCAAGAACACCGCGGTCTGGACCGACGGCATCGGTGAGGACATCGTGGTGGGCTTCACCGCGAAGACGCTAAGCGGCGACAGCTACACGATCCTGATCCGAAGCGTCGACCCCGACGCCACCGGCCAGCAGATCATGCAGGCTTTGTGGTCGGTGTGCGATGGACAGGCGGCGCCGGTACTGACCGATCTGGTGAACGTGACCTGCTTCGCTGTCGGCGGCCTGCCCAGCGGCGACTCCGTGGTCAAGTCCTGCCAGCTGCTCGTGGAGCTGACCAATCCGCAGGTGCGGGTGCACGGCACGTGGCTGACGGCTTCGAGCCAGGAAGTCGGCACGAACAAGGCGATCGCGGTGCTCGCCGACGGTACGTTGTGCTGCACCCAATATGCGGCTGCGGCGTACGACAATTTCATTGCCATGATGCCGCAGCTGCCAGTTAGCGACCAGGCGTTCTTCAACTCCGCTGTCGCGGAGCTGAAGCTGCCCTCGGTGGCCTGCACCGCCGGGACGGTGCAGCTATTGCAGGGAAACGGCTTGGTGGTGACCAGCATCCGCGACTGTGTCGTGGTCGGTGTGCGAGGGGCGCACCAGAACACCATCTACGGCGCCATCGTGTGCGGCGGAAGCGACACCGGCACGGACACCGGCGAGGACCTGATCACGACGCTGCTCAACCTGTTCGACGGAAACCACGCTCCGCTGCTGACCAGCCTTGAGCACTGCAAGTTCTTCATCTTCGGCGGCCACGGCTCCCTCAGGTGTCAGAGGGTGCTCAGGCAGCTGCTGCGCGAGCTGTTCGAGCGGCAGCTCGATGTCCTGGGCGTGCGGGCGCTGCTGCACGCAGACGACGTCAACCTCGACAAGGCACTGATGATCAAGCCGGATGGCCGCGTGGTCGGCACCGGCTTCACGCCGCCCGAACCGGAGGAGAAGCTGAACGGGGTCACCCTGCTCGGCATCGATCAGCTGCGCGGTTCGGCGCAGATCTCCGGCTACTACGAGGTGGGCCGGGCCATGAACACCGACGAATACGACCAGGCCTGGCTGATGAAGAACGACGGCATCTGGACCGACCACATGGGTCCGTGCGTCACGGTCGGCTTCACCGGTGTGCACGGCGTGACCGGCAAGCGCTACAACGCCTTGGTGCACAGCTTCAACTCGCTGACGAGGGGTCCGAAACTCATCGAGATGCTCGAGAAGCTGCCGGACTACCCGGAACTGGTCAACGTCGGGTTCTTCGTCATCGGCGGCTCGCCAGACGACAACCACTCACAGGTCAAGGTGGTCAGCGTGCTCCAGACAATTGCGCAGCGCAAGCTGACCCTGATCGCTTCGTGCGAGACCATTTCGGCCGAGTACAAGGACATGGCGAAGGCCGTCATGATTACCAAGGACGGCAGGCTCTTCGGCGCGGTTTATGCGGCGAAGTGAAGCGGCCGCCGGCACGGCTTGGGTCCATCGGTCCCTCGGCCCCTCGGCCGTTTGCCGGCGGCCCGTGACGGAAAGATCATCTCCGCCCAGAGTCAGTCTCTCGCCAAGGAGCGGTTGTGACAACACAACTCATGCTCGATGTCGACACTGGAAACGACGACAACAGCTCTTGAATCAATAGGGTCAGGGTGGTCCAGGCCGGTTACGTGAGGAAGCCGTCGACGAGTCCTTGCCGTAGTGCATCTGTTAAGGCGGGTTGACCAGGCGAGCCATGGCATCGATGTCGGCCACGGCCAGGTTGGCCAGGCGGCGTTTCTGAGCGAGGCGACGCCGCTTCGCACCGCAAGATCTAATCGTGCTGTCCATTACGGAACCTCTACCGCACGCTGCAAATTGTCGCGCTACGAAACCGCCATCCCGGAACGGATTTGGCGACACTTCCTCGATACCCCCGGCACCCTCAACGTCACCGACCACGCCGTCACCGTCGACCTGAACCTACGCACCTACCACCCAGCACTCATCGACGCGGCTTCGCCGACCTCGACCTACCCATCCCCTGGTGGAACAACCGACGCCTACGCTTCCGCTTCCCACCCCGCTGACTGGCGCCAATGCCAAATCTCAACTCAACTACCTGACCGGGGATCGAGGTTAGGCGTCGACACCGTCGAAAGCACTGCGACATGCCAATCGTGCTACTTGTTGTCGGTGCGTGAACCATGGCTCGGATTGGTCGACGTGCCGCGAAGGCCTTCGATCGCTTGAGGAAGAACGGCTTTCGCTTCGATGAACAGCGCTTCGATCTTGTTTTGGAGTAATGGGTCGTCTAGCTCGAAGGGCACGAAACGAGTCAGCAAGGTGTGTTGTGTCTGCTCGTTCATCCTGGCGATCATCAAGGTGATAATCAAGTCGTTGAGGTTATTTGTCGGCCACGCTCGGTGACTCACCCCAATGGATGCCTCAAGCCACGTTCCGTCGTAAGCGCTGGGTAACCTCCATCGATGTTGCGTTGCGCTCCCGCCATACTCCGGTGGAGGCCAGCCATCTAGCCGTCTCGGAACATTCTGCGAAACGAGTTGCAGGCCCGCGTCTTCAACGAGCCTTTCGATCGGTTTGCGTAGCCCTTCACCAACCAGCCGACGCGCATCGTTATAAAGGGCATTGAGCTGCGGCTCCGTCACCAGCGGGAGGGGCGTACTGCGATTGGCTATGCGCGCTATCTGTTCGAAGTAGCCGGGCAGGTCGCCTGTATCGGCTCTCGCGAAGGCCTGCCTCACAAAACTGGGCGTCGGAGATAGTGTTTGTACCTCAACGACGGCAACGTCCATCGCGCTCGATCCGTAGTACGAAGCCAGATAGAAGCTGGTGTCCGGGCCGGCGGCAAGTTCGAACGCTGAGGGTCGTAGTGCAAGCCTGGCGACCTCGGCACGACGCCCTGAGGCAAGATCGATCAGTTGGAGTTCGGCCGGTCCACCTGCTATCAAGACAGTCTGCGCGTCAAGCGCCAAAATTGCCGCGCAGTCGCTGGCGTGGGCTGAGACTCCCCTGGCAACGCCGCCATCCAGCCTCGTCACTGAGCAGAAGCTGGCATGAACGAGTGCTAGCCGATCATCGTCTAACCAGTCCGCGCCGATGGCTACCTGACTCCATTGGGCAACCACCGGGTACCGGTACTGCTGGCCGAGGCTGGCGCCGAACTTGGTCACCGCTGAGGACGGCGAAGCGCCAAGCGGATCGCTGTCGACGGTCCACGCACTACCGTCATGGCGGTTGATCAGGCTTGAGTTCTCCTGCAGCCCACCGCCAATGATCGTTAGTTCATCGCCCGCGAGTCGGCCGATGCCGTGTCGGCGTGTGAAGACTACGGCTTCCGCCTCGTCGCGGAGTGGGTTGCGGTGGCAGCCCCGGACAGGGACCTTCCACACCGCCTTTTGCCTGGTGGTATCTACCTCGGCGATGCCTTCCTGGTGGGTAACGAGTAACATCCCTGGTCCAACTGAGGTGATGCCGAGCTGGTTGGAATCGGACATCGTAAATAGCACGCGTGCGTTGGCTCCTTTTACAGTGTTAGATGACAGTGCGTCTTCGAGCTCTGGCGGGCTGCCAAAGGACACTGCTGGAGTCTTCTGTTTCGGAGCGAGAAGATCTAGCAGCGATGAGTAGGCCTGTCCGCGGAATGCGGCGCGATCATGGGCCAGCTTCAGCAGCTCTTGCGGCGGTACTAGCCCGCTGAGCATGGCCTCGAAGTGAGTACGGTCGAGCAGCAGCATTTCGAGCTGGCTGCCCTTATCAAGCCCATTCACTGCGTCGCTGGTGAAGCCGGCCATCGACAAGCAGATGCCGATGGGGCCGCGAAGCCGCTGCTTCAACCGCTTCTCCAGTTTGGACAAGGGGCCGGCATCGGTCTTGTCCTTTTCCCACTTCGCCTCGATGAGGTACCGATCGCCGTCCACGGCGAAAGTCACGTCGATTTCACCGGCCCCCGCGGTTGCATTCGAGACTTCGGCCTCGATACCCCAGCAGCCGAGCATCTCAGCGATCAACTCGTTGAAACGGATGCCACGCGCCTGCGGTGTCCGTTGCGACCCGCTGAGACTCTGGAGTTGACCATACTCGGCGATCAAAGCCCGCAGCTTCGAAGCATCGTGCATGACCAATAGTCTGACACTCGTGGGACGCACCGCCGGAACCCGACCTGCGCCTGCGCTTCGACGATGAGCGGCGGGCGCAGGCGGGCGGGCGCGTGTTCGTTCTCCTCGACAACGGCGCCGGGCCGGTGCTCGTGGAGCGCGGCCGGACCGGCCAGCCCTACCTCGTCCTCAAAATCTCCTGCCGGCCCGTGAATCAGGTCCAGCCCCTCTCGGACGGACCCAACACCGTCGTGTTCGACCGGATCGGCGCGGAATGGGTGGCCGTGGACGTGTCATGAGGTCCGGACCGAATCGCCCAACGGCCACCCGGCAGCCGGCAAAATGAATCGACCCACATCGCTAGATGGGCTTAGGAGTCGATCCGTTTCTGAGCGAGGGTCGGCCAGCGTGCTGTCCGCAACTTTGTCGTGTGGCGGGAAATGATCTTCCACCGCCACCATCTCAAGCTGTCCTTATCGGACAGCTGTGGCTTCGTCTCGAGATGGAGCGCCTTGCGTGTCGGCCCGTTGATTTTCGAGCGGGACAAACGGTGTGGCTAAGCTAGCCTGCAGCTGGGCCGTCAGGAAGGAACAGTCATGTTCAAGGTCATGACATGGAACGTGGAAAACCTGTTCCTACCCGGGCAGCCCTCGGGCCCGGAAAGCCAAGCCATCTACGAACAGAAACTCCACGGCCTCGCCACGGTGATCAACACACAGCAGCCCGACGCGCTGGCGCTGCAGGAAATCGGCAACCCGCAGGCCCTAGCCGACCTCGTGGACAGGCTGGACAGGATGGACGGAGTGTGGCATCAGCGGATCTCCCAACACCCCGACAGCCGCGGCATCCGGGTCGCGTGGCTGACCACCCGCCCCATCGACGCCCACGAGAACATCCTCACCTTCCCCCACCAACTCCAGCCGGTGCAGACCGACGACACCGGCACACCCCAGGCCCAGATGGGCCGCGGCGCGCTGGCCATCACCATCACCAGTGATGCCGGCACACCGATACAGTTGATCACCACTCACCTGAAATCCAAACTGCTCACCTACCCCGGTGGAAGGTTCACCCCGCACGACGAAGACGAACGCGCCCGCTACGGCGCCTATGCCCTCTACCGCCGCGCCGCTGAAGCCGCCACCCTACGGGTCGCGGCCACCCAAGCCCTGGCCGGCCAAGGCAGAGTTCGCCCGGTCATCCTGACCGGTGACCTCAACGACACCGTCCAAGCGGCCACCACCCAGGTCCTGCTCGGCCCGCCCGGCTCAGAAATCGGCACCGGCGGGTTCGACCCGCCCGACAACGGCGAACACCACCGGCTATGGAACCTCGCCCCGATCATGCCCGAAGGCAAAAACTATTCGCGCATCAACCAAGGCCGCAAAGAACTCATCGACCACATCCTAGTGTCCTGTGCCCTGGTCAAACCACTGACATCAGTGACCTGCCAAGCGATCATCGCCGCACCGCTGCCCTCGGTCGGCCCGGACCCCAACGCCCGGCTCAACCAGCCCAGCAGCGACCACGCACCCATCATCGCCACCTTCGCCAACCTCTAACCGCCAGGAACCAACGACCGGCCCAATGTCTCATTCACGGGTCGACGACCGAGGCGTTGAGAGAGCCGATCTCGGTCTCACAGACAAGACCGCTGCCCTCCTCATTGAGGGGACCTGGATTCGCGTCGACCCGTCTCAACAGCAACGGTCGCCGTCGAGTTCGCGTCGCTGGAATCCGCATGCGGGTGGCACGGCTGGACACTGTGAAGGGTCACGCCGGGACGTCCCTACGAGGACAGGGTCTCGATCGTGTTTCGGACATGAGCGATGTCCTGTGGGGTCATGCCGCCGATCTGTAGCTCAATGCTGAGTCGTTGTCCAGAACGAAGTTCTATCGCTTCGACAAAGAGCCTGCCCACCTCGTCCATCTGGAAGGTGACATCAACGGGTGACCCTCTCCGAAGCGGGGGAAGCTGGCGGATGATGCCTTCTCCGACGTGCTTATTGTCGGCCAGGTCAGGCGACTCGAGGTCACTTGCCTGTTCCCAGATCTCGATGTAGATCTCCTGCTGATTATCGACGGCGGTGACGAACTGGCAGGTGTAGCGGGCGGTGGGCAACGGCGTGTTGGCATGCAGCAGGTGCCACACGATGAGCTGTCCAGTGCCTTCCGGGCTCTGTGGGTCGCCCTCAACGAACACTTTCACCCCGAATGCGCGCGGTACCACTGAGATGACCCTGAAGTTACGCATTTTCTCCACCGTGGCGAGCGGGATGTCCAGCTCATCGGCGAGGCCGGAACTGAGCCCTGGGCGTTGGTGGTCTGAAGTGTCGCGGTCTTGCTGGACGTGCACCGTCTCATAAACAGCGTAAAGAGCCGCGCCCTTGGCGACTGCCATGTCAGGGTCTTTTCGTTGTGGCGCGAAGCCGAACCGTGCAGCGATGCCTGCCGCAACGGCTGGCATGTGCGTGGATCCGCCGACCAAGATCACTTCATCGATGTGATCGACGCCCGTCTCCCGCGCTTTCGCGATCGTGCGCTCCGTTAGATCCATCGTCTGCTGCAGCAGGCGAGCCGTAATCTCCTCGAATTCGGCACGAGTGAGTTCGGCGAGCACGCTGTGCCCGTCAAATGAGATGACCCGAGAGGTGATCATTCGCTGTGTCAACTCCCGCTTCATATCTTCCGCAACCAGCATCATGTCCTGTAGAAATTCCACGCTGTCCTCAGCACCTGCATGAGGGACTTCAGCCACGAAGCGGTTGACGAGATGCATGGCTATCTTCTCGTCCCAGTCCATGCCGCCAAGGAACTGGGAACCGTCGGTGCATACGACGGCGACCGCGCCTCGGACAAGCCTGATGACGGTGGCATCGAAAGTGCCACCACCAAGATCGTAGACCAGGAAAGTTCGATTGGCGGCAGGGGTCAGCGCGGAGTAGTACATCGCAGCAGCGACCGGCTCAGGCACAAGGTTCATGACATTTAGCCCAGCAATCTCACCGGCAATGCGCGTCGCCTGCCGTTCCGCCACTCCGAAGTAGGCGGGCACGGTGATGACGACGTCCCTGACGGTTTCGCCCGTCGACTCGCGCACCGATCGCACCAAGTCCTTGAGGATCAGGGCTGACACGGTTTCCGGGGTATATGTAACGCCGTGGTGGGCCAGCTCAACGTGCTTCATGCCCATGCGCCGCTTGATGTTCTTAACCACCAAGTTGGGAACTGTGCGCGCTGCGTTCTTCGCTTTGCGCCCTACCAGCACCGTCCCCCGTGACTCGAACAACACAACTGACGGAGTCTTGGTCTCGCCAGCGCGGTTCGGAATGATCATCGCCTCGCCGGTGGAATCGATGCGGCTAATGCACGAGTAAGTCGTTCCAAGGTCGATGCCGTAGGCACGTGTCTGAGCACGCTGGGGCGACAGAGCTGCGGCGCGCTCGTACACCGCAGCCAAACCGCCTGGTGGGTCGAACTCTACATGATCGGGATCTTGTTCGTGTGCGCGCTGGAACAACGCTCGGGCGTTGTCGTCCATCGTCACTGCTCGCCTCCTTGCCCGAGCTCAGCGCTTCGCTCAACGTACGGTTGCAGACGTTCGCGCATTCTCTGAACTTGTGTACGAACTGTTGAGGGTGACAACGCAAGGCACGAGGCGATTTCGTTCACCGTATTTCCCTGCAGAAAGAACATGATCGAGACCAGTCGTCGTTGTGGCGGCTGCTGGGCGATCACGTTGCGGACGCCCTTAAGCAACGCTAGCTCATCAAGCACCTGTACAAATCCGCTGTCGTCCTTCGCCGGGACATTCGAGTCGTCCAGCTCGCGCAGACGGTTTTGGCTGGCGAACCACTTCTTGACTAGGTTCATTGCGATACCGATAAGGTAGCGCGTGTTGTCCTCGAGGCTTCGCTGCCTACGCACATCCCACTGCCGCAGCATCACGACGAATGCGTCCTGGGTGATGTCGGAAGCAATGTGCTTGTCGCCGGCCAACGCCCGACGGACGGCGTCGAACGTCCGCTGTTTGGTCGTTTCGTAGAAGCCCTCGAAGCCAGCCGAGTCGGGCACGGCGTCCTCCCATGAGTGGTGCTCCGGACAGCATCGCGGCTGTATCGGCCCTCGGCACTACGAGTTCCGGATTTCGCAAGTCGTCGTTCCGACAGTGATCGCCTGTACCGCACCGCAATCGTCGAACTCGACGACCGTCACAGCGTGCGGAGCGCTACCCACCAATCTGATGACTGTTTCGTAGCGTGCCCGCTGCCGACGCATCGCGATGAGGTCATGCACGATCGCAGCACACATGGCTGCCAGTCCAGCGGCCGACGTCCAAATCTCCACCATGACTCCCTCCCAGCCTTGTCCACCTCTTACTGCGTGCAAGCGCCTGAGGTGTCTACAGATCAGATCAAGATCTTTCACTGATCGCCGTCGTTGCCGACGTCCGGCTCCGCCGTCGTTGCCGTGATAGTCCCGTTGCCGCAGTCCTCTAGGGGCAGCGAACGACGACGATGTCGAGAAACGACGCTTATCAAGCGGAACCCGGTTGCGGTCGGAAAGCCAAGATGATCCGGCAGTTCAGCGGTCGTGGCTCAACACATGATCACCGCACGCACGTTTTCATGGAGAGGTCACCAGCTGAGGCGTTTGGTCACTGAGCTCCGACCGCGATGATCGAGCAGGCCGTTTCTCAATAAGCGGGTCCTATTTGGACGAGCATGATCTTCATTCGCTGCTTCGCTTTTGACCAACCCCTGTGGCAATCCGGGTGCGCATCACGCGTCTCATGTGCGATCTGTCAGCGACGAAAGTTCTGCGTGTACCGGCGTCGTCTCAGTGAGCGGTCGCCCTGCGGCCGCGTTAGCACCGCGATCTTCATCCTGTGATCGAAAATCTTGGTTTTCAATAGACCCGCCCTCATCGGACACGGTCTGACCGTGTCCGAAATGGAACGGTGATTGAGACGGTTTGGCGCTCAAGAACCAACCCGCAACGACTGTGATCCATCGCGAACGCAGCGAAGCGCGGATCATGTTCCCGAAGGATATCGGCATAGGACGGTCGGGCGCTGGCGGCGTTACAGCGGAGCGAAGAGAGAATCGTCGGGTTGCTCGTCGATCGTGATCTCGGTGAATTCGCAGATTTCGGCGGTCTGCGCGTCCACAAATTTGATCACGCGCAGGAGAATGCCGGTGTGCAAATCGATGCTGAGCCGGAAGTCTGTGCCGCCGGCGATCATGTTGAACACCTCTGAGCCTGGGGTACGCCTGTGCGGATCGGGCGGGTGCGGTGAGGCAGCCGCAACCGCGCAGGGCCGGTTGGCAACCACTTCCTGTTCTCCGATCGGCGCGAGATCGAACCCGGCCGGGACGGCACTGGGTAGCAGGAGCGCGGCGATGTCGGCGCCCCCATGGCTGTGATGGGGGTCGCCTGCGTTAGTCATGACCGACGTGGCGGTCCTGGCCCAGAACGTGCCAGCATCGCCGACTACCGTGTCGGGCAGCCACAGCTCGCCTTGCCGAGAAAGAGCGTCGACTCGACGCCGTCGCTCGCGGCTGTCGACGGCCACGGGGGTGGCGGTGTTGCCGCGGCAGCTGCCCCCGGCGGTGGCCCACTTCGCTGGACGCGCCAACGAGCTGGCTGCGCTGACTGGTCCACTGAGCGCGACAACTGGTGCCACAGTGATGATTTCCGTGATCGGTGGCACCGCGGGGGTGGCGCATCAGGTGGCCGACCGGTTTCCGGACGGACAACTCTTTGTTGACCTGCGCAGGTTCAGCCCGGACGGGCGGGTGGTGACGCCAGCTGAGGCGGTTCGCCGGTTCCTGGACGCCCTGTATGTGCCGCCGGAGCGGATCCCGGTGGACCTGGAGGCTGTGCGACGTCGCTTCACGACGCTGATCTGTTCGCCGGGGCACCCCCACCCAGCGCCGCGCCTTCGAACTCCTGGGCACCCCCATCCCGATCACCCTAACGTTGCCAGAACACCCACCCACACCACGAAACCCCTGCAAAGCACGGGTTTCGCCTACTCAATCACGGGTAACTTCGGGCTAGGGCTGCGACCGGCCGACCCGGGCAGGTCGATGGCGATCACCCGAGACCCGATGCGAGCGGGCCTCGCAGGCGATCCAGATCGGTGATGCTGCCCGCCCAGCCGGGCAGGAGCACGACGGCATCATCCGGCCGCGGTCTTCGTAGAAAATTTGCCGCCCGTCCGGGCAATACTAAGTCATAGACCCCGCTGGCGCCGAAGCTCTCCGGAGAGCTTGGGTCCCAGCAGACCGCTGAGGTCCGCGCCGGGCTCGCCGGGATAGGGCAGACTCTCCACAAAGGACGCCGCGATCGCGTTGTCCACGCCCGGATCCGTGCCGAACTCGGACTCTAAGGTGGCCAGCACCGCAGTCACCTCGGCCCGCGCGCCGGCCTCGCCGGACAGGTGGTTTTCCACCTCGCGGCGGGCCACATCGCCGAGGAACATGTGGGGCAACACATCGCCGTGCTCGCCGGCCCGGTTCTGCTCGGCCAGGGCGGACAGCGCGGGCACCGCACGTACCAGCCGGTCGATGAAGTCAACCTGTGGCGGTGGGGTGCGCCAGCCGCGCTGGGTCTCCAGGTCGGCTCGCAGTTTCGGGCCGAGCAGGCGCACCAGGTCGCCGCCGTTTTCATTCGGGTACGGCAGCAGAGCCACGAAGCCCGAAGAGATAAGATCGTCGAGCTCACGGTCCGTCCCGTGCTCCGCCTCGAGCAGATCCGCCAGGCGCGTCAGCTCCGACACCGCGGCCTCGTCGCCACCGGCGGCCCGCTCGGTCAGATGCCGCGTGGCCTCGTCGAGGAAGAACTGGGGCAGCGCCTCGCCCAGCCCTTCCGGCCGCAGCCGCTCCAGCAGCGGGCGCAAAACCGGTACGGCCAAGACCAGCCGCTCGACGAGAGCCTCGGTCGCCGCCGTCATCGTCACCTCACCGTCCCGCCAAAGCATTGAGCAGATCCGACCTTAGCCTCCATGCCACGAGCCGATCTTCCCTGGTGGCCTGCGGCCCGAAGTCGCGGATCCACCGGTCCAGCGCCTGCACCGACTCCCGTGCCTTCTGCGAGTGGAATATGCCGTTGGAGGGACGGCCGGTCTGCAGCTCGTTGCGCACAGCGTCCATTGTGGTGCCGTCGCCGATCCGGTTGGGGTTCTCGGTGCCCTTCCAGAGGTTGTCAACGATGTTACGCAGCCGCCAGTTGCGCACCTGCGGCTTGGGTGCGGGCGGCTCCTGCGGCATGTCGGGCACGTTCGAGCCGCCGCCCGACGAGCCGCCGCCGAATTGGCCACCACCGCCCGAGGCGACCGCCTGGGAGAGCATGATGCTGGTCAACCCGAGCGTGCCGAGGGTGAGGAATCCGCTGGTGATGGTGAGCACCAGTACGCTGCCGCCGCCGGCCACGGCGGCCAGGCCCAGCGGCGGGAAAAAGATGAAAGCGGCCAGCAGCAGCATGATGCCGCCGACGAGTAGCAGGTCCGACAGCGCGTCCAGGACGTGAAAGTTGGAGATCAGGCGGGCGTTCGGTGCGGTGCCGGTCAGCCACGAGACCAAGCTGACCACGCCGAAGGCCATGGCCCCGGCGGCGAGCGCGATCCTGAGGCGCAGCCGGACCGAGGCCGAGGCGTCGGCCTCGCGTGCCGCCGCCGGTAACGCGCGGACCGCGGCCAGCAGTCCCCACAACGTCCAAATTAGACCGACAAGGGCCACCACGGCCACCACCGGGAAGACCACCGTGCTGCTCAACAACTTCTGGACGCCCGACGCACCGGGCGTGGTCCCCAAAAGATAGAAAATCAACGCCGGCAGGAACAGCACGGCCCATGCCAGCAGTGGCCAGTAGCGCCGCCACCACGGGCGCTGGTCGCCCTTGGCCTTGGCGCCCAACAGGTCCCGCAGGCCCCGGTCACGCCAGGCGGCGGCCGAGTCCGCGCTGTCAAGCTGAGCACGGATCTCGCGAACGCGGCCGAGCATGGGCTCCGCGGCGTGCGGGTCCGCTGTGGCGAAAAGCGCCGCGCGCCGCATCCGCACGAAGCGGACGATGAGCAGGGCCGTCCACGGTGGACGGTGAAGCGTGTAGCGCGTCAGCGCCTCGATGCGCGACAGCAGCGGACTTTGCGCTTGCTCTCCAACTGGCTTGCGTTCGCGCGCAAGGAGAAGCTCGGGTTGCTCGGCCAGCCGGTGGTGAAGGTGGCCCAGGTCGATCCAGAGGGCGAGCGCGATCGCCAGCAGCGGCCACAGGCCCAGCAGTGGCTGGGCGGCCACGAACGGGGCGGCCAGCACCTTGCCGAGGCCGCTCTTGGCGGTCAGGTTCAAATCGAAGTTGTACGATGCATGGTCGGCGCCGACCAGAAGCAGCGGAACGATTCCGAGCAACCGGGTGGGTCCGCGGGTCCGCAGCAGGAACCCGATGCCCGCGCCGGCAAGCGCGCTCCACGCCAGGTGCACACTTACGTCCGGGCCGCTGGGCAAGGACAGCACCTCAGCGCTGATCGGGGCTGGCAGCCACGAGGTGAGGCTGGTCGTCGGGTCCGGGACGAAGGGCGGTGCGAAACCCGTAGGCAGCACCCAGCCGTTAGGGACGGCGATCGCCTGCCCGGTGCGCTGGCCGAAGCGCAGCACCGCCTCCAGCAGGCCGAAACCCGCGCCCGAGGCCGCCCCGACGAGCAGGAAATCCGCGATGCCCCACTGGATCCGGCTGCGAAGCGTGACGGCAATGAGCAACAGCGGAAGGATTTTGATAACTTCCTCGATGAACGGATCGACAGTGTACGAGGCGGTCTGCACCACCTGGAACAGCGGATCGCCGGTGACCGCCGCCACTCCACGCGTGTATGCGAACTGCAGGAGCACTGCCAGGACGCCGCAGCCGTACATGCCGGCGCCGACGGTGAGCATGAGCGTGCCTAGCCCGACGGACCGCGAAGGCCAGGCGAGCACCGCAAGCTGCAGCACGCCGATGCAAGCGGCGATGGTCAGCGCCAGAGCCAGCACGCCGGCAGTCTCCCCTCCGCAGTGCGGGCGAAATCCGATTCAGCGTAGTGGATGTGCGCAACCCTGAACGAGCCGGATAAGAGCGGACCCACCGGCCTTCCCCACGGCTTGCACTGCGACAACACGTCCATCAGCCGGGGTGACCGTCTGCTACGCCATCAGCACCACAGTGATCGGGCGCACATACATCAGTCAGACCCGGCTGACCAGTATGACAACACCCAACTCTGCGTTCGTCATGCTCGACGACGGCCTCAACCAAACCGCCGTCGGCCCGCTCTGCTACACGGTGCCCGCCGGCTTCACCCCAACCGGTGCGCTGACTCTCTGGAGCTGAAGGTGGTGTTCGGCAGCACCAGCGACCGCATCACGATCGGCATGGTGAGCGTCAACGGCATTTCCTAGCAGCTTATCGGCGTCTCGATTGGCGGCCCGCCGCCGGTCATCTGATCCTCACTCTATGCGAATGCCACGATGTTGACATCGGCGTCTCGGATCGGTGCCCTAATCGGACGCCTGCGGCCTGGTCTCAATACCGAACCCGCACCGATAACGATCAAGCGCAAGCGATGATTGGTGTTCCCGAAGGGGGAGGCCGACTGACACAGGACACGACGCGATGGATCTCAAGGTGTTGCCGTACTGAGCCGCTGGGCTCGGTGGCATCGTCATCCACGTATGCTGTCGTCGGCTCGTCCATGGCGTGGCCTCGTGTCTGGCGATCAGCGGAGGATAGATTGCGTCGGCAGGGAAAGCCTATAGCCGTCGGATTGGTCGGCGCATTGCTGCTTCCCGTCTTGGTGAATCTCGCCACCAATTCGATCAGTGTCGTCGACCCATGGTGGTTTCTTACCATGTGGATTGCGGCGCTCTTGACCGCGATCTTCGTCGTGCGGCGCCCGACGGCGACGGCCGAGCAGCGAAACCCGATAGGTCACAGAGGAAGCTTTGACCAGTCGGTCCAGCGATTGGCCGACGCAGTGCTCGGCCAGTGGCAGGCTGAGGAGGAACGGCGGCGCACATCCAGGATCCTTATCCCCTTCCGGTGCGATGGGAGTCCAACGACGGGGTATCGGACCTCTATGCGAACATTCGGCGAACGACGACCAACGCCGGCGCAGGTCCCCTCCATCTACGTGGAAGTCTTGTTCAGATAGACGAGGTCTACGCTCGGGTTCCATCGGGACGGCTAGTGGTGCTGGGCCGTGGCGGAGCCGGAAAATCCGTCCTGGCTATCCGTTTTCTGCTTAATTGGTTGTCACGGCGAGCGCCTCACGAGGCGGTTCCGGTCATATTCAACCTCGCGTCCTGGAACCCCCGCGCGACATCTCTCGACGTCTGGCTGTCGAGACAGCTGATTCGAGACCATCCGGCGCTCGAAGCTGCTGGTACCGGCAAGGACTCAACTCTTGCGGAGGATTTGATCACTGCCAATCTGGTGCTGCCCGTCCTGGACGGCTTCGACGAGATCGCCCCCGGACTTCAACCCGCCGCGCTCAGACAGCTCAGTGCTTCCAGGCACAGATTCCTTATGACCAGCCGGACAACCGAATACGCCTCCGCTGTTACAGCCTCAGATGTGCTGACCGGTGCTGCCTGTGTCGAGTTGCAGGATCTTAGCCTGGCGGACACGAAGGCATATCTTGCCAGGGCCGCGAGCCGGGCGGACTGGGATCGCGTGTTCGAGGCACTTGCCGACAAGTCGGCGAGCCAGCTGCCGACGGTTCTGACAACACCGCTGATGATCGGTCTGGCCCGTGTCGTTTATGGAGATAATCCGGGCCAGAGCCCGATGGAACTTCTGGACCCGCAACGCTTTCCCGACGCCGGTAGCATCGAGGACCATCTGTTTGCGGCCTTCATTCCCGCCGTTTACGACAACGACTACAACCCATCACACCGATCGCGCCGCCGCTGGGCCGTGAGAGACGTGGAGTTCTGGCATCAGCAACTGGCTCGGCATATGCGCGCGCTCGATACCCGTGATTTCGCGTGGTGGCACGTGGGAGACACGATGCCCCGATTATGGCGGGTGCCGTTCGCCGCGCTGGCGTACGGAGTCGGATGCGGTGTCCTGTATACGATAATTTACTGGGTAGTTCTGTTGACGATGGCGCTCGCTCGCCACACCCGCAACGGCGCCCCTGTCGAAGTGGGCGGCATGCTCTCCTCCGAACTGCAAGTGGCCATCAACTTCGGGCTCTGCTTCGGGCTTCCTATGGGCATCGCAGTCGGCCTGTCGACCGCCGCTTGGCGTACCGGGCCTTCTCCGTCGCGGACAAGAATTCGGTTCCGCGGACAGGCCCGCAACGCAAGACAGGGCACGCTCCTAGCTATCCTTGGCGGGATGGCCGTGGGACTAGTGGGCGGAAGTGTGGTCGGCTTTGCCAACTGGCAGCAAGTCGGATTGAAGGTCGGGCTCCAACACGGACTCACCTTTGCCCTCACCACGTTCGCGGTGTTCACCTTTACCGGTACGTCTTCTCCGCGCTCCTACCCACCGGCGGGTCGTAGACGACAGATCTGGACAGGCATCGGCTACGGAGCACTGGTCACGGTCGCCTGCGCCTCGGTCTTTGTCATTCTGGTCAACCTTCACGGCAACACGGCTGGCTGGCTGTTACCGGCCGCAGTCATCGGCATCCTGCTGGCAGTAACCGCTGGGGTGATCTTCGGCCGTCGAGCCGAGGCACGTGTCCGACCAGCCGACGCTCGAATTCGTACCCGTAAGGTGTCCATGGCAATGCGCCGTGCCATCTCCATTGGCGTTGCGGTGGGCGTTGCCGTCGGAGCCGCCGACGGTGTCACCTTGGGCGCCGGGCCAACATTCGCCGGCCTACGGCCCTACGGTCTCCTGGTCGGATTATCCAACGGCATCGCCACGGGAATCACCACAGCAATGATCGTTACGGTAATGATCAGTCGCGGGGGCGCCTTCCAGCACCCTGTAGAGCTGACAAACAGGTCGACGCCGCTTACGACGCTCGCCCTCGACCGGCGCAACGCGTTCTTCCAACTCCTCATCGCCGCACTCGCGTTCGGCCTGCCCGTCATGCTCGCACTGGGATCGGTGACCGGATTTGTCAGGCTGAGCATAACGAGCACCATCCAGCTCGGTATGACCGCGGGAATAGCCGTCGGTCTCGGCGGAAGCGCGTGGGCCCGATGGCTGGTGCTCGGCCGACTACTGCTGCCAATGCTGGGACGCCTTCCATGGGATATCGGCACGTTCCTCGAGGATGCGCATGACCGAGGCGTAATGCGCCAGAACGGCCCGCTTTACCAGTTTCGCCACATACGCCTGCAGGATTACCTCGCGGACAAGCCACCCGCAGCGAATCGGTAACCCGCTGGCATCTCAGTGAAGGCCAGCAGCGAGTGCCTCGCGCTGCACAGGGCCGGAGATTACACGCTTCGGATGGCGTCTCACTCGCGAGCCCTACCGGACGAGGCTTGCCGCTGTCCGGAACGGAACCGTCATCGGACAGGGGAGCGCCGGCGTCGCTTCGCGACGAGATCTATGGTCGGTGCAATCTTTTGGCCAACCTCAACTGTACGAATGATCTTCTGGCCAGCACAGGCTGCGGACGTCCAGGTCTGCCGATATAGCGGTGTCACGTCACGTGTTTCGAGCGTGGCCGGCCCGGGACACGGTGACGTTCATGCCCAGCCGGCCAAATAGATGGCCGGCTTGTGTGATTCGAGCTTGGGTTGCCAAGGTCAGTTGATGTCGAACTCGTTGCCTTCCGGGTCCTTCATCCCAACCGCGTAGTGGTCGAGCCCGTCCTGGGGCAGTGCACCGGTGATGATGGCGCCCAGGCCGGCGAGCCGGCGGGCCTCCGCGTCGACTCGCGCCCGGCGAGTCTCGATCGGGTCTGTCCGCTGGCCACTGGCGTGGATGTCGAGGTGCAGCCGATTCTTGACCACCTTGGCATCGGCGACGACGTGGAACCAGATGCTCGGCCCCTGACCGTCCGGGTCGCTGATCCGGTCCGCCCCGTCGATCAGATCCTCCTCGGGCAGCCCCAGGTCGCGGTAGAAGTCGTTCCAGGTAGCGAATCCCTGCGGGGGCGGCGCGAGCTGATAGCCCAGCGCGGCGGCCCAGAACCGAGCCAGCCGGTCCGGGTCGGCACAGTCGATGACTAACTGAAAGCGGACTGGCACCGGCGTCCTCCCCAGATCGCTCGGGTAGCCACGGGCATCGTGGCAGTGGGCTCATGTTGCTTCGAAGCTAGAGGTTACTGCGCGCGCTGGTCACGGTCAGCCTGACGCTCCTTTGGCTTGCCTGGGCGACCATCAGCACGGATGACCAGGTACGCCATCGCATCCGCCCACGGCCGACCGCACGCCCAGAGCCGGTGAGATCTGCAGTGCATACGCCACTGCCGTCAACCCATCCGCTTAAGGTTGGCTTTTGGTCACTGTGGTGATCGCGGCTCGCTC